>ERZ808259.853-NODE-853-length-9985-cov-2.749144_pt1 | contig 9985 bp, 7 predicted proteins | sample MGYA00521279_ERZ808259 | MGnify/ENA primary metagenome ERZ808259 (study PRJEB31516, sample SAMN03275586) | gut metagenome | biome: mammalia-associated habitat; material: feces | host: Papio cynocephalus | place: Kenya | collected 2012-07-27 ... | reverse complement strand
ACATTAAGCGTAACGGCGTTGAGGTGATTTTTGACCTCAACAAAATCGTCATTGCAATCTCAAAGGCAAACAGAGAAGTTCCAGTCTCGGAGCAGCTGAGCGAAAAGCAAATCAGGAAAATGGCTTTGAATGTCCAGAAACAGTGCGAGGCAGAAAAGCACGAGATGAATGTAGAGGCGATTCAAGACCTTGTTGAAAAAGAAATAATGAAGGAAGGCTCTTTCGACATCGCAAAAAAATACATCACCTACCGCTACCAGCACCAGCTGATGAGAAAGGCGAATTCAACGGACAGCCAAATTCTTTCGCTCCTTGAGTGCAACAACGAGGAAGTGAAGCAGGAAAACTCAAACAAGAATTCGACCGTCGTCTCAGTCCAGCGCGACTATATGGCGGGCGAAGTCTCAAAAGACATCACAAAAAGATTCCTGCTCGACGAGGATATAGTAAAGGCGCACTCGGAAGGAATAATCCACTTCCACGACGCGGACTACTTCGCGCAGCATATGCACAACTGCGACCTCGTGAATCTTGAGGATATGCTCCAGAACGGAACGGTCATTTCCGGCACAAAAATCGACACGCCGCACTCATTCTCGACAGCCTGCAACATAGCGACACAGATTATCGCGCAGGTGGCTTCATGCCAGTACGGCGGCCAGTCAATATCGCTCACTCATCTCGCGCCGTTCGTTGATGTAAGCCGAAAAAAGATTCAGAAAGAGCTTGTCAAAACAGAAGAGATGACGGGAATCAAGTTCACGGACGAGCAGAAAACACAAATCACAAATATGCGCCTCAAAGACGAAATCAAGCGCGGAGTCCAGACAATTCAGTATCAGGTTGTGACTTTGATGACAACAAACGGCCAGTCTCCGTTCGTCACGGTCTTTATGTATCTAAACGAGGCCAAGAACGAGCAGGAAAAAGAAGACTTGGCGATGGTCATCGAGGAAGTTCTGAAGCAGCGTTATCAGGGCGTAAAGAACGAAAAAGGATTCTGGGTAACTCCGGCGTTTCCAAAGCTGATTTACGTTCTTGAGCCGGACAACATCGAGGAAGGCTCAAAATATTACTATCTCACAGAGCTTGCCGCAAAATGCACTTCGCGCAGAATGGTTCCTGACTACATCTCCGAGAAAAAAATGCTCGAGCTTAAAGTTGACAAAAATGGAGAGGGACACTGCTATCCTTGCATGGGCTGCCGCTCGTTCCTCACGCCTTTTATAGACGAGAACGGAAAGCCGAAATATTACGGAAGATTCAACCAGGGCGTTGTCACAATCAATCTCGTTGATGTCGCCTGCTCTTCAAACCGCGACTTCAAGACATTCTGGGAGATTTTCGACGAGCGTCTCGAGCTTTGCCACAAGGCTCTCATGAGAAGGCACGAGCGTCTCATGGGAACTCCAAGCGACGTGGCGCCGATTCTCTGGCAGAACGGAGCACTTGCCAGGCTGAAAAAAGGCGAGACAATCGACAAGCTCCTGTTCGGCGGCTACTCGACAATCTCGCTCGGCTACGCCGGACTCTGCGAGTGCGTCAGATTTATGACCGGAAAGCCTCACACAGATGCGGAAGCGACTCCTTTCGCGCTTGAAGTCATGAAATTTATGAACGAAAAGTGCAAAAAATGGAAGAAAGAGTCAAACATGGACTTCTCTCTTTACGGAACTCCGCTTGAATCGACAACATACAAGTTCGCAAAATGCCTTAAAAAGCGATTCGGCGAAATCGAGGGCGTTACAGACAAGAACTACATCACAAACTCTTACCACATCCACGTCACAGAGCCAGTTGATGCGTTCACAAAGCTCACATTTGAAAGTCAGTTTCAGGAGCTTTCTCCGGGAGGCGCTGTAAGCTACGTTGAAGTTCCGAACATGGAAAACAACATTCCTGCTGTAATGGCTTTGCTGAAGCACATCTACAACAACATCATGTACGCCGAGCTTAACACAAAGTCCGACTGCTGCCAAAAATGCGGCTACACAGGCGAAATCAAGATTGTAACAGACAGCGAGAACAAGCTCATCTGGCAATGCCCGAACTGCGGAAACACAGACCAGTCAACAATGAACGTCGCGCGGCGCACCTGCGGCTACATCGGCACTCAATACTGGAACCAGGGCAGAACTCAGGAAATCAAGGAAAGAGTTCTTCATCTCTAGAATTATCAGGGCGTTCCCGAACCGCATAAAGCGGCTCGGGCCGGGCTATCCGCTGTTCCGCTGCCGCTTCATTCTTTCAAAAACGCGAAACAATTGCATTCAAAAAATTTTGTTTGATAAACGTCAAAGAAGCTGATTTGCAACTGTTTCAAAACACCGCGTTTTTTCAGAACGCCTTTCGGCGCAGCTACTATCCCTAACGCAATGCCCTAAAACCACGGAAAAAACATGAACTACGGAACTATAAAAAAAGTCGATATTGCAGACGGTCTTGGAGTAAGAGTCTCGCTTTTTGTCTCTGGCTGCCGGGTCCGCTGCAAAAACTGCCAGAACCAGATAACATGGGATTTCGGCTTTGGAAAGCCTTTCACAAAAGAAACTGAGGACGAAATCCTCGAATATTTAAAGCCTGAATATATTCAGGGGCTTACCGTTCTTGGAGGAGAGCCGTTCGAGCCTGAAAATCAGGAAGCTCTCGCGCCTTTTCTCGAGCGTGTAAAAAAAACTTATCCTAACAAGAATATCTGGTGCTACACTGGCTATCTTTATGACAAGGATTTGCTTCCAAAAGACGGAAAAAAGCACACGCCGTTCACAAACAGAATGCTTTCCTGCATCGACATTCTCGTTGACGGTCCGTTTATCGAAAGCCAGAAAGACCTGACCTTGAACTACCGAGGCTCGTCAAACCAGAGAATCATCGACCTGGCGCACAACTGCCTGCTAAAACTTTAGAGCAAAAATCCCTCGGCTTTAACTGACTTTTATCGTTTTTTTCAGGTTCTAACCGATTTCAACCGGCTTTCACACCGTTCTGGCGGCTTCCGTTCCTTCAACCAGCTTTTCCAGAAAATCACAGCACGGCACTTCAATTCCGTGCTTTTTCGCAAGCTTTGAGACTGTTCCGCAGAACCACGCATTCTCGCTTTTTCTTCCGGCTTCCATGTCCTGAAGCATGCTCGTTTTTCCATGCGGGTCATGTCCGCACATCATCGTGATGTCGTCCTCAAGCATCTGAGCCGTCAACGGCACATTTTCTGCGTTTGCGACTTTTATCACCTCGCTTCCAACCTTTCGCGCAAGCTCCTTCATGACAGGAATTCTAAATCCGCCGTAAGGCGAGCGGGTAATCGCGCTCAAAGTGTTGAAAGTCGTGTTTATCAAGAATTTTTTCCACATTTCAAGATGGATATTTTCAGGATTCTTGAATCTGATTCCAGAAGATGAAAAAAGCTTTTCCAGCGCAAGGATTCTTTCCGATTTTGAATTATCCTTCTCGCCGAAAACGAGCGTTCCAAAATCAGAACATTCTATCTTGCTTCCAATGTGAATCGAATTCAGGCTGATGACAAAGCTGTAAAGAATTTTCTCCTCGCCGTAAACAGCGGCAATGTCTTTCTCGCTTTGAATTCCGTTTAGAAGCGAAAGAATTACAGTTTCATCTCCGCAGGCGTTTTCCATCATTTTTATCGCTTCCGGCAGCTGAAGATTTTTTGTCGCGATTATAATCAGGTCGCTTTTTCTAGCGTTCTTGCTTTCAACAAAATTGAAATTCTGCTTCTCGCCGTTTATAAAAATTCCGTCGCGCTCATAACGCGCTTTCCGCTCGCCGTCTGCTAGGCACTCGACATTTTCCTTTCCAAGAAATTTTGAAAGCTGGGAGGCGATAACCGCGCCAACTGCCCCCACGCCAATCATTGTTACAGTTTTTATTTCCATAAAATTTTCCTTCAAGCAAAACATTATCACTAAAAATCAGCGGAAACAAGAAATTCTAAAAATTTTCAATCTTAATTTTTTGATTCGGAAAATTTCATCAAAATCCTCAAAACTTGCAAAATTACAGCCTTAAACATAAAATAGAAGAAATCACAAAAATTCAAAACATAGAGGAATTTATGGCACAATCAATCCGCGAACGTTATCCAGATATGATGACAAAGCTGGCTGGACTTACAAAAGCGGCAGCAAAAATCGACGAGACAAATGTTTATCAGAAAGCGAACCCGGCAACAAGAATTTTTATGAACGAGCTTGTAAGAGACAATATGGCGCCGGGAAGCAGGCTTGAAAAGAAGGAGAATTTTCAGGCGTTTTTCGATGCGGTGGACAGCGGAAAGCACGGACTTATCTTAATGGAGCATTACTCGAACACTGACCTTCCGGCTCTCTGCTATATGATTGAAAAGGAAATGCCGAACGGAAAACAGCTCGCGGACAAAATCGTCGCAATCGCGGGAATGAAGCTCAACGAGGAGAATCCGGTTGTGCGGGCCTTTGCGGAAAGCTTCACACGCGTTGTTATTTATCCGACACGCTCGCTCACAAAAGCCGAGGCAAAAGCCCAGTCCGAAGAGGAAAAGGCGGCAGAGGAAAAGCGCGCGCGCACAATAAATCTCGCCTCAATGCGAGCGATGGACAAATGCAAGAAAGACGGAGAAGTGATTCTCGTTTTCCCTTCTGGAACGCGATACCGCCCCGGTCATCCTGAGACAAAAAAAGGTCTCCGCGAAATTGACTCTTATCTTAGAATGTTCGATGTAATGATTCTCGTGACAATAAACGGAAGCTGCCTCACAATCGATATGAAAAATCCGGACGATATGCTCGCAGACTTTATCGAGCCGGCAGTTCAGATTTTTGCGGCAAGCCCAGTGATTGACTGCAAGCAGTTCAGAAAGGACTATCTCGCGTCTCTTCCGGCTGACGAGCAAGACCCGAAGCAAAAAGTGATTGACCACGTTATGGAGCTTTTCGACAAGCAGCACGATGAAATCAAGGCGAAAAATCCTGAAGCTGGATTCTAAGCCGTTTCCGCTCAAGGAAAACATTTTTACAAAAGCAAAAACGCCGCAGCCATTTTTAATATGCAAAAATGGCTGCGGCATTTTGTTTTTCATCGCCTTAAAAACATAAAAATCTAGTTAATGTCGATTTTCTTAAGAATCCTGACAAGATTTGTCTTTTCAATCAAGTCTATCGGACGGCCCTCGGCGTATCTTCTCGCCTCGTCGCTGAACATTCCAGCTGAAAAGCAGATTCCGCGGTCGGCTTTCGACTCTGAGACTTTCGCGTGGAAATCTCTTATATACAAATCTGAAATCACGCCTGTGCTTCTGTAGAACCTGAAAATATGAATTTCCTCAGAGCGCGGAAACTCAACGTTCGTCAAAATCTCGACGCAGCCCGGAGTTACAGAAATATCGACAATTTTCACGACCGCTTTCTGATAGTACGAGACGACAATTCTTCGGCAAAGCGAAACAAAATCGCTTGTGCTCGACATGAGATAAACCTGAAGATTCTTGTTCTGGTTCAGCTCCTGATAGCGCGCCAGAAGCTGCGGAACATCCTTGTAAGACGGAACCATCGCCTGGATTTCCATCAGAACCGAAAGCCCCTTTGAAATCGCCTTAATCTGGAAATACGCGGTTGCAAGCCTGTAGCGGATTTCAAGAGCGACATCCTGCGAGACATTCTGATGCCTAAGCCCAATCTCAAAATCCTGAATCGCCTTGTCGTTTTCTCCAAGCTTCAGGTGATAAAGACCTGCGGAAAGGCAAGAGCGCGCGCCAAATTCCGGGTCGGGACGCAAATGCATAAAAATCTTCATCGCCTTGTCGCCGTATCCGCTTTCATTCATCGCATCCGCCATTGAAAAAAGAACTTCCTTGTTCTCGGGATTATCGTCCAAAGCACGCTTCAAAAACGAGAGAGACTCGCGGTAATGCTTAGCCTTGTAAAGGGAAAGCCCGAGCGGAGCATTTATATTCGTAACGTCCGGCTTCAGGACAAGGACTTTCTTGAATCTCGGAACAGCCTTCTCAAAATCATTGTTCTTGTAAAGCGCGAGTCCAAGATAATAGTTCACTTCGTAGTCATTCGGATTTATGTTGTAGGCTGCGGAAAGCCCGCGGAAAGCATCCTGAAGCTTGTTCAGCTTGACAGCGCAAATTCCCTGCCTCAAAGCCGCCTTGAAAGCGTCAATTTCCTTGTGAGCCGGGGCAATGCTAAGCTGCGTCTCGTAAATCGGAAAAGCCTTGTCCCATGCCCGGTCGCTGTAGTAAAGGTCGCCAAGCGCAATCAGCGCGGCAGGATTGTGCGGATCCTGGGCAAGCTTTCTGCTCGCCTCCTTTAAAATCTGAGCACGGCCTTTCTGACTGCCTTTTCCTCCGCCTTTCTTCCGTGTGGAGAACGCTATCAAAATTGCGCCGAAACCAACGATTGCGGCAACTGCAATAATTAGATTAAATGAACCCATATCTTTAATTATCGGCAAAATTCAAAAAAATGTAAAATGCAAGGAGCAAAAAACGATTCGGACAAAAAATGAAAACAATTCGCCTCGAAAGCGAATTCGTTCTATTGTCTTTTTCTGCGAATTCAATAAATAATAATAAAATTATCTTAAATACACGGACTTTTTAATTTTAGAAAGATGAAAAACACGACAAAATTTCTGAACCTGATATTTTCGGCTTTTCTTGCCGTTTCTATTTCTTTTTTGATTTCCAGCTGCGGCGAAAAAGTTGAAATCAGAAGAATCCCGGATTTGGAAAATATGATGGTCGGCTGCCAGGCTGGAACAACCGGCGAGACTTTTCTGCGCGAAAATCTGAAATCCGCAAAAGCGAAGCCTTTCAGAGACGGTTACGAAGCGTGCCTCGCGCTAAAAAATGACGAGATTGACGCAGTAATTCTCGATGAGTTTCCCGCAATGGCTCTCGCAAAAGCAAATAAAGACCTGAAGATTATCGACTTGAATCTGCCAGCGGAAGAATACGCGGTCGCCGTGAAGAAAGGAAACACGGAGCTTTTACAGATGATAAACCGGGCAATCAGAATCTTGAGGCTTGACGGCTCGCTTAAAAAGCTTAGGGAAGCTTATTTTCCGGCGGACGGAAACATCAAAATTCCGCAGAGTCCGGGCGCAAAATACGCAAAGACTTGGAAGATGGGAACGAACGCGGCTTTTCCGCCTTTTGAATACATAGATGAAACAGAAGTTGTCGGATTTGACATTTCTTTTGCCGAGATGATTGCCGACAAGTCGAGAAGAAACCTGCATGTTTTTGATGTCTCGTTTGCAAGCCTTTTGGACGCGCTCAACGCAGAAAGCGTCGATTTTGTGTGCGCCGGAATGACTGTAAACGAAGAGCGGAAGACGCAGATGGATTTTTCAGAGCCTTATTTTACAAGCAGGCAGGTCATAATCGTAAGAAAATAAAAATGCAGCCGACGCAAACAGAAAGAAAAAAATATAAATAAAAAAAGACGCCAAAGCAAAAAAACTTGCTTTAGCGTCTCTTAAAGTCTAATAAAAAATCTGCCAAAAATTTATTTTTTCAGCTCTTCCACAAATTCTGCGATTCTGTCCATCGCAATCTTGATTTTGTCGATCGCGGTCGCATAGCAGCAGCGGATATGCCCCTCGCCGCCAAGCCCGAAAACGCTTCCTGGAACAACAGCCACGCTGTGCTTCTGGAAAAGCTGCGTTGCAAATTCCTCGGAAGTAAGTCCTGTCGAAGAAATGTCCGGGAACATATAGAACGCGCCTTTCGGCTCAGGAACAGGCAGCCCCATATCGCTGAAGCCTTTCTGCATCAAATTTCTTCTCTGCTGATAGCTCACGCGCATTTTCTCAACATCTTTCCAGCCGTTCTTTAAGCCCTCGCAGGCCGCATACTGGCTGAAAATCGGAGCGCAAATCGTGTTGTAGCCGTGCAGCTTCACAATCTGCTTCAAGACCTCAGACGGAGCCGCGATATATCCGATTCTCCAGCCTGTCATCGCAAAAGACTTTGAGAATCCGTTCAGAATTATCGCGTAGTCTTTCATTCCCGGAAAAGAGCCGATTGAAACATGCTTCGCGCCGTCGTAAGTAAGCTCGCAGTAAATCTCGTCGGAAATGCACCAAATCTGGTTCTCCACAATGACTTTCGCGATTTTTTCAAGCTCGTCCGCAGGGATTATCGTTCCTGTAGGATTGTTCGGCGTGCAAATCATTATCGCCTTTGTCTTTGGAGTAATCGCCTTTTTTATCTGCTCAGCTGTGGGATAATAGCCGTTCACGCTCGTGTCGATTGGAACAATTTTCGCCTCGCAAAGCTGGGCAAGCGGAGTGTAGTTAACGTAGCAAGGCTGGCAGACAAGAATCTCGTCGCCCGGATTCAAGATTGCGCGCAAAACCGCGTCAACTCCCTCGCTTGCGCCGACTGTGACCAAAATCTCGTCTTTCGGATTATAGAACATTCCGTAGCGTTCCATATATTTCGAGATTTCCTCGCGAAGCTCAATCAAGCCCCAGTTTGAAGTGTAGGATGTGTGTCCTTTTTCAAGATGATAAAACGCCTCCTCCCGGATTGCCCACGGAGTCGGAAAATCCGGCTCGCCGACTGAAAGCGAAATAACATCGTCATGCCCGATAAGCATCTCAAAAAATTTTCTGATTCCCGACGGCGGAATCTGCTGCATCGACCGGGAAAGCCTGTCTTCTCTTGTGTTCATTTTCAAATCCTTGAATTTTTCTGGCTTTTTTACTGCGCAATTTCACAAAGCTTCCGCATTTTTATTGCGGAGAATCACGCCATAACGCCCTCGCGCCTGTCCGACTCGTTCTCAACATAAAGAACATCGTTCTCCTTGTATTTTTTCAGGACAAAAGTCGTTTTTGTGGCGCGCACGCCGGAAATTGTCGAAAGTTTCTGCGCGACAAACGAGGCCACCTCGCGCAGATTGTCTCCTTCAATCATAACTTTCAAGTCGTAGCCGCCGCTCATAAGGTAAAGCGACTTCACCTGCGGAAATCTGTAGAGGCGTTCCGCAATTCCGTCAAATCCATGCTCGCGCTCAGGCTGGCACTGAACTTCAATTTCCGCCATAACCTTGTCTTTCGCAGTCTCATCTTTTTCAGGATTAACAATGGCGGCGTACTTCAAGATAACACCCTCGTTTTCAAGCTCTTTGATAATCGCCTTGACTTCCGCCGGTGATTTTTTCGTCATCGCGGAAATGTCGTCAACTGAAATTCGCGCGTTTTCCCTAAGCAAATCAAGAATCTCTTCTTTTCCGTCCATTTTTTTCTCCTGCAAAAATCAATTAAAAAGCCGGCTGGAAGCAACTCCGCCAGAACAGCCTTCATTTTGATTTTCATCATATTCGAAATAAAACAAGAATATAGTTAAAAAAGTTTGCAACGCAAACTTCGTAAGCTTTCGTAAACTCAATGAATAAAAATTTTGCCGGTATTTTAAGGCAAATTTTTTATCGAATTCTTCTAAATTTTATATTTTCCGACAATTCTGCCTTAGCTGGCTGCCCGCAAATTGTCAGACTATCAAGCCTTTTGTGCTTGGAATCTCGCCGTTTCTTCTCGGGTCAATCTCCACCGCCGAGCGGATTGCACGGGCCGCAGCCTTGAACAAGCCTTCCATCTTGTGATGGTCGCTTCGTCCTCTGATTGTGTCCAGATGAAGATTGCATTTCGCAGCCTGCACAAATCCGTTCCAGAAATCCTCGAAGCAGTCTGTCTGAAAAGTTCCCTGCCTGCCGTTCTGAACGCTCACAAGCGGAATTCCTGTGAGTTTCGCCTCGCAAACAAGAAACGGCCGGCCGCCAAAATCAACAGCCGCGCGCAAAAGAGCCTCGTCCATCGGATACAAAAAAGAGCCGCTCCTGTAAATTCCAGCGCAGTCGCCTAAAGCTTTCGCGAAGCACATTCCAAGAACAATTCCTGTGTCTTCTATTGTATGGTGCTGGTCAACATCCAAGTCGCCTTTTATAGAGCCTGACAAGTCAAAAAGACCATGCTTGCA
>ERZ808259.850-NODE-850-length-10023-cov-9.196730_pt1 | contig 10023 bp, 2 predicted proteins | sample MGYA00521279_ERZ808259 | MGnify/ENA primary metagenome ERZ808259 (study PRJEB31516, sample SAMN03275586) | gut metagenome | biome: mammalia-associated habitat; material: feces | host: Papio cynocephalus | place: Kenya | collected 2012-07-27 ... | reverse complement strand
TCGGAACGGAAGAAATCACCGAACCCGTGCTTGACGAGAACGGCAATCAGATGCTAGACGAAAACGGCGAGCCTATGGTGAAACCGTCTCTTGACAGACACGGCAAAGTGCGCCACAGAAAAGTCTTTGAAGAAAGCGAAGTCGTTTACGACATAGCCAAAACTCCTATTTCCGAAATGTCGAAAATCAGGGGCAGAGAAATCGCAATGATTTTCCAAGAGCCTATGACGTCACTCAACCCCGTTTTCACGATAGGCAACCAACTTGACGAAGTCACGCTTCTTCACGTTGACGGCGCGGACAAGCAAATGGCAAAAGAGAAGAGCATCGAGATGCTCAAACTCGTCGGCATTGCGATGCCCGAGCACGTTTACAAGTCCTATCCGCACGAATTGTCGGGCGGTATGCGTCAAAGGGTTATGATTGCAATGGCACTTTGCTGCAATCCTAAACTCATCATCGCAGACGAACCCACAACCGCACTCGACGTCACAATTCAGGCGCAGATTCTCGACCTTTTGCGCGACGTCAAGAACAAGATAAGCGGTTCTATCATGCTCATCACTCACGACTTGGGCGTCATTGCCGAAATGGTGGACTATGTGGTGGTCATGTATGCGGGAAGAGTGGTCGAAAAGGGCACTGTGCAGGAGATATTCAAAAATCCGATGCACCCCTACACGATAGGTCTTCAAAAGAGCAAGCCCGTCGTCGGGAAGGAAGTGGACAGGCTCTATAGCATTCCCGGCAACGTGCCGAACCCCATCAATATGTTGCAAACGTGCTACTTTAAGGACCGTTGCAATATGAAATGCGACGCTTGCAAAGGCGAGTATCCGCCTATGGTTCAAGTTTCGCCCACGCACTTCGTGGCGTGCTATCGTTGCATAGACAAAGGAGAAATCGTATGACGGAAGAAAAAATCGGCGTGCAAAACGACGCGGAAATCGAAACGATTGAAATTGCAACGACGGACGTTGACGAAAACGAAAAAATCGTTGCGGAAGACACGACGGCACAAGACGAGAAAAAGGAATCCGACGACGATTATCTTCTCGTCGTGAACGACCTGAAAGAGTATTTTCCGATTTCAAAGAGCCTTATAAAGAGCAACACCGTGTATCTCAAAGCGGTGGACGGCGTTTCTCTCAAACTCAAGGCAGGACATACCATCGGTATCGTCGGCGAATCGGGCTGTGGCAAGACGACTCTCGGCAGAACGATTCTTCGTCTGTACGAACCGACGGGCGGCGAAGTCATCTTCGAAGGCAAGCACATCGAAAAACTCAAAGGTAACGCTTTGAGAAAGATGCGTCCAAACTTCCAGATGATATTCCAAGACCCGTATTCTTCGCTCTCTCCGCGTATGACGGTCGGCGAAATCGTCGGAGAAGCGGTGAAAGTGCACCATATCGTTCCGAAAGAACAATATAAAGAATATATCGTCGATATAATGACCAAATGCGGACTTCAACCGCACTATTTCGACAGATACCCGCACGAATTTTCGGGCGGACAAAGACAACGTATCTGTATTGCAAAGGCGCTTGCGCTCAAACCGAAACTCGTCATCTGCGACGAACCGGTTTCCGCACTCGACGTCTCGATACAGGCACAAATCATCAACTTGTTCAAGGACTTGCAGGACAGCGACAATCTTGCGTACTTGTTCATTTCCCACGACTTGTCGGTTGTCGAACACATTTCCGACGAAGTGGGCGTCATGTATCTTGGCAACATGGTCGAATACGGCACGAAACGCGATTTGTTCGACAATCCGCTTCACCCGTACACGAAGGCATTGTTCTCGGCAGTGCCCGTGCCCGACCCCGACAGCAAGATAAAGAGAATCGTGCTTCAGGGCGACATTCCGTCACCTGCTAATCCGCCTAAGGGTTGCAAATTTCACACTCGTTGTTCGGATTGCATGAGCGCGTGCAAACTGTTCCAACCCAAGTTCACCGATTTGGGCGGCGGACATTACGTCGCGTGCCACAAGTACGACCAAAAAGTGCTTGACGAAATGCCGTTCTACGACGAACTTTGCAAACTCGAAGACGAACGCAATGCGGAACTCGACGAGATGAAAGCGCAAAAGAAACAAAAGAAAGAAGACGCCGCAAACAAAATCAAAGAATTGTTAAAAATCAAGAAATAATTTGCGGATATAAAGGGGAAAGAGAGTGTCGCTCAGGCGATAGCAAGGCGGAAACGCTTTGCAAGGAGAAAAATTTATGACTACATTGAAGAAAATCGTACCCATACTTGCAATCGCAATGTGCATAGTGCTTTGCGTTGCGTTGGTTGCGTGCGACGACACCCCCGAAGCACCGACTCAGTATACGGTCACTTTCGTTTACGGCAACGGCGTGGCAAACGACACGGTTAAGGTTGACGAAAACGCAACCGTGACGAAACCCGCCGACCCCGAAAGAGACGGATACGAATTTGTCGGTTGGAAAGAAGAAGGCTCAAACGAAGACTTCGATTTCGGCACGAAAATAACGAAGGACACCACGCTCGTTGCGCAGTGGAGCGAAGTTGCAAAGACCGTTCGTATCAGATGGTCCGACGACGAAGCGGCAACGTTCGTTTTTCAGGGCACGACGCCGAAGAACGTCGAAATCGGCATGGTCGTCGAATTCGGCGTGCGCGTGTCTCCGTATTACGTGGGTGAACTTACGGTTTATGCAGGCACGCAGGAGTGCGTTCTCGGTGAAAACGGAAAATACAGTTTCACCGCAACGAAATCCGTCACGGTAAGCGTGGACGGACTTCGCCGTGACGACGCAAAGATAAAGGGACTCGGAAACGCAAAAAGCCCTTATCTCATATCCAACGCGGCTCAACTTAAAACGTTCACGGACAGCATCAACGCAGGCGAAGACAAGTATGCGGAATCTTTCGTGGCACTCACTGCGGACATCGATTTCAACGGCGAGACGATAGAACCTATCGGCGGACAACAAACCTACTTTATGGGTACGTTCGACGGCAGGGGACACGTCGTTTCAAACTTCAATCTCGAAGTGTCGAACGGCGTTGCGGGATTTTTCGGATACATCGCGACCGCGACCGTTAAAAATCTCACGATAGACACCGATATCGAAATCGAAACGATTGACAAACAATACAACTACATTCTCGGCGGCATCGTCGCGTACAACATCGGCGGCGATATCGTCAACTGCAATTTCAAAGGTTCTTACACCGTGACCAGCACGCTTCCGAGCGACAATATCGTCTATCTCGGCGGTATCGTCGGCTTTATGCAAGGCTACGGCACGGAGTATATGGCAACCGCGTCTTTCTGCACGGTGCAGGCGGATCTCGTTTCAAACGGACAATCTTCGCTTTACGCAACGGGCGGTATAGCGGCGGCGGCGTACGGCCCGAACAATGCGTCTCCGGCATACGTCAACAACTGCTCGTTTATCGGCAACGTTGAAGGCAGAAACAAATACGCAGGCGGCGTCGTGGGTTATCTTCGCACGGCGGCATCCGTCGCAAACTGCTACGTTGACGGAAAAATCGAAGCCAGAAGCGCAGGCGACGCATCTTACGCAGGCGGTCTCGTCGGCGCAAGCGACAACGAATCCGCAATCTCATCGAGTGTGGCTATCGGCGTTTTGTCCAGTTCCAAACAACAGGGCGAAGACGAACTCAGCGATATCTCCGGCTTGATTTTCAGAAACGGATACAACGAAATCGACACGAGAAAAGCGGTGCTTTTCAAAGCGTACTACACGCAAGACGGCAACATCGTCGACGGCAAAACTTACGGCGCGAATTCGATTGCGGATCTTTGCGATTTGCTCGGTTGGGTTTCTTCCGAGTGGAAAGAAGACGACGGTGCGATTTTGCCGGTGTACAGCGAAAACGTTGAAGGCAACATCTCCGCAACTTTCGTGTTTGGCAGAAACGTGACGAAAGAAGACAACGACGGCAATCCGCTCACGCAAACGGAAGACACCGTGACCATAACGGGCGTTATGCCGATTTACTACATCTACGGCGGAAGCGGAATGAACACTTTCGTTGCGGATAAGGAAAGTGCCGACGACACCAAGAATATGGTTTCTTACGGCTACTTCTTCGACGCGGAACACACTCAAAGAATTCCGTCGTCTTTCCTTATCACCGCAGACGTGACCGTTTACGTCGGATTTGCGGATTATACGAAAGTCGAAGGCGACTACTACGCCGTGCTTCAGACTTTGAAAAACAATCAGATTTACAACGCCGAATTGCATCTCGTCTTTGACGACAACGGCAAGATGACGATGTATTACGACGGAATCGTTGCGGACTATATGTACGTCTACAACGGTGAAAAACTTCTCGTCAAGGACGCGTACTTTGCATATCTCGTGTATACGTCGAGCAACGGCTATTCTCTCCTTGCAGACTACTATGCCGACATCGAAGGCAACGTGCTTAACATCTACGACAACCTGTTCTTCACAAGCGAAAGAGACAACGTTATCGTGGCAAGAAAGCAAAACGCCGCAATGGGCACGTGGTATACGAGCGACGGCACGACGTACACGTTCCTTTCGGACCTTACGGGCGAAAGAACGAATGCAAACGGCACGGAAACGTTCTCTTATACCTGCAACGAAAATATCGTTACCATGACGATAGGCACGACGAGAATAATCGCGTCTATCAGCGCGGACGGTCTTAGCATGGAATCCACGAGCGCGGGACTTCAACTTGAAAAACGCGATATATTCGCAGGCAAGTGGGAATCCGATTTCAGCAGATTGGAAACCATAACTTTCGACGGCAAGGGAAGCGTGGTATACAAAGGCACTACGTACGAATACGTTCTCGACGGCGAAAAAGCAACGTTCGGTTCAATCGTCGCAACGTTTGACGAAAACGGACTTCTCGTCGTGAAAGACGGCGACGTTTCCACTACGTACGGCAGAGACGGTTCGTTTATCGGAACGTGGACGGACACTCTTCTCAACTACACGATAGTGCTCGACGGTATCGGCAAAAACGGATACGGCACGGGCAGAGATTCAAGCGGCATCAATTTCCACTACGTTGCGGAATACGACGAAACGGGCACGCTGATGGTCAATATGTACTATCAGACAAGACTTTACGGCATGTTCAATCTCGCAACAGGCAAAGACGGTTCGGAAGTGCTTTATCTTGCGGGATATTACGCATCTACGGGTATGCTCGTCGACGACTACAACATGGCGTATTATGATCCGTATTACGGAACGTGGAACGGAACGAACGGCGCAACCTATACTTTCAACGGCTTCGGCCCGTACAACATCGACATCACGACGTCGCAGGGCAGATGGCACGTCAAAGGTCTCGTGACCGTCGAAAAAGAAGGAACTACGAGCGAAGTTGCATATTTCTACAACAAGAAGACAGGTGAAGCGACGTTCACAATCGACGGAGTGGTCTACACGGCAAAACTCGACGGAAACGGCATCACGGTGAACGAAGTGACGTTCAAAGCGCCCGATTACGTAAGTCAATACGAATATCACGTGGGCGACGACGTGTTGCATTTCAACGGCAAGAGCCCCGTCGGTTTGGGCAAGGCGACTTTGACGACTGCCGACGGAGTCGAAACTTACGATTATACGACTGCCGACGTCGAAAACGAATACGTCGTTACGCTCACAAAAGACGGTGCGGTCGTTTACGTCATAACGTTTGTCAACGGCGGCGCAACGGTCGAAAAGGACGGAGTGAGAATAGAAAACTTCGGTTTGCATCACAAACTCGTCGGAAAAGAATATCTCATTTCGGGCGAAAACACGTTCGTTATAAGTGGCGCAATGGACATCAACGGCAGAACGAAAGGTACGTTTGCGGGCATTGACGTGGACGTCTACTACGTTGACGAAAACTACGTCTCGATTTATATCGACGGAACGTTCCTATACTATATAGGATATCTTGACGAAAACAACGCAGTCGTGCTCGACGGCAGCAATCAGACCGTGACCGTGCTCACAATCGCAGACGAATATGCGGGAACGTACACGGCGGCGGACGGTTCTACGCTCGTGCTCGACGGCAGAAGCAAAGGCTCGGATTACGTCTACGCATACGCAACGCTTACGACCGTTGAAGACGTGGACGGAGTCAGAGAAGAAACGGAATATATGTACGCGTACAAAGTCGAAAACGGCGAAATCAACGTGTACGATATCGACAAATCGGGCGAAGAAACGGTTCTCGTTCTCAAATACAAGATCAGTTTCACCGAAGTTGCGGGCGCAAAAGCGTTTGCAAACTCCGACGGCAGCGTCACGATTTATCTCGTTGAAGCGGGGGAATAAGGAGCGGATATGAAAAACAAAAGAATCGTATTGAGCATCTTGGCGATTGCGCTTATCGCGTGCATTGCGTGCGTGGCAGTCGCTTGCGGAGAAAAAGGTAAAGACAAGTTCACCGTTTCTTTCGGCGGTGAAGGCGTGAGCGGCATTTCTTCCCAGGAAGTCGAATCGGGTGCGTTCGCTCAAAGACCGCAAGACCCGCAAAGAGACGGCTATGAATTCAAAGGTTGGGCAGAAGAAGGTCAAAGCACGCTTTTCGACTTTGCAACGCCCATAACGAAGAATACCGCACTCGTTGCGGTTTGGGAAGAAGTCAAGCAAAACGAACTCGGCAGCAAGGACAATCCGTATTTGATTGCGACTGCCGACGACCTTGCAGACTTTGCCGATAAAGTCAATCATCCCGACGAAGACGACAACGAAAAGTATGCGAAATCTTACTTCAAACTCGTTGCGGACATCGATATGGAAGGCATCCCTTACGTTTCGGCAGGACAACTCGTCACGCTCAACGAAGGTGAAGAAGACGAAAGAGTGATCTACGGATTCGGCGGCAACTTCGACGGAAACGGCCACGTTATCAGCAATCTCACAATCAAGAGAAACTTGCGCTCGGGCATTGCGTACGTCGGTATGTTCGGTTACTGCAACAGAGCGACCATAACCAACCTTACGCTTAAAGACGTCCGCTATTCTATCATCAGCGGCGCAGACCAAAGCAGCATCGGCGCATACGTCGGCGGCTTGCTTGCGTACGGCAATCTCACCAATATCACCAACGTCAAGGTTTCGGGTGAGTTGGAACTTAGTCTGTGCACGTCAAACCCTGCACACGTCGGCGGTATTGCAGGCGGTCTTGATGTTTATGACAGGAACACCGCATACATCGCGCACGTTCAAAACTGCGTGTCCGAAGTGAAAGTCGTGGCAACCGAATTCGAAGACGGCGAAGCGTCCGTGCTCGATTCGGTCGTAAACGGCGGCATCGTCGGCGCAACGTCTTCCACGTCCAACGGCGCGCTTGCAATTCTCAACTGCGTGTCCAACGGCGCGGTTGAAGGTGGCGAATGGGTCGGCGGCATCGTCGGTTATGCAAGTTGTTCGAGAATGTCAATCGTCAACTGCATCAACTATGCAAGAGTCAAGGCGACCAACAAAGAAGTGTCTTACGCAGGCGGTATCGTCGGATATTCAAGCAACGACAATACGATTATGGACAGCGTAAACGTGGGCAGAGTCACGGGAACGAGAGCGACTTCCAACGTTTACAAGAGTTTTGCGGGCGGCATCGCTGGTTATATGATTTCCGACGATTACGACGGATATTACACTCCAGGCACTGCAATCGTAAACTGCTATTACAAGACGGCGGCAACCACGACTGATAAAAACAACGACGCAGGCACGAAAGTCGGCACGGACGTTGCTTTTGACGCAGAATGGCTCGCCGAAAACGTCAAGTGGGATATGACCAACTGGACGATAAGTGAAGACGGCAAAGCATACCCGGGCACTCGTCTTGCAGGCGAAGGCTCTTTCAAGATTTCTTTCTTCAACGGAACGACGCTCGTTAAAGAAGAAACGAGAGAATACGACGAAGACAGATTTGCAATCGTCGGCGTTCTCGACGAAGCGCAAAACGAAGGCAGCAACTTGTTCTTTGACTGGGAATTTGAAGACGGCGTGAGATACCGTTATTACGTTCCCGTCATCAAGGATATGTCCGTTGCGGCACTCTATGGCGACGCAAGCAAGGTTGCTCACGTTTACACGGGCAAGGGCGAATATCACGGTGAAATCGACGGCGGCGTTCTCGTTCTCAAAGAAGACGGTTCGTTGATGTGGGTCAATTCCACCGTCATCAACGGCAAATATATTTATAACGGCGACGACGTGCTTATGCTCAACTTCTACAGCACGATCGGCGAAATTTCGGGCAAAGTCAACAGCAACGGCACAATCACCATGACCGTTGAATACGGCATGTCCGCAACGGTCGAATACACGTTCACGAAGAGCGATTTGACTGTGTTCGGCGAATATTTCAACGAAGACGGCGACAGCTTGACGTTCACAGACGGCAACGTCACGCTCAACAGCAACAAAATCACGGCGACAATATCCAAGACCGTGAAAGGCACGTACACGCTCAATTCTGACGGTTCGATAACTTTCGGCGGTGAACTTGCGGATTATTACACTTCGATGAGCGCGTCTTACGCAAACGACGCAATCACGGTGTCGTTCGTCGCAAAAGACGAAAGCAAAATGCCGAGTTATACGGATTCCACATTTGCAAGACCGTCTTCGGACTTCCGCGGCAAGCCGTTCGTTGGCAGTTTCACGCTCAGTTATCTCGGATTGAGCAGCAACAGACCGACGCAAAGCAACTATACGCTTATCTTCAACGAAGACGGTTCGTTCATTTACAGAACGGCGTACTCTGACACCATCGGCGCGTATTACAGTTTCAAGAACGATTCCTTCATCAAGATCAATTATGAAGGCAACTATTCGACGTTCTATTATTATCCCGAAGAAAACGTATTCTTCGGCAGATGGAACAGCGGCACGACGGCGTACACCTATTGCGTGCTCACCAAAGTCGAAGAAGGCGCGCAAACCGTTTATCTTATCGACTTTGACACAAAGAGTTTCGTGACGGTCACGGAATCAGGCAAGGTATACTACGTCAAAGACGGTCAATACGTTGAAAACGCAAACATCGTCGCGGCAGACGGATTTGCGGATAACACGAAAGTTACGATTGACGGCAAAGCGTACTACGCAAAGAAATACGTCACCTACAACAACGGCAGAGAACTTCTCGGTCACGGTCTCGAATCCATAGGCAGTGAAGAAGGCACGTATCTCTACAACGGAAAGACTTACACTTTGAACGGCATCGGCGGCGTTGTCGAAGACGAAAAAGCGCATTACTGGAACTACGCAAACGATTTCATCGTACTGATGCTTTCGGATCGCACGTTCATCGGCTTCAACTATGTCCAAGCACAGGCAAACGGCGGACAAATCACGCTCGTTGCTCCCGACAAGTATCAGGGCGTATGGTGTTACGACAAGACAGTCAAAGTGCTTGATAAGAATCTTGACGAAACCGGCGAAACGAGAGTCGTAGAGAAATACTATCTGCTCATGCTTGACGGATACGGCCATGCGGCGTATATCTATCTTGCGGACGAAGAAAAGGTCGAATACAAAGACAACTGGGGTCAGGCGAACATCTGGAGAACTGCAACCGAAAATTCAACCGGTTTGCACGTCGATTTCAACGAAAACTACAAGGTTGATTTCTTGTTCTTCTACGATATGAACCTTGCCTACACAAAGAAATTCGGCGTGTACGGCGAGATGACTTATTACAGATACGGCTATACCGGAACGACGGAACTTCCCAAACTTCCGTCAAGTGCGGTCGGCAGTTACACCGGCAACGAGTCAAACGGAACGGCAGTCGTGCTCAATCTCAAGCAAGATTTGACGGGCACGTACAAAGGTGCTCCGTTCGTTGCAGTGTACGACGGCGTGAAGAACGTGTCTTTCACAATCGCGAGCACGAGATATCTGTTTGACGTCACCGCCAACGTGATTTCTTACGGCACCGAAAACGTGTCTCTCACAAGAACGGGCGACGTGACGGAAGTCATTCCCGAAGCGTTGTGCGGAACTTGGAGCGGAACTT
>ERZ808259.849-NODE-849-length-10024-cov-3.452402_pt1 | contig 10024 bp, 8 predicted proteins | sample MGYA00521279_ERZ808259 | MGnify/ENA primary metagenome ERZ808259 (study PRJEB31516, sample SAMN03275586) | gut metagenome | biome: mammalia-associated habitat; material: feces | host: Papio cynocephalus | place: Kenya | collected 2012-07-27 ... | reverse complement strand
GACGGCCTCAAGGCGCTCGGCGTCAAGGTCGAGACGAACATGGTCATCGGCCGCGTCGTGTCCATCGACGAGCTGATGAGCCGGTACGGCTTCGAGGCTGTGTTCATCGGCTCCGGCGCGGGCCTGCCGATGTTCATGCACATCCCCGGCGAGAACCTCTGCGGCGTGTACTCCGCCAACGAGTTCCTCACCCGCATCAACCTGATGAAGGCCTATAAGGACGGCTCCGACACGCCCATCATGCCGCTTGCCGGCAAAAAGGTCGCCGTCGTCGGCGGCGGCAACGTCGCCATGGACGCCGCCCGCTGCTCCAAGCGTTTGGGCGCGGATGTCTACGTCGTCTACCGCCGCGGCATGGAGGAGCTGCCCGCCCGTCACGAGGAGGTCGAGCACGCCGAGGAGGAGGGCATCATCTTCAAGACCCTCACCAATCCCGTCAAGATCAACGGCAACGAAAACGGCTACGTCGCCTCCATGACCTGCGTGGAGATGGAGCTCGGCGAGCCCGACGCCTCCGGCCGCCGCCGCCCGATCGAGAAGGTCGGCAGCGACTTCGACCTGCCGGTCGACTGCGTCATCATGTCCCTCGGCACCACGCCGAACCCGCTCATCAAGAACACCACCCCCGGCCTTGAGGTCAACCGCAAGGGCGGCATCGTGGTGAACGAGGAGGGCCTGACCTCCCACGCGAGCGTCTACGCCGGCGGCGACGCCGTCACCGGCGCAGCCACCGTCATCCTCGCCATGGGCGCGGGCAAGCTCGGCGCGAAGAGCATCGACGAGCAGCTGAGTAAATAAACAAGCGAAAAACGCGCGGAGCGGCGGAGACTTCCGCGCGTTTTCCCCATACTACCGATTTACAATTTTTTTCATCTTCTGATGGTCGGCATAGTTTTTGCATGAAACAGCAAAGCAAGATTTTTGCGGAGCTGCTATACTAAGGCTCGATGATGACCTCATCGAGCCTTATGACCTTACTCAAGAGAACGAACACTCCCGAGCAGCCGCCGGGAGTGTTCGTTCTCTTTTATGGATTGTTTTAGAGCTGCTCAAATTGCTCTACATTGGTGACAAATATTTTTGCGCCCCCGACAAGGACCTCAACCATGTTGGGGAGAGCGGGAGCCATTCCCTTGTTTACAGGAACATACGGGACAGACTCCATGCGCTGAGAGCAGTGTGCGCGGATGACCTCTATGACCTGTGATACACAATTGTCATCAACACCTATGAGCAACGTAACATTTCCTGCACGCAGAAAGCCGCCTGATGTGGAAACTTGAGTGAACGGGATCTGCTGGTCGCGGAGTGCATCGCAGACGAAAGCAGAATCGCGCTTATTTATGATTGCTGTGATCATTTTCATAGCTTATTGTCTCCTTGTTCATAGTAAGCTGGCTGTAAAGTGCGATGCCGAGTATACAAAGCGCGCCGCCGAGCAAAGCAGTAATGGATGGAATTTCACAGAACAAAAGCATACCCCAGAGTGTAGAAAAGACGCTGTCGAGAAGCTGGACAGTGGAAACAAAAGGCGCGGGCAAGTATTTGAGAGACCAACTGACGACGCTGTGTCCCAGCAATGTGCAGAAAACAGCCATGCCCAGAGCGGTCAGCCAGTTGATCGGAGCATGACCGGTCAGGGGAGTGCGACTGGCAAGGCACAGCAATGTAGCAGTCACAGCTGCGGCGGAATATGCGAGAAAGGTGTAAAGCGTGGTAGAAAGGAATTTGCGGCAGATAGAACCGACCATCGTATAGATGGCAAGGAAGAGCGCAGCAAGCACAGCAAGCAGGCAGCCTGAAAGAGAGCGGATACCTGTTCCCTCGCTGCTGAACGTGACCATAACCGCGCCGGCAAGAGCAATAAAAATGGCAAACCATGCACGCCGACTGAGCCTTTGACGGAAGACCAACGTGGTACCGAACGCAACAAAAATTACCGTCAGGTTGGCAAGGACGGTGCAGATGTTGATCGACGTCATGCGGAGAGCCCGGAAGAAAGCGGCGAAGTGCAGACCAAGGATACAGCCGCCGCCGAGACTTAGAAGCAGAGCCTTTCTCTGCGCGGAAAATAGTTCTTTTCGATGGAGAAATACCGAGGGGAAAAGCAGCAGAGCGGTGATCCCCATGCGGTAAGCGACCAGAACGATAGAGGGGGCGGTGGACCAGCGGACAAAAATTGCCGCAGTAGAGCCGCTGAGCACACCGAGGATCGTGATAAGTTGTTTCATGGCGTTTCGTTTTGCTTTCTGAGGATGAATATGCTCGACGGCGCGGTCCGGTCATGGTCCGCGCCGTCAGGCTTTTTTAAAGGAGAGAAAAATGACGTTTAGAGTGCGAGACGATAGATCTCCTCGGCGATCTGCGGCGTCAGCTTAACAAAGTTGCCGTGATTGGGCGCGCCGTGGAACATGTTTTCGGCAAGACCGGCGAGGTCCTCGTCCTTGCCGCCGATCTCGCTGATGGAGCTGGGCATACCAATGGACTTGAAGAAGCTGCGCATGAATTCAATACCCTCTTTGGCGGTGACCTCGGGATGGGCAAAGTTCATCTGGCAGCCGCAGACGCGGGTGGCGAACTGTGCGAAGCGCATGACATCAACATTCATAGCATAGGTCATCCACGCGGGCGTCAGAATGGCAAGACCTGCGCCGTGGGAGCAGCCATAGGAGGTGGACAGCTCATTTTCCATATGGTGCGTACCCCAGTCAGCCGCGCGGCCGACGCCGGTGATGCCGTTCATGGCAACGGTGGCAGCCCACATAATGTTGGCGCGGGCGGCATAGTTGTCGGGCTCAGCCATTACGCGCTTGCCCTCTTTCAGCATGGTGAGAATGACGGCTTCGAGCATACGGTCGGTGATCTCGACCTCGGGCGTCTTGGTGAAGTAGCGCTCGATGCAGTGAGAGATGATGTCGGTGATGCCGCTGGCGGTCTGATAGGGGGGGAGCGTAAAGAGCAGCTCGGGGTTCATAATGGCAAACACGGGACGAAGAATGTCACCGTCGGCGCAGCGCTTGTACTGCTTGCCATCCTCGGCAACATAGGTGACGACAGAGTCGGTGGAGGACTCGCTGCCGGAGGCGGCGAGCGTGGTGATCGCGCCGACAGGGAGAGCCTTGGTCACGGTACCCTGCTTGCCGCAGTAGAAGTCCCAGAAGTCGCCATCATACAGTGCGCCGAAGGCGATGGCCTTGGCAGAGTCGATCACGCTGCCGCCGCCGATAGGGAGCAGGAAATCGACGTTTTCCTTGCGGGCAAGCTCAATGCCCTCATAGACCAGCGTGCTCTTGGGGTTAGGCTGAACACCGCCGAGCTCAACGTGGGCGATGCCGGCAGCATCGAGTGATGCCTTGACGCGGTCGAGCAGACCGGAACGCTTGACGCTACCGCCGCCGTAGTGGATCAGGACCTTATGGCCGCCATACTTCTTAACATACTGACCGGCTTCGTTTTCGGTGCCCTTACCAAAAACAAAGTAAGTGGGGCTATAGAAAGTGAAGTTTTCCATGAGATGACCTCCTAAATGTAATGTGAACGGAACCCGTGAATTTATAGGGTGAGTTCATTGTAGACCAGAGGGAGTGAAATTGATTTGCATACCCTCACTTTTTCTTTGCCGCCTCTCGCGTGTTTCCTCAAAAGCAGACCACAAACGGCAAAAAGAACATGAGAGAGGGCAAATCTCGTATAAGCCAAATCCTCTATAATGGTAGGCAAATCAAAGAGGAGGACACCAGCGTGGAATTGCTCCAGGATTTTTATACGCAGCTTGACCACTGCTATACCGACGGCTGCTGCGAAACCATCGAACGTTTCCTGCTGCAAAGTCTTGAACAGGAAAAGAGCGCGGGCGGTGATGCGCTGATCGCGGTATATAACGAGCTGGGCGGTTTCTACCGCGGGATAAGCCGCTTCGGGGAATCTCTGGATGCTTTTGAGCAGGCAAGACTGCTGACGGAAAAGCAGCTTGGCCGCAGCTGCGAGCAGTACGCAACGATCCTTAATAATATGGCGGGGACCTATCGCCTGATGCGAGAGTATGAAAAGGCGATCGACTGCTTCCTTGAGGCGATAAAGGTCTACAAGGAAGTGGATGCGGAAGGCGGCTACGCATACACGAGCGTGCTCAACAACCTTTCGCTTGCTTATCAGGAGACGAAGCACTATGATCTGGCGATCAAATACCTGCAGGAAGCGCTTCGTCGAATGCAGGAGACTCCGGAGAATCATCAGGAGCTCGCTGTAACGCTCAACAATCTTACAGCACTTTACCACGCTGTTGGCGAGCGGGAAAAAGCGCTCTGCTGCCTGCAGCGTGCGCTGAACGAATATGATGCCGTACCGGAGGCAGAGCGGGTACATTACGCGGCTGTGCTTAATAGTCTCGCAGGATTCCTTTATGATATGGGGGACTGCGAACGGGCGCTTGTGCTGTATCGCCGCTCGGCAAAGTATACGCTTAAATTCTTCGGAGAAAATGCGGAGCTTGCCGCGACTTGCCTGAATATGCGCTGGGTATGTGAAAGACTTGGGCGGCGGAGCGATGCGGTCGCGGCGCTGGAAAAGGCGGCGGAAATATATGAGCGTCTGTTTGGCGAAAGCAATGAACGCACGCTTGCCGCGCGTGCGGACCTTGCACGGCTGCGCGAGGAAGCAGCGGAATGAACGGAATGGAGATGGCGCGCTGCCTTTATGAGCAGCAGGGGCGCGAGGCGCTGAGCCGTGCCTTTCCCGAGCTCTTTGACCGCATGGCGATCGGCCTTGCGGGCGAAGGATCGGAGTGCTTTGGCTTTGATGATGCGATCTCGCATGACCATGACTGGGGCGCGGGCTTTTGCATCTGGCTGACACAGGACGATTTTCATAGGTACGGCCGCGCGGTGCAGGAGGTCTACGACAGCCTGTCTCCGCATCAGCTCGGACTTCCCAAGCGGATGGATATGCCGCAGGCTGGGAAACGGGTAGGGTGCCTGTGCATGGAGAGCTGGTATTTCCGCTATACCGGCGGGACAGAGGGCCCATTTTCTACACGGGACTGGAGAAATGTGCCGGAAGCCTTTTTGGCGACCGCTGTGAACGGCGAGGTATTCTCCGATCCGCTGGGACGCTTTACGGCTATCCGGGAACGGCTTCTGCAGGGCTATCCGGAGGATGTGCGTAATAAAAAGCTTGCCGCCCGCGCAGCTGTGATGGCGCAGGCAGGGCAGTATAATTTTCCGCGGTGCCGCAGAAGGCGGGACAGCGTTGCCGCGCAGTTGGCGATTTCGGAGTTTATGCGCGCGGCCATGTCTGCGGCATATTTGCTGAACCGACGGTTTGCGCCGTTTTACAAATGGATGCATCGCGGTTTGGCGGAGCTGACGATTCTTCCGCAGCTTTCTGATCAGCTTGCGAGCCTTGCAGCAGCAGAAGGTGATATGCAGAGAACGATCGAGGATATCTGCATCAATACTGCGGCAGAGCTGCGCCGGCAGGGCTTGAGCAGGCAGACGGGAAGCTTTCTGCTCGACCACTGCGGGGATATCATGAGCCATATCACTGACCCGCAGCTGCGCAGTGCGCATATCATGGAGGAATGAGAATATGTCAGAGCTTGTAGGGACGATTATTGCGGCGGAGTGGGAGCTGTTTGACCGGGTGCATAACCGCGGCGGACGGGCGGCATGCCAGGACGATAGGGAGACCTTCTTCCTGATGCGCTCCGCCCAAATTTCCGCGTGGACGGTGTCCATGCAGGAGAGCTATTACCGTGACCTTTGCCGCGCGCGGGAGCAGGGAAGAAATCTCCTCAGCGAGAAATACGGCTATATGATGGCGCGCACAAGCCCGGAGGAGTATGAGCAGATCCGCGGCCTGCTGCCGCCGTATTCGAAAGAGAAAACGGCGTTGATCGGGGATATCTGCCAGATCCAGGTAGAGTGGCAGGAGGAACTGAGCAGAAAGTATCCGCGCCTGATAGGAAACGGCCGTGTGATCCACCGCGCACAGGACGGAGTGTACTCCACCTCGTTTGAGACGTATCTGTGGGGAGAACTGGAGAGCTACTCCATAGAGACGGTGCGGCTGTACAGCGAATATGTGAGCGCGCTCAAAGCGAATGGGAAGAACCTGAATGAGATGATACTGGCGAATATGGTGCGGCAATACGGCTATCCTTCTTTGGAGGCGGCGGAGAGCCGAACGAAAGGATAGGCGATGACACAGAGAGAAAAAACGGGAAGCGGCGGGAGTATTGATATGCTCACCGGACCGCTGCTGAAAAAGCTGCTGCTTTTCAGCCTGCCGCTGATGGCGTCTAATGTGCTGCAGCTTTTATTCAACGCAGCGGACGTTGTGGTGGTGGGACGATACGCGAGCTATACCAGCCTTGCGGCGGTCGGCAGCACCTCGTCGATCGTGAATCTGATCGTGAACCTGCTGATCGGCATTGCGGTCGGTGTCAACGTTGTCATTGCGCGATATCTGGGAGAAAGCGGAAAAGAAAAGGAGATAGCCCGCGCGGTACATACGGCGGTAGCAGTAGCGCTTGCCGGCGGCGCCCTCTTGGGGGCAATCGGTATTTTGCTGTCAGACGGGATGCTGCAAAAGGTCAAGACTCCGGAGGATATTTTTCCGCTGGCAAGAACATACCTGCATATCTACTTTGCCGGGACACCGGGTGTTATGCTGTACAACTATGGAGCGGCGGCACTGCGGGCACGCGGCGATACGCGCCGCCCGCTTCTGTTCCTGACAATCAGCGGAATTGTCAATGTCGCGCTGAATCTGTACTTTGTCATTGTGTTTCAAATGGATGTGGCAGGTGTGGCGCTTGCAACGATCATCAGTGAATACCTCAGCGCGGGGCTGATTCTGGTGTGTCTGATCCGAGCACAGGACGAGCTGCACTTTTCGTGGAGAGGGCTTTGCATTGACTGGGGGAGCCTTCGAAAAATGGCGCACGTCGGCATTCCGGCCGGAGTGCAGAGCTGCCTGTTCAGCCTGTCCAATGTTGCGATACAGGGGGCGGTCAATTCCTATGGCGGCATTGTCATGGCGGGGTGCAGCGCAGCCTCAAGCATTGAGGGCTTTATCTATGTTTCCATGAATTCATTTCACCATGCCGCACAGACCTTTATCAGCCAGAATATCGGTGCCGGACAATATGAACGTGTGCGTCCCATCCTGCGAAAATGCATCCTCTGCACCGTGGCAACAGGAGCGCTGCTGTGTGCAGTTACGCTGGCGTTTGATGAGCAGCTGCTGCGCATCTACAATAAAGATACTGCCGTAATTGCGGCAGGCGTGGAGCACCTTTATATTGTTGCATCGCTGTATATCGTATTCGGTATAGCGGATGTGCTGATCGGATCGATCCGCGGCTGCGGCTATCCGGTGGCGCCGGTGGTCATCAATCTGCTCGGCACCTGCGTGTTTCGGCTGATCTGGATCGCGGCGCTGGATACGAGCGTCCTGCCTGTGGGCTGGGTGTACGCCTCCTATCCGATCTCGTGGGTGCTGATTGCGGCGGCACTGCTCATATTCTGGCGATATCTGTACAGCAGAAAGCTGAGGCCGGAGATCGCTGCGAAAGGGAGTGTATAAAATGCAGAGTCAGGAATATATCCGCCTGACCGGCGTGTCGGAAAATAATCTCAAGCACATCAATGTGACGATTCCGAAGGAAAAGCTGGTGGTGTTTGCCGGTGTTTCCGGTTCGGGAAAGAGCTCGCTTGTATTTGATACGATCGCGGCGGAGAGCTGCCGCGAATGGCAGGACACTTATCCGCTTTTCCTGCGCAGCCGTCTCCCACGCTATGAGCATCCGGCAATGGAGCAGGCGAGCGGACTGACGCCCTGCGTCGTTGTAGACCAGAGAGCACTGGGTGCGAATGCGCGCTCTACGGTGGGAACGGCGTCTGACCTTGCACCGCTGCTGCGATTGCTATTTTCCAGGGTCGGAGAGCCGAGCGCGGGCGGCTCGATGGCATACTCGTTCAATCATCCGCTCGGAATGTGCCCGGACTGCACGGGACTGGGAGAACGCGTGGAACTGGACGAAGACGCTATGTTTGACATGACCAAGAGCATCAACGAGGGAGCGATCCGCTTCAGCCAGTTTTCCGGCGGAAGCTGGCAGGAATTTTACTACCATCACAATCCGCTCTATCCGGCGGACAAGCCGTTGTGCGATTTTACGCCGGAGGAGTGGAAAGCCCTGCGCATCGGGCCGGACAAGCCGCTGATCATGAAGCATGGCTATAACAACACCGGACAGGAATCCAATTTGCCCTATGAGGGCGTCGTGCCGCGCTTTAACCGCCTATATCTCAACCGGAATATTTCCAGCCTGCGCAAAGAGGTGCGTGAGGAGGCGGAGCGCTTTATGCGCCGTTCCCCCTGCCGGACCTGCGGCGGCAGCGGATTGAATCCCAAGGCGCTGGCCTCGCGTATCTGCGGATACAACATCTGCGAGATGAGCGAAATGCAGGTGAGTGATCTGGCATCACTGCTGGAGAAGATCGACGATCCGCTGGGGCGGTCGATCGCAGGGCAGATCATTGCGGGACTGAACCGTATGATCTCGGTAGGATTGGGGTATCTGAGCCTTTCCCGCCGGACAGATACGCTTTCCGGCGGTGAGGCACAGCGGCTCAAGATGGTCAGGCACCTCGGCAGCAGCTTGAGCAATATCACCTATATTTTCGATGAGCCGACGGCGGGACTCCATCCGGCGGATGCCGGGAAGATCGGCCGCCTGCTTTGCGCACTGCGAGACGCCGGAAACAGCGTCCTTGTGGTGGAGCATAACCGGCAGATCATGGAGCTTGCGGATGTGATCATCGAGCTTGGGCCGCTGGCGGGAAGCCACGGCGGCGAGATCGTATTTGAGGGCGACCTCGCGTCCATGAAGCGGGCGGAAACGGCCACGGCAGAGCTGCTGCGCGAAAAGCTGACGCTCAATGCAAAGCCGCTGCCGTGGTATGAGGGCTATCGCATTGAGCACGCGAAACTGCACAATCTGAAGGATGTGTCCGTAACGGTCCCCAAAGGGGTGCTGACAGCCGTGACCGGCGTTGCGGGGTCCGGCAAGAGCAGTCTGATCTGCCATGCATTCACATCGGCGTATCCGGAGGCCGTCACCGTCGATCAGAAGCCGATCGGGACGTCGAGCCGTTCGACCTGCGCGACCTACCTTGGTGTGATGGATGAGATCCGCAAGCTTTTTGCGAAAGCGAACGGCGTCAGCGCACAATGGTTCAGCGCCAATTCAAAGGGCGCATGTCCCGCCTGCAAGGGCAAGGGTGAGATCGTGCCGGAGATCGCCTTTGCCGATCCCGTGACGATCGTTTGTGAAGAGTGCGGCGGGCGGCGCTTTAACCCGACGGCGTTGAGCTATCGCTTCCAGGGACTCAACATCGAAGAGGTGATGACGCTGACGGTAGATCGGGCGCTGCGCTTCTTTTCCGAGGAGAAGATCCTCTCTCCGCTGCGGACGCTGCAGGAGGTCGGCCTGGGCTATATGACGCTCGGCCAGCCGACCAGCACGCTTTCCGGCGGTGAAACGCAGCGGCTGAAGCTGGCGAGCGAGCTGAAGAAGTCCGGCAATCTTTACATACTCGACGAACCGACGACCGGCCTGCACGGCAGGGACGTGCAGACGCTGCTTGCGCTGCTGCGCCGTCTCGTTGCGCAGGGAAACACCGTGGTCGTCGTCGAGCACCGCATGGAGCTGATCGCAGCGGCGGATTGGATCATTGATATGGGCCCCGGCGGCGGAGAGCATGGCGGAGAGGTGATCTTTACCGGCACGCCGCAGAAGCTGGTCCGCTGCGAGGCGTCTCTGACGGGGCAATACCTGCGGACCATGATCGAATAACGGCGCTATCGGTACAAATCCACATAAGACAAAATAACCCAAAAAATTTGGGGAGGAGAATATTATGAACGATCTTTACTTGGTCAGTCTGGCAGCCAGCGTTACGGCACTCGTATTCGCATGGGTGCAAAGCAAAAAGGTCCTCGCATTTTCTGAGGGGAC
>ERZ808259.848-NODE-848-length-10027-cov-4.551243_pt1 | contig 10027 bp, 8 predicted proteins | sample MGYA00521279_ERZ808259 | MGnify/ENA primary metagenome ERZ808259 (study PRJEB31516, sample SAMN03275586) | gut metagenome | biome: mammalia-associated habitat; material: feces | host: Papio cynocephalus | place: Kenya | collected 2012-07-27 ... | reverse complement strand
GTTTTGCCCGCATCCAAAAAGCCGTTGATTAGATATGTTTTGACCATTCAGATGGTTCAGCTTCTTTCTTCAATACATGCATTCAAGAGTTTCAGGATATCGCCCTTCTCATATCCTTTCCCGATAAAAACGAGCTGATTGATCCTGTCTCCATACATATCATCCCACCCCTCTCTGATGTCGGAATACTCTTCTTCCAGCGCAGCAAGCTCCTCGTCCGGCCATGCCGCCATCCACTCAGATAGCTCTGTAATAGATGCGTTCCGACCAGCCTGCTCAAATAACTGAATATGCTTCCAGTCATCTGAAAACCACACATATCCCTTTGTACGAATCAGGCATTCCGGATATGCTTCGACCAATTTATTGAACGCTTCTCTATTAAAAGGCGCTTTGCCCTCAAACACGAAGGAGGATATCCCGTACTCATCCACACAGGCTCTCTGATCAGCATGCTCACATCCGTTCAGCGCCTGCTGAATGCTGCTGGACGCGAGGCAGTCTTCATAATCAAAGTCATCCCTGTCAAGCAGGATGTCCAAGTCAACATCGCCGTTGACGCAGGGAATCATCTCCGCCTCCTTTTGGATATCCCTAAGTGCGGAAGTGACTTCCTGCATCTGTGACTCTGTCAGCAGATCCGTCTTGTTCAGCAGCATCACATTGCAGAATTCGATTTGATCCATAATGAGATTGATGATGTCACCGTCTTCTGCATCGTCGCCGAAATTGTGCAGGAACTCCCGGTAGATCCTATCAACATCGACAACAGACACGACTGTCTTCAGGTATACCCGTGTATCCGTTGATTCTTCATAGTCCACAAAGGCACCGGCAATGGATGAAGGTTCGCTGATTCCGGAGGCCTCTACAAAAATTGCTTCGAGATCCCGGTCTTCCGCAAGCCGCTCGATCTGTTCAATAAAAGCGTCTTTCAGGGTACAGCAGATGCACCCATTCTGCATTTCAACAAGCTCTACCTGCGCGATTTTATTTCCGGTCTTATTCAACAGGGATGCGTCTATGTTGACGCTTCCCATATCATTGACGATCAGAGCAACCTTACGCTTTTCCTGCGAAAGGAGATGCTGCATGAGGGTTGTTTTCCCCGATCCCAAATACCCTGTGATCAATACCACAGGAAGTTCTCTTAATAACATATGACTCCTTACATTTAATATCGCTGTGCCTGCCGGTATCCGCAAGAGCGCGCCCTCGCGGATACCGGCAGACTTTTTCTGCTCACTGGAAATTGACGGTTTCTTTCGTTAGCCCAGGGCTTCTTTCAGCACGCCCAGATTCTGCTCCATGACAGAGAGGTAAGTTGTGCCGTTTGCCACATCCTCGGAGGTGGTGGACTGCATGGAGTCCATGGTCAGGATCTTCTGGTTTTTCGCAGTCGTATTCTCAACAACCGTTTCAGCGATCTTATGATCCTTACCTTCAATGGTCAGCACGCAGGGCAGGTTCAACTCATCCACCTTCTTTGCAAGGAACGAAATGGTTTCAAAGCTGGCTTCGCTCTCGGCGGAGCAGCCCGCAAAGGCGGCGTAGTAGCTCAGGCCGTAGTCATCCACCAGATAGCGGAACGGGAAGCGGTCAGCGAACAGAACAGTTTTCGTAGATGCGGCATCAACAGTCTGCTGGTACTCGCCGTCCAGCGTGGAAAGCTTTTCAATATAGGCAGAGGTGTTGGCAGCATAGGTATCCTTGTTGTCAGGGTCAAGCTCCTGCAGAGCGTCGGAGATCGCCCCCACCAGCGTTTCGGCGTTCTTCAGGGACAGCCAGACGTGCTCGTCATATTCCTTTTCCTCATGCTCCAGCATTTCATCTGCAATCTCAGCGCCGGTCAGCGATGCCGGGTAGAAGGTGGGGAAATGCTTTCCTTCCTCGACGAGACTGTCAAATCCATCTTCGCCAAAGTAGAGGTGGAAGTGTTCCGGCTCCGCAGCGGAAATGTTGTGGTCACTGAAAACGATGTATGTCGGCGCGTCGGCATCGCCGGACGCTTTCTGATATTTGTAACGCACCTGCTTGCTTCCATCATCCTTGTGACGGATATAGAAGCCTTCGTTGTCATAGGTGGCGGTAGAAGTGCCATTCCTTGCGGGTATATGTGATCGTATTCCCATCGATGCTGATTTTTTCAATATCCGTTTCGTAGGAAGCAATATAGGATTCCTTGTATTCCTCTGCGGTTTTCGTGCCGCTTTCCGCTTTCTTCTCCATGACGGGGTCTAATGTGCCGTCCAGAACATACGGATACACAGACTGCCACTCGCCGTCCCAGTCAGACAGATTTCTGTCCTGTACGTCGCTGTCAGCAAAATCCGCAACACCGTGATTGTGACCTTCCTCGGCCTGCATACCGGGAACGGCTTCTTCGGTCTTGATGGTATCCTTCAGGACATCCAGCAGGTTGATGACCTTCATATTCTTATTGGTAGCGCTTTTCAGAGCGTCCTCGACCCATTCGTCGGACTCACCGCCCACATAGATGAAGAGGTCGCAGTCGGAAATCTTGATGATATCGTCCGCTGTGGGCTGGTAGCTGTGCAGGTCAACGCCATTGTCCAGCAGCATCGTGATCTCAGCGTTTTCAGCCTTGTCGCCAAGGACTTCCTTGACCCAGTCGTACTCAGGGAAAATCGTGGTGACGACGCTCAACTTATCGGAATCGGTTTCGCCGTTCTCCGCGGTGTTCTTCTTGCCGCAGCCGGTGAACAGGCTGACCGCCATGGCCAGCGCAAGAAACAGGGGAATGATTCTTTTCATGATAATTGTAAAACCTCCGAATTTTGAAAAATAGGCGCAAAAATACAAGGGCAGCGGCAACGCCGCGAGAGCCTATCCGAAAACGGATAGACTTCGCCCTTGAAAATTCCTATTTAATTCAAAAGCTTTACCTTGAGAGAAACGAGTGTCAGTGCGCCGTTCGTCTCTGTGCAAGGCAGTGCTGCCTTGCACAAGGTATATGTAAACGCAGCGGTGACCGCTGCGGCAGCACCGGCAAACCCCAGAGATCTCAGCAGGTTTTCACAGGTACTGATCTGGCGGCAGATGGCGCAGTCTTCGCCGGAGCAGTCGTGATCCGCTTCTGCCGCAATATAGACCGCAGAGGACAGCATGACAACAGCCAGCACTGCCGCCAGCAGTCCGGTCATAAAACGAAATCTCTTTGTCATGTTGTCCTCACCTCTTTTCAGGATCCCTTGCATTGGGAACAGGTACCGTATAGGACGGTGTTGTTCCTGTCCAATCCGAATTGTTCGTTCTGTGCCAGAAGCTCTGCCAGCATTGCGGCGTTCTGCTCTGTCATATGGAAGGTCCGCCCGCACTTCACGCATTTCATGTGTACGACATCTTTGCAGTGATCGGCGGCAATGTACTCGTAGAACGCTTCCTGTGTTCCGCTTTTTGTACATCTCCGGATCTTTGCTTCGTTCTCAAGATCCGCTAAATTTCGGTATACGGTGCTTATGCTGATATGCTCCCTTTGCAGCGCATATGCGATTTGGCGAGCCGATAACGGCTCATCCGGATGCTCGCCCAGATAGGCAAGCATCAGTTTCTTTTGTTTTGTATTGTAGCCTGACAAGATAATACCTCTTGATCCAAGAAATATTCTCAGATATTGTAGTATGATTTTTGAATTTGTCAATGCGGAAAATGTCTTATTCTGCCAGTAATGATCACGGCTTATTGGTAATCCTGCGCAAAAAGCTTATGCAGTGTGTGGTCAGTCAAAATTCAGATGATATCCACAACTTCTTTTTTCGGCTTTTTGCAATTTTCACAGGAAATGATTTTCAAGATCGGATACCATAAATGATACCTCTCGTCATAGTCCTTATCGACGACGGCTTGAATAGATACCCACTCGTGTTCTTCCAATTCGCAGGCATCTTCATATTCGCAGATAAAGCCAAAGAGCGACAGGTCTTCTGCACAGCAGGTCATGGCAAGCCGCCCAATAATCACCGCTTCAGGATCATCCTCCTTTTTCTTTACAACCATGCCGGTCAAGCTTACGTTTTTACCTGTGTATCGGTTCACATTTTCCATAGAATCCAGATAAAACAGAGCAAAAGAATCATCTGTGATCGCTATGTCATTTGCCGAAATATCATACGGCAGATCCTCTTCAAATCTGGGATTCATCCGGCCGTCTTTATCTTCAAAGGCAATATAAGCGTCTGCATTCACAGCTCGGATACTCCGTCGATAGGATGCCAGTTTATCTGTTAAGCCGTCGCAGCGGTTGAAGATGACCATTGACGCATTCCGAACCTGCTCTGCAACAAGGGATTTCATGTTCTTGGAATACAGCTCAAAGGTTGACGCATCGAAAACCGCCACCTCAATTGGTTTCTTCCAAAGCCATGGAAGCCTTACAGCCTTCCGATTCCACATACCGTTGAACTCAATGACCACCCTTGCAGGGTGGATTTCTTTTTCGAGCTTAGCAATATGTTTGGCGTTGAAGTATTCTTCGCTGTCTATCTCAGCCAGATAAACATGGTTGCGCGCCAGCATATCTGCATCGTATTCTTCCTCACCGTCTTCGCAGCGAAGAAGCAGCGTTTTTTCTCCGGTCATGAAGTAGTCCCGCCGCAGCAGTTCTTTGATGAAAGTCGTTTTGCCCGCATCCAAAAAGCCGTTGATTAGATATGTTTTGACCATTCAGATGGTTCAGCTTCTTTCTTCAATACATGCATTCAAGAGTTTCAGGATATCGCCCTTCTCATATCCTTTCCCGATAAAAACGAGCTGATTGATCCTGTCTCCATACATATCATCCCACCCCTCTCTGATGTCGGAATACTCTTCTTCCAGCGCAGCAAGCTCCTCGTCCGGCCATGCCGCCATCCACTCAGATAGCTCTGTAATAGATGCGTTCCGACCAGCCTGCTCAAATAACTGAATATGCTTCCAGTCATCTGAAAACCACACATATCCCTTTGTACGAATCAGGCATTCCGGATATGCTTCGACCAATTTATTGAACGCTTCTCTATTAAAAGGCGCTTTGCCCTCAAACACGAAGGAGGATATCCCGTACTCATCCACACAGGCTCTCTGATCAGCATGCTCACATCCGTTCAGCGCCTGCTGAATGCTGCTGGACGCGAGGCAGTCTTCATAATCAAAGTCATCCCTGTCAAGCAGGATGTCCAAGTCAACATCGCCGTTGACGCAGGGAATCATCTCCGCCTCCTTTTGGATATCCCTAAGTGCGGAAGTGACTTCCTGCATCTGTGACTCTGTCAGCAGATCCGTCTTGTTCAGCAGCATCACATTGCAGAATTCGATTTGATCCATAATGAGATTGATGATGTCACCGTCTTCTGCATCGTCGCCGAAATTGTGCAGGAACTCCCGGTAGATCCTATCAACATCGACAACAGACACGACTGTCTTCAGGTATACCCGTGTATCCGTTGATTCTTCATAGTCCACAAAGGCACCGGCAATGGATGAAGGTTCGCTGATTCCGGAGGCCTCTACAAAAATTGCTTCGAGATCCCGGTCTTCCGCAAGCCGCTCGATCTGTTCAATAAAAGCGTCTTTCAGGGTACAGCAGATGCACCCATTCTGCATTTCAACAAGCTCTACCTGCGCGATTTTATTTCCGGTCTTATTCAACAGGGATGCGTCTATGTTGACGCTTCCCATATCATTGACGATCAGAGCAACCTTACGCTTTTCCTGCGAAAGGAGATGCTGCATGAGGGTTGTTTTCCCCGATCCCAAATACCCTGTGATCAATACCACAGGAAGTTCTCTTAATAACATATGACTCCTTACATTTAATATCGCTGTGCCTGCCGGTATCCGCAAGAGCGCGCCCTCGCGGATACCGGCAGACTTTTTCTGCTCACTGGAAATTGACGGTTTCTTTCGTTAGCCCAGGGCTTCTTTCAGCACGCCCAGATTCTGCTCCATGACAGAGAGGTAAGTTGTGCCGTTTGCCACATCCTCGGAGGTGGTGGACTGCATGGAGTCCATGGTCAGGATCTTCTGGTTTTTCGCAGTCGTATTCTCAACAACCGTTTCAGCGATCTTATGATCCTTACCTTCAATGGTCAGCACGCAGGGCAGGTTCAACTCATCCACCTTCTTTGCAAGGAACGAAATGGTTTCAAAGCTGGCTTCGCTCTCGGCGGAGCAGCCCGCAAAGGCGGCGTAGTAGCTCAGGCCGTAGTCATCCACCAGATAGCGGAACGGGAAGCGGTCAGCGAACAGAACAGTTTTCGTAGATGCGGCATCAACAGTCTGCTGGTACTCGCCGTCCAGCGTGGAAAGCTTTTCAATATAGGCAGAGGTGTTGGCAGCATAGGTATCCTTGTTGTCAGGGTCAAGCTCCTGCAGAGCGTCGGAGATCGCCCCCACCAGCGTTTCGGCGTTCTTCAGGGACAGCCAGACGTGCTCGTCATATTCCTTTTCCTCATGCTCCAGCATTTCATCTGCAATCTCAGCGCCGGTCAGCGATGCCGGGTAGAAGGTGGGGAAATGCTTTCCTTCCTCGACGAGACTGTCAAATCCATCTTCGCCAAAGTAGAGGTGGAAGTGTTCCGGCTCCGCAGCGGAAATGTTGTGGTCACTGAAAACGATGTATGTCGGCGCGTCGGCATCGCCGGACGCTTTCTGATATTTGTAACGCACCTGCTTGCTTCCATCATCCTTGTGACGGATATAGAAGCCTTCGTTGTCATAGGTGGCGGTAGAAGTGCCATTCCTTGCGGGTATATGTGATCGTATTCCCATCGATGCTGATTTTTTCAATATCCGTTTCGTAGGAAGCAATATAGGATTCCTTGTATTCCTCTGCGGTTTTCGTGCCGCTTTCCGCTTTCTTCTCCATGACGGGGTCTAATGTGCCGTCCAGAACATACGGATACACAGACTGCCACTCGCCGTCCCAGTCAGACAGATTTCTGTCCTGTACGTCGCTGTCAGCAAAATCCGCAACACCGTGATTGTGACCTTCCTCGGCCTGCATACCGGGAACGGCTTCTTCGGTCTTGATGGTATCCTTCAGGACATCCAGCAGGTTGATGACCTTCATATTCTTATTGGTAGCGCTTTTCAGAGCGTCCTCGACCCATTCGTCGGACTCACCGCCCACATAGATGAAGAGGTCGCAGTCGGAAATCTTGATGATATCGTCCGCTGTGGGCTGGTAGCTGTGCAGGTCAACGCCATTGTCCAGCAGCATCGTGATCTCAGCGTTTTCAGCCTTGTCGCCAAGGACTTCCTTGACCCAGTCGTACTCAGGGAAAATCGTGGTGACGACGCTCAACTTATCGGAATCGGTTTCGCCGTTCTCCGCGGTGTTCTTCTTGCCGCAGCCGGTGAACAGGCTGACCGCCATGGCCAGCGCAAGAAACAGGGGAATTATTTTTTTCATGGTAATTGTAAAACCTCCGAATTTTGAAAATAGGCACAAAAATACAAGGGCAGCGGCAACGCCGCAAGAGTCTATCCAAAAACGGATAGACTTCGCCCTTGTAAAAATCCTATTTTAATTCGAAAGCTTTACCTTGAGGGAAACAAGTGTTGGCGTGTCGATCGTCTCTGTGCAGGGCAGAATCACCTTGCACAGGGTATATATAAACGCAGCGGTGATCACTGCGGCAACGCCAGCGAGCGAAAGCTCTCTCAACGAATTCAGGCAAGCATCGATCTGATGGCAGATAGCGCAGTCCTCACCGGAGCAGTCATGGTCCGCTTCGACCGCAATATAGACCGCGGAGGACAGCATGACAACGGCCAGAACTGCGGCCAGAATGCCCGTCAGAAAACGGAAACGTTTTTTCATGTTGTCCTCACCTCTTTTCAGGATTCCTTGCATTGGGAGCAGGTACCGTATAGGACAGTGCTGTTTCTGCCCAATCCGAATCGTTCATTCTGCGCCGGAAGTTCTGCCAGCATGGCGGCGTTCTGCTCCGCTTTCAGCGCATCGGCGATCTGCGGGGCAGAGAAAAGCCCATCCGGATGCGGGCCCAAAAAGGCAAGCATCCGCGCTGCTCTGCATTGTGGCCAGACGTAAGATGCTCTCCAATCTGCGAACCATTCGCAGATATTATAGCGCGAATTTTTCTCTTGTCAAGCCAATTTGAAAATTGTTTTCAAATTCGGCGTCTTCTCGATTTTACCCAATTTTTGCAGGGCGCTGCTTGTGGATTTTATGTACGCACAGTACACTAAAGGTGCAGGAAGATTCTGCAAAAAATGTGTTCCGACGAGAGGAGAACCAAATGAACATCAAGAAAATCGTCTGCGGTACGCTTGGCGCAGCGCTGCTGCTGTCCGCTACTGCCTGCTCCGGCACACCGGCAAAGAATGATACCCCCGATGTATCCCAGACCGGCAGTCAGATCGAAACGCAGGCGGCAAAATCGCCTAAATATGTGTTTCTGTTTATCGGCGACGGCATGAGCTATCCGCAGTTCCAGGCGGCGTCCGACTACCTTGGCGCGCTGGCCGATGAGGACTATGAAAAGGCACTGCCCAGCAACAGCTACGATGAGCGGGGCGGCGCGGTGCTGGACGGCCCGAAGGCGCTGAACTTTATGGACTTTGACGTTGCGGGCTCCGCCGTCACCTATGACGCGTGCAGCTTCGCGCCGGATTCCGCCTCCACGGCGACCTCCATCGCCACGGGCTACAAGACCTACTCCGGCATGATCAATGTGGATACCACCGGTTCTGTCTCCTATGAGACCATTGCCGAGAAGCTTCACGAGCAGAAGGACTGGAAGATCGGTATCATCAGCTCCGTCAACCTCAACCATGCCACCCCTGCCGCATTCTATGCGCATCAGGCCAGCCGCAACGATTACTATGAGATCGGCGAGGAGCTGGTAAACTCCGGCTTTGAGTATTTTGCGGGCGGCGGTCTGAAAAAGGTCACCGGCCCCGATAAGGACAAGACCAGCCTCTATGACCTTGCGGAACAGGCAGGCTATAAAGTCACCTATACACAGGCTGATGCCGAAGCCGTTACTGCGGCGGACGAAAAGGTCATCCTCATCGACGAGCATCTGGCAGATTCCGACGCCATGGACTATGAGATGGATCGTCAGGATGGCGAGTGGGCGCTGGCCGACTACGTCAAAAAGGGCATCGAGGTACTGAACAACGACACCGGCTTCTTCATGATGTGCGAGGGCGGCAAGATCGACTGGGCCTGCCATGCCAATGATGCGGGTGCAACCGTTACCGATACGCTGGCGCTGGCCGACGCCGTGCAGGTCGCCATCGATTTTGCCAAGGAGCACGCGGATGAGACCCTGATCCTGGTGACCGGCGACCATGAGACCGGCGGTCTGACCATCGGCTATGCCGGCACGGACTATGACACTTACCTCGATACCCTTTCCAACCAGACCATCTCCTACGCCCAGTTCGACGAGCAGTATGTGGCCGCCTACAAGGAAAACGGCACGAGCTTCGAAGATGCGATGAAGGATGTGGAAAAGCTCTTCGGCCTCAAACTCTCCGGCGAGGAAGGCGACCGTCTGGTGCTGACGGACTATGAGACGCAGCGTCTGCGCACCGCCTACGAGCTGGCCATGTCCGACGCCTCCTCCGACGACTATACGCAGGAGCAGTATGTGCTCTACGGCACCTACAATCCCTTCTCCGTCACCGTTACCCACATTCTGAACAACAAGTCCGGCGTGGACTTCACCAGCTATTCCCACACGGGTCTGCCCGTTGCGGTCTTTGCCGATGGCGCCGGTGCGGATGCCTTCACCGGCTACTATGACAACACCGAGATCTATCAGAAGATGGCTTCCCTGCTGGAAGTAAAGTAAGCGGACCGGCAGAAGAAGGCAGGAGGCGGATGCCTCCTGCCTTCCTGCCATAGATGAGGACCATGAAAACGATCAAAACGATAATGAGATCCAACACCTTCTGGCCGGTGGTCGCTTCGCTCATGCTGATGGCGGTGCTGATCATTCTGCCCACCGGCTATGAGGGGGCGCTTTCCTACCAGAACGCAGACCGCGTCCCCGCA
>ERZ808259.847-NODE-847-length-10035-cov-3.138577_pt1 | contig 10035 bp, 9 predicted proteins | sample MGYA00521279_ERZ808259 | MGnify/ENA primary metagenome ERZ808259 (study PRJEB31516, sample SAMN03275586) | gut metagenome | biome: mammalia-associated habitat; material: feces | host: Papio cynocephalus | place: Kenya | collected 2012-07-27 ... | reverse complement strand
GCTCTTTTCCTGTGTCTTTCCCAAATTGAAGGATAAGCTCTTCATAGGAAGGGAATTCTTCCTTCCTTTCTTCCGGAGGGAAACGGAAGATAAGGGCGATAACATCTTTTTTAAGCGCGATGGCTTCATCTCTTCTTCCAATTTTGGAAGCCAGAAACGAGGCTTCTTTCAAACAGGCGACCTCCTTCCGGACGTCTTCAATCGTTTGGAAATCCATAGCCAAATCTTTATAAAAAGAGAATTTATCCTCGGGGAATGTCTCTATTTTTTGAAGAAGGGAATAGGCTTCTTCAAGGGCCTCTCTCCCTAAATATGTCTTGCCATCAATCTTTAAGGATTCGAAATAAAGCAGGTCAAGATTAAGCATATCTTGCGGGGATAATGGATAATGTTGTCTTAATATTTCATTGCGGAAGGAAAGAAGGATCGGTGAATAATTTTTGGATCGTTCCTCAAGAACCTTTTTTGAAAGGAAAGAGTAGCTTTCTTCCAGATTCTCTTTTGTGATTTCGTCGTTCGTCTTCATAAAAACATTATGAACCAACGAGAAAGAAAAAACCACCCAAAGGCGGTTTCTCTAAAAGGGATTCAAGGGAATTTCGTTTTATTTTTTTCCTAAGAAATCGAAGATGGCAGGAAGAACAGAGAGGAGTCCCGCTAGCAAACACAAAATGCCAGCGACAATCCAGCCAGCCCCAAGGCTCCAGCCAGAGTAATCTCCTCCCCCATTGGCGCTTGCAAAGCAAGGAAGCTCGATGAATAAGAAGATGCCTGCGACAAGAAGAGCGATGACGGCCACAAAATTAAGGATGCCTGCAACCTTATCGAGGGTATGAATCTTGAGCAATGGTAAGATAAAGCCAGCAAGCAAGATAATCATTGCCACCACGATAAGAATGAAGGCAATGATAGCGGACCAAGTCGCATTGCAAGTTGTGCTTAAGCCCATTAAGGAATAAGTTCCGCCAAAGACTCCAAGAGTTCCACTAATGCTGGTGGAGACAGAAAAAGCACCTTCCTTATAATTATATACTAAGCTATCGGTGCCGAGCATTAAAATGAAGGCAATTAATGCCAAAACGAAGGAACAGATCCCCGTGTACTTCAAAAATTTTTTCATAGTTGTATTTTCCCTTTAAACCCCTATCTGGATTTATTATAAAGAATAAGAAAGCTTCTTTTCAAGGAACTAATCCAGCGTTTTCAGAGAATCGTTCATATCCACTGTTTTTATTTTTGGATAGAGAAGAAGATTCACCAGGATCGTAGCTAAGATAACAATAGCAAAAGAGAATATATAGGAACACCACTGAACGTCATTTATGGAGCCAAAATCCAGCCAATTAAATACGAAATACATTAAAAGAGCGCTAATAGGAAGAGCCAATAAAGAAGAGCCAATCGAGATAATCATGATTTCACGGAAGGTATAGAAAGAACATTCTTTATCATGATAGCCAAGCACCTTCAAAGTGGCGATTTCTCTTTGCCTATCCTGAATGTTCATATTCGCTAAAGAATAAATGACGACAATTGCCATCGATAAAGCAAAAAGAATGATTACAAAAGAGATAGACCCCATAGAAGAAGCCACGTTCCCAAAAAGAGCATCATCCTTTAAAGCGTGGGAAATATCTAATAAGCCAAAGCCTAGCATCAACAAGACGGTCGAACCAATAACCGATAAGGAGGTAAGAATAAGGTTCTTTTTCTGGCGGAAGATGTTTCGGAAGGAAGATTTATAGCGGAAAGGCAGCTTGTCCCATAAAAAGAGATTCGTTCGAGCAGGATTTTCTTTCCCGCTTTCGGAGCCTCTCCTTTCATTAAAGAGGACGGCGTTTCTCTCAAAGCCTTGAAGGAACAATATAAAGTGACCCCAATAGATAAAAGAAGAATAGCGCTAAAAAGAAGATAAGAGGGCAAATTGAAGAAACGTATCTGAAGATGATTGGATAATTCAAAGACGCTTTGATAGGCAGGCAAGATGACAAAAGGCACCAAAGGAAGGCCAATCGCTAAGCCGCTCACCCCTCCAAAGAGCTCGCTCTTCCTTTATAAGACGAGAGAGGGTGATTAGATTCACCAACGCGCACACAACGATAAAGAAAATGGGGAACGTATAGGATATTTTCTTTATCTTGCTGCTGTAGCTTTTAAAAAGGCTGTAGGAAACATTTTCCTCCAATGTGAGGACGCTTACTTTATCTTCGCCGTATTTCGCGAGGAGACGTTTCGAGTTTCCATCCATTTCTTCCTTGTATTGATCGGAAAAATATTGGCTTTTCTTTTGATAAACGACATCCATGTCCGTGTAATGGAACATGTTTCTTAAAGGGATATCAATCGGTGAGGAGCCCACTTCGATAGAGATTTTCTCCGGAAGAAGGGATTCTTCCAAGAAGAAAGCGCCACTTATGCTTTCCTCCTCTTTTCCTTCGAGCATGACATTCTCTTTTTGAACGGAATTATAAAGGGGAGAGGAAACAATGCCAACGACTCTTAAAGTAATGTGTTCAAAACCAAGAATAGTCGATAAATCCCCTTCTTTTAAATCAGGGAACATCTTTTCCAAAGTGTTCAGTTTTAGCTCAATCTTATCTCCTAATCAATAGGATTTTCGATTGCGGTTTCCCTCTAAGGCAAGAGTTTCGATTTCCTTTGAGAAATCATAGGTCACGCTCGGTTTCTTTCCTTCAAGGAGGGTTAGTTTGGATACATCGGAGGATAAATCCTGGAGGGAAATGCGGTAATAGGAAGCCTCGCTAAGATAATCCATATGAAAAAGACGGAGGACATCGAAGACATTGTCTTCTTTTTTGATTTCATCCGCGTCTTCCTTGGAAAAGCCATCTTCTGTTTTGCTCTTTAAGATAAGGTCAGGAACATTTTGATTGGCGTAATTATTGCGGATGAAGCTTTCTTCGTAAAGTTTTGGGGCGCTCGCTAAACCGGCGGATAAGGCCAAAGAAATTAAAACAATCAAGGAATTTCCGATGAATCTTCCTTTGTTTTCTTTGAACATCCTCCAAAGAGTCTTGGTGAAGGCTTTCATAGTTTCACCACTCAATCTCATGGATATCCATCGGATGCTCATTATGGATATCTTCAATAATCATGCCATTTTTAACACGGATAAGATGATCGGCCATCTTTGTGAGTGCACTATTATGCGTAACGATAATGACCGTCTTTTTCTCTTTCCTTGAAGCGTTTGATAAAAGGGCTAATATCTCTTTGCCAGTCACATAATCCAACGCGCCCGTTGGTTCATCGCAAAGAATGATTTTAGGATTTTTAGCTAAAGCTCTGGCAATAGATACTCTTTGTTGTTCTCCACCCGATAATTGGGAGGGGAAATTGTTCATCCTTTCTCCTAAACCAACTTGTTTTAAGACCGTTTCAGGATTTAAGGCGTCTTTCTTTAATTCGGTGGATAATTCGATATTCTCTTTCGCGGTTAAGTTTGGCATCAAATTATAGAACTGGAAGACGAAGCCCACTTCATTTCGCCGATACTCCGTCAGTTGTCGTTTGTTGTATTTAGAGATTTCTCGCTTATCGACGACAAGAGAGCCGCTTGTGACACTATCCATTCCACCGATGAGGTTTAATAAAGTTGATTTACCTGCGCCTGAAGGGCCTACAATAACGACTAACTCCCCTTCAAGAATCGTAAAAGACATGCCGTCAACGGCGTGAATTATAGTATCCCCAGAAACGAACTCTTTATGCAAGGATTTCGCTTCCATTATGTATGGCAAATTTGTGGACTTGTTCATGATTTTAGTATATAAGCAAAACGAATTTTTTCTCAAGTAGCCTTTTATTGGTGTTTAACAATAATTTGTGCCGTTGTTTCAAAAGATTTTCCACCATATTCAGGTTTTGAAGAAATTGTCACTTTTATCGTATATGTCCATGTTGCATATTTAGTCTCAAATAAACAAGAAGTATCATTATCAAAAACTTCAAAAGTTGCCGTCATTCCATTGCTTGTAATAGTATTTTTCTTTGAAGCGGTACTCAAAACATTGTCGCTTTCTCGGTTAGATATTGTCCAGCTTATTGTATTTAAATCAAACCAATCATTAATTGGGACAAGAACAAGAGATAATTTGGAAGTTTGTCCTATGGCGGTTAAGGTAGCCTTTTCTAATAAAAGTGCAATATTTGCTTCAACTGTTGCGTTCCAAAAGAAAGCTGTATTAGCGCTTTTAGACGAATACTCAGTTTTTGAAACCATCGTAGTTTCAGTTTTTTCCAGACCATTATACGAAATCATTCCTTTAGCACTTGTAGAAATGCTATATGTGCTTGCTGCTTCAGGCAGTTTGTCAAGGAATTTCGTAAACGTTGACGCTTCTTTTGACAATATGCTGTTGGAAAAATTCGCTGAAGTTTTAATAACTGCATCAATTCCATTCACGTCTATAAATCCACCGAATGAAGAATTAAGTTCTAAGGTGCCATTATTGATCAATGTCGCCTTATTCAATTTATTTGGATATTGGTTATATTCTTTTTTCTGTAGACTTTGATTCTCTTGATAAAAAACGCATTGTTGGTTGAAAACGACAGTCGCGCCTTTATCAATCACCATTTTGGCTCCAGCTAAAAACTTAGTTTTTTGAGAAAAAGTAAGTTTAGCGCCAGAAAGAACTTCAATATCGAATTTGTAGGAAATCGGACAAAGAACCTTTGAAGTTTCGATTGAAGCGTTAATCGAGCCAATTTCCAAGGACATCGTCAAATTTCCCAATGTTACGCCCCCTGAAATTTTGACATTGGTTATATTTAATACGTCTAAAGAAGAATCAATTTTGCTATCGTTAATCGTATAAACGTCGCTCTTCCCTTGATAATCCAATGTTAATGACGCGCCGGAAGAGAGCATAAAAAACGCATTGTTGTCTTCAATTTTCCCAATGATATTGGTCCTATCAACATTGCGCCACGGTTGATCTTCGCCAACAGCAAGAGGATTTGAGATATTTACCCTGAATAAAACTTGAAGTTTAGAGCCATAATTGTATTGAATTGATGGCTTTACATTAGGAAAATCAAACATGTTGATTGGCAAAACATCAGCTTTATTGCAGGCATAGGCGTAACCACCACCATTCCAATCATATACGCACATAGGCATATATGCAGTGCTACCTGAATAGTTTACGATTGTTGGTCTAATTCCATTTACTTCCGTTTCTTTTATGTAGCCATAGCAATTAATTGTTCCGTAATTGTCTATTTTGCTGTTTCCAAGCAGTGTTATTTGAGAATATTTCCCTTCCACAGCTAAGCCAAGTTTTTTATTTCCATCTGCTCGGCCTAGTTCGGCTCCTATCTCTAATGTTCCTTTATTTATCAGAGTTCCGTTGATTTTGATGTTTGAAGACAAAAGATTCTCGTTGCTTTCATCAGAAAAAACACCGGTTGATAACGTGTTTTCTAATGTGTTTAGTGTGTCTTTACTCGTCTTTTCACCATACGGAAGTTTCAAAATAACGCCGCTTTTGATGGTGAGCGTGCCTTTTTCTGTATTCTTGGCACCAGGAATTACATAAACAGTTTCTCCACTTACTGCAACATCTAAGGCTTTTTTGACCGTTGAATATTTTACGGCATCCTTCCCATCAATATAGGCGACTGGCTGAGCTTCAGAATTCTGAAATCCATAGCCGATATCCTTATCTTGAATAAATGTCCAAGAGCCAAAGCAATAGGAAAATAAGGAAATGAATCCTGCCGCTATTGCGGATAAGGTTATGAATCTTTTTCTATGGAGCATTTTCATTAAAGACTCACCACCGTTGTTAGATGCAATTTAAGCGAAGGCAATGTAGAGGCGAGACTTTTGCCGCTATCACCGCTAAAATCAAAGTTTTTAACTGTGATTTTAATATCGTTAAAGATGCCGTTTTCTGGATAAGAAGATGGCAAAACCAAATCAAAATGGCTTTTTAAGGTATGCGCTTGGCTTTGCTCTACCGTGTATTGAAGGGAGGAGCCTCCAGCACGAAGAGTTTGAGAAACCCTGCAATTAGTCGAAGAAAACATATCAAAAGATAGTTTTGAGGAATCATAGCTTAAGGTGAAATCAAAATGGATTTTGCTTTGAAGAATGTCCTGAAAATCTTTGATGTTAAAAGTGAGGATAAAGGTTGAGGAAGCGGTAAAGGTATCATCCACAAGGAAGCCATATTCGGTGACCAGAGCGGGAGAAAGGATATTCGCTTCAAAATAATTTCCCATCACCTTATCGGCATTGATGGTCAAATCCCCATTTGCGCTGGTGGCGTTATTCCCAAACGTCCACGCCGAAAAACCGACGGAAACGCTTCCGACTACCGCCATAATGGCAATTAAGGTCCCTAATAAGGTATGTTTCCCAGGGGTTCTTTCTTTCATGTTTTTTATTGTTTTGTCCAGTAAGCGTATAGGGTCATGTCTTTATAGACTTCGGTAAGATTGGTGAACAAACCGAGGGTGACATCGTATGTCTTTGAGGTAATCCAGCCAGAGAAGGTGTATCCAACACGATTAGCCAAAGGAAGATCGAAACCAGAGGAATAGAAATTCATTCCTTCCGTGATGGTGTAGATTTTTTGCCCACGGGTGATATAGGCGCTTTCGGAAACGGAATCATTTACATCAAAAGTGACTTCGTGGGTTTTTTCGTTCTCTTTAGCCGCGCCAAGTTCGGCGACCTTATTCCACTTCCCACCGACTTTTTGATAGACGTAATAATGGGTCGTCTCAAAATAGAAATCCCCATCGTTTCCACTCTCGTCATCAGGGGTTGTCGTTCCGGAAAGCCAAGAATTGGCGCGAGGAAGCTCGATGCTGGAAATCACATCCCCGAAATCATCAAGGAAGGTAATGATATATTTCGTTCCATCGCTGGATAAGGTTTGGGTGATGCTGCGAACGGAATTGCCTTGCTCGCCTTTTTCTCCATCGGGGATGTATAAAACGAGGGGGTCGCGGTCATCGGTGAATGTAATCGTAATCACCGTTCTTTTGTTTTCCTCATCCCTTTCGGAAGTCAATTCGAAGATTCCGGCGCCATCCTCTCCTTTTTTCCCTTCGCCATTTTTCACAAGAAAGGAAACAGGTTCTTTGCTTTCGTCGGTGAAATAAATGGTGATTTTGGTTCCAGAATCATCTTCCAAGGGGGTGTATTCGATGTTTTTGATGCCGTTTCCCTCTTTGCCGTCATTGCCTTTGGGAATGGTGAAGACGGTCGGCTCGGAGTTCACGTCCGTATAATAAATGGTGATAACGGTATTGCCCTCTTGGTCTTTTTGAACGTCGACGTTTTTGATATTCACGACCGAATCATCCGTGTTGAAGAAAGAACATCCCATTAAAGAGATAGGAGCCAATAAGAGCCCTAAGCTAAGCAAGATTGTTTGGATTGTTTTTTTCATGTTTTTTCTCCTTATTTGGAATTCGAAATCAAATCAGCGACCTTGGGGGTTTCCCCATAAAGGTATCCATCTCCTTTAAGCAAAGAGAAACGGAAATCATTAAAGCCTATGCAGGCAAGAACGCAGCGTTTCATCATCGAACGAATGCCTTTCATCGTTGACACGGAGCTTTCACCAAGGGTAAGAAGCTCACTAAGCATATCGGTTTTCAATTCATTTTGAATATGATCCCGAACTTCCGCGTCTTTATTATAAATCACTTTGGAGTAGTTTGCCCCACCCCCATAATAGGCAATCGGAACCGCGATATTATCTTGGTAAATCAGCTTCTTTTTCTTCGCTTCGCGGTAGAGAAGGCTCTTGATTGGGAAGATATCGTCAATGGTGATGCTCACTTCTTTATCTTGAAGGATGGAGTTGGCTATTTTGGAGATGTTTTCGCGGATTAAACCCGCGAGGTCCATCCCTTCTTGTTTCTTATAATCATAGAAGCGCGTCTTGCCGGAAATGGTGAGCTCAACAGGATAGGAGATGCCGCCGCAATTCTTCGCCTCAAGCGGGACAAGGGATTTTCCTTCTGAGGAAATAGAGCCGAATATCTCTCCGATTAAAGAAGGTATTGAAGAATAAAGATAAGGGCCATTGAACATGCTTTCGAAAGCGATCGAGGCGATATTGCTCATATAGAAATAGGTATCTCTTACCTCGATATGGCCTTTATAGATGGAGGAAATCTCATCCTTCGAATAATCGAAGCTTTCTTGGAGAGAGAATAATCCTTCTTTGGTATAGGAAGTGACCTTACCTGAGATGAAATTCGTCATCACCGTATCCGCGGTGCCTGAGCTTTTGCAATATTCGGCTAGATTAGAGGAGCTTATCGCCCCTTGGTCGTCGACAAATCGATGAGGGCTTTTTTCATCCACAGGGAGGTATTCATAAGAGCCAAGGGAAAGCAAGAAATTTCTTGCGTAAGAAAGGAGGGAATTCTCCAATAGAACGTCGCTCGAATAGGCTCTCATGACGGTTTTTCCATTCGAAATGCGAGAATTTTTCACCGTGATGTTTTTGCCATATGTTTCCAAAGTGGTCCCCACGTATTCCAGATTCGAGAGATTGTTCCCGAAGTCGCAGTTCTTAAGATTGATATCGTTGAGGGTGATATCGTCCCCATCTAGATACATTCCGATGTTGTCTTGCCCATAAGCCGTAACAAGAGGCATCCCATTTGGATCGCCGAGAGTGAAGAAGGATAAGGGGCCTCTGAAAAGATTGTCTTTGCTTAAGGTTGGAACGATCACCCCATTGACTGTGGTTGAAGAATAAGGATAGGTCAAATTGTGGAGATTAAGGGTGTAACCGTTGCCATAGAAATCCTTTTGCACGTGGATGCCAACTAAGACTTGATCGGAGATGGGTGAGTATTCCTTATGGGTTTTGCAATATTCGTTCCATTGGGCGATATAGGATGAATTCCAATGGGTGCTGAAGGAATAAACGTCGTCCTCAAAAGAGAATTTGCCATTCTCTTTCCTTCCAAAAAGGGACGCCTCTTGGTTATTTTCGAGATTCTCCTCGCTTTCTAAGGAGGTTTGAAGAACGACCACTTCTCCATTCTTTGATTTATTCGTGCAATACATCAAATCGTCATAGGAGTAGACATTCACCCCATCTTTGACGGTAAAAAAGGAATAGGATACTTCGCTTTCCTCTTTGCTTCCGCCTTTAAAAGAGAAAGAGATTCTGGACTCCTCATCGTTCTCTAAAGCGGATTGGATTGAGAGAATGGAAGAGGATTGATCGTAAGTAAGGTTCTTCGAGAGATAGGAGATCTCCATGTTTTCTTTTAAAGAAGAAGGATAGCAGGTAACGCTTAGGGGGATGCTGGCCCTGACTTTTTCCTTGGAGTTTTTCAAATCATACTCTCCAAAATAGGTGCGTTTGTCGATATTGGAACCGCTGCTTTTGTGCAACGAATTGATAACGATGGCGGAATTGTCGTAGATCAGGGCATTCATTTGCTTTTGCACGGTCCCTTTTTGGTTGGAGACGGAGATGACGATATTTCCCGCTTTGAGAGCAAGAAGCTTATTCCCGTCGACAATCTTAGCGTGAACCTCCATATCCGCCGAATCCCTGTTGGAAACCTTCCAAACCAGAGAGGAATTCATTACCGGATAATTCTTCTGGTTTTGGCCAACGGCCTTTAATTCATAAGGGCTATCGGATACGCGATAAGCCTCATTGGCTTGGTAATCCCAGCGAATTCCGATGATATCCGTATCGATTAAATTGAAGGTGATGTTGATGGAGGTTAAGCATGCCAAAGCGATGATAAAGGGCATTAATAGCAAGACGATGACGTTTTTCTTATTCATTAGTTGATGACCTCCAATTCCAAGAAGAGATCAGAGACTCTGCTTTTTAAGCGAATCACGAAAGGCAAAGAAGAAAGAAGGATGAGCAAAAAACCAGCCGCATAAATCAAATAGACATTCACCTGGTAATAAGCCATAAGCATCGAAAGAAGGAAAAAAAGGAACGGCAATAAGTAACTGTATAAAGTGGAAAGGAGGAAGTTTCTTGGCTTGCCTCGTTTGATTTT
>ERZ808259.845-NODE-845-length-10044-cov-6.975273_pt1 | contig 10044 bp, 6 predicted proteins | sample MGYA00521279_ERZ808259 | MGnify/ENA primary metagenome ERZ808259 (study PRJEB31516, sample SAMN03275586) | gut metagenome | biome: mammalia-associated habitat; material: feces | host: Papio cynocephalus | place: Kenya | collected 2012-07-27 ... | reverse complement strand
AAGCATTTTTCCTTTTCTTCTTCGCTAAGGAAAATTCTTTGTTCGTCTTTTGCCGCATTCTTAACGATGAATGACGGATAGAATTTTTCATCTCCGATCATCACGTACGCGACGATTCCGTTTTCGGATTGTTCTGCAAACACGTTGAGTGCTTCGTTTATATCTGAAGTCGTAACGAGTTTGCCGTTTTCAACGCCTGCAAAATAAATTGGAGCGTTCTTTTCGTCATAACCTGTCACGCAAAGATACGGAGTATCGAATGCAAGTTCGACGGGTTTCGCTTTTGGTGTGCAAAGTTTGATTAGTTTGTCAAACTTGTTTTGGAGAGATTTGACGAAGTTTTTCCAGAATTTGGGTTGTTTTGCTTTCTTCTCTGCCGTCGTCGCTTCTTTTTGTGCGATTTCCGGTGTCTTGAGCGTACCGAAGTCAATCGTCTTTCCTTCGCTTTCTACGCTGAGAGTCTGACGAATCTTGCTCCAATCATAAACCGTTGCCGGTTCGTTTGCCATAGTCCAATCGATTCTCTTTCTCGAGAAGATAAAGATTTTGTTCGGTTTGATGTCAAAGCGGACTTCTTCTTTGTCTTTGTCAACGACTGTCGTTGCGTCGATAATCGAGCGGATAATCGGGCTGAGAGCATGCTCGTTTTCCGAAACGATGCTGACGTCGCGTCCCATAACTTCAACGCTCTTGAGCTTGCAACCGAGTGCGCCGTTTTCGTTGAGAATAAAGCCTTCGGGACGAATACCGACGTAAACGTCTTCGTCTTCGATTCCCGGAACGTCGAGAACCGCGTCATCTCCTATGTATACTTTTCCGTCTTTCACTTCGCCTTCGAAAACGTTGATAGGCGGTGTACCAAGGAATTTTGCAACGAACAAGTTTGCAGGGCTGTCATAAACGTCTTGCGGCTTGCCGATTTGTTGCACGACGCCGAGTTTCATGACGACGATCATATCGGAAATGCTCATCGCTTCTTCCTGATCGTGCGTGACGAAAACGGTGGTGATGTTGGTTTCTCTTTGTATACGTCTGATTTCTTCACGAGTTTGAAGTCTCAAACGTGCGTCAAGGTTTGAAAGCGGTTCGTCGAGAAGAAGAACACGGGGCATTTTAACAAGCGCGCGAGCGATTGCGACACGTTGTTGTTGACCGCCCGAAAGTTCGCTCGGTTTACGATCCATGAGTTCGTCGATCTGAACGAGTTTCGCCGCATCGTATGCTCTCTTGAGCATGTCTTCTTTTGAGAGTTTGTCTTCACCCTTAAGATTTTGGAGCGGGAACAAAATGTTTTGTTTGACCGTCATGTGCGGATAAAGAGCGTAGTTCTGGAACACGAGTCCGACTCCGCGGTTTTCAGGCGCAAGAGCGGTAACGTCATCGTCGCCGAAGAAAATCTTTCCGCCCGACGGTTTTTGCAAACCGCAAATCATATAGAGCGTTGTGCTCTTGCCGCAACCGGACGGACCGAGAAGTCCGACCAATTTTCCGTCGGGTATCGTGAAGGTGAAATTGTTGACGGCAACGACTTCTTTGCCCTTCTCATGTCGACTTTGGAAAATTTTTGTCAAATTTTCTAATACAACTTTCATAATCCCATATTTCCTTTATATAAATATTTACTTTATACTTTCCTAAACCAAATCAACGCACGCCCGAGCATACTTTCATATGGTTCAAGACCGTTGCCTTCTTACTTTTTCTTGTTTTTTCCGCGTTTTTTATCAGGTGTCGATGTATTTTCTTCCGAAGCAGCGACCGTATCGTTTGCAGCAGTGTCTACGCCTTCGTTTGTTTCTGTCTCTTCATTCGACTTCTTTTCGTCGTCGTAAACTATTTCTTTGCCGTTTTCGTCAACTATCTTTCTGCCGTGGCGTTCGTTGAGCGAACTGTTGTAGAAATCGAACTTCTTTCCTTCCCTGTATGCGTCGCGTTCTGCGAGTTCTCTCTGCTCTGCTTTGACAAACTCCATACGCTCTTCTTCGCTGTCAAATATCATCTGGCTTGACAAATCGACAACGACCGTTCTTGCCATAAGGTCGTGCAAAAACGATTTGGAAGTGTTTCTCGTCGCAATGTACACGGCAATCTGCAAAATGACTATCGCCACGAGAATGCATATACCGATGATAATGTTGAGAATGTTGAAGAACATCATTATTCCCACAAGCACCGGCACCATAATTTCAAAAACGTACATACCCAATATCGAGCGAACGAACATAGAAAAAGGTCTCACACGCACGCCGTTTGTATGCATTACGGCTATGCTGAAGACCTTCTTGCCTATAGTTTGACCATTTTTGAAAAATAGCGGGAAAATGAATTCCAATACGAACACGGAAAGGAAAATTCCGATTGTTGTTATCATAAGGGTGAAAGACAAAACCAAAGGAGATTCTTTGGTGTAGACTTTGTATGCATTGCCGATTGAATCGATTCTGCCATTTATGCTATCGTATTTATTTCTAGTTTCTTCGTCTAATGCGTTATAATCTTCTTCTGAAATATCGTATGCAAGATCGTTTTCGATTTCAAAATTTTTAATTACAATGTCTTTTATTTCAGCAAATACATCGTTGTATTTTTCATTTCCGAGCAAAAGCGCATTTATATCTTCGCTTGCAGAAAGAGAATGCTCTTTAAATTGGTTTTGTTCTTCTTCGGTAAGATTGTTATAATCGTCTTCGGAGATTGCCAAATCAATTCCGAAAACCGTTTTATATTTTTCGATAACAGCGTCCTGAACGGTTTCAACCGAATTCTTGTATTTGTCGTAGTGTCCGTCGTAATCGCAAATAACGGCAATAAGAGCCATAAATCCCACTGCCAAACAAGCAATGAGAATGATGTCAAGAAGAAACGCTGCGAATCTCTTCGTAACACTGGCTTTTTGCACGTCGTAGATCATTACGACCCCCTTTTTCGACAATGTCTTCTCTCTGAGCGGCGCATTTGCTACGTTTTTACTATAACTATTATAGTGTATGCACGAGCGTGCGTCTTAACTCTCAAATTATGCTAACATATTTCGACAAAAAAAACAATGCCCATTCTCAAATTTTCTTTTTCAATTTTAACAAAACATGCTTTTTTGACGGTCTCAAAATATGAAAAATATCCCCGAATGCCACTAAACAGTAGCGTTTCGGAGATAAAAGTTTTCATACAATTTGCCATATATTTCTCGATTTTTTTTTAATATAACGACACGATAAGTATACTATCCGTCCGTTTTACGCCGGTTTTTTCACTTTTCACCCAACAGCACCCGATAATTTTCGTCAAGAGATAACTCGGGATTGAGTGCTTCGTCGAGAGAAAACGCAGCGGAATTCTTCTCGTCGCGTCCTTTTTTCTCTCTCGTCTTCTGCATAAGTTCTTTAAGCTCCGAATCTTCCGTCGGCGAATTGTCTTTTTCGACTTTAGGCATTGCGATTTGTTTTGCGGTGAGTCTTTCGACTTCCTTTCTGAAATGCGCTTCCATTTCGTCTTCGCTTGCGCATTTATTGAGCGAAAAATCCTGCATAAGGAATTTTTTGAGTTCGATTTCGACAGACACCGCAACGCTTTCAACGTTAAGCGCATCCTTGTCGAAGTGATACCTTTCTTTCATCTGCTCGTACGCCCCCGTCCATTTCGCACGGAATAAGCGCAATCTTTCAAGTTCGGCGCGGTATCTCGCCTTAACATCTTCGGTGAGTTTGTTTGCGTTTTCGGTGGCGGTGACAAGACACAGTTTTATCTGTTCTTCTCTGCCTTTCAATTCTTCGTTTTGCCCCCTTAACGACTCACACTCTTCACCGAGTTGTTTTATGCGGTCGCGAAGCGCCATTTCGGTCTCTTCGTTTTTGCTTTCTTCAAGCGCGATATAACTTTCGACGGCGTCGATGTCGTAGCCTTTTCTGCAAACGGGAAATCTCGTGATTTTTTTCTTTTTCATAAGCCTGTCTCCATGCCGTTTTTCTAAAAAAATAATAACTTGAAAGACACACACAAACAATATTATACTTTGTCGAATTTTGTCTTATTTTGCGCAAAAACGCAACTTAAAGTCATAGATTTGACATTTCAACTTGTTATTCTGCAAATTGCCGTAAAAGCATTAAATCTTGTTTCACTCATCTAAATGAATGAAAACCTACACTTCTGAACCGAAAAAAACTTCAACCGAAATATTGACGTAAATCCACGTTTTCAAATTCTTGAAACAGTGCTAAATGCGATAAAAAAAGAATAAATAAGCATATAAAAATCGCACCCGTCTTTTGCGGATGCGACTATGATTTTTAGATAAAATTCACAATGAAAACGCCGTGAAAATCAGTGATTTTTCAATGTAAAAATAACGAAAAATCACGTGAAATTCGCTATCGTTTTTAACAAAAATCAAACCTGACCGTGCGCTTTGTTGAGAAGTTCGGTCTTGAGATTCCAAAGGTTTTGAGACAAGTCGACTTTGTATTCCTGCGTGTTGATAACTCTGCGGTATTCGGGGAAAAACTCTCTTATATTTTCGTCTTCGTTGTCGCAGATTTGTTTGAGCGACGGCTTGTCGTAAACGAGTTTTCCGTCCTTGAAAACAGGCACCATGAGTTCCTTGATTTCGTAGTCGGTGAAAGTGGTCTTCTTCCAGGTTTGTTCGGGGTGGAAAATCGTGAGCGGCTTCGTAGTGTCGATAACTTCGTCTTCAAGGCAAATAAGGTCCGCCTGCGCCATTCCGTCCTTGAAAATACGCACGATTTTTTTAACTCCCGGATTCGTGGTCTTTTCGTGGCTGTTGGAGACTTTGATTTTCGGCACGAGTTTTCCGTTCTCTTCTAGTGCGCAGAGTTTATATACGCCGCCGAGAGACGCGTTGTTGTAACTCGTAATAAGTTTCGTTCCTATGCCGTACACGTCGATTTTAGCGTCCTGCGTGTTGAGTGCCAGCAATATGTCTTCGTCAAGGTCGTTTGTCGCAAAGATAAGGCAATCCTTATGTCCTGCTTCGTCGAGCATAACGCGCGCTTTGCGGCTGAGATACGCAAGGTCGCCGCTGTCGAGACGAATGCCGACGGGCTTATGTCCTTTCGCTTTGAGTTCGTCAAACACTTTTATGGCGTTCGGAACGCCGCTCTTGAGCGTGTCGTAAGTGTCAACGAGAAGCAAGCAGTTATCGGGATAAATTTCGGCGTATTTTTCAAACGCTTCGAGTTCGCTGTCAAACGACATAACCCAACTGTGTGAGTGCGTACCTGTTACGGGAATTCCGAACAGTTTTCCTGCAACGACGTTCGACGTGGTGCGGCAGCCGCCTATGCAAGCGGCTCTTGCGCCGTATATGCCTGCGTCTGCGCCCTGCGCTCTGCGAAGTCCGAATTCGCTGATTTTATTTTTGGTACATTCTTTAAGTCTTGCCGCTTTCGTTGCAATCAACGTCTGGTGGTTGATAAACGTAAGAAGCGCGGTTTCGACGAGTTGTGCTTCCCAAAGCGGCGCGGATACGGTGAGTATCGGCTCGTAAGGAAACACCATCGTTCCTTCGGGAACGGCCTTTATATCTCCCGAAAAACTGAAATCTTTAAGTGCCGAGAGAAACTCTTCTCCGAATATTCCGAGAGAGCGGAGATATTCTATATCGCTGTCGTCGAAATGAAGATTGCGGATATAATCTATCGCTTGTTCGAGTCCTGCGGCAATAGCGTACGAATAACCGCCTGCACCGCGATAAAACACGTCGAACACGGCTCTTGTTTTATCGAGTCCGCAGATATGATAACCGTTCATCATCGTGAGTTGATAAAGGTCGGTGAGAAGAGTGAGATTGTTGGTCTTTACACGTTCGGTGACGTAGTTTTGTTCCATAATTTCTCCTGCGAGCAAGTCGCATATTGTATTTGTATATCGACGGAAAAACCGCCTTTGCATTATATTTGATAAGTTGCCGTCTTTTCGATGTTTTTGAGACGCTTTTTGTATCCTTTCGGCACGACGTTCACAAGTGATTCGTCAATGGGCAGATACTCTTTTTCGTCCTTTCTCACGTAACATATTTTGAGCGTGAGAGTTGCAAAAAACGCTGCGATTTTGTCTCCCGCTTTGTCCGACTGCTTGTTTGCCACTTCAAAAATCTTGCCTATGCGTTTATAGTTTGCGATTTCGTATTCCGTGACGTACGCACCGTTGACGTTTCCGCCGTTTTCGAGCGCACGCAAGCGTGAGTACGCAAGTTTGCTGTTGCGGGCAATGACGTACACGATGCCGACGGCAAGCGCAAGAATCGCAACGATAAGGCACGCGGTCTTAGTGATAGGCACTGCGTCCATACGCAAAAATTCAAGCCAGAATCTGCCGATGCAGTACCAGAAAAGGTAGAATATCATAAGTATGCCCGGATACTTCTTCTGATAATCCTTTCTCCAAAGCGCAACGGATATGGCAACGCCGATTGCGTTCCACACGCCTTCGTAGAAAAACGTTGCGCAGAACCAGTTTCCGCCGCCGCCTGCCGCGATATGTTTGTCAACGATTGACTTGAAGTCTCCGCTGACGCCGCTCGGGTCGGTTATATATACGCCGAACGGGAAGAATTGCAACGCCTTGTTTGTTATGGGCAAGCCGAATGCTTCCTGATTGACGAAGTTGCCCCATCTTCCGATGATTTGTCCGAGAAATACGGGGACTACGACCAAATCGACGACGTTGAGAAAATTGGTTTGTTTTTTATGCCTGAGCGTGAAAAACACCGCGCCGAGAAGACCGCCGACGAGCCCACCTATTATGGTGATACCGCCCTTCCATATCGCTATGATATTGACGAATTTGTCCCAGCCTTCCAGTCCGTTGTCTCCGAAATACTCGTCAAATCTCGGAAGGACGTACAAAAGACGCGCAAACACTATCGCAAGCGGAATGAGCCAAAGGAACAATTCCACCGTATCGTCTGCGGTTATACCGATTTTCTTTGATTGCCAGCAAGCGTAAAGCAAGCCGATAATCATGCCAATCACGATTATCAAGCCGTACCATTCGACACTCAAACTGCCGATACGGAAGGCTTCTCTCGGATTTTCAGCCGTTGCGAGAATAAAATCAAACATAGCACTCCGCCTTATAAATCGAGTTTTGTCGCGCCGCTGTCGCGTATTGCGAGTTTGAACACGTTTTCTGTGCCGAACATAATTTCAAGCGCGTTGTCGACGCCCGTCTCGCTCTTCTTTGCAAAGACGAGTATCGTGCCTGCAAATCCGCCGCCGTGCACTCTCGACGCAACAACGCCTTCTATCTTCACCACTCTGTCGAGCGCGTTTTCGAGATTGTGATTTCTGCTTGCAGGAGAATAAGTGTTTTGCAGTTTGTATCTCGAACTGAGCCCCGACTCGTTGACGATGCTCAAAAATTCGTCTTCGTTTCCGTTCTTAACTGCTTTAAGCGCATTCTCCACGCGCGCGTTCTCTTCAAAGAAGTGTTCTGCGCGAAGATATGCTCTTTCGCTGACTTTCCCGACGATGTTGTTCTTGTCTCGCTCCCACTTGTCTCTCGGGATTTCGTGAAGAAGTTTTGCACCGAAAAGACTTGCGACTTCTTTCATTTCCTGCGGAATCGCCGCATAGTCGTCCGTAAGGTCACTATGGTCTCCTCCCGTTGCGATGACGTAGATGTCAAGGTCGTCAAAGTTCCAGTGCGCTTTTTCGATTATCGGTTCGTCAAAACTTGCAAAGTCAATAAAATCGACTCCGCCGAGCGCAATCGCGCTTTGGTCCATAAGTCCGCACGGCTTTCCGAAAAAAGTATTCTCGGCATATTGAGACGCTTTTGCCTTGAATACGGGGTCGAGAGAAGAATCGTTGTAGAAAACGTTGAGAATTTCGGCAATCGCAAGTTCAAAGGAACTGGACGACGAAACGCCCGAACCTTTCGGCACGTTTGACGTCATACAAGCGGAAAAACCGCCGACTTTCTTGCCCGAACGTTTGAAATAATCGACGACGCCTTTTATGAGCGCAAGAGACGTGCCTATTTCGCTCACCGCAAAATCGGGATGCTCGACGTCGACTCTCAACATCGGATAACCTTTCGATTTGACTTCGATTATTCCGTCCGTGCGTTTAGACACGCTTGCCAACGTATCGAAATTTATTGCGGCGCAAAGCACTTTGCCGCCGTTGTGGTCGGTGTGATTACCCACGATTTCTATACGTCCGGGAGACGAGAAAAACTCCACGTCTTCGGTGTTGAACGTGGATTTGTGCATTCCGATAAGTTCTTCAAAACGAGAAATTTCTTCGTTTTTGCAGGCGTGAAATACGTCTTTGCATGCTTTTTCAAACTTTTCGTTGGTCAAAAAATCGATTGCCATAATCAGTTTTTGCTCCTACATAGCATAATTATGCTATATTGTATCACACGAATATGACTTTTGCAAGACATTTGCAAGTTCCCAAAGCAAATGCAAACTAAAAACTTGCATTGCAAAAAGAAGCGTGATACAATATTTGGCAGTAAAAATTTTTATCCATTTGGGAGATGTTATATGTCACCGAGAATTTCTTATGACGAACTAGCAAAGCAAAACGTGGCAAAACTGCTCAAATACGCAACCGAGCATTTATTCCTTGACGATGCGGATTATTTTTACGCTCAGAACCAACTTCTCGACGCTCTTAAAATTCAGCAACCAGGCGAATACCCCGATATAATTGTCGGAGATATTTACGACGTGGTCGAATCGCTTTCCGCATACGCAGTGAGAAAAAAACTCATCGAAGAAAACGAAAGATTGCTTTTTGAGACGAAACTCATCGGATATTGCATGCCTGCACCGAGCAAAGTCATCGAAACGTTCGACGATATCGCAAGTTACGAAGGCGTGGACAAGGCGTGCGATTATCTGCACCGTCTCGGCATCGACAGCCTTTATTTGCGTCAAAAAGATTTTGACAAAAACATTATATGGAAACACGACGCGCCGCGCGGCGACATAATCGTGACCATAAACCTTTCAAAACCCGAAAAAACGCCCGAACAGGTGCGCCTTGCAAAAGAAGCCAAAACGGGCTATCCCAAATGCGCTCTCTGCGCCGAGAATCTCGGCTTTGCAGGCAACGCGGCTATGGCGGCAAGACAAACCATTCGCACGATACCCTTTGAACTTGACGGCGAAAGTTGGTTTATGCAATTCTCTCCGTACAGTTATTTCGAGCAGCACGTCATTGCGGTTTGCAGACAACATCGTCCTATGTGCGTGAGCGACGCGACGCTGAAGCGCATGCTCGACTTTGTCGATTTGTTCCCCCACTATTTTATCGGTTCAAACGCGGCATTGCCTATCGTGGGCGGCTCTATTCTTGCGCACGACCACTATCAAGGCGGCAAAAAAGTGCTTCCCGTGTTCTCTCGCCCCGCTCGCAGATATTTCAGAGTGGACGATTTCTGCGACGTGAACGTATCCGTCGTTGACTGGTACAACTCAATCGTGAGAATCGAGAGCAAAAACCGTGAACACGCGCTCGAAGTGGCAAACAGATTCCGCCGCGCATGGGATACGTACTCGGACGAGAACGTAAACATTCTTTGCGCAACGCAAAAAGACGGCGAAAGCGTTCAGCACAACGCAATCACACCGATTGCTTCGATAAACTCGGACGGCGAATATCAATTCAATCTCATCCTGCGCAACAACCGCACGGACGAACAACACCCGTTCGGCATCTTCCACCCCGCGCAAGAACTTCACAACATCAAACAGGAATCTATCGGTATAATCGAAGTTATGGGCTTGTTTATTCTTCCCGGCAGACTCGCAAAAGAATGTGAAATGATACGCGACCTGCTCACAGGCAAAAGCGAACTTGACTTCAAAGCAATCGCCGAAGAAAATCATCCGCTTCACAAACATCTCGGAATGATAACGCAACTTGTCGTTGACAACGGCACGAATATGTCGGAAGGCAAAGCGTCGGGCGTCATCACCGATTATATCAACAACGCGTGCGAACAAATTCTCGACACGACGGCGGTCTTCAAGAACGACGAAAAAGGTCAGGAAGCGTTTGACAGATT
>ERZ808259.843-NODE-843-length-10058-cov-49.889233_pt1 | contig 10058 bp, 10 predicted proteins | sample MGYA00521279_ERZ808259 | MGnify/ENA primary metagenome ERZ808259 (study PRJEB31516, sample SAMN03275586) | gut metagenome | biome: mammalia-associated habitat; material: feces | host: Papio cynocephalus | place: Kenya | collected 2012-07-27 ... | reverse complement strand
ATCATCCCACATCATACGTATAGGAAAACTTGGTGTCAACTCCTGGGTAAACGCCCGAAAAAGTGCCTGCTTTTTTGTGTATATCCTGTTTATTAGCGGAAAGTCTTCAGGTATGCCTTGTGGGTGTCGCTGATGCGGTAACTCTCGATGGCTTTCTGAATAGTCTTGCGGTGCGTCCAGTCAGCCAAACGATGCTGCTCTATATAGGGCAAAGCCGCCTCGTACTGCTTTGCCAGGGCGGTAGCAAAATACCACGCCACCCCCATACGCACATAGTAGTGGTCGCTCTCTATGGCTGCCACACGTGCCAACAGTTCAGGGCGGAACAGATCGTCCAAAAAATGCGTCATCAGCATATTCACACCAAAGCGGATCGTATAGGGTTCGGTGCTTCTCGCCCAACGCAGGCAGTCGGTCAGGAGTCTGTCGGGTTGCTGTTTGGCGGCAAGGCGGAAAGCCCGTGGCTGCACAAGGTCGCACGTAGCCCAGTTGTCCACAAAGGGCAGCCACCGGTTCAATAGCGCAATGGTCTTGTCGTAGTCTTTTTCCTCACAGAGAATCAAACCATGCAGAGTATTCTCGTCGTAATACTTATGCGGGAGGGTATTCATAAACGCCTCTACATCAGGTTGTCGGGCAATTTGTTTTGCCAATTTGCGCATAGCAGGCATACGCACACCTATCACTTTCTCGGGCAGCAGTGTGGGTATCAGACTGCTATGAAACTGCCGGAACTGCTTGTCTTGCAATGCAAAGAGTTGTTGTTGTATTTCGGTCATAAAAAACGTGAGTTAAAACCCGTTGGCGGAATTATGATAGTGCTATTTAATTCTTCCTATCGGACTTTGTATATAGGTTGTACATATAGGTTGTACATACGTTGATGTTGAATTTAATGATTAAATCGCACCGCTAAATTACTAAAAATCAATGATATGTGCAACTTTTTACATACTTTTTATATTCTATAATAATTCCGGCAACTGGTATTCTATATACTTTCCGTTGATTACATCGGGTTATTAACGGGTTATTAACGGGTTGTTCAGCATAGACTGCCGATAGAATAAGCCGCTTTCGGCAGACGGTGGTACAAAGCACCACTTTGTGCGCAACCGACATCCCACTGTGCGTTGCTTGCGGGAGCCCTGTAGCACGCCCCCCGCCGCTGATGCTTTTCCCCGTCCGGCAAACAAAAACGCCCGCGCACTTGCGCATACGCAAAAAAAAATGTACCTTTGCACATTGATAAAGCAGACGCAATGAAACCGGTAAAACTATTCTTGACAGACATCGACGGTTGCATGACCGACGGAGGTATGTACTACAGTGCCAACGGAGACGAGATGAAACGCTTCTGCGTGTACGACGGTATGGGTATCGTGCTGCTCCGCAAAGCAGGTATTCCGTGCGGCATACTCACCAGTGAGACCACCGAGATAGTCGCCCGCCGCGCCCGCAAACTTGGTATGGAATACCTCCGTATGGGTGTCGGAAGCCAAGTAATGGCAGGAAAACAAACCAAGTTGGAAGCCGCACAGGAGATTTGCAACGAACTGGGTATCACCTTGGACGAGGTCTGTTTTGTCGGAGACGACATCAACGACCTAGACCTCCTTTCCCACGTTGGTACCCCCGCATGCCCCGCCAACGCTATGCCGCAGGTGAAAGCCATCCCCGGCATCATCCGTCTCACCCACAGTGGCGGCGACGGTGCCATCCGCGAACTCTGCGATATGATACTGGCAAACAAATGACCTATATTGCATGACCGAATTTGACTACTACATACAGCAAGGCGAGCCATCTCAGCGAGAGAAAGCAGAGGCGTGGGCTATAGCCATCGGTCTGCAGGATGTGGACGGACTCAAACCGTCGCAATACTTGGTGGAAACTGCCCGCAAACATATTGAGGGCAAAGTCGATTATGAGGAGGCAAAGCGGTTGGTCAATTCATACTACGAAACCCTGCCTGCTTCCGAACTGAATTCCGATATCGAGGAAGCGGACAAAGTGGCACTGCATATCACGCAAGTGCTGTTGGAACGCACTTTCACTTTCTCGCCTGCCGAATTAGCCAATATCCACAGACGCCTTTTCGCAGGCGTATTGCCACATGCGGGGAGATACCGCGACGTGAATATCACCCAAAAAGAATGGGTGCTCAATGGCGATACTGTGCTATACGCCTCGTGCGACTCCATCTCGGCAACCTTGGCATACGACTTCGGGCAGGAAAAGCAATTCTCGTATGCCCACCTGTCCAAAGAAGATATGATAACCCATTTCTCGAAGTTTATCAGCGGGATATGGCAGATACACCCATTCAGGGAAGGCAACACGCGGACGACTTCGGTATTCGCTATCAAATATCTGCGCAAGTTGGGCTATCGTGTTACCAATGAGCCGTTTGCGGACAATGCCAAGTATTTCCGCAATGCCTTGGTACGCGCCAACTACCAAAACTACGAGAAAGGGATAGAGGAGACGACCGGGTTCTTGGAGTTGTTTTTCCGCAATGTGCTATTGGGCGGACAACACCCGCTCAAAAAACGCTACCAACACATTGACCAGAAACAAGTAGCATCGTCTTGGGGTTCGGAGAAAAGTTCGGAGAAACAGCAAATAGGTACGGAGAAAAGTTCGGAGAAAATACTACGGATAATGGCAGAGCAGCCAACTATCACTACTGCCATATTAGCAAAAGAAATAGGCATCAGCACCCGTGCTGTTGACAAACAAATTGCGAAACTAAAAGCCTTAGGGCAACTACAACGAGTAGGAGCCGACAAAGGCGGGTATTGGAAAGTAGTCAAATGACCAACATCGCTGTCATATTAGCAGGAGGAACAGGCAGCCGCGTAGGCGGCGGACTGCCTAAGCAGTTGTTGCCATTGGCGGATGGGCGGAGTATATTGGAACACTCGGTCGAGGCATTTGAGCAGGCAGCGTGCATTGACGGGATAGGTATCGTTATGCACCCCGATTATATTGCGTGCGCGGAAGAGATGCTGCTCCGCAACGGCTGGCAGAAAGTGTCGTTTATCATCGCCGGAGGAAAAGAGCGTTGGGAATCAAGCGTCAATGCCATTCGGGAAATAGAACGAAGAATACAAGACAAAGAACAAAGAATAGGAACACCTGTCCTCCAACCAACCTATAACCATCCTATAACAAATATCCTCCTTCATGATGCCGCACGCCCGTTTGTGAGCGCACGTATCATTGAAGATGTCTGCAAGGCATTGGAGACCCACGAGGCAGTAACGGTCGCCATCCCCGCCACGGACACGATGTATTCCGTTTCGGAGACCGCTACGGGCAAGATTGTACAAACCATCCCGCCGCGTGCCACCCTGATGTGCGCCCAGACACCGCAAGCGTTCCGTTTGGAGACCATAGCCGCAGCCTACCGCTATGCCCTACAGGACCCGCACCTGCAAGCCACCGACGACTGCGGCATTGCCCACCGCTACCTGCCCGCCGTCCCTATCCACATCGTCCCCGGCGACCCCGCCAACCGCAAAATAACCTACAAAGAAGATTTATGAGCAAAAGAGTTGTCATTGTAACATGGTTTGAGTCAGACAATTTTGGTACTGTTCTTCAGGCATATTCATTGTACCACAAGATAGCAAATCTTGGATACTCTGTTTTTTTTCTCCGAAAAATAGGCATTGTTCGTTCTATAAAACAGATCTTCAATAAATTATTTCCTTTTTGGAATATAAATAGTGGAACTTTAGAGACCAAAGCAAATAAATTGGAAAGCAATTACTCCATTATTGATTTTTATACCATCCATCCTTTACATTGTAAAATCAATCGGATGACGGATATATATGTAACAGGAAGTGACCAAATATGGAATACAATGTTCTTTTGGGATCCGTTTTATTATTTATATTTTGCCAAGCACAATAAAAAAATCGCCTATGGTTCCAGTATCGGCACATCACAAATCAACCCACGCTATAGACAGAAAGTAAAAAAATATCTTTCTCGTTTTGTACATATTGGAGTTCGGGAGCATTCTTCGGTAGAAATGTTATCTTCCTTATTAGGGCGAAATGATATAGTTTCAGTACCCGATCCCACTTTTTTGCTATCCAAAGAAGACTGGGAGAATTTCGCTCAAAATGCCGTTTTTGATTATCCTGTTCCCCGCCGATATATGTTTGTTTATTTTGTAGGGAACAGCAATGCCGAGGTATATAATCAGATGATAAAAACTATCCGCAAAGAATATGATATTCGGCAAATAATTGTAATACCATCTTATGAATCAGGGGTATCCACAGATACGGCAGATGGCGATTGGATAGACAAAGAAGCAGGACCATACGAGTTTGTATCTTTGTTGCAAAATGCTACTATAGTATGTACAGATTCGTTTCATGCTACAGCATTAGCTATCAATCTGGGCAAAGAATTTTATGTTGCCAAACGTTTTGCAGATCATGACCCGCAATCGCAAAATACCAGGATACAGGATCTATTGTCGCATTATGGTCTGTCTCGCAGATTATACAATGGAAAATGCGACACTGACACTATAGACACCGAGTACATCAGCAACATAATAAAAAATGATAGAAAATACGGAACACAATATCTGACAGATTCAATAGAACAATAATAAAATATATATGACAATATGTCCTTCTGAATATTGTACAGGGTGCTTTGCATGCATTAATGCCTGTAAAAGCGGTTGTATTTCTATGGTTGAAGATGCTTTTGGGGAATGGCATCCGCATATTGATGCTACTCATTGTGTAGAATGTGGTTTGTGCCAAAAGGCTTGTCCTAATAACCGGTCTCCTCAATTTGCATACCCTATCAAATGTTTGGCAGCATGGAATACAGATACTGCAGACAGAGCCAAATCAGCCTCCGGAGGTATAGGAAAAAAGATTGCCGATTTTACCATCAATGCACAAGATGGCATATTCGTCAGCACAGAATACGATACGGATTTCACTCCAATTCAAACTTTTGCTGCCAAAGGCAAGGATACGTCGGTCTACCAAGGTTCCAAATATATACACAGCAAAGTTGGAGATGATACTTTCGACAAAATTAAGCACTTGCTTAATGAGGGCAAACAAGTGGTTTATTTATCTACTCCATGCCAAGTAGCAGGTTTGTTGACCTACTTAGGAAAAGACTATTCCAACCTGTTGACAGTAGATTTGATGTGTCACGGTGTCAGTCCTGTTCGCTATTTTCAAGAAGAGTTTCGTAGGATCAAAGGTGCACACCGCCTGCAAAATGTAACAGATGTTCGTTTCCGAGACAATGAGGGACATAATTTTAGAACTACATTATGGGATAAACATCAACTGTTGCTAAATCTATCAGGACGACGCGATTACTATTTCGCAGGTTTTCTATTTGGAGTATCATTGCGCGAAAATTGTTATACTTGCCGCTATGCACGTCCTGAACGTGTAGCCGATATTACATTAGGTGATTTCATAGGCTTGGGGAATGAAAAACCTTTCGCCCACCCTACCGATAATGTATCTGCAGTTTTAATTAATACACCCAAAGGAGAATTGTTTTTTTCCAAATTGCAACAAACATACCCCACTATTCAAGTAGAAGAACGCCCATATTCAGAACGGTTATCATACCCATATTCTTTACGTGAGAGTACACCTCGTCCCAGAAGCCGAAAACTCTTTAGAAAATTGGTAGCACGCAAAGGGTTTTCATCCGCAATCCGATATGTAATTGGTTGGAGAGTTCTCAAAAGTGCTCTTTGGGAGTATATACGTAAATTGAGACAACAATATCATATTAAATAACAACAGAAATTATGCCTATCGTCAGTGTTATTATACCTATTTACAATGCAGGAGACAGTTTGAATGATTGTCTCAAATCGGTTCTAACACAAACACTGCACAATATCGAAATTATTTGTGTATTAGATTGTCCTACAGATGGTAGTGACAAAATTGCCAAACAATATGCACAACAGGATTCACGCATACAAATTATAGAAAATGCACATAATCAGCACATTGGAAATAGTCGTAATATCGGTCTGAAAGCAGCAAGTGGTGAATATGTTGCTTTTTGCGATGATGATGACACTATGGTAGCAGATTTTCTGGAAACTATGGTCCGTGAAGCACAGAAAGCACAAGTACCTTTTGTAGGTTCGTACGATATGTATATTGATATGCCGGAATTGTCCAACAGTTTATGTTGTTATACACAGGAGGCATATTTATCAGTTTTTTCAGGGAAGTCAGAGTTGTATAGCCCTTCCGTCTGGACATATATATACCAACGTGATTTTTTGCAGAAAAATGCTATCACATTTGTTGATACGCGATATGTAGCCATAGAGGATCGGCTCTTTAATACAATGGTCTTTGCTTGTGGAATACAATATGGAATAGAAACATATCCATTAGTACAGAGGCATTTGTATATGCATAAAACAGAGCACACCAATGGGAGTTACACTTACCGCAAAATGGAAAACATATTGGCTATGCTTGAAAAAATGGGAGAAACAGATTTGCTATTAGAGAAAAACAAAAAGGTTGTAGAACAAAATATCATTCCTTATACAGAATGTATTGCCATTTTTATGTACGGTTCATTGAAAAAAGAAATTCGGGTAAACGGACTATGCAACAGCGTTAAAAAACTACATCTTATTAAAAATTATCCGTTGGTGCAATCGGCTTTGCATACATATAAACTAATCTATAATACACACTTGACACCTCCTAAAAATATCTTATTATTTATGCTAAAAACATATTTGTGTTATGACTAATCCGTTAATATCTATTGTTACTGTTACTTTTAACGCTGAAAAGTATATAGAACAAACTATCCAAAGTGTACTGTCGCAGACATACCGGAATGTTGAATACATCATTATTGATGGTGGAAGTACCGATAGAACAATTGATATTATCCGACGTTATGCCAATCGTTTATCCTATTGGATAAGCGAAAAAGATAATGGCATTTATGATGCTATGAACAAAGGGATCCTGCACACACACGGTGAACTCATCGGTATGGTTAATGCCAGCGATTTCTATGCCCCCTATACTATACAGACTGTAGTGGATGCCTATGAGCAACATCCCAACATCGGAATATTCCACGGCAACATCAATATGTTGAATGAAGATGGCAGTCTGTTCAAGCAAAAGAGTGCTGACAGCGATTTAGCCCAATTGGATAAAGGCTTCGGACTATTTCACCCTACTTTTTTTGTAAGAAAAGACATATATCAACAAGTAGGTCTATACGACACCTCATTTCGATTGGCAGCGGATTATGATTTTGCATTGCGTTGCAGAAACGCCGGTGTAGCATTTTATCATATTCCACAAGTGTTGAGCAATTTTAGAGTTGGAGGAGCAACCAACAAGCAACGACTTAACAGTTTGAGCGAAAGTAAAACGGCATTGCTGAACAACGGTATTACACAGCAACAAGCCGAACAGACGTATGCTTTATGGAAAAAACAAACGTATAAAGATATTATATTAAGAAAAATATATAATGCATTATGCAAGATATTCCCGCATAAATGGATATATAAAATTTCTTTATGGATACGAATCAAATGATATAATATGCATATTCTTTTTATATGGTACAAGCGCTCCAAAGGGATTCTCGAAGGGGGCGGACAATGCAGCCTGCGCAACTACGAAATGGTGTGCAATGCGGTAGGAAAACAGAATGTAGAGTCCTACTACATTCACGACGAATACAAACGCAAGACCCTGTGGGGGTATATCCGCGGGGTATTCTGTTTCCTGTTCGGTTACTACTACGGTTTGTCGCCACAACGGGTACGGCAAATCGTGCGCTTGGCACAAGCGTATGATTGTGTGTTTATCGACCGCAGTGTATTCGGTATCATCGCCAAGCGACTCAAACAAACGGGATACAAAGGTCAGATTATTACCCACTTTCATAATGTAGAGTATCTGTATTTCGATGCCAAACTACCCCATATCCCAGGGCGCAGTGTCATCATACACACCGCAGACGCCAACGACCGGTATGCCAGTCTGTACTCCGACAAGATTATCGTACTCAACGAGCGGGACGCTATGCTGATAGAGCAACGCTACGGGCGCAAAGCCGATGTATTGGTGCCGATTGCACTGGAAGACAAACTCACAGAGCAACCTGTTGACACAACAACGCTCACCCGCAAGCAGCCGTTATGCCTGTTCCTCGGTTCCTATTTCCCGCCCAACAACGAGGGTATTCTATGGTTTGTGGAGAATGTGCTGCCGCACGTGGATATACGTATGCAGGTTGTGGGAAAAGGTATGGCGCGGCTGAAAGAAGAAGCACCGCAACTGAAAGATATTGAGGTCATCAGTGATGCACCCGACTTGCGTCCGTACCTGCAAGAGGCGGACCTGATGATACTGCCTATATTCTCGGGCAGCGGAATGAAGGTGAAGACCTGCGAATCACTGATGTACGGCAAAAACATCATAGGTACCGCCGAAGCCTTCGAGGGCTACCACGCCGATTACCGGCGTATCGGCGGGCTGTGCAATACCGCGCAGGAGTTTATTGACTGTATCAACGCCGTTACCTCCCACCCTGTCCCGCGTTTTAATGCCTATTCGAGACAACTGTTCCTCGATAACTACTCCTATACCGCCGTGCAAAACCTGTACACACAACTGCTGGGCAAATAGTTAACGTCAGTTCGATATAAACAAATTGTCTTACTTTTCCGCCGTAGGCGATAAGATTTATAGCAATTTATGGGTGTAAAGTCAAAGATTTACTTAGATTTCTTGCCGCTTTGCGGCATAGGAGTTTTTATATCGAACTCACGTTAGTTACTTATTCCCCGTCTTTCGCATCAGCCATTCGGTCAGTTTCCATAGGTGTTTATTGCGGCGGGCAACCGGATAGAGGGTTTGCATATAGAACTGCGACAGGCGGTAGTAGAGGCTGTTCTCATACGCCTTGCGCTCACGCTGCCGCTCACGGACAATACGCGCCCCCCAGTAGGTGCGGTTATACCGTTTTGCCTGCTCTTTGTCCTGACTGAATATATTCTCTAAAAAAGCGTCCAATGCCGCCTGTGCTTTTGCCCGCATCTGCGGGTCATTCAAAGCAGGTTCGCGGAGGTATTGCCGCAGCATGTCGGGATTGTCGTCTATCTCAATGACACGCTTTACCACCTCGTCAAAGGACACATAGTCCGCACAATTGATAAAGGCTTTCGGGTTAAAATCCTGTGTCACCAACGGGTCGCCATAGTAAATAGGGATGCACCCAGAGGCAAAGGCTTCCACTATTTTTTCGGTAGTATAGCCCGGATAGGCTGTATTCTCAAAGGCAATGGCAAAGCGGTGCGAGGTCTGGAAAGCCATCTTATCCGCCACAGGCGCACCCGTATTGTTTAGCAGTTTCCCCCCCGAATCCACTCTCCGCACGGCATTGAGCGCATTAAAGAACGCAATGCGTTGCTCTGCCGCACGCCCGTTGGAGCAGACAAAAGCGCAAAAGTCTTTCTTTGCCGCAATCTCCTCCTCGGCCAGCAAATGTTTCCGCTCCATCTGCTCAAACGCCTTGCTGTTGTAGGTATAGTAGAGGGGATAGCGCAAATAGCGGTCGCCAAAGTCTATGTGGTCAAAGCCGATGGCATAGTCGCAAAGGTTAAAATCGGGTGTCTGACACTCTCCTGTCCAGAATATCTTGACACAGTCGTTATATTTCAGGTGTTCCTCCCCGAATACGGAAAATACCAGATAATCAGGCTTATCCGACAACTCCACCTCATACCCGTGCTCCTGCAGCCACAGGTATATCCATATCTTTTGTGCCATAAAGTTAGCATAAAAGTCCACAAACTTTATATATATTTTCTTAGCCATTGATCTATCTTTCAGTGCATTTATGCGACAAAGTTAGCAAAATTTATCGGATTGCACAAGTCTTCAATACTAACTCGCTATAATACAGACAAAAACAGCCTAATCACATTGTACATTCAAATAATCGTTTGTATCTTTGCAAAAAATTTAACATCA
>ERZ808259.841-NODE-841-length-10078-cov-2.658685_pt1 | contig 10078 bp, 8 predicted proteins | sample MGYA00521279_ERZ808259 | MGnify/ENA primary metagenome ERZ808259 (study PRJEB31516, sample SAMN03275586) | gut metagenome | biome: mammalia-associated habitat; material: feces | host: Papio cynocephalus | place: Kenya | collected 2012-07-27 ... | reverse complement strand
GCTGGCCGACCATAAGCGACTTTAAGGAAATATCAGAAGCTGTGATTTGGAATTTGTACGGCGGAGGCAAAATATCCGCAAGAATCATCGCAATTGTGTAAGGCTCTTCTCCAGTTGAGCAGCCTGCGCTCCAAATTCTTACAGTCGTGTCTCCAGTTTTCTTCTTAAATTCAAGAATATGCGGAATAACATAATTGACCAAAGCATCAAAATGAGGCTGATTTCTAAAAAACCTAGTCAAATTGGTCGTTACAGAATCGAGCATCGTCTTCATTTCTTCCTTGTTGGAACGGATAAGACGATAATATTCTTCTACTGAATCAAGCTGCTTTTCACGAAGCTTTTCCTTTAAGCGGCTGTCAAGAATCGAACGATTTGTTGCTGAGAATGTAATTCCGCTTTCATCATAAATCACCTTGCGGAACATATCAAATTCTGCATCAGTTAATAAATCTGCCATATAAGAGATTATACACCGTGAACTTTTTATTGTAAATTAAGATTTTATCTCCAAAGTCTCCATATTTTTACAAAGAAGCCTGATTAAAAAAACGTGATTTTTGATTCACGAACGTTTTTATGATAAAATCTTCAAAATGAATTTAAAAAAAAATCTGCCGAAAATTGAGTTTGTTTTCAAAAAAATCTCAAAACTGATTCTCGGAACAGCGGTCTTTCCATCAATTTTCTTGTCCTGCTCGCTCGAATATTACAAGCCGCAAAATTCGGAAGAGACAATCCCGGAATTTATTTTCAACGACGCAAGTTTTTCACGCTACGAGGCAGGAAAATCGAAAATCAAGCTTCAGGCAGAAAAAATCGAGCAGTACAAATCCGACAGCTCAACTTACGCGAAAAACGCGGAATTCGATTCTTATGACAGCGACGGAAAACTTGAAACAAGCGGCAGCTGCGGTCTTCTTGAAGCAAAGACAAACACAGAGAACTACAAGCTTTTCAACGACATTTATCTGAATATGATTTCTCAGAAAATGGAGATAAACGCGCAAAGCCTTGCTTTCAACAAAAAATCCGAGCAAATAACAAGCGACTATGATTCGGAAGTTACGCTAAAAAAAGAAGGAATGGAAGCTTCAGGAACAGGATTCAGCGGAAGCGGCGTGAGCAAGGCATTCGCTTTTGAATACGGAGTCGCAGGAACAATCGAGACGGAAGAGCCTGAAAACGGAGCTTCAAATGAAACTGCAAACGCGACAACCCAAAATAATAAAGGAAGCGAAAATGACGAAAAATCATTTGAAAAGAATTCTCAAAAAACTTTAGAGACATCATCTCAAAAAAATCAAAATGCGGGCAAGGAAGCAAAATGATGAGAAAATTTCGCGCGCATTTTTTTAGCTCTACTAAAAAAACTTTTTTTGCAAAAAAAGCCGCTTTTAGAAATCTCGCAAAAGCGTTTTTTCTCGTGTTTTCAGTCTTTTTTTTCAGCAAAAATCCAGCCTACTGCGAGAAAATCGTTTTTCATGCGGACTCAATGAACGGAAAAACAGGAAGCAAAAACGAGGCGACAACACTTTTTGGAAACGCTTACGTAAAAACAGAGACGATGGAAATCAAGGCGGACTCAATCACTTTGTCGGGAGAAAATTTCAGATACATAACAGCAAGCGGCACGGTCGATGGCAAAAACACGGAAAGCGGTCTGGATTTCACCTGCGGAAATATGAAATATGACAGGACAACGAAAATCGCGCGGCTTGAAGACGCAGTAAGCATGACGGACACAGCAAACGACGTGAAAGCGGACGCGCAAATCATCGAATATGACCAAAACACCGAAATTGCAACAATGCAGATTAACGTTTCAATCAAGCAAAAAGACAACACTTGCACCGCGGCATTCGCAATTTACCGAAAAGGAAAGCAAATGCTCGAAATGACTGGGAATCCGAAAATCGTGCAGGGCGAGGATTCTTTCAGGGCGCAGGAAATCACCTTGAATCTTGAAACGCAGGAAATCAGACTTGACGGAAGAGTGAGCGGAAAAGTTTCAGACACAAAAAAAGCAGAAAATCAAAAAGGAAACTCTCTGGCCGAAACTGAAAAGGCACAAGACACAAAATCAGAAAACGGAGAAAGCCAACAGACGCAAAAAGACTCTGGAATTTCTGAAAATGAAAACGGCGTGAAGAAAGATTCAAAATCTGCAAGCGAGGACAAAAATGAATAACGATTTTTCTGATGAAACAATCAAAGATGAAATAAATCCAAAAGAATCGGAAAAGCCGGAACGAATTAAAACAGAGCAAACCGACTCCGAGGACACAATCAGCCAGATTGAAAACGCCGAAAACGAAGAAGAGTCCGCGCAATCAGAAAATAAAAATCAGATTCACACGCTTGAAGCCCGGGACTTGCACAAATATTTTGGCAGAAGAAAAGCTGTTCAGGGCGTAAATTTCAAAATTCATTCAGGCGAAGTTGTCGGACTCTTAGGTCCGAACGGAGCTGGAAAAACGACAAGCTTTTATATGGTCGTGGGATTTCACAAGCCGACTTCAGGCCAGATTCTTCTCGACGGCAAAAATGTAACTTCGCTTCCGATGTACAAGCGCGCAAAAGCCGGAATCTCGTATCTTCCGCAGGAGCCGAGCGTTTTCAAGAAATTGACAGTTGAAGAAAATATCTGGTCGATTCTAGAAACGCGAAAAGACATTGACCGAAAAGAAAAGAGGAAACGGCTTGAAGAACTCATTGAAGAATTCGGAATCGGGCATATCAGAAAGCAGTTTGCCTACACTCTAAGCGGCGGAGAACGGCGAAGAACAGAAATAGCCCGCTCGCTTGCAATCGAGCCGAAATTTCTTCTTTTGGACGAGCCTTTTGCAGGAATCGACCCGATTGCAGTAGCCGACATCAAAGGAATCATAAAAATTCTCGCAAAAAAAAACATCGGCGTTCTGATTACAGACCACAACGTCCGAGACACTCTTGAAATCACTTCGCGCGCATATATCGTAAGCACAGGACAGATTCTAGTCGAAGGCGACAAAGAAGCGATTATTCAGAATGAACAAGCCCGCGAAATCTACCTTGGTGAAAATTTTCATATGTAAAGAGCTAAAAATACATCCTGTATTTTTGATTCCAATGAGATTTTTTTTCAAAAATTCTCTCTTTGCCTTGTTGCCGCATCCGTGCGGCTGATTAAAAAAGCAAATGTACTGATTTTAGCGAATCTGCGATGGCGTGAAGAATAAAAAAATACATTCTGTATCTTTGCTTTCAACGAGATTTTTCTTAAAAAATTCTTCCTCTGCTTTATCGCCGCATCCGTGCGGCAACTTAAATAACCGCGAATATTTTTAGTTTCAGCAAGAGCAAAAAAAGCACTTTGGAAAACCAAAGTGCTTTTCAATTTTTCAGTTTATACGTTAGCGTGCATATTCAACGATTCTTGTCTCGCGAATCATTGTCAGCTTAATTCTTCCAGGATAACGCAAGTCAGTTTCAATCTGCTTTGCAATTTTCTGCGCAAGCTCTTTCACCTCGCCGTCTGGAATCTTCTCGTTGTTCACAAGAATTCTCAGCTCACGGCCAGCCTGAATCGCGTACGCTTTTTCAACACCAGGGAATTTCTCAGCAATCTCTTCCAAATTCTCAAGACGCTTAACATAGTTGTCAACAGTCTCACGGCGCGCACCCGGTCTAGCGGCGCTGATTGCATCCGCAACCTGAACGATTACAGCCTCAACAGTCTCAGGCTCGCAGTCGTTATGATGCGCGGCAATGGCATTGACGATTTTCGGGTCTTCGCCCATTTTTCTAGCCATTTCAGCGCCGACTTCCGCATGGTTCTGGTCGCTGTCGTTTTCCGCGCCTTTTCCGATGTCGTGAAGCAAAGCAGCCCTCTTCGCAAGATCTCTGTTCGCGCCAACCTCAGCGGCAATCAAGCTTGCAAGCTCCGCAACCTCACGCGAATGGACAAGGACATTCTGTCCATAGCTTGTGCGGAAATAAAGTCTTCCCAAAGCACGGACTCCGTCCTGGCTCATATTGTGGATTCCCAAGTCGAAAAGGACTTTCTCGCCCTCTTCGTAAATCTTCTGCTGAATCTCACGCGTTACTTTCTGGACAATCTCCTCGATTCTCGCAGGATGAATTCTTCCATCTGTAACAAGCCGCTCAAGCGACTGTTTCGCAATCTCTTTTCTGACAGGATCGAAGCAGCTAATCACAACAGCTTCAGGAGTGTCATCAATTATGATGTCAACGCCCGTCAAAGTTTCAAGAGCGCGGATATTCCGTCCCTCACGGCCGATAATTCGTCCTTTCATCTCGTCGCCCGGAAGCGAAACAGTGGCAACAGTTATGTCGCCTGTTGTCTCCGTGGCAACCCGCTGCATTGCTGAAACAAGAATTTCAAGAGCCTTTTTCTCAGCAGTAAGCTGCGATTCCTGCTCAATCTTGTTAAGCAAAGCCTGCGCATCGTGCCGGGCATCGTTTTCGAGGTCCTTGATGATTAAATCCTTAGCCTCTTTTGCAGTGATTCCGGAAATTCTCTCAAGTTCCTGACGGTACTTGTCTTCCTGAGCCTGCATCTGCTCTTCACGCCGTTTCATCGCGTTGACTCGGTTCTGGAAATCGGCTTCTTTTTTGTCGAATTCGTCCGCCCGCTTGTCAATCAGCTCTTCTTTCTTGTTTACACGCGCTTCGTATTTCTGAACTTCAGCACGTCTGTCACGATCTTCCCGTTCCTGCTGTTTTCGTTCACGAATGATTTGGTCTTTTGCTTCTAGCAAAATTTCTTTTTTCTGTGCTTCGGCTTCCTTTATTGCATCCTGTTTTACACGTTCAGCTTTTTGCTCTGACGCAGATAGTTGAAATCTGGCATAACACCATCGAATAATCCATCCAAGAACGATTCCTGCAACCGGGAGACCTATGAACAAAATCACATTGCCCATTTTCACTTTTCTCCTAGTCTATGAAATCAATTACTACAATAATAATATTTAAAATGATGATTGTCAAAAGAAAATCGAAACACGATAGAACTTTTAGCCCGAAATTGACCGATAAAAAACAATGTGGTATATTGAAGAAGAAGGAAATGCCTGATTCAGTCGGTCGTCTCCACAATATTTGCTATAAAGCCGCCAAAGTGGGTTAAGACTAGGCGGCTTTACTTTTTACTCATCTTTATCTTTTAGATACGTGAGCACTGCTATAACTGTAGTGATTATCGTGGCGACACAAGTTACCAGCGAAACAACACATTCACAAGTCATACGCAAGCCTCCCATTTCAATTTCCAGAAAAACTGGTTGAGTTCGGGAGATGCCGCCTTTTCGAATCAGGCACTTCCAATAAGTAATTTTACCACATTTCATTTATATTGTATACAGTTGAAATCTATACACTAAACACAATCTATATTTTCAATATCAATAAAAAATCCCTCCTGTCAGTTTCCCCAAAATTAACGCATAAAAAAATAAGCAAAAATTAAAAAACATTGACATTGTGCTTTTTTTTTGTATAGTAACTTATCTAATTATTGTTAGATAAGGAGATTTTTATGAAAAAACTTTTGGCGGCAGCCTCACTTGCTTTGGCTCTTTCTTTGACTGCTTGCACATCATTCACACCGCTTGCGGCCGGCTCTGGAGAAGTCGCAGTAAAACACGGCGAAGCCTCACAGGCAACACTTTTTGGATTCATTCCGCTTTCAACAAACTGCACAATTCTAAAAGCAGCCCAGAACGGAGGAATCAAGCACATTGCAACAGTTGATATAAAGCATTTCTCTTTTCTCGGGCTTTACAACTCAAAGACCACAATTGTAACAGGCGACTAATTTCTTGGTGTTAAATTATCATGCCGGTTTTTGCTTTTGTCTAAACAGAATCGAAAACCGGCTTTTTTATTCTTTACAAATTTTCATAGAGAAAAAATGCAATCAAAATTATTTTCTATACTACTGGCTTTATCTTTTTGCTTTTTTGCCTGCAAAGAGAAAGCGCAAACTGACATTTCAGGAAAATGGCAGACAAAATACACACTTTGCAGCGAGTTTTCAGAATCTGAACCATCGGAATCTTTGAATTCCGAATCGTTAGATTCCAAATCACTAGATTCAAAATCGTTAGATTACGAATCAAGCGATTTAAAATCAAGAGATTTAAAATCTAGCGATTTAAAATCTCCTAAGCTTTCATTAAACGTTGAGCAGAAAATCGAATACAAATTTTTCAAAGACGGAAAATACATAAAAAACGTGCATCAAGAACTTAAGACTGTTGAAAATCCAGACAAAATTGAAGTTCCGCCGCAAGAAGAAATCGCTGCGCAAATAAACAACGAGCTTACAATTCTCGGAATCTACAAGACCGACGAAAAGCAAATTTATTTTTCAGCATACGAGATAAAGCTAGCCGACGGCACAAAATTCAATTATGAAGATTACATGGAACTGAACGCGTTCATCGACCCGTGCGACACAATCGAAGATTTCGAGCTGAAAGATGATTCACTTCAGATATCAGGCTTGAAATACAAGAAGATTGGAATATAAAAAAAAGGATAAGCACAGAAAATTCCGCGTTTATCCTTTTAATTATCTAAAATACAATGCCGATTTTAGGCAAGACACTTGTCAAGCTCGTCCGCGATTGCTTTCTTGTCCAAGTTCTGGCCGATAATGCAGAGCTTAATCATGCGGTCGCCGACTTGAGCATCCCATTCCTTTTGAATCTGAGGATTCTCGGCAAGGATTTTTTTCTGCTCGCCTGCCGGAGCGGAAGCAATCCACTGTCCAGAATATCCGGCTGAAATCTGCCTGCCGGAAGTCTCAAAAACAACAGCCATTTCAGGCTCGTCTGAGAACCAGCACAATCCCTTGCAGCGGATAATCGACTTTGGCCAGTTTCCAGCAAAAGTATCGAGCTTTTTGCGGTCGAACGGCTTTCTTCTATAATAAATGAAAGTTCCGATTCCGTACTCATCTTCATCTGCGCCCGAATCTCCCTCGTGCTTGTGCTCGTGATGATGATGCTCGTGGTGCTCATGCTCATCTTCATCGTGATGATGCTCTTCATGCTCGTCATCATCTTCCTCTTCCTCGAGTTTCTGGCACCAGCCGGCAGATGCGTAGACATTTTCAAAATCAAAAGAGCCTGTCGAAAGGATTTCGTCAACATCGACTTTGCCGTGGTCCGTCTCGATGATTTTTACTCCCGGATGAAGAGCCTCAATCACCTTGCGAACTTTCTTGAACTCGTCCTCTGTAACCAAATCCTTCTTGTTGATTACGAGAGTCGAGCAGAATTCAATCTGCTGGACGAGAAGGCTTTCAATATCTTCCTCGCCGATTGCATCTTTGTTCAAAAGCTTGTTTCCGCCTGCAAATTCGTCAACAAGGCGCGCAGCGTCAACAACGCCAACAACATTGTCAAGTTTTCCGTTCTTGATTGTCTCAAGCTCCTGCGCGATTGGCATTGGCTCGCAGACTCCGGAAGCCTCAATCATAACATAGTCGTATTTTCCGGACTTAATCAGATTCTCGATATTCTGCGCAAGCTGAGTTTTGAGCGTGCAGCAGATACAGCCGTTTGTAAGCGGAACGATGTCAGAAGTGTCTGTGATTTTTGCGCCGTCAGCGATAAGTTTCGCGTCAACATTGACTTCTCCAATATCATTGACAATTACTGCGACTTTATATCCTTTCTGATTTGAAAGCACCTGATTCAAAAGTGTAGTTTTGCCCGCGCCAAGATAGCCGCAAAGCAAAGTGATTGGTATTTGTTTTTTTGCCATAAGTCCCCCAAAAAATATCCGCGTTTAAATATAATGAAAAAACATTGTATCGGCAAATGCAAGTTTTCAAAGAGGAACACGCAGCTCAAAATGCAAATGTGCGACAACCCATTGAAAAACGACTGCCGTGACCTTGTCAGTGGTGCTTACGTGTACACGGCAGGAGGGCTGCCTAACGCTTGCAACACCCTCTGACATGCACACGCAGAAATAAGAACACCCATAATTTCATGCGGTAATGACTGCCGTCCACCTTATTTTGTGATACAATCTCTCTCAATATGACAAACGCGAAGCAGCAGAAAGCGGCCAGAGAATTCGCCGCCCAATGGAAAGGCAAGGGATACGAGAAAGGCGAAAGCCAGAAATTCTGGCTTGAATTGCTGGGAAACATATTCGGCGTTCAGGATTTTTCAGAATTCATCCTCTTTGAAAGCCAGATAAAAGAAAAATTCGCCGGAAAGACAATAACAAATTTCATCGACGCGTATATTCCCGAAACAAAAGTGATGATAGAACAGAAAAGCTCAGGGAAAAGCCTGAGCGAGCCAATCCGGCAGAGCGACGGCTCAATGCTAACGCCGTTCCAGCAGGCAAGAAAATACATCGCGTCCCTTCCGCTCTCGCAGCATCCGCGCTGGGTCATAACCTGCAACTTTGCGGAATTCAATATTTATGACATGGAAAATCCGCAGAATCCGCCGGAAGCGGTTTACCTTAAAGACCTTGAAAAGGACTTCTACCGCCTGGAATTCCTTGTTAACAGAAAAAACGAGAGCACAAGGCGCGAGGAGGAGATAAGCCTTTCCGCTGGAAAACTCGTGGGCAAAATGTATGACGCGCTTATAAAAGAGTTTATTCCTCAAGGCGAAAACGGCGAGCTAGCAGCCGGTCAGGCGCGCTCGCTGAATATTCTCTGCGTGCGGCTTGTGTTCTGCTTCTACGCCGAGGATGCCGGGCTTTTTGCAACACGCACCTCTTTTGAGGACTATCTGCGCTCGTTCAACCTGCCGAATGTGCGACTTGCGCTCATAAACCTTTTCAAGGCGCTGGACACAAGAATCGAGGAGCGCGACAAGTACGACACATCTCTCGCCCCGTTTCCTTATGTGAACGGCGGACTTTTCAGGGACGAAAGAATCGAGATTCCGAGCTTCACACAGGAAATTGTGGACGTTCTCTGCAATGACTGCGCGGCGTTCAACTGGAGCGAGATTTCACCGACAATATTCGGCGCGGTCTTTGAAAGCACGCTCAACCCGGAGACCCGGCGCAAGGGCGGAATGCACTACACCAGCATCGAGAATATCCACAAGGCAATCGACCCGCTGTTTATGGACGGCTTAAACAGGGAATTCGAGGAAATAAACAAAATTTCATCGAAAAAAAAGCGTGAAACTGAGCTTTGGGAATTCCAGAAAAAGCTCGGCTCGCTCACGTTCCTTGATCCGGCCTGCGGAAGCGGAAATTTTCTGACAGAAACATTCCTCAGCCTGCGCCGTCTTGAAAACAAGGTGATTTCAATTCTGAACAAGGGCGAGCGTGTGTTTGGATTCGACGAGTTCATACACGTGAAAATCAGCCAGTTCTTCGGAATCGAGATAAACGACTTTGCCGTGACGGTCGCAAAAACCGCGCTCTGGATTGCTGAAAGCCAGATGATAAACGAGACCGAGAAAATCATGGGCCAGACCATAGACTTCCTGCCACTCACCACAAACGCGTTCATCGTCGAGGGCAACGCGCTTAGAATGGACTGGGCAACTCTAAAGCCGACAGACGGAAACACAATGCCGTCAATGCCTGACGGCGGACTTTTCGCCGGAATCACCACGCACGTTGACGGAAGCGCGCACCATTACGACTACATCATGGGAAATCCGCCGTTCGTGGGAGCGAGGCTCATGTCAGAAAGCCAGAAAAACGACGTGGCTTTTGTGTGGAAAAACGCAAAAAACATCGGGAACGCGGATTACGTCTCTTGCTGGTACAAAAAAGCCGCCGACCTGATACACGGCACAGGCACAAAATGCGCGCTTGTCTCCACAAACTCAATCACGCAGGGCGAGCAGGTCGCGATTATGTGGAAGCCTCTTTTTGAACAGGGAATAAAAATCGACTTCGCCTACAGAACTTTCAGGTGGGACAGTGAGAGCACGGAGAAGGCTCACGTCCACTGTGTGATTGTAGGATTTTCGCAGAGGGACAGGGAAAGCGGGACACAGGGAAGTCACCCTGAACTTGTTTCAGGGTCTGCATCTCTTCCGCTGACTCCGCACACAAGCGAACTGTCAACTGA
>ERZ808259.839-NODE-839-length-10079-cov-3.416500_pt1 | contig 10079 bp, 8 predicted proteins | sample MGYA00521279_ERZ808259 | MGnify/ENA primary metagenome ERZ808259 (study PRJEB31516, sample SAMN03275586) | gut metagenome | biome: mammalia-associated habitat; material: feces | host: Papio cynocephalus | place: Kenya | collected 2012-07-27 ... | reverse complement strand
CACGTCAGTCTCCCCAAGCGGACGCTGACAGCACGCCAGCGACCACACGGAGAGAGCCGCACCAAGCAGTCTCCGCAAACGGACACTAGCAACCAGCCACCGTCCATGCCAGGAGACCAACGGCACGTCAGTCTCCCCAAGCGGACGCTGACAGCACGCCAGCGACCACACGGAGAGAATATCAGCGCACAAGCCTCCCCAAACGGTCGCTCACGACTAGCCAACGACCACACCGGGAGATGGTCAGCACACGAATCTCCCCAAACGGACGCTCAGAAGCCCACACCGTCCCTGCTGCCATATTGCGTGGCTCGCAAATACGGCAGCATGGTCTTCATGATGTTCGATCCGGTGGTTCCAGTGAATACCGGCACGTCCGTGACCGGTATCGGCTGCGTCGCGATGCGGCCGGCGACGGTGCCGAGGTTGCCGGTGACCTCACGGGGGGAAAGCTGACGGATGGCGATCGCCAACACACGCCCCGGATACCTACGCGCGATTGTGGCATAGGTGGTTGGATCGCGCTGCCCGTCGTCGCCGATCAGGATGAACTTCATTTCCGGGAAATCGGCCATCAGCTGCTCGGCGTACTCGAGCTTGTGCTGCACGCCGGTGGGGATGAACGTCTTCGGTCGCGGATCGAGGTCGCGCAGCAACAGCGGGCCTTCCGGGAACCCATGGTTGGTGATGAGGTGTCGAATCGAGCTTTCCACATTCCACGGTGAGGTCGACAGGTAGAAGAACGGCGCGTCCGGGAACATGTCGGCGATGCGGTTGAACAGCAGGTTCATGCCGGCGACCGGCGCCTTCTTCTTCGGATCGAGCAGCAGCAGATTGTAGGCCGCGCGCACCAGGCTCGGCGCCTGCGTGACCATGATGGTGTCGTCCACGTCGGAGATCACGCCCACCTTGGTGCCGCTGGGGATGGTGAACAGGTTGGCTTTGACCGGTTTGCGGCTACGCACGCGGTACGATACGTCATGGATTCCCGGTTCGAGCGAATGTTCGGCGACCAAATCGAGGTAGCCCGCCGAATCGGAGGCCACGAGTTCGCTGGCGACTTCGGGATTCTGGTCTACGGCGTCGAACACTTCGGAGGCGCCCACCTGCATGGTTTCCAATGGCACGCCGTCGATGGCGATACGCACCTTGGTGCGCGGCGATGGCACGGTCAGCATGCCGCGGATGCCGCGGGTAAGGCGCCCCGCCTGCCGTTTGAATGGTCCGTAAACCGTTCGGCAGATCAGGCGGGAGTAATGCTCGGTGCCATACCCGACGTAGGGTTCCACCCTTGGATACCAGCCGAGGTTGCGTACCAGTTTGGTGGAGAATTTCAGCCAGACGTCGAACACTCCGGTGACCAGGCGGCGGAACAGCCGCGTCAACGGCGGTTTGATTTCAATGCGCTCATGCTTCGAGGCCGCGTCGAAGGTGGTGACCACCTTGCGTGCCGGAATCGGCATGGTCGGCACATCATCGTGTTGTTCGTCCGGCGTTTCCGATTCGTGCTGCGCCAACGGCTGTGCTTCGCTCATACATTCACTATAGGTGTTGTGAGCGAACGTTTGATTGACGCAGCGCGAAATTCAGGGATTATTCAGGGATTCACGACCTTCCCCTACGAATATTCGGATCGTTTCACAAACGAATATTCGGATCGTTTCGCAAAGTCTGGGCGGATTTCGCCTACTTCGCCACGACCTTGGCGTATTCGTCGGCGGACAACAGATCGGGCTCGTCGTCATCGAGTTCGATTTTGAAGATCCATCCCTCGCCGTAGGGGTCACCGGTCACGATGCTGGGATCGTCGGCCGCCTCGTTGTTCACATAGCGGATGGTTCCGGCCACCGGCGTGACCAGCGGGGTCACCGCCTTGGCCGATTCGAGTTCGGCCACTTCGTCGCCCGCCTGCACCTGCGCGCCGACTTCCGGCAAATCGATGTAGACGAGTTCTCCAAGCTGTTCGGTTGCGTATTCGGTGATGCCCACCATGGCCGGTTCGGTCGACGCATCGACCCAGACATGCTCGTCCGAATATTCCAGATGTTCCGGCACGTCAAGATTCAAGGTGTTGTCGTTTGCTTCGCTCATGCCGCTCATTGTACGGCATGGGGAAACTATTGCGATACGACTGGATGCCATGCGCTACACGAGCGGTTCTTTACGTTCAAGACTTGACGGTCATGGAAAAATTCCGCACGCCATGAACGGCTTCTCACATTCAAACCTAGCAGCCACAGGATGTCCACCTTCCATGGACGGTTCCTCGCATCCAAGTCTCGGGGGGCATGTGCCCTGCGAAAGTTCCCCGCATTTGAACCTGGGCGATCATGGCAAGTCCCGCGGCATGCGTCTTTATCGCGCCAAGCACTCAAACTGAAACGGCGGGGCCACACGAACAATCGCGTGGTCCCGCCGTTCTGCAAGCGGTCCGCCGGCACTCCGTGCGCCGTTCAGGCCGCAATCACCGCATCGAACCAATCACCGCACCGCGCTGGACGGCGTGGTGCCGGTGACCTGCACGATGGTGCCTTCCGGGCAGTTGTCGTAAATCCACTTGGCGTCCGCCTCATACATGTTCACGCAACCGTGGGAGCCGTGGTTCGCCGGGTCGCCATGGGCGATGCCGTAATTGTTCCAGCTGGCGGTGTGGAATCCCTCGCCGCCGTTGAAGTAGCTCACCCACTTCACGCCCTTGGAGAGGTACCTGGAACCGTCATCGTTGTTGCCGGTCATGTCCTGCACGGAATACTTCAGATAGATGAAGGACGTGCCCGGATCGGTTTCGTGCTTGTTGGTGGTACCGGTGCACACGTTGAAGGTCTTCACCTGCTCCTCGTTGTGGTACACGGTCGCGGTCTGGGAGGAACGGTCGACGACGATGCGGTATTCGGCCTTCTTCTGCACGGTCTGGAAGTTCTCGACGTCGGCGGCCACCGTGAGATTGCCGCCCTGTCCGTTCTGAAGGGCCTGTTCGACCTGAGACACGACCGAGGACACGTCCTTGACCTTCACGCCATTGACGCCCTTGGTGACGGTGGCGAGCACTGTGCCATTGGAGTCGACGGCGTCCTCCTGATCGACTTTGTCTTGGTTGAGCTGGTTCGGCACTTCCTGCTGCAGGTAGTTGTTGATCGCCTGGTCGTCGTATTCCAGGGACAGCGTGCCCTTGTTCAGGTCGGCGTTGGGCTTGATCCACGACGCGACGGTTTCCGCGGGCAGTTCGAAGCTTTTGCCATTGCCGTTGTCGAGAACGATTTTGTTGATGAGTCGGGCATTCGCCTGATCGGTCGCCTGCTGCGCCGAATCGACGCTCACCGGCATGGTGACGTTCTTGAAGGTGACGGACACCTTGCTGTTCGCGCCCGGATTGGCGATCGCCTTGTTGACCGCCGCGACGACCTGATCCGTCTGGGCTGCGCGGCCGTCTTTGCCCTGGACGGTCACGAAGGCCTGCGCGTTGGCGTCATAGGCGAAGGATGAAGCGACCGCACGGTCGTCCTCGCCCACGAAGGTCTGCGTCACATACGTGTTGAGACTCAGATCATTGACCTGCGCGGTGAGGGAAACGTTGCTTTTGCTCAGTGGATTGACGGAATTCAGGGCGGCGCCCACCCCGCTTTCCCGCTTGGCGTTCAACAGGTTCGACACGGTTCTGTCGACGTTGACTTCGACGCCGAGGTCGCTGAGCGATGCCTGCTTGGAATTGCCTTGGTCGTCGGTGAGCGTGAAAGTCGTGTTCTTCACGGCGTTGCGCACCGTGGTTTTGAGCTGGTCGGCGCTTTGCCCGGCGACGCTGGAGCCGGCGAAGGTGACGCCCGGCGCCGCCTTGCCCTGGAAGTACGCGCGCGCGCCGAAGAAACCGGCCACAGCGGCGACGAGCAGGATTCCGATCACCGACAGCGCGATGATCATCGGCAGCTTGGGATTCCGCGTCTTCACGGCAGATGCGTTCGCGACATGCGCACCCGCGCCATCATCGTCGAACGCGCCGTCGAACAGGCTGCCGTTGGCCGGGGGCTCGATGGGCGGAATCGCCATCGTGGCTTCCGCGGAAGACGGCACGGAAGTCGAGGTCGCCATGGGCTGAGACTGCGCCGGCGGGAAAATCGACGGCTGGGTTTCAGGCGCGAAGGATGCCGACAACGGCGCGAATGCGGTCGTTTCCGCGTTGGAAGACTGGCTCGCGGACGGGAACTGCTGGTCGGAAACGGAGAACCGATCGGCGGATTCGGTCTTCGGCTGCTCCGAAGACGAAAGCGGCGTGAACGACAGCGGAACGCCTTCCGTGTCGGTGCTCTCAGCGAATGACGGCATCGCCGGCATTGCGGGAATCGGCGGCACGACAGGCGTAGGTTCCTTCCCCATGGAATCCCCCATCGAGTATGCCCCGGCATTCAGCCCATTACCGGTACCGGCACCGTTCGGAATCTGATTTCCATCGTCAGCCATTGCGCGTCCCCGTTTGTCTCTGTCCTCATTACAACAGTTTTCCACTATACGCGACAGACCACCCAAAGAGCAGCAATCGCAAAGCATTCCGGGCGTGATATGCGTCACGGAAGCTCGTGTCCGAGCCATTCCTCGATCATGTACCGCGCGATCGTGGCCTTGCCCGGAGCCTCCATACGCCCCGAAATCAGTTCGTTCATGTACTCGTCGCGGGTCACCCAGCGCGCGATCAGCGTTTCCTCCCCGTCCACGTGTATGTCGGTGCTTTCCGCCACCGCCTTGAACGCCATCATGAGCGAGGCGGGGAACGGCCACGGCTGGGAACCGAGGTACTTGAGTTCGCCGAGCGTGATGCCGACTTCCTCCTTGGCCTCCCTGCGGCTCGCATGTTCGAGGTTCTCACCGGCTTCGACGAATCCCGCGGACACGGAGTACAGTCCGGGATTGTTCCATGCGCGGTTGTGCTGCAGCAGCAGACGGTCCTGATGATCGACGATCGCGGTGATCACCGCCGGTTCGACGCGGGGGAACAGCAGCCTGTTGCCGTCAGCCTCGTTCGTGCAGCGTTGCGCCCATCCCGCGAGCGCCGGCTTGGTGGGCGCGCCGCATGTCGGGCAGTGCCGTTGGCGTGCGTGCCATACGCCGAGCGACACCGCGCTGGTGGCCTGGCCGGATTCGCGCGCGCTGGCGTGGGGCGCGAATCCGCGCAGGTCAACCCAGTCGAATCGTTCGGCCGCGTTTTCCAGCAATGATTTTCCGGATTGCCCGGAGTCACGTTCGGTGAGGTCGCGTTCGTCGAAGGCGTCGTCGACGCCTTCGTAGGTATGGTCGGCGACGGTCCGCGTCATCGGCTTCACGCGGCTGATGTCCACGGCGACGACGTGTTCGCCGCGTTGCCCGCCGTATGTTCCCAGGAACATCGGCATGGCGTCGGGATGGGTGTTGAGTTCCGCTGCCACGTAGGCGCCCGGCAGTTTCGCGAGGCGCATTTTCACATTCGCATAGTCGGCTATCGCGCCTTGGCCACGCGGCACCGCGACTTTGCCGTCCTTCACGAGGATGACTTTCGTGGAAGGGTCCGGCAGCACCGTCTCGAACAGTTTCGGATCGGATCTGCGGGACACCTCGTAATCGATATCGCCCTGCGCGAGCGGCAGGAACGGCAGCGCCTGGGTCAGCGCCAACGGTGAGAAAACACTCATCACAACCTCTTTATGTGTTTTGTCGTCAATGCATTCGGGCTCGCATGGCGTCCGGACTCACATGCCGGCCATACGCCGGACCCGCATGCGCGCATACCGTCATTCCACGTGGCGAACCAGTCCGAGCAATGCGTCCGCCACCGCTTCGGGATGTTCGTATGCGCTGAAATGGCCACAGTCGAAGACCACCGTCATGTCGACGGCGGTGCCGGTCATCGCGTCGGCGACCGGTTCCATCACCGAAGGCGGGCTGGAGGGGTCCTTGTCTCCGCAGATCACGGAAACGGGCACGGTGATTCGCGGCAGCACGTCGTTCAGGTCCGGCCGTCCGGCCGCCATGCGTTCGCGCCATGCGATGCCTTCGGCGGGCTGTTCGCTGATCCAGCGGGAGAACTGCTGGCAGTATTCGTCGGATTGTTTCACGGTGGAATCGTTTTCCGACGCCACGGCGAATCCCATCACCGGTTCATGGGTGCCCGTCGCCTCGCATTCCCGCGCGATCGCGACGCGGTTGAGCCGCATCTGCGCGGAATCGGCATCGGCTTTCGTGTCGCAGAGCGCGAGCGCCGCCACGGCCTCGGGGTGCAGGCGTTGGATGTCGAGGATCAGATAGCCGCCCATGGAGAGTCCGACCCAGATGGCCTTGTCGTATCCGGCGTCGTGCAGCATGTCCACGTATGCGTCCGCCATGCGGTCGAGCGCGTATGGGAACGCGCCGTCCGCGTCCTTGCCGCCGCTCGCCTCGTCGGATGGAATCGGCCCCTCGCCCGCGCCGGGCATGTCGGGAGCCCAGATCGGGAAGTGCCTCATGCCGTGTTCGTCTGCGGTCCGCGCGAGCGCCACGGCGCATTGGTCCCACATGCGGTGGTCGACGGGGAATCCGTGCACCAGCACCACGGGAATGCCGTCGCCGTCACGGTACACATTGTTCTTCAATTCAATCGTCATTGTCGAATCCTTACGCATCCTGAAAAATCTTAATCATGTGAAACCTGCGGAACGGCGGCATGATACCTGCCAAGACCGCGTCTTCCACGCCGGCATGGGCGTATCGAAGACGGGAAACGTCGTCCGCCGCGGAGGCGGCCGTCGGTCCGCCGCCGCGAGCGCAGGCCGAACCCGTCACCGTCCGGCCCAGGCGACCGCCTGGCGGGCGATGGAGCCGTAGCCGTTGGCCATCTGGCCGATGAACGTGTCGAACACGTCGCTGGTCGGATCGACCCATTCCACGTCGAGTGTCTCGTCGCGCGGCTTGCAGTCGCCGGCGATCGGCACGACGTAGCACAGCGCTATCGCATGCTGGCGGGAATCGTAGTAGTCGGTCAGTCCCGGCGTCGGGAAGAATTCGGCCACGGTGAACGGCTGCAGGCTGATCGGCAGCTGCGGAAGCGCGATGTCGCCCAGGTCCTTCGCGATGTTGCGCGCCACGGCCTCACGGATTGACTCGTGGTAGAGCACGCGCCCCGCGATCAGCGTGCGTTCGATGCTGCCGTCGTCGGAGACGCGCAGCAATGATCCGAGTTGCGCGATGCGTCCCAGATCGTCGGTGCGCACCGGCACGACGAGCACGTAGGGAATCGGCATCTCGCGGCGCAGATGGTTGATCTCCCCGGAATCGAGCCATCCCGGAGGATTGCCCATTCCCCGGATGAAATCCTCCGGCGTGATGCCGTCGAACTCGCCCCTGTGGCGTCCTGCATCGAAATCGCCCTCGTCGGGCACCTCATCATTCATCACTGGCATGGTTCCATTATCACGCACGCCTGTTAAAACGCATGCCATATATTCTTCCTATAGCGGATAATCGGGCATGGCCATGCCTCACGTCGCGTTTGGCTATATACTGCGAGGAAGTCGCACGCGTCACGCGCGCGGTTCCCTATGGGGAATCGGACGGCGCGGATGCACGGCAATGCGATTCACCAAGGATTCGCAAGGATTTACAAGGAGCGGTTATGGCAACGCATGCAGTCACTTCCCAGGATTTCAACAAGGTCGTGGAGGGCAACGAACTGGTGTTCGTCGACTTCTGGGCGACGTGGTGCGGACCGTGCCGCGCGTTCGGCCCGACGTTCGAGAAGGCGAGCGAGGCGAATCCCGACATCTACTTCGCCAAGGTCGACATCGACCAGAACCCCGACCTCGCTTCCGCGGCCAAGGTACAGGCCGTGCCGACGCTGATGGTGCTCAAGAACCAGCAGGTCGTGTTCCAGCAGGCCGGCGCGCTGCGCGCCTCCGATCTGGACGACCTGATCGCCCAGGCCAAGTCGCTGAAGGTCGACGCCGCGGACGCGGCCAAGGACGCTTCCGCCCAGAACTGACGCCCGGAACCGGCGGTTCGGAACCAGAACCGAGGAACGAGTCCAAGGCCGAGAGCCAGGCCCAAGACATGGGAACGGGGGTCGAAGTCGAGAGGCAGGCTCAAGGCCAAGAAGCAAGCCTGAAACCGAGAGGCAGGCTCAAGGCCAAGGAACGGCAAAGAGGGTAAAGGGGACGTGGGCGAAACCGATGCCGAAGCCGTTTCCGCCCATGTTTCCTTTACCATTCGTTCACTTTTCCGCCCACTGCGGTAGACTGTCAGTCAGATGTGCGTTTTCCGATGAAGCCTGCATGGCCGCGCACGGGGGTGGTCGTTCGCCCTTGAATTCATCGAGGCCCTGAAAGCGCTTATAGGAGCAGAATGGCTAATCACAGCAAGCATGCCCGCCCATTCACCTTGACCTTGCCGAGCAAGTCGCATCTGGTGAAGCTCGTCGCAACGGTTGCGGCAGTGGGATTGTTGGCAGTGGGCGGCGTTGTGTCACGTAATCTTTACTCCGCCGCAGACAGCCATGCGGCATCGAAGCAGACCACCGCCTTTTCCGTCAGCGACGCCAACGAGGCGTCCCGTGGCAACGCGCGTGAGCAGCTGAATGGCGACACCTCCTACGTCACCGTGAAGATCAACGGTAAGTCCCGCGTGATTCCCGGCACGAAGTTCACCGACGTGAAGTCCGTGCTCGACGCCGGAGACATCACGCTCGAGCCGGAAGACACCGTCTCCCCGTCGCTGACCACCAAGGTGAACGAGAAGACCGTCATCACCATCGAACGCGCCGGCGCCTCCGTCGAGGTCTCCGACACCGCGATCGGATTCAACGTCGTGAAGAAGGAGACCGACTCGCTGCCGAAGGGCCAGGAGAAGGTCGAGACCGAGGGCGAGGAAGGCGTGATGGAGACCACGAACCTCGTGACCAAGTCCGGTTCGAAGGTCGTCTCCTCCAACATGATCACCTCCTATGTGAAGAAGGCCCCGGTCGACAAGGTGATTCTCGTCGGCACCGGTTCCACCTCATCAAGCTCGTCTTCAAGCTCCACCGGTTCCTCCAACGCCGCATCCTCGATCGGCACCACGGTTCCAACCAGCGACATGCAGCAGTGGGCGCACGACTACCTGCTCGCCAACGGGTACACCGAGGCCGATTTCACCGCGACCGTGTACATCATCAGCCATGAATCCGGCTGGAGCGTCACCGCGACCAATCCTTCCGGCGCCTATGGCCTGCCACAGGCCCTGCCGGGCAGCAAGATGTCCACCGCCGGCTCCGATTGGGCCACGAACTACCAGACGCAGCTCAAGTGGTTCTGGAACTATTGCGCGCAGCGTTACGGTTCCATCCAGGGCGCGTACACGTATTGGCAGGCGCATCACAACTACTGACCGGAGCGCGAAACACCGCGGTCCATGCGATTGCGGAATACGCATCATACGAAGAAACCGGAGGGGTTCGACCTGAACGACAGGTCGAACCCCTCCGGTTTTCATTATGCTCTGCGGCAAATCGGCATCCATGAGTCGAGGCCAATCGGACGTGGCCAATACCGATCAGATCCATCGGCGTACGGCTGGCACGCAGACGGCGGATCATGCGCTGCCCACATCCAGACCAGACATGCCGCCATTGTGCCATTTGCAGCGGTCCATCATGCATGCACGCCTCAACCGCCGTCCAAATCACGGCCTACCCAGTAGCCAGCGTCAATCAGTCGGCGGCCTTGCGATGCGTGCCCTTGCGCGGACCGCGCTTGCCGGTGAAACCGCCCTTGGCGCCAGCCACATCGAACACCACCGCGTTGTCGTCCGGGAAGTACTCGCCTTCCATGGAGAAGTAGGCGATCTGGTTTTCCGGAGCCTCCGGGAAGTCGAAGAACTTCTGGGTGGCGACCAGCACGTTGACCGCGCGCACGGTCACTGACGTGGCCTTGCCGGGCACCTTGCAGAACGAAATGGCGAAATCGTCCTTGGCGCTGCACGGCTGGACGGCGAATTTCCTGGTCTTGTGATTCACGAGAATCTTCGCGTACTGCGGCGCTTCAAGCACGGCGATGGCGGCCTTGGAAAAACGCACGGACTCCGGCATGACGGTCATGGTAATTTTACCCGTC
>ERZ808259.837-NODE-837-length-10112-cov-7.468231_pt1 | contig 10112 bp, 7 predicted proteins | sample MGYA00521279_ERZ808259 | MGnify/ENA primary metagenome ERZ808259 (study PRJEB31516, sample SAMN03275586) | gut metagenome | biome: mammalia-associated habitat; material: feces | host: Papio cynocephalus | place: Kenya | collected 2012-07-27 ... | reverse complement strand
CGATTGACGACGTCGCTTCGTCGAGAATGAGAACGGGCGGATTTGCGACTGCGGCGCGCGCGATTGCGAGAAGTTGGCGTTGACCTTGCGAAAGATTTTCGCCGTCTCCGGTAAGCATAGTGTTGTAGCCGTCGGGCAAGTGGCGGATGAAATAGTCCGCATTTGCAAGTTTTGCAGCCGCAACAACTTCTTCGTCGGTTGCGTCGAGTTTGCCGAAACGAATGTTGTCTGCAACCGTGCCTGTGAACAAGTGCGTATCCTGCAAAACCATTGCCATAGAGCGGCGCAAATCGTTTTTGTTGATTTTGGTTATGTTGATGTTGTCGTATCTTATCTTGCCTTGGTCTATGTCGTAGAAGCGGTTGATAAGGTTCGTGATTGTGGTTTTGCCTGCGCCGGTTGAGCCGACGAGCGCGACTTTTTGTCCCGGCAACGCTTCCATAGTGACGTGTTTGAGAACTGTCTTTTCGGGAACGTAGCCGAACGTGACGTCTTCAAACTCGACTTCACCGCGCCATTTGACGTAAGTTGTCGTGCCGTCTGCCTTGTGGAAGTGTTTCCACGCCCATTCGCCCGTGTATTCTTCTGTTTCGACGATATTGCCGTTTTCGTCTTCTCTTGCGTTGACGAGAGTGACGTAACCTTCGTCTTTTTCGGGCTCTTGGTCGATAAGGTCAAAGATACGTTCCGCACCTGCAAGAGCCATAAGGATTCCGTTCATCTGTTGCGCTATCTGCGAGAGCGGATTGCTGAACTGACGAGAGAATTGCATGAAGGATACGAGACCGCCCCATGTCATTCCGCCAAAGCCGCTGATTGCCATAATCGTTCCGACGATTGCGGTCACGGCGTACGACAGATAAGACAGGTTGCCCATGATAGGCATAAGAATGTTTGCGTAGGTGTGAGCCTTGTTCGAGTCGTGGAACAACGCTTCGTTGAACTTGTCGAAGTCCACTTTTTCGGCGTCTTCGTGGCAGAACACTTTGACGACTTTCATACCGTCGATATGCTCTTCGATAAAGCCGTTGATAGCACCGGTCTGGCGTTGTTGTCCGACGAAGTGCTTTCCGCTCTTGCCTGCAACGTATTTCATGATGAAAAGCATGATTACGAGCATACCGACCGAGCAAAGCGTAAGAAGCGGAGACACGAGCATCATTGCAACGAACATACCCACAACCGTAAGCAAGTTGCTTATGACGTTGGGAATACCGTTGGAGAGCAACTCGCGGAGAGTGTCCGTATCGTTGGTGTAAAGGCTCATTATGTCGCCGTGAGTGTGAGTGTCGAAATATCTGATGGGCAGTTTTTCCATCTTTTCGAACATCTCGTCACGCACGTTCTGCAACGTCTTCGTGGTGACTTTTGTGAGAATGAAACTATAAAGATAGTGCAATCCCGCACCCGCAACGTACATTGCCGCCATAACGCCGACGATTCCGCCGAAGTTCTGAATGGTGACTTCCGCCGCCCTTTGAATTATCGCTTCGTTGGTCGTGACGTAGTTGCCCATCTTGTACGCAAGGGGCAAAATGTAGTTGTTGACGACGACCGAGCCGAGCATAAACGTACCTGCGATATTGCAAAGCACGTTTGCTATCATGCAAAAGAGCGCGCCGATGAGTTGTCCCGTATACGGCTTCCAGTATCCGAGAATACGTTTCAAAGTCTTCATCGGATTCTTTGCCCTGTACTTGTTCTGGGGCATTGCGTTCTTAACGTTTTTCTTGTCTTTCTTACGCATTTTCGCTCACCCCCGTTTCTTGTTCGTCGCTACCCTTCTTTTGCGAATTGTAAACGTCCTGATAAATCTGATTTGTAGCGATAAGTTCATCGTGAGTGCCGACGGCGTCAATCTTGCCGTCGTTCATGACGATGATTCTGTCCGCACTTTCGACGGACGAGATGCGCTGAGCAATGATAAGCACCGTCGTATCTCCGAACTCTTTTTTGAGTCCGCTTCTTATAGCCGCGTCCGTTGCGGTGTCAACCGCGGACGTTGAGTCGTCCATAATCATGATTTTCGGATGCTTCAAAAGCGCGCGTGCGATACACAGACGTTGTTTTTGTCCGCCCGACACGTTGACGCCGCCCTGTCCGAGTTCGGTCTCGTATCCGTTGGGGAAAGACATGATGAAATCGTGTGCCTGCGCCGCTTTTGCCGCGTGTTCTATCTCTTCCTGCGTCGCATCTTTGTTGCCCCACAAGAGATTTTGTCTTATAGTTCCGCTGAACAGGACGTTCTTTTGCAAAACCATTGCAACGCTGTCTCTGAGTTCGTTGAGTTTGTACTCTTTGACGTTGACTCCGCCCACTTTGACTTCGCCGTCGAGAACGTCGTAAAGTCTGGGAATGAGTTGCACGAGCGTGGTCTTTGCAGAACCAGTTCCGCCGATGATGCCTATCGTTTCGCCGCTCTTGATGTGCAAATCGATGTCTTCGAGATTGAGCACGTCGTGAGACTTCGAGTACGAGAAATCTACGTGGTCAAAGTCTATGCTGCCGTCTGCGACTTTGAGAGAATCGCTTGCATTTTCACCGTCTTCAATGTCGATTTTTTCATCGAGAACTTCGACGATACGGTCAAGGGACGCGCGTGAAAGCACGATATTCATAAAGCCCATAGCGACCATCATGAGCGACATGAGAATCTGCATGATATAACTCAAAAACGCCGTGAAATCGCCCAGAAGCATTTTGCCGACTATGATGTCGTTGCCGCCGAACCACGCAACGCAAAGTATGCACGCGTAAATGATGATTTGCATGAACGGGAACGCCACGACGATGATTTTTTCAGCCTTGAACTGCAAATTCTGAACGGTTTTGGACACGTTTTTGAACTTTGCAATCTCGTTGTCTTCTCTCACGAACGCTTTGACCGCACGGATGCCGATAAGGTTTTCCTGCGTGGATTCGTTCATATCGTCGTATTTGCGAAGCATCTTTTCAAAGCGCGGAAATACGAGTTTGACGCCGATAATGAGACCTATCAAAAGCACGGGAAGCGCGACTGCGAAAATCACGGAAAGGTCGGGGCTTATAGATATCGACATGCACATTGCGAGAATGAGCATTATCGGCGAGCGCACGAGCATACGAATGATAATCTGAAACGACATCTGCATGTTGGTGACGTCCGTCGTAAGTCTCGTGACAAGGCTTGCCGTGTTGAATCTGTCAAGGTTTGCAAAACTGAAATTTTCAATCTTGTAGAAAAGTTTTCTGCGAAGATTTTTTGCAAATCCCGTGGACGCCGTTGACGCGAGTTTTCCCGACATAGTGCCGAAAAAGAGCGATATGAGAGCCATAACGACCATCATCGCTCCGCAAGTGACGATAAACCATATACGGTCCGTCATCGTGAAAAGTGCCCAACTCGACTTTCCGAGTTGAAGCGTAAAGGTAAATTCCGTTGCCGTTTCACTCATGCCCACGTTGACGATTTGCGCCATGATGAGCGGAATGAAAATCTCAAACAGAACTTCAAAAGCGACGAGTACGGACGTGAAAATCGCGGGGACTTTATACTCTCCCACGCAACTCGCCATCTTTTTAAGGCCGCCTTTGGATCTTGGTGCTTTTTGTTTTTCCATATTTCTCCCGATTCGCCATATGCGAATTCTTTGCCAAAATAAATGATATATATTCTATTTACGATTTTTCGATACAAATGTCAACCGATATAAAAATTTTTTTTCTAATATTAAAAATATTTTAATATTCATAATAATACCTAAAACACACGCAAACGCATACGCACGTACGCGCGAAAGTTCTCTCCGCAAAATTTCTGCCGATTTTTGTTTCAAACGGCGTGTTTGATATAATCACACACCGATAGATAACTTGACAAAATCGCGCTTTTGTGCAATAATGTATACTACGTTGCGGATAAGGAGACGAAATATGACAAACAAAGAAGATTTGCGCATCATTCGCACAAGAAAACTTTTGAGCAACACGCTGCTGGATATGATGGAAGAAGAATCAATCGAGAAAATCAGCGTCATTGACCTTTGCAATCGCGCCATGGTCAACAGAGCCACTTTCTACGCGCACTTTGAAGACAAATATCATCTTCTTGCTTTCGCACTTGAAGAACTCAAAGACGAACTTTACGAAAAATTCACCAAAGAGACGAAACTCACCACTCCTATCGAGACGATTTCATCTCTTATGATGATGGCAATCGAGTTTTTCTTCGACAAACACAACCACATCGCAAACATAATCCGCAACAATCGCAACGGCAAGGTCGTCAGCACCATTCAGGACTCCATTGCTCACTCGATAAAATATCAACTTTCAAAATACAAGGACACTTACGAGATAAAACTTCCCTTGCAGGTTCTGTCAAGTTTCGTTGCAGGCGGAATGGTGTCCACTGCGCTTTGGTGCATAGACAATCCCGGCAAATACTCTCAGGAAGAATTTCTCTCCTACGTCTCTTGCCCGATTGCGTCTCACTATTTCGTAAAGAAACAATAAACTTGCGATCGGCAAATAAATTCTCAATTTAATGTTGTTGATCCTTTTAGAACTTACAGGTGAAAAATGAAAACTCAAAATGCAGATCAAAACGTTGCAAACACAGAAAACTCTTCAAAAGTAAAACATATAAACAATCAGAAAATCGTGCGTGAATTGTTGCACCAATCCGACAAGGAACTATCAAACGAAGAACTCATAAAAAATGTACTCGAAACAAATGTAACCGAGAACTTGAACAAAAGCGAAAAAGTGTCATTTGGTCAAAAAGCAGCCGATGCCGTAGCAAAATTTGCAGGAAGTTGGGCTTTTATATTCAGTTTCATAGCCATTATGGTTATATGGATGGTATTAAATGTCGTTCTCGGTTCAAAAGCATTTGACGCATACCCGTTCATTCTTTTAAATCTGGTGCTATCTTGTATTGCAGCTATTCAAGCACCTTTGATTATGATGAGCCAAAACAGACAGGAAGCAAAAGATAGAAAACGTGCGGAAAACGATTATCGTGTCAATCTAAAAAGCGAATTTCTAATCGACGAACTTTACAAGAAACTCGAACAAGTTTCAGAAACTCAAAAAGAGCTCGTAAAACTCATTGAAGAAATACAACAAAACAACACATCAAAATAATTTTGTCAAGACTACCGTAGCGGTAGTCTTTTGTTTAGGTTCATAAAAAAGTCTAATTTATTTGCGATGTTTTTTCGTAGATATAAATAATAAAACGAATAAGGAGATACCAAATATGAAAAAAAACACCGAAAATCGATTTGAAAAAGTCTATGACAAAGCACTGTCGTTTATCGACAACAACTGCAGCATTATCGTAGACAACCAAACAGGAGTAAACTATCTCGTCGTATACAGCAGTTACGGCTTGGGCGTAACTCCGCTTATCGATCAGAACGGAAAGCCTATCGTTGGCAAAGTCCGGGAATAATCGAAAAAATACGAAAATACACTCCCATTAATTTGTCGTATAAAATAACGTGAAAAATTTTTAGATTTTTTGTGCAAAATATATTGACAAACACAAATTGCGTGCTATAATTAGCAATCGAAGAACAAGAGTGCTAACAATCAACAAAACAGATTGCCAACACAAATCCATAAAAAAGGGGGGTGCTGATATGGACACCAACAAATATACGAAAAAGGCGCTTGACGCCATAAACAATGCGCAAACTCTCGCGCTTGAAAGACACAATCAACAACTTTGCAAGGAGCATATCGCCTACGCGCTGTTGAGCGACGACGAAGGGCTTATACCGAAACTCGTCACCAAATGCGGAGCGGACGCACCTGCTCTTTTGCGTGAAATCGACAAAATCATATCGGGCTTTTCTTCCGTCACGGGAGACGGAGCAGGCGACGTGTATCTTGCACAAGACTGCGCTCTTATGCTCTCTCAGGCAGAAAAACTCGCAAAGAGTCAAGGCGACGATTTCGTGAGCGTGGAACATATATTCCAAGCAATTCTCGAAAATCCGTCCACCGCTCTTAAAAACGCTTTTGCAAAGTGCAAACTCACAAAAGCGGACTTTATCAATGCGGTTAAGCAGGTTAAAACGTCAAAAGTGACAAGCGATAATCCCGAAGACACTTACGACGTTCTCAACAAATACGGTCACGATATGGTCGAACGCGCTTCTCGGGGACAACTCGACCCCGTCATCGGACGTGACGACGAAATAAGAAACGTCATTCGTATTCTGTCAAGAAAGACGAAAAACAACCCCGTTCTCATCGGTGAAGCGGGCGTCGGCAAGACCGCTATTGCGGAAGGACTTGCACAGCGTATCGTGCGCGGCGACGTACCCGAAGGCTTGAAAGACAAACACATCTTCGCTCTCGATATGGGCGCACTTATCGCAGGCGCAAAGTATCGTGGCGAATTTGAAGAAAGACTCAAAGCGGTTCTGACCGAAATCAAGAAACAGAACGGCAGAATGCTTCTGTTCATCGACGAGTTGCACACCATAGTCGGCGCAGGCAAGACGGAAGGCAGCATGGACGCAGGCAATCTTTTGAAGCCTATGCTTGCAAGGGGCGAACTTCACTGTATCGGCGCGACGACGCTTGACGAATACCGCAAGTATATCGAAAAAGACCCCGCACTCGAAAGACGTTTTCAACCCGTCATGGTCAACGAACCGACCGTTGAAGACACAATCGCTATACTTCGTGGCTTGAAAGAAAGATACGAAATCTTCCACGGCGTGCGTATACACGACCAGGCACTCGTAGCGGCAGCAACGCTTTCCGACAGATACATCACCGACAGATTCCTGCCCGACAAGGCAATCGACCTTGTGGACGAAGCTTGCGCGATGATAAGAACGGAAATCGACAGCATGCCCACCGAAATGGACGTGATAAGCCGCAAAATCATGCAACTTGAAATCGAAGAAATGGCTCTTGAAAAAGAGACCGACAAACTCTCGATTGACCGACGCGAATCCATAAAGAAAGAACTTGCCGAACTTCACGACAAATTCAACGCTATGAAAGCGCAATGGGAAAACGAGAAAAAAGAAATCAACAGCGTGCAAGATACAAAGGCTGAAATCGACCGCGTCAATCTCGCAATCGAAGAAGCGAAACGCAACGGCGACTACGGCAAGGCGGCACAACTGCAATACGGCGAACTGCCCACTCTCACAAAGAAACTGGAAGAAGCCGAAAAGAAGAGTGCAAACGGCACTACGCTTTTGCGTGACGAAGTGACTTCGGACGAAATCGCAAAAATCGTCGCGAAATGGACGGGTATCCCCGTCACAAAACTGATGGAAAGCGAAAAAGAGAAACTTCTCCATCTCGGTGACGAACTTCACAAGAGAGTCATCGGTCAGGACGAAGCGGTCACCGCGGTGAGCGAAGCGGTTCTGCGTTCGCGTGCGGGTATATCCGACGAAAACAGACCTATCGGCTCATTCCTGTTCCTAGGTCCGACGGGCGTAGGCAAGACGGAACTTGCAAAAACTCTTGCGTCCTATCTGTTTGACGACGAGCGCAACATCGTGCGTATCGATATGACGGAGTATATGGAGAAATTCAGCGTATCTCGTCTTATAGGTGCGCCTCCGGGATACGTGGGATACGACGAAGGCGGTCAACTCACCGAAGCCGTGAGAAGAAAACCCTATTCCGTCGTGCTGTTCGACGAAATCGAGAAAGCGCACCCCGACGTGTTCAACATTCTGCTTCAAGTGCTTGACGACGGCAGAATCACCGACAGCCAAGGCAGGACGGTAAACTTCAAGAACACCATCATCATAATGACTTCCAACCTTGGCAGCAACGTCATCCTTGACAACATCGACGACAAAGGCGAAATCAAGCAAGAAGCCAAAGACGAAATCGACGGTCTTTTGAAACAAACTTTCCGCCCCGAGTTCTTGAACAGACTCGACGACATCGTGTTCTTCACTCCGCTCACAAGAGACAGCGTGTATAAGATCATCGACATCATGCTTTCAAAACTCTCTTCGAGACTTGAAAAACAAAATCTCAAACTCGAAGTCACGAATGCGGCAAAAGACCTTATCGTTGACGGCGGCTATGACGTAACCTTCGGCGCAAGACCGCTCAAACGTTATATCGAAAGCAACGTCGAAACGAGAGTTGCAAGGGCAATACTTCAGGGCAACATGGACGAAGGCGACACGATTGTCGTCGACGCAAAAGACGGCGAAATCACCGTTTCGTCCAAACACTGAACGAACAACATAATTTTCTCCCTTTCCTAACCGAAAAGCGCGACGGATTTACTCCGCCGCGCTTTTCTCACCTTATCTATTTTTAGATACATCAATAAATTACATATTTTGAGTATTATGTAATACATAACGAAATAATAAAAAGTTGATGTTTTTTCATAGTTTTTCTCCAAATGTGTGTTTTTTATGCATAATTAGGAAACCATAACGTAGACTCCCTTTATTGCATACGGAATAGGTCCATCGGCTTCAACTGCAATTTCATCAAACGATTTGCCGACCAATTCAATTTCCTGCGTCATTTCACTGTCCGAAAAGTATTTTAGTTTTGAAGTATCAATCGTTTTGCCGTACGCAGAAACGGCAAATGTGTCGACAGTCAATTTTGCCGTTGTATCTTCAATGTAGCAATAATACTCTTTATTTTCATAATTGAAGACAATAAACGCTGAACCAAAATCGCAATGGAGAAGATAGAACGTCTTATCTTGCTCGATAACGTTGTCATCGTCGTGCTTTTTTGTGCAAGCAGAGTCGAGATAGAACCCCCACGAGCCTACATTACCGTCTACAATATTATCTTCCGTATAGTTTTCAAAATAATCTATGGCCGAAAAAGTGCTGCCCTTTTTTATGGTGATTGTGTTTTCCAACGTTGGATTTTCGTCGTGACCTGTGGATACAGAATAAACTTTGACAGTTACGGTTTCTTCATTGTTGCATGCAACAAATGCCGTCATCAACAGCGTAAGTAAAAGGCAAGTTATTAGAATAAGTGTAAATTCTTTTTTCATATATGATCTCCTTGAATAAAATATAAGTGAAAAACGACTATTTTTAGACGCGCTTTTTAAGCCATGGATTTTTCATGCAACATATTTTACATAGACGCGCTTTTCAAGGGTAAAGTACGTGTCATCCGCTTCGATTTCGATTTCATCAAATGATTTGCCGACAATTTCAATCTGTTGCGTCATCTCTTTATCGGAAAAATATTGCAATTTTGAAGAATCTATTATTTTGCCATATGCAGAAACGGTAAACGTGTCTGCAGTCAATTTTGCCGTTGTATTTTCAACATAACAATAATACTTTTCGTTTTCAAAATTGAAAACAATAAATGTTGATCCAAAACTGCAATTAAGAAGATAAAATGTGGTATCTTTCTCAATAATGTTGTCATCATTGTGCTTTTTTGTACAAGCAGGATCTAGATAAAACCCCCAAGAAGGAACACCCCCCATCGTTCCGTCAAATTCAACATAATTATCAAAATACTCTTTTATTGAAAAATTGCTTCCTTTCTTTATCGTGATAGTATTATTCAAAACAGGATTCTCATCGTGTGAATTGGCAACTGAATAAACTTTAATTGTTACATCGTCTTCTTTTTTGTCGCAAGCAATGAAAGCTGTCATCAACGACATAAGTAAAAGACAGGTTATTAGAATAAGGGTAAATTTTTTTTTCATATATGGTCTCCTTGAATAAAATATATGTGAAAAATATATATTTAGTCTATAAACATCGAAAAAGTCTCTCCCCTATTTATTATTATTTGAGTTATGCTCACTATCAAAAAAACTCTATGTCAACAATAATTTATTGACAATTCAAATATAACATGGATATTTTTACTTGTCAATGACATTTTTTACAATCTGCAATTAAAAACTTTACCATAATTTGGTGGATAATAATATTGATTTTTTCTTATTGCAAAAACATTTAGTCTTTGATTAACAAATTTACAATTATTTTTTCCTTACCAATACAAAAATATCGTCAACTCATTCTTTGCAGGTGCGGCAAGGCGTAAGCGAAAAATTGCTTGTAGGCGGCGCATTTGTCTATGTCTATGCGCTCGCGTTTGCAACCGTTTTTGCAAAGAGCGTA
>ERZ808259.834-NODE-834-length-10131-cov-4.878027_pt1 | contig 10131 bp, 10 predicted proteins | sample MGYA00521279_ERZ808259 | MGnify/ENA primary metagenome ERZ808259 (study PRJEB31516, sample SAMN03275586) | gut metagenome | biome: mammalia-associated habitat; material: feces | host: Papio cynocephalus | place: Kenya | collected 2012-07-27 ... | reverse complement strand
TGCCGACGCGCGCCTGCGCATCCCCATGCGCCCCGAAGCGCGTTCAATCAACGTCGCCATATCCGGCGCGATCGTGTTGGGCGAAGCGTTGCGCCAAACCGGCGTTTATAACCGTTTAACCTGAAACACCTTGACACGCCTTTTCGTCCGGCGCAAACTGTGACATCGTTTTAATTTTGCATAAGGACGAAATAAATGAAAAAATCTTTGTTGGCGGCCGTTGCCGTCGTCGGTTTGTTTTCCACTGCGGCCGAAGCCGCTCCCGCCGCGAAACAGGCGGCCGCGCCCGCTCCGGCTGAAAAAACGGCGGCCGTAACGCCGTACGTTTCCGCAAAACTGGCGCGCAGTTGGGACAAAATCAAATTCAAAGGCGAAGACAGCGCCGGCAGTTTTCAGACATGGGGCGGCGATATCGCCGTCGGCGCGAAAATCGGCGACGCCCGCGCCGAATTGGAATACGGCTTCACCAAAATGGGAACCAAAACCGCGTTGGACGAAGACGAAGCGAGCAAAGTCAAATTCGGTATGCAGACGGTCATGCTGAACGGTTATTACGATTTCCATAACGACAGTATTTTCACGCCGTACATCGGTGCCGGAATCGGTTTCGCAGACATGACGCTGAAACTTGCTGACGAAGACGGTGCCTATTCCAAATCCAAAGTCAAATTCGCCTATGGTTTGAAAGCCGGCGTCGGCATCGAAGTCGCCAAAAACGTCACCGTCGATGTCGGATACCGCTATTTGAAACCGTCCGTCGCCAAATATGGCGTTGATGAAGACGGTGAACAGGTCAAAATGAAAACGCATATGAGCGAAGCCACCGTCGGCGTCCGTTTCGCGTTCTGATCCGTTTCCGGATGATGAAAAAGGCTCTGTTGAAAAACAGAGCCTTTTTTGTAACCGTCATTCAAACGCGCGGCACGTCAAGCATCCGCCCGCGCCACCACACGCACCTGTGTTATTCGTCGTCTTCGTAATCGTCGTCCGTTTCGGGTTCGGCCGCCATCGCTTTGACCAACGCCAACACCTTTTTCGCCTGACGGCGATCGGGGATCAGATAGTAACAACGCACCAGATCCAGCGTTTCGCGCTTGGTCATCGGATCGTAATCGAAAAACACGGGTTCTTCGGCCAAAGCGTTCGCACCGGCCAACATACGCGGGGACAATTCAGCCACCTGATCGTCCATTTCTTCAAAAAAGAAGCTGATAGGCACGCCCAACACTTTGCCGATGTCAAACAAGCGGCTTGCGCTGATGCGGTTCATGCCGCGTTCGTATTTTTGCACCTGTTGAAATGTCAACCCGATGCATTCGCCCAGTTTTTCCTGACTCATCCCCAACAGCGTGCGGCGCATTTTAACGCGCGCGCCGACATGGACATCAATCGGATTAGGAGAACCGTCAGCGGTTCTGCCGCGTGAAGATCTTTTTCTATCCATAACCGTTTCCTCGTTATAAAAATCCTGACTTAGTTAGATAATCGTTATTTTATGACGAAAAATCAACAAAAAAGCAACGAATTTCAAACAAACGGCAGCGAAGTTTCCCCGCCGCCGTTTAATCGCGATTTCATCTTCATTCCTGATAATTTTGTATGGCCGTATCCGGAAAACCGTTCCAAATAAAAAAGACGAGCGAAAAAAATCCTCTCGTCCTGACATCAGCGTCCTGTTTTTGCGTTTTATAACAAAGCGCCATTTGTTTTCGCTGTCGCTTCCCTGCCGGCTGCGCGTGATATCAAACATTGGTTTACTTTTCCAATTCTTTCATGCTATGATGAAAACATGAATGGTCAAGAGGAGGGTACCATGAAAAAGATACTGGCTGTTATGCTGGCGTTGGCCGTATTGTGTCCGCACGGGACGCAGGCCAAGGCCGTTAAATTGGGACGCGGGCAGACAGTGGCCGTTTCCGCCGCCGGACATATCGGCGGCAAAGCGCAGATGCGCACGGAAAAAGAATGCGATCCCGAATGTCTGGATTGCGACAAATACACGGGGACGTGCAGGCTTTGCCCGACCGATAAATGGATTTATCAGGGCAAATGCGTGACGTGTCCCTCGCACGCGACGTGCAACGGGAAAACGTTCACCTGCACCGCCGGATATTACGGCGCGACGACGGAATGTGTGGCGTGTTCGGCCGTTACGCCGAATTGCAAAACGTGCACCGAACACACTTGCCTGTCTTGCGAAACGGATTACATTTTAAAGAACAATCAATGTTTCGCGCGCAAATCCTGCACGGAAAACTGCAAAACTTGCGACGAAACGACGGGTGTTTGTTCCGCCTGCGACGACAACAGCGATATGCAGGCCGACGGGACGTGCAAGGCGCGTTGCCCGACGGCGGCCGTTTGTGCGGAACAGAACGGCGGAACGGAATCCGCGTGGAAAGTCGAAAATTGCGAATGTGTCGCGCTGAAAAAGTACATTCTGACGGACGAAAAGATGACGTACGACGGGCACACGCTGTACCGGATCAAGGCGTTGCGCGACGTTCCGTTCAAATATGAACGCAAAAAGCCGGTTCGCAGGTATAAATGCTACGATCAGACGATTTACAATGACGAGGATTGTCAGGCGGATTATTTGATGACCTGCGGCGAGTATCGCGAACAGTACGGCAAATATCCGACCAAAAACGTTTGCAACTGGACGACGGAATACGATCTGGTGGACACCGTTTCGTTCACGGCGGCAAAGGCCGGCGATCTGGGCGGCTGGATTGAAAAGGAAGCGAATCTGTCGCTGGACGGAATATCCGGATACGGCAAGGATGACGCATGGGTCGGCGGCAACGCGAAAGTGTATGGCGAGGCCAAAGTCAGCGGCAACGCTTATGTCGGCGGCGAGGCTGTCGTTTCCGGAAAAAGCGACGTTTACGGCGGTTATGTCCGCGACAAAGCGCGCCTTTCCGGCGGTTACGTTTACGGTGAGCTTTATGACAACGCCGTTCAAACGGCGGGATCGGTCGGCAACTCCGCAAAGCTGTACGGTTCCGCGCAAAACAACGGGTGCATGATCTCCGACGGCGGCAAAGTATATGGCAACGCCGTTGTCAAGGGATGTGAAATCCATGAAAACGTCGAGGTATATGGCAACGCCCGCATTTACGGGCAGGATGTCCGCCTGTGGGGCGATGTGAAAGTGTACGAATCGGCGAAAATCGGATCGACGTCGCAAATCTATATCAAAGGAACGACATCCATTTACGGCAACGCGCAAGTGTTCGGCCGGAAAAATTGGAACGCGTCGTCCGGTTACAAACACCAGTCGCTGGAGGGCAACAACCTGAAAATCGGCGGCACGGTGAAATTCTGCGACAACTCGAAAAAAACGGGGACGTACACCAGCGGAGTGGTCAAAGGCAGCTGGGAAGACAGTTGCAATCCGACCTATAACTGACGCGGAAAATGCGATCAAACGGCGGCGGGGGAAACTTCGCCGCCGCGACAAAACGGCAGAAGACGGACGGATTATTTCCGTCCGTCTTTATATAAAAAATTTGTCCGTTTTTTCGAAAAGGGCACCGTCGAACCGGCCTTTCGGCGATACGGCTGGAACCGTTTCATTAGTCACAAAAGGATTTCAAAAAATTCTGCTTGTATTATGCGCAAGAAAAGGCAGCCTTTTCTGATTTACGCTGACGGATGACATTCATCGTCCGTCAGCACCGCAATTTTCTCCATCTTATCGTTTAGCGATCATATCGTAATCGCCTTGATTTTAGTGCCAGAAATAAATCCGGCGAATATCATTTCGCGCCGTTCCGCGCGGTTTTCAGGAAAGAATACAGACTGCCGACGCCCATGCCGGTCATGCGCGCGATTTTCACCTTTCCGACACCCTGATCCACCAGTCGCAAGATCTGTTGTTCCTTGCCGTCCCAGATGTGTTTTTTGTTCATGCTGCCCGCCGGCCGCCCAAGCTTTATCCCGTCGGCTTTACGCTTGGCCAGTGCTTCTTTCGTGCGTTGGCTGATCATGTCACGTTCCAATTCGGCGACCAACCCGAACGCGAATGCCAAAACCTTGCTTTGCATATTGTCGCCCAGTTCATAACCGTCCTTGACGGTCAGGACTTTCGCGCCCGATTTCATACAATGTTCCAGTATCGAAATGATCATAAACAGTTTGCGCCCCAAACGGGACAGTTCGGAACACACGATCACGTCGCCCGATTTGATCCGTTTCAGCAACTTTCCCAATTCGCGTTTTTCAGGCGCGCGCGTTCCGGAAACGCCGTCGTCAACAATCCATCTGTCGATCGTCAGCCCGCGTTTGCGCGCCAAACTTTCCACGCCGATTTTCTGATTTTCGCAATCCTGTTTGTCCGTAGATACCCTTAAATAGCCATATACTGTCATCTTTCGTTTCCTTTTTTTTAATCTCGTCCGTCCCTGCGACGAACCGGCTTCAAGAAAAACGAAAAATATTTTTCCCCAGTAAACGCGCCGTTTTCCGCGCATACGAAAAGGGCGCCCCGTTTGGGACGCCCTTAAAGTTTTTCAACCGTAAAGCTTAGCGCGTGCGGTCGGCAACTTTCGCCATAACGGCGATGTTGTGGCGTTTTCCGCCTTTGCCTTTTTTACCGCCCTTGCCGCCTTTGGTCATATTCTTGCGTTCGGTTTTGGACATCAAGAGTTTCTTGTATTCAATTTCCTTAACGTCTTCCCATTTTTTCGCGACAGGGTTGAACGCCTGTTTGATATAGCGGAAGTCAGGGTTCATAAAGTCGTCGTTCTGGTCAATGACCGCGATACGGCTGGCTTTGCCGATCGTCGGGGAAACTTGAACTTCACCCTTGGAAACGACAATCTTCTGCGCATTCGTGATGTGATCGACTTTCTGACCTTTGCCCTTGAAGATTTCTTCCGTCGCTTTGGTCTGGACTTCGTCGCCGTGAATGCCGATGAACGTCGTTTTGCGATCCGCGGGCTGGTTGGCGGCCGCCAAATCGGCAACCTTTTCCATATCGCCGGCGCGGCCGTGACCGGAAACGTAGTAGGTTTCGCCTTCGACGAAAGCGGCACCGCGTTCGGGGATCATCGTTTTCCAACCCTGAGCGCGCAAAGCACCCATCATCTGATCGACAACCGCCTGATTGTCGCCGGACGGGATGACCGCCTGCTGGTTGACGCACAGGTTCGGGACGCTACGCGCCGGACGGATGTTGCGGTTTTCGCCGCGGGAAACGCGCGCCATGGACGCCATTTCCTCACCCTGCGTACCGGTCACCATATAGATGCGTTCGCTGGGCGGAATGGCGCGGGCGGCCGGATCTTTGGCGTCAATGATGTTGACGCGGACGCCGGTGCGTTTTTCACATTCGCGGGTCATGCTCATATCCGCTTTGTTCAAGCAGTTGTTGACCTGAACCAGCGAAGCCCCGTCCAGAATGAACGTGCGGGGTTTCGTTCCCGTTTCCTTGGCGTATTCGGCCACCGCGATAACGTCGGCCATCATCTGCTGAGCGGAACGGGCGATCGTGCCGACCATCATCTGGGCGTTGGGATTGTCATACAGGATTTTTTTGAAGCCCTTAGTCACCATGTCGTAGGACGGCGTGGTTTCCTTGGATGTCGTGGACGTGGAGTCGCAGAAGCAGACGTCGATGCCTTTGGCGAAGACTTCGGCGATGCGCTTGTCGTCCCAACCTTTGCCCAATTCGGCTTTGGTCGTTTTGAAATCGCCCATGTCCATCATACGGGTGCCGTCGGGGGATTCGATGACGAACGCGACCGCGCCGGGGGCGGAGTGCGTCACGGGAACGGGTTCGATTTCAAAGCCGTTGACTTTGAATTTTTCGCCGTCCTTAACATCGTGGAATTTCGGCATATTGTCGATCGGCAGCCCCTGTTTGGTCATTTCGGCCAGCATGAACTGATGCGTGAATTTGTCGGCATAGATGTTCAGCGGACGTTCGGGGTTCATCTGGATGTGGTGGATGATGCCGGCGATGTGGTCGGCGTGCGCGTGCGTCAGCAACAGGTCGTCGCATTCCAGCGGAGCGATGTAGTTGTCAACACCCGTCAGCGTTTTGTCGGAAAACTTCATGCCGCAGTCGATCTGAATCGACTTTTTGCTTCCGTCTTCGGCGGTATAGGTGATCTTTTTCGCGTTGCCGCCGATACCGTCCAAGTTATTTCCGCCGAGAGATTCGAACTCTGTTCTTTTTTCAGCCATAACTGCACCTTTCTGTAAAAATCAATTAACCTTCGGGATAAGCGACATAAACCCAGCGATTCCAAATCGCGCCCAAAACCGTTTCATCGGGTTCGGATTCGTCTTCAAAATCGGGCAGGGATTTGACCAAACCGATCAATTCTTCGTCCTTCATGTCGGTCAAAGCCTTATCGGGATAAGCTTCGTTCAACGCGTCCGCGATATCGCAGTAATCTTTCCAACGTAATGCCATACTTATTCTCCTTGCACCAAGACTTTAACCCCTCAAGTCTGTTAAGCACATATTAGCACCTGTTTTTTACGTTTTGCAAACACTTTTTCAAAAATTTTTCAAAAATTTTGACAAAAATCAAAAAAGACGCCAATTCCGCGAAACGCCTTGTTTTTCCGAAAAATCAAAGGACGGTTTAGTGAAAAACCGTCCTTAAAAAGCGCATTTTTTCGCAAATATTTCATACAAAGCCCGAAAAGCCCGTCACATTGGCGGAACGTTCAGCAAAGCAATGTATCCGGGGGGAATCCGCATGGTCGCGTAACGGATGTTCGCCGTTTCGATCTGGAATTTCGGAACGCCCAGAATGTCCGACGCCATGGAAAAGAAATCCTTGGCTTCGACTTCGCGACGCCGAGCGTTCATCAGATACAAAACGCACCCCTGCCCCTTTTGCGCGATGCCGCAACGCGGGCGTCCCTTGGGGATTTCCGCGTTGGTGACGACCCCCGGCAACTCGTTTTCCGCCCCGCTTTGCAACACGGACGCGGCAAAATACCCCGCGACGCCGCCGAACGCCAGCAAAAACATGAACAGCGGCAACAGCACTTTCGTTTTCACAAAAGCGGGCGGCAACCCCAGATCGGATGCCATGTTGTGTTCGTAGGGATTTTCCTCGAACGCGGGTTCGTCTTCGATTTCCGCCGATTCGGCCGACTGTTCCGGTTCGTCGGGTTCCAAATCGTCGATAAAGCCGTTTTCGTCAACCTCTGGTTCAGGGACGTTGTTCCACAATTCGTCCACGTCCGATTCGTCAGCGGACGGCGCGGGCGCGGGAACGGGCGCGGCGGCCGGATGCGGCGGATACACCTGTTCGGCGGACGGCGCGGGCGGCATCGGATACCCCATCGGGCGCGGCGGCATTTTCACCCCCGCGGGCGGCATCGGATACCCCATCGGGCGCGGCGGCATTTTCACCCCTGCGGGCGGCATCGGGTATCCCATCGGGCGCGGCGGCATTTTCACCCCCGCGGGCGGCATCGGCACGCCCCCCTGCGGCGGATGGGGGGATGTTGGCGGATAAGGCGGACGTTGTTGATCAGGCATCTGTTCCTCCTTTAATTAAACTCTTTGACCAGCCGGATAATGCGGGGGGTCAGGATAATGACGGTTTCGTATCCGTTCAGGGAATCGCTGAAAGACGCCGAGGGAATCCCGATCAGGACGATGTTGTCCCCCAGTTTGCTTTTCGCCGTGAACGCCGTGATTTCACCCTGATCCGAATCCAACGTGACAGCCGTGTTCATACGGCGTTCGCCGTACAGATCCGTTTGCGCCATAACGGACAGTTGGGCTTCGGGCATGGACATATAGCCGCACCGTCCCACGTCGAAACGCGCGCGCCATTTGTTGGCGGCGATGAACATCCCTTCGGACACCAACGTGACGGAACCGCGGGCGTTCAGGAAATTACGCAGGCTTTTGGCGTTGATGTCGTGATCCGTGACCAGCGCGCGCCCCAAAACGCCTTTCAGCATAAACTTGATCCTGTCCGCGCCGAACAGGCCGACCAGATCCTGCCATTCGATTTCCTTTGTCGAACCGAACGGTTTGACGCGCAACACCTGTACGTCGAACGCGATCAGTTTCGGTTCGGTGTCGAACAGTTCGATCAGCTTTCTGACCTTGGCTTCGACGGCTTTGTCGCCCTTGAAGGAAATGACGTTTTCCTCCCAGTTGACGACCAGATCGTGCATTCCGGCGCCGCGCAGGGAATCCAGAACGGCGATCATGATTTCGCGCCGCGCGGGAACGCTGAGGTTCCAGTTGACTTCGCGGCTGACGATCAGCACTTTCTGCGCATCGACATAGCGGTAGTACAAATCGGCCGCGTCAGCGATCATGCCCGTGACTTCGGACAATTCGCCGGTGATGTTTTCGGCGGCCAGTTCGGGGAAAGGCCCGCCCTCGGCGACGATTTTGATTTTCGCTTCGTTCAGCAGCTTGTGGAACACGCGTTCGGCCGTCTGCCCGTCAAAGGAAAATCCCGTCACTTCGTACCGCGGCAAAGCGTCGCTTTTGTCCGCGCGTTCCAATTTGAACGCCTCTTGCCGGAACGGAATGACGGTCACGACGTTTTGGTGCGTATCCTGAACGTCGCAACGGAACGGCGATTCCAGACTGACCATTTCGGCGGAACGCGTCGTTTTCGGTTCGGTCGGCAAAGATGTCGGCCGCACGGTTTGCACCATCGGACGTCCGGCGCGGATATCGCCTTGACACGCCGCGACGGCGACGCCGGCCGCGGTAACGGCGGCGATTAAAGCACATTTCCTGAATTGTCGAAAAAACATCATTGTCCACCCTGTTCTTGACCCGCCGGTTGTTGCGATTGTCCGGCCGATTGCGCCGATTGTTCCTGTTGCGAATCCGGCGATTCAAACCCGTCCGGCGCGGGGCCGATGTCGCCTTCGTCCTCGTTTTTATCGGCCAGCGACCCCAAACGGTTTTTCACGTCGTCCATATCGTCTTCCTCCGCCAGCATTTCGGGCGGAGCGTTGCTTTCAAATTCGGCCTTGAACTCCCGCAATATCTTTTTCAGCGCGGGTTCGCCGCCCTTGTACCGTTCCTGCACGATTTTGGCGTAAGGCGGCGTCAAAATCTCCATCCCGAACGTCAGAATCTCGTCCAGCAGATCCAGAATGTAGCCGAAATACGGATACTGGCTGAGTTCCAACCCGCCCAGATGGACGCATCGGGCGCTGGTGCGGGAAATCGTTTGGTCGTAGTACGTTTTCAACCGCATGAAATGGTCGAAATTCCACAACTGTTCCACCGTCAGGCCGTAATTGGACGCGACAACGGAACCGCCCGTCGCCGGCGCGGATTCGGTTTGCGCCAGCTTGGCCTGCAAACGGGCGACCAGATCCTGCCCCGCTTTGCCGAAAATGGACAGCCAACGCTGCATTTCCGGCAGACGCGCCTTGACCTGCGCGGCGTCCAGCTGGCGGCGGGGATCAAGCATACGCGACACCTCCGCCCAAACGGAACCGGCCTTTTCATACGTCAACGCCCTGTCGATGTTCGATTTGACTTTCGCCTGCTGGGATTCGGGGCAATCGGACAGAATTCCGCCGATCTGTTCGCGCCACCGGTCGCCGAAAACGGATTGCGCGACGGAACGCAAACGCCCCAGCCCTTCTTGCGTATCCTGATACGCCAGAACGGCTTCAAACAGCGACGACAAAGCTTCGGGTATTTCCTTTTCTGCCATTTCCTTTTCCGCGTTAGAGTCCCTTTGTTTTATATATATTATGTTTCATTGCGAAAATGCAAACACTATCCTTTGAAATACGGATCGTCGCCGTCTTTGATCAGCGACACGACGACGTTGTCCGGCGGAACGGCCGGTTCGGATTCCGCATTCCGCGGATTGAAACGGACGGCCGATCCGAAAACGAACGGAACGGTCGAAACCAGTATTGTTTTCAACGGCTTTTCCGGAACGGGCATTTCCAAGCGCACCGGCGATCCGGCCAGTGCGAACGACGGCGCGGGTTCGACGAAAGCCGCCGCAGGGGCGGGAACATCAAAGGCGTCGGAATCGGCGATTTTTTCAGACGATGACTCCGGCGCTTCTTCCTCTTCCGTTATTTCATCCTTGACCGAAACAGGTTCTTCCGCCGGTTCGGGCGGCAGTTCGGGTTCTTCTTCCTCGCCCGTTATTT
>ERZ808259.833-NODE-833-length-10149-cov-9.696255_pt1 | contig 10149 bp, 12 predicted proteins | sample MGYA00521279_ERZ808259 | MGnify/ENA primary metagenome ERZ808259 (study PRJEB31516, sample SAMN03275586) | gut metagenome | biome: mammalia-associated habitat; material: feces | host: Papio cynocephalus | place: Kenya | collected 2012-07-27 ... | reverse complement strand
AATTCAGAAGCCAAGGCTTACGTTGATGAGCATGGCTTGGTGTATGAGGAGCCGAAGTTTGAGTAACAATCTAAGCGTTTTCTTTAGAAAGTCTAAGAACGTTAACGGATAAAATTATCTAACGGAATTTTCTTTATAATTTTGCAGCAGTTACCAAAAAGGTGGCTGCTGCATTTTTTATGGGACAAAATTAATAGATAAAGTTTATCTGTAAAAAAGTCTCAGTAAATTTGCAGCGTATTTAATCATAAAATATAAAATTATGAAGAAAATTAAATTTTCGCTGACAAAAGCAAATAAGGTCATGGAGTTTATTGCTCACTTCTTGAAAGCTGCATATTACTTGATTGAGGGCTTTGGTATAGAACTATAGTATGGTAAGCACTTACACCGCAATATCCTCATATATGGTTTATGTGGAATGCACAAGAATAGCTCGGGAGAACAGATGTTCCCTTCCGAGAGACCTTCTTTTTATTCATATCAAAAATTTAATCTTAGCTGTTTGGGCTTGCTATGGTGATACCCATAATAGATTTCTCCATTAAAAAACGCTCGAAGAGACTGTGACTTTATATCCGTCACGCTATTGTTCCATATTAAATACGCTTTCATATAACAATCAACGCACAAACATTGCAAATTAGCTTCATTGTTATTAGACAATTCTCTGTCCTTATGATAAACATATAGGCAAGATTGCAAAAACACACCATTGAATCTTCTGCCGCAAACTTCGCAGGTGTAGTTGTGTTTCTGTATATAATCCTTCCTGACCTTCCACCAATCTTTGGTATATCCCCAATAGTCAACCATACGTGTCTCTTCTATCTTATAATGTTGCTTAATGTAATTTATATATTCTTTTGCGTCTTTATACACCAGCCATCCCCTGTTTCTACGAATAGGAATACAGTTGCCGCACATCTTGATATTCGTAAGTTGCTTTGGTCTATCATTGTCCGATGAATTATATACCGTTATTGGTAGGGTGTTAGCAAACATATATGCTTCCTTTCCCCAAGTATCTGTTACGCCACAATGGCAAAGGTGCATACGAGGGCTATTGTTCTTGCCACCTTTATAAAAGGCAAAATGTTTTTTATACACAAAGCCAAGCCATTCACGTCCGTTTGCGTCAGTAAAGATAACACCTTCGTATGTGAATCTTATATTGTATAATTGTTCGTCTATAGACAATTCCTTGATGATAGGACGATACCCTCCATCATGATATACTTTTATTCCTCGAAGCTTCAGCTTAGTTTCTAGCTTACTAAATGGGTATAAATTTGGCATTTTCTATTTATTTTTGTTCACAAAATTCTCCAACACCTCATCGCCTGTTGTTACAATACGAAACTCTACTCTTCTTGATTTTTCTTGATCGATAGAATCCCCTGATATGAAAGTCTCGATTCCATTTTTGTCAAGCGACCGACCGAACGACAAGCCATTGGCTGTAATCCAATGTTCTAACCACTTCTTTTTATCCTTATTGAGGTTTGCAAAATAAGGCATTTGGCGAATGTACGCCAGTACGCTCAACGCTCTCTGCTGCGAAAGTATGATGTTGGCTAGATATGGGTCGGCATTAAGTTGCGGATAAGGAACATCGTCTGTATGCCCTTCGATTCTTATTTCTTCGATATTATACATCAATTCGTCATTGAGCAGAATATCAAAGTATTTTGGTATGAATTTATCAAGAATACCACGAAATTCATGGGTTATCTCTGCTGAACCAGACTTAAATAAGGTAGTAGGATTCTTGAACTTCATCGACAAGTCCTTTCCTATATTCATCTCCCATTTCGCCGTATCACCTGCAAATTCCTTAACTAGTTTTTCGTGCATCCTTTCCTTTGTTTCCACATAGTCAGATAGGACATTAGTACTTTGCTGAACCTTACGAATGTAAGCTACAGCTATAAACAGAAAAATAATCATTAGCCCTGTCATTAAGTCTGACACATGAAGCCATACATTTTGTTTCGCCATAATTATCTCCTCCCTCTCATAAAGCCTTCTATGCAATCGTCCAAATTAGATAGGGTTGCGTTCAATCTTTGATAGAATTGCTCATCCAAGTATTCTAAATCTTTCTTTAGATTGGCATTAGCCTTACCTATTATAGTAGAAGCATCTTCCATCCCTTTACGGGTAGTTTTCCAGAAATCCTCATTGTAATCTCTTTGTTTGTTCAGCTCATCAAGCTTCTTTACAAGCTCCGACACATTGGTATTTAGCATCTTTTGGTTATTTACCCAAGTCTTTAGATTTCCAAGAGATTCTTGCCATTCTGTTGAGTTTTGCTTTAGATTTACTGATGCAGTCGTAATATTGCTTGAAATCTTGATAAAGTTCTCGTCGTCAATCATAATTGTTTTCAAGTTGTTAATCAACTTGGTTAACTCGCCTTCTTCTCCGATAAGTTCCTTGGTACTACTTGTTATACCAGTGATGGCTGTAGCCGACTGTTCGTAAGCAGAAACGGCAGTTTTGAAATTCTCAGTCAATGTACTTATCTGCTCCTTGTTTTCCTGCTGCCAAGAGTTGAGGTTGGCAATGCTCGTATTTAGTTCTTCGAAATTCTTATCTACAAGCTTTTTCATCAATCCTGTCAGATCTGTAGAAACCTTGCTCATTTCTTTCTCAAACGATTCTGTTATCTTTTTCATGGCAGATTCTAGAGCCTTTGAATTGTTGTTTTCTATAGAACTTTTCAAATCCTCCACGGTCTTTGACAAGTTTAAAGCAGCTGTAGTTATATCTGTTTCTCCTAGCTTGTCGTATGCTTTACTAAGATACTTATTGATATACCAAGATGTAATCATACCTGCTATGGATGTAAGAAATGCAAACTTCAAACCATCAAGTATTTGAGGAACACTTGCATCAAGATTTTCAGAATCGAAATCCCATAATCCGTAAGCGATTCCTAGGAAGGTTCCAAGCACTCCGCCAAGAGAAAGATTAGTAGCGTAAGTTTCATAGAGCCGCTTGTTTGAAAGCAGCTCTTCATCGCTAGAAGTTCTGATTTGATTCCAATCTCGTATAAAAAAGAGTAAGGTGGCAAAACACCATACTCCTGTTAATATCATTGCTATATCCATATTGTTAAAGCGTTATTTTGCTGCAAAAGTACGAAAAATGTAGCAAAGTTGTGTCGTTAATATCAAACTTTCTTGGTAGTTTAGAATATTTCTACATAAAATGCTAAAAGGTTTCCCCACCCTGCTATCACAGCCGAGTGGGGATTTTTTGTTATCACATAAGTTCAATTAATAATCAACAACTAACAATCTAAAAACCTATAACAACTTATCAATGTATTTATCCAAATCTTTAGGGTACCAAGCTAACTCTGTCCATCCAGTTCGTTTCTTTCCGCTTGGTAATTTCCCTGCCGCAACGAGCCTATCGAAAGTGGCTCTTGAAACACCTACATATCGGCAAGCCTCGTATTTGCTTATAGCCTCGTCCTTATTGCAAATTAAGTGAAGGAAGTCGATTGCCCTCAAGTTTTGCATCTTATTAGTCAAGCATCTCCCAGACTTGATACGCTCATGAATCTCCATGATCATATCGTCTATCACTTGTAGTTCTTTTGAAATCTCTACCATAAGCTAGCACTTTTTGTTGTGATACCACCAAATAACAGCTATCGTGATTACTATAAAAAATAGGAATCCGATGAATAATTTCCCAAGAGATATTAATCGTTGCTCGTTCTTGGTAAGTTGTCGCTCAATCGGATATGGTATCGAAACACTGTCTCGCTTGATGATAGTGTCTAGCTTCACCTTATATATATTATGATAGCGGTCACGGTATGTAACCTTGGTATGATAGACGGTATCGCCTCGCTGATAGACGAAGACGCTATCTTTGAGACAGACACTATCCTGCTTGGCGAACGTGTCGGTACGCACAATGTATTCCGTATGATATTCGGGAACCTTGACATACTCCTTACTCTTACATCCACCCAAGAGCAACACAATAAGAAACCCCACGATGATAGTGATGATACAACTAATCAATCCTTCGTTATTATACCATTTCACACACACAAAACCTTTTTACAGATTGACAACCATGATTTTCTACTATCCCAGCCATTGATGCCACCATTGACTTTCTTTGTGACTTTCAGAAGGTCATCCTCATCGGCGAGGGTATTCAGCCCTTTCTTCCACCAATACCACATGCCGCTTTTAACGGAACCGTTTGGAGACTCCAACAGCTCGGGGCTATTCATAATGTCGCCCCTGCAATAACCTGAGTTCTGATAGGCTTGGTAGTTGGCACGACCTGTAAGCATAAGGAAGCCTCTTCCTTTGTATTTGAAACCATCACCTTTTTGAATGTTACCTAGATTCTTGGCAAGGTTACCTTTATCATACTTAGAGAAATAGCTAGGTTTCCCTACCTCTCGAAGCTGCTTCAATCCATTCGTCTCATGCAGAACCTGAGCCAAGAAATGAGCCATGCGAAGAGGCGTGTCTATATGGAAGGTATCTGCCCACTGATTGATGTAATGCAAGAATCGGTCTACACGGCTTCCATCCTTGATAATCTGCACTAATTGTTCTCTAGTTACTTTCATTCCTTTTCCTCCTTTCCTGTCTGTTTCATTATCTCGATCATCGCCTTGGCTATATCGTCTTTGTTCTCCAAGAGTATGCTAACGGTGCGCTCTTGCTTACGAATCTCAGCCTTCTGCCAGCTCTTCTCTCGGACGCTGACAAACTCGCAGAACACGCAATAGCCTGCCCAAATCATGGAGAACACTGGGAACGGAAGCACGATGCACGCTATGAGGTCGATACAGACGGCAACCATGAAAGGCGAGAAATACTTGCGTGCCTTGTCGCACGTTTTCTTGAAGCCTCTGCTGGTGGTAGCCTCACCGTTCTCCTTGGCTTTCTTAATGCCGAAAAAGAGGTCAACCCCCATAGATACAACAAGAGCACCCATGCAGATGGCGATAATCAACGCCGACCTGTAAAGGTGCTCCTGTAGGAATGTATGAATTATCTCTGTCATATACCATTAAAAGTTTGATTAATGGTGACAAAGGTATATGATACGGAAATAGATTTTTCCCATAACACGACTACCCTCCGAACATATACCAAAATATCTTGTCGGTAGGATGGTTCGTGTCCTCATCGTTGAGGAAACTCACGGATAAATCGGATATTTTCTTGGTAATGGACTCTTGGGTCTTAGACCACTTCTTAACCAAGTCGTAGTGGTTGGAGCAGATGAGGTTCATGGTTACCGCAAAATCCCACAGGTTGTAATCGGGTATCTGGTCGGCAACCTTCTCGTACTCAGACTTCACCTCCTCGTAGCCGATGAAGGGCGCATAGACTCGGTGGGTGTCATCCACATAGTAATACATCTGGGCGATGCAGCCCCTCGCCGTACACTCATCGAAGTGGCTCACTCCGTTCTTGCAGTACTGTATGTATCGGAAAGCGTTCTCCGTCTGTATGGCATCCAGTCCGCACTCTCCATTCTTTAGCATTCTAAGAGCGTTTGAAACCTCGCTCACAAGCAATCTTGGTGAAACCATAAATGTAAAGTATTATTGTTAATATGATGATGATATGATGTCCTTCTAGCTGCTCTGGGGTGATGAGCCAATGCTGATAGTACAGGCGCACAGCGTTGATGCCGAAGAAATAAATGAACGGTATGCGGAACATCCAGCAATACTTGTAGAAGTAGGTGGCTGGCAGCATAGCTAGAGGCATATATATGTATGCCAAGGAATAGAGCCAAATGACACAGTTGCCGTTCTGCTCGGTGTCTAACACTATAGGGCGTGGCTGATTGCCATAGTCCCAAACTCCATACCAATGGGTGAGCATCAGTATGATAGGCATCCATTGGATGCCGAACTGGTAGAGGGCAAAAATGCGGCGGTCTAACCAATTGTTCTTCACTAGCAACCGAAAGTCTTCACTGGGTTGCTCATCTTTTACTTCCTTTTTCTTAAATGATAACTTCATAATCCAATTAATTTTAAAAAATTAAATTTTGAGCAAAAATAGCATCGAATTATAAGGGAAATGCGTTCCTAGAAAATGTTTCCGAATGCAAATATAAGAAAAAAGTTACAAACCATAACCGATAAAGGAATATTTTTTAACTACTTTAACTGTAACAATTTGAAACTTTTCACTCTAATAATTTGGATAAGTTAAAAATAAAGCGTATCTTTGCAACATCTTAATAGCCAAAGGAGTATGGTAAAAAGAAATTTTGAACTGACTTGCAAGATGCGAGAAGACTTGATGGATGCTTATCGTGAGGTTTATACCAAGTGCCACTCTCAGCGAGAGGCATACATCAAGACCGTGACTCATGCCGCCCCCCGATTCTATATCACCCCCAAGAGAGCATACAATGCGCTGACACTGATGGTAAAAGGCGACCTATCGGAAGTGGAGAGACTAGAGGAACCGAAGCAGAGGATGTACTTGGAACTGTTTGAGAAAATGCAGCAAATGTCTCAGAGACAAGAATTTATAGGTAAATCGCTTCGCTTTATCTGCCAATTCTTGGTAGCGCAACCAGCCTCTGAGTTTTTTATCAGCGCAGATACTTTCAAGGACATATTCACATCAATGAAGAAGCATGGAAAAGAATATCGTTTCAAAGATACGAGGGCGAGCAGGAAGGCAAAGGAACTTGCTTGCTAAGGTGATTCTGAGCGTGGTATGCTTGGCGTGCATCCCTTGGCATTTTGGTTTCTATGAGGGTTGTTCGTGGTGGAATCATCTGGCATATAGCTTCTTTCATGCCAACATATTTCATCTTGCTATCAATCTGATAGTATTGTGGAGCATCAGAAACAGGATGAGACCGCTGAGGGCGTTGGGTGTTGGCATTTTAGCCAGCTATCTGCCGATGTGGGTAACGGAGCCAACGATGGGGCTTTCGGGATTCCTCTTTGCGAGTTTCGGACTGATGTGGGGCGAGACTGGGAGATGGAAGGATGCCTGTAAGAAGGCGATGCCATTTATCACTTGCACGATGATCGTGCCGAATGTGAATGGATGCTTGCATCTTTATGCTTTTTGGTTGGGATATTTTGCAGCCTTTGTCGGGCGTGGATTGAAATGTAATGTGCTTCATAAGGTTTAGAGTTTTTAAGTTGAAGGCGGCTACTCATTGCGAGCAGTCGCCTTCTTTTATTTGGAAAACACAGAAACGCCTAGTTTTGTCCTCTCAACAGGGAGCGTCTGTTCTGAACGACAACGACCGAGCCTTGGAAGGAATCGCTTGCCTTGAAGTCGGTCAGGGTATATTCGAAGGTGAAGTATGCCCACGGCTTACCAAGGAGACTAGTTAGCTGGCACCAGTTCTGCCCCGCATTGTTGTTGGCTAAAACCTTCAAGGTAAGTTTTCCTTGTGTTGTCTTACGAATGTTCCGAATCTCTCGAAGACTCTTCAAAATCATCGAACTGCCAAGCTTCATCGGTCGGGTAATGATGATGCCGCTATATAGGTTCTCGTCTTCATTGATGTCTGGCTTGTCGGTAAGTGAATATACATTTCCGGCTGTGTCCTGTATCAAGTTGTCTGGGTAATCATTAACTACTGACTGAGCCATGATGCCGCTGTTATCTACTGCAAACGTATGGTCTGCCATATTGTAGATATACTGGTACGACTTATCCTTGGCAAAGATGCGCAGGAGAGAGTCACGATAGTCGTAAGCGACAAGGCTACCTACCAAGAACTTGACTATGCTAAGGTCGGCTACTCGGCTCAAGGCGATAGGACCTTCTTCCAGACGGTAGTATTGCATTGGGTCTGCTTGGCGACCTCGCAACTGTTCGCTAACACATGCAACGCTTCCGCCGCTCGCAGCCATCAAGCCTTTCTTGGAAGCAAAGAATATCAGTCGGTCGGTAGGCACCAAAGGAGAGTTCTCCAAGCATACCTCTCTGGAGATAGGATAGGTTGCACTATACAGTCCCTCGCTGTTGACCGACATTCCGTAAATACCTTCACTAGTGAACACCAACAGTGGGTACTGTCCAAACTGCCCTTGGCTCACAGCCTCAGTGTTGGCTACGATGCCAAGTATCTTGCCTGTGCCTACAGTGTTGTCGCCAGATGCCTCGAAGACGAAAGGATTGTTGACTACGGAAGTGAAGATTTGAGAATCCAAATATTCGTAAGCCTCGCTATCTATTGCAGGCAAGTTAGTATCTAAAGATGGATATTCTGCAGACGCCAGCTTGGTAAAGCTATATGCACCATTGAGGTATGGGTGAGAAGTAAGTTTGTAAAGTACTCCATTTGTATTGTTCTTGGCTGTTACCATCATTTCTTTTGCGTTAGGATCTGGGTAATATAGCCAGTCATAAACACTTGCGTTTCCGGAATATCGCATATAATCGGACTCGACCCATCTATCCATCGTATCTGAAACAATATGAACCAAATAGCGATATGTTTCCGTAGATGTGTTAGGCTGCACAGCTAAGAATTGGTTGAATCCTTCAAATGGAACTCGTTTGATTCCAAAGCTATTCAGTCGGTTATTATAAGAAAATAGCTTATTGGATATGATATGCGTCCAACCATAGTAATCATCTACTTTTAGCTGTTCTTGTTCCTTGAGATTCGACAGTCTTCCTTCGGGCATAATTCTGATGTCCGATACAGTTTCATCGAAAGCAGAAGCATCGTGCCATTTATTGTCAAGATACTCCGAATCAAGCTCAAAAGAAAATAATTTATAGAACTGAGACTTGCCAAGAAGCTCGTCAATAATCTTGCGCTCAGTCTTATAGATAGGCTCAATCAGCTCTCTTGCCTGGTATGTGTCCCAATGAAATGTAATCTTCTTTGCAATATAACGATCTATCCTTACTCCATCGTAATATACCTTTCCGTCTAGTTCGGCAACAGTCTTGAAAGACCAATCAGAATCTATCTCGAATGGTAGCACATCATCAGATGCAAACACCACAAATTCCTTGATAATGTCTGCCCAGTCTTCTTTGTTTGGAATCTCTATCTTAAAATTTAGATGAGAATAATTGAGGATGAGCATATACTGCCAAGAAGCATCATTTCGTGGGGCATCACCGTTAAAACGAACCACCCATATTTTCTTATCTGAATCATAATAGCATGGTCCAAACTTACAGTTCTTCTTTGAGGAAGGGTAACAGATAATTGGATTTGAAATTCTGGCAAAGGTAGTACCATCAAACAATCTCAACGCTGTACGAATAAAGAAGGGAAAAGCAAAGAGATTATTTTTCTTAGTGTACTCTATAGCCTCTGCAACATGTCCTTTTACTGCATTCTGAAAGTTATCATATTTTTCTGTATCGGAAGTATTCATTATATGATGAGTATCTAACGCATACTTCGCAGCGCCATCATAAGAGTCTTTCACCCCCAAGAAGTTACCATATTCGTCATAGCACAGATAGCCATAATCTTTAGTTGTTACATCGCTTATGAAAGTTCTTATACGGCATACTGTTCTATCTTTTTCTAGCTCTGTATTCTCCTCTTCATCAGAGAAATAGAATCTAACTACAGGCTCAGGCAGTTCATTACCAAGATTTTTATACTCATTTCCTTTGTAAAGCAAATAATGCAAGCCTTTGTCCGTTGCGCATACTAGCGTATTACCCACACTCTTCACGTCAAGCAGTTTTGCATCGAGGTCAATAGCCTGCTTGTTTTCCTCTCGCTTCTCAGTCTCTCCATTTTTGAAGTTAACATAGCAAACGAGTCGCTCCTTATCCTCAATGTAAGTGATTAAGTTGCGATAATCTGCCAGCTTATGTACATAAACTAGCTTACCTTCAAGCGGAACACCACCTGTGATGTCCACTGGCTTCTGTATAGGCACCATGCTTCCATCTTTGTAGATGAAGCCATCGCTCTCCAACAGCTCGCCATCCTCGCAGATTGTGTCACTTGGAATATTGGTCATTCCCTTGCTAAAACTCAATGTCTTTGTCTCTGTGTTACGTTCCATTTTTTACTTTTTTATTAGTTACTCCCCCACTCAACTGTGATAGCTGAGTGGGGATTGTGGGTTACAATTTACCTGTCATTCTCATCGCCTTTATCAGTCGATGGTCTCCTGCTAGC
>ERZ808259.832-NODE-832-length-10154-cov-3.605902_pt1 | contig 10154 bp, 7 predicted proteins | sample MGYA00521279_ERZ808259 | MGnify/ENA primary metagenome ERZ808259 (study PRJEB31516, sample SAMN03275586) | gut metagenome | biome: mammalia-associated habitat; material: feces | host: Papio cynocephalus | place: Kenya | collected 2012-07-27 ... | reverse complement strand
CCCATCAGCGTCATTTTTTCGCTGTCTTCCGCCAATCTCAACGCTGTTGCATATGCAAGGCTCATACTTGCGTCGCCGGTCAAACAGCGAAGGTTCTTCAGCATCATGCCAATCCGGCGATTCTGTATCTCAATTTTATCCAGCAGGTGAACGAATGAGCTTATCGACTCCATCCGTCATGACCTCCTCTGTGTAGAATGTGATATCCGGTTCTTCCTGCCCGGAAAAGTTTACAGTTGCAAACAGGCAGGGGACTTTTGGAAGAACCATTTGCGATGCCATGGAGATATTGGGAACAACGAGGATGTATTTCATCTCGTCGTCCTGCGGCTGCAGCAGTTTTGCAAGATGCTGTTCGCCGTCGTACAGTACAACGATCTCGTAGCCAATGTTCTCCTTCAGAAAAAAGATCTGCGACGGGTATACCGCCGGGTAATGCGCCATGGGATCCACATGGTCAATAAAACGCAGCAGTACCCATACGGCAAGGATGATCCTCTGATCCGGCTTGCAAAGTCCATCCAAAGCCAGATAGTAGCCGCCTGCCACATCCGAGATCTGATGCTCCCGCTTCAAGTTGCGAAGGATCTTCTCTGCTGTCTCTGGGGATTTGTCCCGGAGCAAACGGATCACCTGTGTTTTTGTCAGTGCGCCATACTGTGACAGCCATTTGATCACATGGCGTTCATCATCAAGCAGCATATATTACACCTCCAGTTTGTGCGTATTTTCTGTAAAATGCGTATTCTGCGCTGTATGCGTTTTTTCTTTCTGCCGCTCTTTGAGGATGGCCTCCAGTTCGGCACGGTCTGTGGTGATCATTTCTTTTTCCAGCTTAGATGCCTTTATCACCACAGGCACCTTGTTGTTATTGGAGCTGATGAGCGCTTCGCCGCGCTCGAACCGCGTGATGGCGCGGATCTCTGTGCGGGTGAGTTTCAATATTTCCTGTACATACTGTGCCTCATCCGGCTCCAGATTCAGAATAATTTTATTCTTGGAGTTGTTGATGATCGCCCGGCCATATTTGCCGTCCTCCAGGCCAAAGAAATCTGACAGATCCTGCGTGGCAGAAATGGCCGCGCCGCCGAATCCGCGGATGACTTTGAAAATCTCAAGACAAAACTCAGCAGCCGTGCGGTTGGAGCTGGCGCCGATGAGCTGCCAGATCTCATCAATGAAGATAGCCTTGCGCTTGGTGCGGTCAGCCTTAATCTGATCCCACACATAGTCCAGCGCGATGAACATACCAACCGGAAGAAGCTTGCCCTTCAGCTCGGACAAGTCGAGGACGATATACTTGTTGGACAGATCCACATTGGTCTGCCGGTTGAAGCTCTGGGCACTGCCGGTTACGAACCGGCTGATGATCGCTGCCAGCCTTTGGGTCATAGGGTTTTCCTGCAGATGCTTGTGGAGGTCGCCCAAAATGGGCATCCGTTTCACTTTTGGCGGTACAGACGACATATCCGTATAAATGGAGTCATTATCATGGGTGATGCCAAAATCCGCGTAGGTACGGATCAATGCTTCATCCAGCATCTGTTCCTCCTCGTTGCTCATATCCGGGATCAACAGGCCGAAGAAGGTCATGAGCTGCTGGATCTTTCTTGCCAGCATAGAGCCCATCTCCACATAGTCTATCTCGTCGATCAGTTCCATTTCCGGCGATATGGTGTGGCGTATTTCCATCACATTGATGCAGTGCGGAGAGCCCGGCGCGATTTTGATGAACTCGCCGCCGATCTTATTGCAGGCACGGCGAAACTCGTGCCCTTTGATCGGCGCTAAGATATAACACTGAATGCCACGCATTCGCATCCGAAGCGCCAACAGCTGCATGGTGAAGGTCTTGCCTGCACCGGAGGTGCCAAGCAGGTTCAGGTTGGCATTTTTATTGATCTTCGTATTAAACAGATCCACGATGCACAGAGAATTGTTGTATCGGTTAATACCGAGCAGAACGCCGTTATCATCCGACAGTTCGAAGCTGGTGAAAATGTAGCTGGATGCGGCACCGCTGGTCAGTACATTACGCTGCGCCTTTTTCTCCAGTTTTGGTGAGATCTTCAAAAATGGCATCACAGACTGCAACGCAGCTTCCTGCTGAAAGCTGCACTCGCTGGTATACATGTCCATCGACTTGAGCATATCCACCATCTGCTGCTTACGCCACAGCAGTTCCTCATAGGTCTTAGCCGATACGGTGATAAAGACACTCATGTAAAAGAGGTCTTCGTTGTAGTTGGCGATGCCGTTCTTGATAAAATAGCCCGCCTGAATGGAGTTCGTCAGTTCCTCATAGTCAGTACTGGTATCCTGCATGCTCTTGAGCTTGGTACGGTTGAGGCGGATCCGCTGGGCGACCCTGTCTATGGTTCGGCTGCGGTTCTCACGCCGGAGGTGGACATCGATATCAACGCCCTCTCCAGCGTTGATGAGCGAGGACATCCAACCGGCGCGTACACGGCTGGGGTACCCGCCCGCCTTGATGTACAGAAAGGAATAGTACAGCCCGTCCATAATGACATAGTTATAATGACTCAAGTCGATGCCGCGAGGCGCAAGAAAATTGACCATGCGGATCGGTGGCACTGGATCCACACCGATGATTTTCTTCTTCGCTGCCATGGTGTCCACTACCACTCGGTCTATGCGTGAGGAGAATGGCTCGTCTGTACAGGATCGCCGGTTGTAAAACATATAGAGAATTTCTGCTGTCGCTTCATCCGGATCCTTGGGCTGAATGATGCTGTTGCCGCACTGCATGAAATACGCCCGCGCCGTCTGTTCAGCGGCTTGGAGCATACCGCAGATTTTGGCATAGTCATCGCTTTCGTTTCGGCCTACCGCCTCATATTGAAAAATCAGGAAGAAACGCCGCGTCAGTGCCTCCCGATTCCCCACATCCTTGATAAGCCCAATGTAATCTTTGCCCAGTTCCTTGCATTGCGGATTATCCTCATGTTCTAATTCCTTGCGGATCATAGATATATGCTTGTCCGAGTCCGCACGGCGCGTAATGGATTTGAACTGCAGCCGCATGGGGGATATCTTCAACCAGCTGGCAAAACTGGAGATGATATTAAACTGCTCTTCATCGGAACGCAGCGTAAAGTTGATCGGCTCGACTTCAAGGATCTTAATATATCGGTTATCTGTCGTTTCGATGATCCCGTTTTTTAGATCCCGAATGGGCAGATAATCCTGCACGAATTCGGCTTTTCTTTTTCTTTGGCTTCTGCTTCGGTTTGTTTTGGCCATAGCGATACCCGACCCTCCTGAAATGTAGTTTTCTGCGGTGCGTTCCAAAATAGATGATATGCCCGATATACTGAAACAGCGAACCGCCATCCACACCCATTGCCGAAACTACTGCCAACGGCAGCAGCGTGACCGTCATAACCACGATACGGATGGTAGTGGGCATGGGAATCAGTGTCAGTTCCGGATAACCCAAAGCCAGCACAAGGATCACCGTTTCAACAGCGTTTCTGGTTTCAATCATCCCGCCCAGCAACTTGCCGCTGTCCGTATAGTTTGCGGGAATGGCATACACATTGTTGTATTCTTTGTCGTTCAAATTTCTTCACCGTCCTGCTCTGTATTGAATTTCGATTACCGTCCATCGAATCAGTCTTAATAACTGAATTTTTATTGTGTTCTCACTCGCCTGACATAGAGGTGTTTTCTTCGGACGAAACGCTTGCCACCGGCGCATCATAGTCAACGATGCTGAGGCGTCGATAGGAAAGATCTCCCTCGTAGCTGGGCGTATTCAGAATGACACCAATGCCGCCGGAGGAATGCACCCACATGCGCGTTCCATCCTGACTGTATCCGGCGAAAATGAGTACATGTCCCCAGCCGCCCTCATCGGCCAGAAATCCGAGGTCACCCGGAAGCAGCTCCGATGCAGAGACAGCGTAGGTGTTCGGATACTGTCCGTTGCAGCCTGCACCAATCTCAACATCGACCGCTGTGTTGAATACCCAAGTGGTAAATCCGCTGCAATCAAGGCCGTAAGGCCGTATTGTGCCGGTGGTAGAGGACCCTGCGGCTGTCACAAGCCGCGGGGTATTCCATGCATCATTCCACCCCGGTGCCGACTTACCGCCCCAAAAATATGGAACTTTTCCCACCAATGACAGCGCTGTGGTCAGAATGTGCTTCCTCATGGGGCTGCAATTCTGCGCGTTGACAAAGGCAAGGAGTTCTGCATCGGTCAAAGGCACCATCTGACCATTACCCAGCGTTCCATATAGCGTCATTTTTAAGGCATTAGCCATTTTCTGAATTGCTTCTCCGTAAGTTACCTGAAACTGGTCATAGGTCGCGGAAGCATCGATCCCAAAGGCATGAATGATAACGCTGTTATCGAATGGGTGGATCGTACATTCCACATACTTCACAGTTTCCGTTTCCGGGGAGGATCCATCGGTGCTGCTCCGTTCCACCTCTCGCTCTATCGAGGTTACCGGAAACATACTGTCGGCAACGCTTTGGAGTTTTTCTAACATATTTTCCTTGCTGGTGCCGCGTTGCTGTAAGGATGCCGAGTATGCTGCAAGAATATAGCTGACATCGTACCCGGCGGAACTCTGTGCGTAATTGACCAGTACATCCATCGACAAATCGTAGTCGTACTCGCCATCACGGATGATCTGTTCTACTTTGGAAAGAGCCGCATTGTATCCCTCTTCTATGACCGCAGAAATATCGGCAGCAAGGTCGTTGTAGGATTCCAACAGAGTGGTGGGATTTTCTGCGCTTGCTGCAGAGCCATTCAGACCGAATATGCTGTTTGTAACAACGCTGGGCAGCGAAACGATCAGGACAATGATGATAAGGAAAAGCAGACAGATACAGACGAGTATCTTGAAAAGCGTGTGGCGTAATGCCCATGCCGCCGATAAAATAGCACCCCATGGACCGGCTGCGGCGGTTCCTGCGGCTAACTCAGCTGCGGCCTTGCCGCCCTCTACGCTCGCCTGTACTGTTGTGGCTGCTGCAGCTTGTTTTGCGCTCTCGTTTCTGGCTTCTTTGGCAGCTCTGGCTATCTGTTTGGCAGCCTCACCGTAATTATCGCTGCCATCGCCTAACTGCCGTTTATCTGGTTCGGCCATTCTTGCTTTCCACCTTCCTTGTATGTACCTGAAGCTGTACGGAATTACCGGCTTCTACGCCCGAATACAGGCAAGCAGCCGGGCGGATATTATCCGCTCCGACTGCTTGCCGCTGCATTTATTTCTTTCGCTTTGGTGCCTTGATACCATTGTCTGCGCGCTTCTCCGGTTCCTTGAAACGGCTTGGTGTACTTTTATACCGAACCGATTCAACAGTCACCGTTCGGATGTTTTCACCGTCATAAACGGGCTTCCCGTGATCAAACACCGGCTTACGTTCCACAGAGGCCTCTCCATGGATGGCGATCCACTGCTGCCCCTTGGCATCCTCATACACCTGATAGTCTCCACGCGGTGCGGCAAATCTGGCTGTGTCGTAGAAGGCGGTGCCGGATCCATCGGCGTGGCGGACCTCAAAGTGACCATCCTCCCAGTGGGTGCCGTCAACCTGCGTGACCTGTGGCTCAAAACCGGGCATGAAGTCGCGGAAGGCGGCCTGATTATACGCATCAGCTGCGTCGCCCTGCTCGAATACAGGCGCTTCTGCATGCTGCTGCATAGCATACCAGTCCACGCCGTTCGCCGCCTGCATAATGGTGTGCGGCGCATCCGGTTCGTCGTAGTAAGCACTGCAGTACCAAAGGCTGTTTCCGCCCTCCGTACTGGCCTCCATGACGCCGTCGCCCACACTGCGAAGAACTGTATCGCTTGCGGCACCTGGGAAAGCAGCTGCAACCTGTTCGGACTCAGCGGGGCTGCCGGTAAACCCAGGCATGTCATAGAAGGCGTTGCGGCCTTCACCACTGGCCATCTGATACCATGTACTGCCGTCTGCAGCTGTAACAATGGAATGGGGATCAGCGGGCTTTTCGAACTGTGCAGTGTTGAACATTTCAACGCTGCTGGTCTTGCCGTCTGCGCCGGTTGCTGTTGTGCTGATGTGTCCGCCGCTGATTTGTGTTCCCTTGAGCGTTTGCCCCATAAATTGGGGCATATAGTTTCCGAGGCTTCGGTCAGCAATCTCCCCCGCGATAGTGCCGGCAGTTTCCGCAGGCCGTGCCGCTACGGAGGAAATGGACTCACTCGTAAGTGCTGCACCGTTTCTGGCGGCCATCCCGCCAAAAATTCGCCCAACGAATCCAACACTTCCACCCATGCCCATGCGGGTACCGCCGTCAACGACAGCATCCCGGACATAGCTGTTTCCCTTGAACTTGCTGGCAAAGCCAGCAGCAAACCCGCTGGCTGCGGCGCCGGTTCCCGTGGCGGCAGAACCACCCTTGCCGAACACGCTGCCTGCGCTCTTCGCGCTGTGTCCGACTCCGCTGATCACTCTTGCGGCCATCAGCAGTTCCATGCCCATGCTGGAGCCAGTCTGCGCTACATTGAGTCCCATAGCAGCCATATAACTGTCGAATTTCTGCGCAGTTTTGAGAAAAGCCAGCGCACAGAATAGCCACAGAAAAACGGAACCCTGTCCCGAACTCAATGCACCGCCGTTTCCGATATACTGGCCAACCGAGGAATTGAACCCCCGAATGAACCAGACATTCATGACCAGCAGCAGAAGCTGCGAGCCGACCATTCGGCACCAGCTTTTGAATACTTGGTTTGTTGCCTTGGAACCACCCATGCAGAACGCCAGTGGAGAAGTGTAGCACAGCACGCCGACCACGACATAGCGTTCGACTGCTTCCAGAAGCAGCTTGAAATAATTCCAGCCAAGCGCAATCAAGAGAATCAGGATCAGTATAGGCCCGACAATGGTCACGGTCGATACGATCGTAACCAGCCCGTTGGTCAAAACCTGTTCCACGCCAGCAAATGTGAAGTCTTCCGCTGTCATGCTCACATCCATCAGCGCCGTATAGGGCGCTCTTGCAATATCGAGCGTCAGCATGAAAATTGGTTTAGCGTATCCGATCAACAGTGCAAACATTGCACTACGCGCCACCAACTGCCATGGGTTCTCGGCTTCAGTGATCGGGCCTCCGAAAGCACGGAACAGCTGCCAGACCACAATGAGGAAAAGAATTGCCCAAGCCGTGTACTGCATCACCTCAAACGCTCTGGGAACGAAGGGGAAGTATTCTTCCATTGCCACCATATCCGTTCCCAACGCGTCGAGGAAGAGTCCGGAAACAGCATCCATGATCTGTGACGCAATACTGGAAATCCAAGTTACGATTCCTTCAAAAATCCAGTCTAAGATGGCCGTTCACCTCCTGTCTGGTTCTGAACCCTCATCATCAGCCTGTATACTGCCCGCCGGCGATCAGCGGCTGAAGATATGCAACGATAAAGCCGAGTGTGTTCAGAATGATCCAAGTCACGACGACACGCTTGAGCCAACTGGTGGCTTCATCCACTGCGCGCTGATTTCGACTGATCATACGCACCAGCAGGGCAATGGCTGCTACGGTTACGGCAACAATGGTGCTGATCCCGACCAGCTGGCCGTAGATATCCTGCATAATCGTAGAAAAACGATCCCAAATGGTTTCGGCCATTACCGGCTGGACAGAAAGGATCATCGCTGATGCAGCTGCAACCAGTGTCCAGTATGCGTTTTTCAATCGTTGGCTGCCTGATACAAGTTCCTTTGACATGCTTTAACCTCCTGTTTTTCGATTCGACACACAAAAAGGCACCGTTCTCGGCGGCAGAACTGCCGCACAGAAACGGTGCCTTAAAGTGTGCTCCTACTATCGGACGCTAACAGTATAGCACATTTGCATTTACATGTCATCGGCGCGAACCTTGCCATTTTCTCTGCCTTTTTCTGTGCCATCCATTATGCCCTTTACCAGTTTTCCAGAATGGTCAACACTTCCAGCCAGGAATCTACCTCACCGGCGGGAGCCGACCAGAGCCGCAAAGCAATGATGTTGATCGCCTGCGTGCGGAGCCTGTAGTAATGGCGTGCGGAAATGTCCAAACGATACAGGAGTTCCTCGTGAGTCAGCTTGTCCGGCCCCAGAAAGGTCATGTAGATAATGTCATACATTTTGCGCCCATTGACAGGTTTGGATTTCAGAATGCTGACTGCTTCATTGAGCCGATCGACTAACAGGCGGGACCGGCGGATACTTTCCATCCGGCTTTCCAACTTCCGATTGTTCATTCCAAGCTCCAAATCGATTCGATCCAAGAGCGTATCAAGATCCCGCAGCGGATGGTCCAGCTCTTCCGCCACATCGGAGGGGAAGCATTCAAGCGTCCAGAGAATGGTTCGATAGTGCTGCAGCAGGAGGAAGGTGTTATGGTACATACTCTTCTTCCTGTCCTTTTTTGCCTGCCTGACTCGATCATCGTCAATGGTCGGGTCTCCCAAGATCCCGCGCTTGGTCAAAAGCTCGATAAATGCAGCAGATTGCTGCGAAAGCTTATTTTCCTGCTGTTCGTAAAGCGACTTACTGCTGTTTTCGTTTTTACTCATGTCGATTCTCCTTTTCATTGTCGCAAGCGCATAAAAAATCCGCAGGTACGCACGGTCCGCGGATGTGATTTGTATCTATGCGCCCTGTTCTAATACTCATACCTCTGCAGTCATAGATACAGTTCTGACAATTCCAACACAGAGAAAAATACGCGCGTATTATAGGGGACGGAAGTGCAATGCGATTTTCCGATGCCTGTTCAGTATAATCCGATACGGCCTGTGCCAAGATCCTGCGGCTGTACCAGAGGATCATCTTGTTCAGGCGGGTGTTGTCCGAACCGGCGATATGCGTATTATCAGCACAAATACGCATTTCCCCAATAATGCGTTCAATCTCCGTGTGGGTTGGCAATGAAACCTCCATATCCAGTGGATACAGTTTATTAAAAATGAGACAGCCGTAGGAGCCGGGCAGACGATACAGAGCGAAGACATCCCCATGCTTCTGAAAAAATCTCCATACCTTTGTCTTTTCCCAACCCCAGCGCCGTCCCAAGGCTTCCAATGTCAAAGCAGCACCAAATCGTCCCAATTGGACGGCCGGTGCCAGATAAGAAAACACATTGCCGGTCTCCCGCCAAACTGTGTGGCACCAGAGATCCAGCCAAGCGTCTGATTCGCCGAATGTGTAATGTTGTTCTGCAAGCCGCTGCGTAATGCTGCGGGGAAGGCAGAGAAAGCCATAGCCATCTGTTGCGTAAACTGCTCCGTTCATGCATTCGGCACCAGAGCATTTTATGACCCAATCGGTGATGGTATATTCCAACTTCTTCGTTTTCTCGTTTAGCGTGTAATGCACGTATCCAAACCGTTGCAGTGTATTCATGATGTCTATGGCTTCTGCGCGACTTTTAACGCCCAGAATGCTCTTTAATCCAACCACTCCGCCAGACCACATCCCGGGCACAACATCGTTTGTGTAGCCGCAGTATCGGACCTGTCCCTTGCGAAATGCTGCACGCGCGGCCAGCTTCGCCCAATAGCCCATAATTCCTTTGCCGGACGGCATACAAGCTCTGGGTAGTTTGACCCACTGATATTTGAGCAGGCATTTCGGCATAGCAGCGTTCTCCTTCCTATGGCTTGATATAAAGACAGGGCAGTCTCCATGTTAAGAGGCTGCCCTGCAAATGGTAATTAAGTTCATTCGAAATGTGTAAACTATGTTCGATGTAAAACGATAAGATAGAGGAGGGTGGTCTATTTACATATCTTCAGTTCGGAACAAATATGGCCGAATTTATTGTTTTGTTCCCATTTCGGAATATTTTGTTGACGCAGACCATATTATTCGCAATAGTTCCGCAATAAGATAAAGCAAAAAGCAGTTTTGCGGTTTATAATCGCAAAACTATTTGACTTTTGACTTGGATTGCGGTATGCTATATACAAACGGAGGTGGTCACAATGATTTACAGGCCCTTATATGTAGATAAGATTATGGCTTATGTAGATACACCATTTGTAAAAATCCTTACAGGAGTACGCCGTTGCGGTAAGTCAACGATCCTGAAAATGATTATTGAACGGTTGAAAACGCAGCGGGGTATTCCGGAGGATCGCATTGTCAGTTGCCGCTATGACTC
>ERZ808259.830-NODE-830-length-10182-cov-8.872223_pt1 | contig 10182 bp, 10 predicted proteins | sample MGYA00521279_ERZ808259 | MGnify/ENA primary metagenome ERZ808259 (study PRJEB31516, sample SAMN03275586) | gut metagenome | biome: mammalia-associated habitat; material: feces | host: Papio cynocephalus | place: Kenya | collected 2012-07-27 ... | reverse complement strand
GATTCATATGCGAAGCTAAAGACTTCACATCTTTCTCACCCAATTTTTTGTAAAAAACTAATGATAAAACGATACTCAGAATACAACCTTACAAATGATATGACAGAAGAACAAATGACAAAGATTATAGGTGTATATAAGACATGGGATTGTGGGAAATATAAATATGTATGGCAGAACGAAAGTAATGGAGATTAAATGTCTCCATTACTTGTTTGTTTATTATCTTTACTTTCAAATGCCTTATCTACTATATTCCATACCTTTTTAAGTAGCTGATACTGTTCTGATGTAGGATTATCAGCAAGTTTTGCAATAGCTTGTAAAGCTAACTGACGTATTTTATTTATAGTATCAGTTACATCAACTTCGCTTCCACTCTCTTCTGGAACGGTTTCAACTTCTTTCTCTTCTTCATAACCATCATTAAATTCATCAGGTTTTTCAAAGTCTTCTTCATTAACATCAGAGAAAATCATATTCTCAACAGTTAATTTAGGTTTACTAAGCAATTGTTTCATTTCGCTGATAAGTTGCTTGCTATCTATATTTTTATTTTTCATATCTTACTAAATATTATATATTAATAAATATAAATTAAAATATAATTAGTTATTCTTAACAAAATATTTTTTCTTGTTATATAAATTTTGATACATTTGCATTATTAAGACTATTTATATATAAAATATAATATATGTAAAGAAAATGATTTTAAAATGTTATATTTTATCTATGAAATAAAAAATATAAATAAAGATAAAATATTAAATAATTACAATCCTAATAATATATATAACAAAGATAATTTGTTTGAAAATACAGAAGAACTTTATAACAATATCATAAATTAAAAAAGGGAGATTTTATCCTCCCTTTTTATTATCATTATTAGCTTTTATGCCTCGTCCCAAACTACACCTTGCGGAGTGATAACGAATGTAAAATTCAAATATTCAAGATTGGGTTGTGGCTTTATATAGATAGCTGCATTTAGCTCAAGTCGCTCTCTTGCTTCTATACTATCATCAATTTCTAATCTCCAATCAGTAATACCACGATTGCTCATAATATTATCAAGAACAGGAGTTACAGCACTTTCAAATGATTGTTTTGTAGTATTGTCATTTGGGTCAAATATAAGACCGATACAAGCAATAGATAATAATTTTCTAATACGTAATAACAATCTACGTTTTGAAATTCTGTTCATTTGGCTTTCAGCAACCTGCAAGTTCTTATCACCCCATATGCGCATACCGTCTTGTGCAAACGTATTTACGAAATTGATACGTCCGTCATAAAGAGTATCTTGGTCATCCAACTTCAACATTTTCTTAGGTTTAACACCATCTATCGACCCTCTATTCCAACCAGCAGCGGCAAACCACGGGAATGCAATATTATCAGTATAAGCGAAGTTTCTTACAACATCTTTTGTAGGTGGTAAGAATACATACACATTGTTATCACTATCATAATATTTTACATTAGGATAATAGGTACAAGTATAGTTGCTGTCAATATCAGTATCTTCCAAGTTATATACAGCGTCATCAGGAGTATACATTTCACTCTCCGTATCACCTGCACCAAATGGTTTATCAGGTGTAGTTACCACATATACAGAGTCTGCACGTTCATTTTCAACCATGTCAATCACTTCACCAACAAGTGTAGGGTTGTTTACATAGTCAATACCAGGAGTAGCCAATACGTTAATATCTATTTCTTTTGGATTAGAGAATAATCTTGCACCATACAGATAAGCATAATAGTCAGAATTCAAGCACTTATCAGCAACGTCAAAGTTATATTTCTCAGGATCTTTCAAAACAGAGAAATAAGTACCCTCACCACTTATAGTGTTTAAGTTGCCACGATATTTCTGGTATCTGAAATCATCCCCAATACTTCTTGAAGTACGATAATAATCCCATCCATCCCATCCACCATAGAATGCTACAGTGAATTTTCTATATTTCTTATCCTCGTAAATGGTATTAACCATTGTATCTTCGTCACCAATTCTAGGTTCAATACCCATAGAAGTGGTAACATTCTTATTAACTGTAATCCAAGTATAACCAGAAATAGTATCAACCGTAACGGTTTGAGTATTTCCTTGTTCATCTGTTATTACACCATCCTCATTAGGCACACCATTTAATATACGTGCATCCAAGTGAAAACAAGGGCTTAACCCTTCAGGCTCTCCATTGTAAGCTTCAACACCTTTATATTTCAATATATCTTCATCAATACCAGTAATATCAGAGATACCAAAATATTGTCTATTAATTCTTATATCATCATCGACAGTGGTATTATATTGGAAATAAGGTTGTACGGGTTCTTCTGTGCAGTGGACAGCCGAAGCGTAGAATTGACTATTAGAATCAAGAGCAGCAATTCTGCTTATACCTTTATAGTTTCTGATAGGATATCCTAAGAAACCAGCAGGTATTGAAACCTTAGTCTTATCAGTTTCATTCACTTCTACTGTAATGTAGTTGGAAACTGCTTCATACTGTTCATCATAAGAGCCAATCTTTAATGCAATATAATTGCTACTACCAGGGATTAAATCACATTGTGTATATCTTTCCAACACAGACTGAGAAGTATCAGTATCATAGAAACTTCTAACAATAACGTCAAAAGTACCATTTTCAGGGTCAATGTTCTGTATTGAAACCTTAACTTCAGTATTAGCATTGTCACCGTCAGAAATAGTATGGAATCTGAACAGTTTGGTTAATTCAACATGTTCAGCAGAACCCTTCATTTCAGATACAATCCACGGAGTAGAAGCACATCTATATTGTTCCTTGTAATTGTTCATATCAAGCGTGATAGGTTCAATGTCACTATCATCATCCTTCATTACATAATACAAACCATCTTCTAACACTTCAACAGCGTCTTCAAATATCTCATTTTCAATAGTATTCTTACCGCTCAGATACTCTGTCTGATAATTTCCTGTTGTTTGGTCATCGCCCTCCGCATTTTGGTATTCTCCATAGTAATATTCTCTTGTACCATCGGATGTAGTATAAGCCACTACGGTGTAAATATGTCCAGGTTTACCATTAGTGGAACTCCAACTTCTACCGTTATTTCTTGAAATGTGTACTGTAAGCGGAGTTGTATTGTCTTTATCGTTTACGGATTCTGCCGCTGAATACAAGAAACGCTTTCCTACATCTCTTCTTTGCAACGTTGATTCGTCATCAGTAAGAATTGCATCAACCGAAGCATGTTTAGGAATAATTCTTGTAACAGGATAGAATTTCGTGCAATTGTTAATTTCAGTAATCAATCCCCTCTCAATTAATTGTTGTAATGCAACATCATACAATTCTTCAACGTAAATTTCGGCATCACCCACTTCAGGATCTCCACCTATTACATTGTAAATATAATTTTTCTCATTCTTGTTTAGTGTTACTGAATATCTCTTTTCAACACCATCAAATCTCTTAACAACAATTGTAAATGTTCCATAATTCGTAACATCAACATTAAATGAGTTTTCAGAAGGAGTATAACCAGGATTACAATCCAAGCCTAAAGTCAATGTTTTACTTGGTTCAAGTTTAACATCTGTTGCATAATATTGGATTTTATCATATTCATACTCATCTTCACAAATACCTATCTCAGGTTGTGCGGCACGTAAAAATGCAGCTTTCTTATGTTCACCTCTTGAACGCAATACAGCAACAACCATATTATCATAAGTTTTGTCTTCAGAATCAGTAGCACCTGCCGTTATAATCCATGCAGGCCCAGCATTTACACCAGATAAACCAAGAACTCTTACTACCTGTAATTGGTCTGACTGTTGCAGATAGGACTTGGCGATATATGGTAATTCGTATTTCAGGTATTGACTTCCACTGAACTTTTCAGGATTAGTTCCACCGAAATATGTAGTAAACTGTCTCCAATTTTCAATTGCAAAAGGTTGAAATGCAGGCCCTTTAACAGTTTCACCTACCAATCCAAGAGTGGTGATGCCAAGTGACTTGGAAGCGTAGGTAAGATCTGTTTCTTTGGTATATATACCAGGACTAACATGTACACCTCTCACGCTATTGCTATTGTTATTTGCCATCTATAATCAGATTTTATCGTATTATTAGTTATTTATAAATATCATTAAAAATACCAAAGTGAGATATTTATAATATAGAATAGTTATCTAAAATCAAATATATTATTAAGGTTATCAATATCTTGGATTGTCAAGTTTATTTTGTTGTTTTTCACTACTTTTTCAATATTAATATTATCCTCTACATCAATAGTTATTTCGCTATCAAATACAGAAGAATATAATATCTTTTGATTTTCAGTCATATTGTTAAAATCGACATTCTCTCCACAAATCATATTTAACCGTTGAAATACAAATTCTTCCATCTCTATTAATTGTTTATACAGTTTGTATAAAGCAAAAGCAATATTCGCAGGAAGATTGATTTGTTGTGCAATAACCTTATCAATAGTCTTACTTAGATTAAACCCATATAAAATAGAAATAGTTTTTTGCATATAATATATAATGTAATAACTTTATCACTAATTAAGATATTACAAAATAATGGGTTATTCAACAATAATCTCTTCTGATTTCACAGGTTCATCATTTGCATTTTCGGGAGTATTTATTTTATCATATACAGTTGACGGATCATAACCAATGAATTTCAAAGATGACTTTTGGTTAACATCAAAATGTCTTATCCTTATCTTGATGTTATCTCCGTTTTTTATTTTAAATCCTTTGTCAATATAATAAGGTGTATCATTCACGGATAACCTTATTTTTCTTATATTTGTTTTTTCAATGGTTTCTATCACCATATCGGTATCAATTGTAAATTCTACCTTGTCATGGTATTCTTCAAAGTCTATAGATAGTTCCAAAGATTTATTTTCATAAACATCATCATATTCGATAATATCAATTTTTGGCTTTGATTTATTGGTATCACCATCACCGAATAACATTATTCTTTTTGGTTTTTTTTCTACTTTGAAGTCATCTTTATTAATAATATATGCCATTACTTTTATGACAAATGACTGCATAAAGAATTTGCGTTCATCAACAGAATAAGTTGATTCATCATTTACTGAATCAATTACCATAGGTATAAAATGGTCATTAGGACGAATATAACATTGCCTTGCACTGAATAGTTTGTTTATCTTCTGGTTGAATATATTTAGCATAGCAAATTTATCGGTAATAAAATTTATTCTATACATTAAATCAACAGCAAAAGGTTGTTTCATAGAATATATTTCATAGTGTTCAGTTCCATTATCATCCATTACGTTTCTAATCCTTAACGTGTAATATCTATCTCCTGGAATATTCCATAACCCCCCTTGATTATCGCCAGTTTCAGGATTATTATCTCTTGACACCGTTTTGAAATTCAATAATAGGTTTCCGTTTTCATCAGTATGTTGCCATGATTGACTATATTCATTGAATCTTTGGTTTGAATACCAAGTAAAGGTAGGAATTTTCTTCCCATCAAACTCAATATCTATCTTAGTATCCACAAATTCAAGTACAGCTTTGTCTATATCCTCATATTCCAAAGGTTTAGGAAAATAAGGCTCATTATGCATTATTTCTTTTGTATAGTTTTCACGTCTTTCTCGTCCAAATGCTTTTTCTCTATATTTGATAGGGGTTATGTATTTTTTAGGCTGCATACTTTAATGTTGTTAATTTTAATATATTATATTCCATCAAATTCATCTCTCGTCACTGGCGCGCACTCAATTACAAGCCACGGAGATTTATAAGCACCAACAACCATATTGTTCGCATTATTTATCTTTCCGTCACTTATGACAGAAAAATAATACATGTCATTTGTATCATTCAATACACCAATATAATCACCTCTTTTAATATCACATTTATATGTTTTTAAAGTATTTTTTAATATATATACGGTAAGATTTCCACTTAACATATATACACCGCTTGATGTTTTATCATCAAACGTCTTTGTTTGAGCTTCTTTTATTTCATATAAACAAGGCAATTCTTTTGGAGGTTTAAACCTTATATTCCTTTTATTCGGTGTTTCGTGGTATATGTCATTTGTATTTGTTTTTATTCTATCAACTTCATATAACACGATCGTCTGATTAGTATCTTCTTCCATATAGTCAGATAGCAATTCAGTTTCTAATTCATAATCCTCTTCGGAATAGAACAAATTATTTCTATTTACTGGTGCATTTATTGGCATGATTAATAACTTTTTATATAAATAGTTTTGCTTTTACTATACAAAATAGTATATTTGCAAAAATAATATTTTATATAAATGGGTGAGCAATTAAGTATCAGAAAGATTAAAAAAGCATACGATATATTAAAATTTTACAACGGAGATAATAATCAAATTCTTCTTTATCAGAATGAATATAAGAATGGAAGTTTTGTGTTGAATGATTTTTCATACAAATATATTACTTCCAATCAAGATTACACACCGTTACAGATAAATAAAACAATTCGCATATCCTCTGATTACGGTAACATATTAAAAGAAAAATATAATATAGATTTTACTCCAAACAAGGTAAAAATCACTAAGATAATAGGGGAAATGAATAACAGTTATCATTGTTATGTGCAATATAGACAAAGCATCCCCCCTCAACTTATGTATGTGAATAAAAACTACATCATAGATAAATTATTCGATAATAAAACAGATTCTTACGAGAATATAGATTTTAATAAATACGATAAATTAACTGAAAAATATGGTAGAAAGCTAAAACCTCATCAAAAAGAAGCTATAAAATTCCTTTTGACCAATAAAAAATGTATTTTAGCGGATTCAATGGGTCTTGGGAAAACACTAGATACGATTGTTGCAGCTTTGGAAGGTGGTTTCAAACATATACTTGTAATTACGACTGCATCTGTAAAAAGTACATGGAAAAAAGAAATATCTTATTATGAAGATGAAGATAACATTGCAATAATGAGCGGTTCTAAATGGGTAAATGCAAAGAAATTTACTATAACAAACTATGATATAGTACAAAATTTCTATCAAGTTCCATATGAAGCAGTTGAAGAACTCGATGAAAATGGAGAAGTGATTGTAAAACTTAGAAAATCACAAAAAAAGGAAGTAATAAACGAAAGTTTAATGAAAAGCCCTTTATTCCAAGAACATTTTGATTGTGTAATTATTGATGAAGCGCAAAAATTATCAAATAAAACCTCAATAAGATATAAGACAATTTATGATTTTCTTCATAGAGCTAAACCAGAAGCAGTTTTTTTAGTCACTGGAACTCCTTTGACAAACAAGCCCATTAATCTTTATAATATATTATGTCTTATAGATGCTGATATTACAAAAGATTATAATTATTATTGTATGAGATACTGCGATGGCCGTAAAATGAAACTAAGAACAGGAAAAATAATCTTGCTTAATAACGGGGCAAGCCATTTGGATGAATTAAGAGAAAAAATTAAACATTTATATATAAGAAGGTTACAATCTGAAACAAATGGAATGGTTAGTAAAACAGTATTAACAAAAGAATATGATTTAAATGAACAACAAAAAGAAATATATAATACATTATGGGATAATTACTTACAAGCCAAGAAAGAATTAGGTGTTGATGATGCAGAAAAATACAAAGATCTAGTGGAAGGTATAATTGTAAGGCAGTATTTGGCTAAAGAAATGATACCTAATACTATTGAATTGACTGATGACCAAATAAATTATGGCGAAAAAGTAATTATTGTATGTACATTCCAAGAAGAAATTGATATACTAAAAGAACATTACGGAAGAAAAGCTGTTGTTTATAATGGTAAGATGACGACCAAAGCAAAAGATAAAGCCGTTGATAGTTTTATGAATAATCCTAATACAACAGTATTTATTTGTAATTTAACCGCCGCAAGTGTAGGTATTACATTAACAGCATCTCATTACATTATATTTAATTCATATTCATGGGTAAGTGCTGACAATAAACAGATGGAGGATAGAATTTATCGTTTAACACAAGATAAAGATGTGACTTGTGTATATCAAATGTTTACGGATTCTATTTCAAAAGAGATGTATGATATTGTTAAAAATAAAGAGCTGATAGCCGAAGAAGTTATCAAGACTGAAAAGGACAAATAATCATGGAAAAAAACATAATAAAGAACAACCGATTTGTAGCGATAGACTTCGAGACCCTTGAATTTTGGAGAGGAAGTATATGTGAATTGGGTGTTGTTGTTATTGAAGATAACAAAATTGTTGATAGTTATTACACAAAGGTTTGCCCTCCTACGCAAATGGAATCATATCATTGTGTAAAAATACATGGGCTTCATTACAAAGATGTGAAAAACTATCCAAAATTTGATGAAATATGGGAAAAGATTGATAGAGAATACATAAAAGGTAGTCCTATCATTGCGCATAATGTAGGCTTTGAAAAAAGTTGTATCAATGAATGCGGAGATTTCTTTGGAACAAATACTGATTATGTATATTACGATACATTGAATATGTCTCGTAAGTATATTAATAAGCTTGAAAATTATAAACTTGACACAGTTTCAAAATTTGTGCATCATAAATTAAATCACCACCACAATGCATTGGAAGATGCAAAAGCTTGTGCTGCAATATTTATTTATTTAAATAAAAAACATACTACATTGGTAGAAGACTATGACAGAAACAGAAATAGAAGAAAAAAAACAAATTGATGATTTGGATTTTTTGGATATGTCCGAGTACAAGGTAGTGTATATTATATACGTTGGAAAAGATGTAGATGATAAAAATATTTACCAATTCATATTATCCAACAATCCTGATGATGTATTTTCTGAAGGATGGGGTGAAAAACCTGCGTCCAATATACCTAAATCAATATTAATGATTGATGAGGATATGTATGAATACGTGAAAGAATTAAAAACGGATATGATATTGGACTTAGCACAAGATAATTCCTGTTTTTCAATGCAAGACGCAAGAGATAATATTGTTGCTCTTGCTTATGAGAATATTGACAATTATGAAGAATACCCAGAGGAAGGTAGAATAGTAATACATTTTGGTGAAAGTATAGATGAAGTTGAGAAAAATTTTGCCAAAAGAAATTTATTCTTGAAATTTGTATAATCATTATCCATCTTTATAAAAAGATAAACTGTAAAATAAAATTAATAAATTATTAAACAATGGATAATAAAGCAACCTTTAAAATTGGAAAAAGTATATATTCTCCTGTGTTCTGTGATTATTCAGACAAAGAAATCGTAGACAAAATTGTTGATAGATTAGGCACATTTACAAAAGATGTAACAGAAGAGCAATTCTATTTCACAAAAAAATTAGTAAGAGACGGTTGGCAAATTTGTGATTGTTATTATGGCGAGAAAGACAAAACTAACAAATATATCTCAAAACTTAAAGCAAGGTTGAATTGGTTTAAATTCACAGGAATTAATAGCGATTATAACAAATGCACGGAAAAGATAATGGATGAAGAAATCATATCCAATAATGTTTCTGATTATGTCTTATATGTGAATTATGGAAATACAACCATATTCTTATATGATAATACATTGGAAGAGCCGACTATGATAGGCACATTCCACTGTTATGATGATATCATAAGAAGTCTTAAACATATTAAGAGAAGCATCCCAGCAAAAGCTAAAATGTCATTCAATGTAAATAGATATGTGAACACATTTGATGATAAAGAAAATCCTATATTGCAATCAGCTTTTGGAACAAAATATTATGAAATTGATTTTGATAGATTAAAACTTATTGCAATGTAACAAACATGATAATATCCGTTAGAAATTTAACAAACTAACGGCTATCCTATTTTAAACTATTACTGAGATTACATAAATTATAACAGTAAACAAAGAACCTAATAGAGTGGCAATAAAGTCTTTCTTGTCAAATACAGTATCAAACCATTTTTCTTTTGCAAACTCTAACAACATTGTGACAACAAATCCTACTATCAACCGTATATAAAATTCTAAGAAAAATTATGATTTTACTTAGTTTCTATTTCTTGTTTCATCCTATCACTACTTTTTAGGTTGCTTTAGCAACGGTCATC
>ERZ808259.828-NODE-828-length-10206-cov-3.432667_pt1 | contig 10206 bp, 7 predicted proteins | sample MGYA00521279_ERZ808259 | MGnify/ENA primary metagenome ERZ808259 (study PRJEB31516, sample SAMN03275586) | gut metagenome | biome: mammalia-associated habitat; material: feces | host: Papio cynocephalus | place: Kenya | collected 2012-07-27 ... | reverse complement strand
CCGAAACATGGAGCAGCCTCACCCGCAACGTGTCGATGATCATCTCCGTCACGTTGGTCACCTTCATCTCCTTCCTGTTCATCGGCGCCTCCACGCTGATGCAGGTGCAGGTCAACCAGGCCAAAGGGGAGTGGTACGACAAGGTCGAGGTCGTGGTGTGGCTGTGCCCTGATGGCACCAGCCAGGCGGCCACCTGCTCGACGGGCGCCGCGCCGACCGATCAGGAGATCGTCGATCTGGAGAACCTCATCCATGACGAGGCCGGCAAGGTCGTCTCCAAAATCACCTACGTGAGCCGCGAGGACTTCTACAAGAACACGTTCCTCAAGCAATACCCCAATGGCGTCTACCAAGGCAGAACGCTGACCGCCGCCGATATGCAGGCGTCGTTGCGCCTGAAACTCAGCGATCCGACCAAATACCAGGTGGTCTCCGAAATCCTGAGCGGACGCAACGGCGTCGAGGAGGTGCAGGACCAGCGCAAGATCTTCGATCCGGTGTTCACCGTGCTCAATCGCGCCACCGCGGTGGCTGTGGTGCTTGCGGGCGTGATGGTCGTCGTCGCGATTCTGCTGACGGGCACGACCATCCGCATGAGCGCCGCGTCCCGAAAGAACGAGACGGAGATCATGCGTCTGGTCGGTGCGTCGAATTGGACGATTCGATTGCCGTTCATCCTGGAAGGCGTGTTCGCGTCGTTGCTCGGCTCGGTGCTCGCGTCCGCGGCTCTGGGCGGCATCGTGAAGGTGTTCATCACCGATTGGCTCGCCAAAAACGTGCAATGGATACCGTTGATCACGCAGCGGTCGGTATGGATGGTCGCCCCGGCGCTGATTGTCGGCGCGGTGCTGCTTTCCATCATCGCCTCCGGATTCTCTTTGAGGAAGTATCTCAAGGTCTGACCAGATAGGGTACCGCACGTGCGAATCGACGTTCATGGCGGCGTGCGCGGGGACGGATGGTTCCCAGCGAACGCCGCTTGGATTTCGAGATGCGTTCTGTATAATGCCGAGCAGTGCCAATATGTTCAGGAAGGCTTTCATGTCAAGAAATGTAATTCGCAGGACACGTTCCATCGTGGGCGTCATGCTGTCGGCCACGATGCTGTGCGCCGCGGGCATGGCCACGATGACCGCGCCGGCGCCTGAAGCCAAGGCCGTGAGCGTATCCGAATACCAGTCGAAGGTCGCCGACCATGCCAAGCTGAAGGCACAGCTCGCCGGCGTGAGCAGCGATCTGGCCGACATCGTCCTGCAGCTTGCCGATTTGAACGACAATCAGATTCCCGCGGCGGTGAAGGCCGCCGAATCCGCGCAGCAGGCCGCGCAACAGGCGAAAAGCCAGGCCGAGGCCACCGCGGAACGATTGACCGCGGCCCAGCAGGACAAGGAGGATCTGGAAAAGGAGATCGAGCAGACCGGCGCGAACTACGATGACGCCAAGGCCGCGGTCGCGCAGCTTGCCAGGGAGAGCTTCCACGGCTCCGACGCCTCCGACGTGCTCGACGTGGTCACCAACGCCACCACGACGGACGAATTCGTCAGCAAGATGCAGTCCGAGGCGGCCGTCACCCGCAGTGAGGCGAACGCGGCCTCCGACGCCGCGAACGAGTTGAACACGTCGATGAACCGCAAGCAGCGTCTCAGCGCCATCGAAACCAAGATCACCCAGTTGAAGGCCGAGGCCGACAAGCAGGCCGATGCCGCGCAGCAGGCCGCCGACGCGGCAAGCGACAAGCAGGCCGAACTGCAACAGTTGCGCGATGAGGGTACGGCGAAACGCGAAAAGCTGGAATCGCAGAAAAGCCAGCTGACCACGCAAAGCGCGAAGGAAGCGGCCGAGATCGTCTCCATGAAGTCGCAGATCGACGCGATGAACAGCCAATACGCGAACAGCAGCAGCGCCGCGGCCACTCCGGGCAACAACCAGCAGCAGGTCAGCGGCGGTTCGTCGCAGTCCTCCGGCTCCTCAAGCGGTGGCTCCGCCGGCGGTTCGAGTGGCGGTGCTTCCAGTGGCGGCAGTTCCGGCGGTTCGGCTTCCAGCGGTTCGAGCGGTTCCAGTAACTCGGGCAGCTCGAATTCGGGCAACAGCGGCGGCGCCAGCGGTATGAACTATTCGGTTCCCGGCAACTGCCCGGCAGGCTCCGGATACTGCTATGGGCATAACACCGGCAACACGGTGGGCGGTTCCGCATACCCGGCACGTCAATGCACGTTGTGGGCGTATCTGCGCCGTTCCCAGCTCAGCCTTCCGGTGGGCTCCTACATGGGCAATGGCGGAGACTGGGCGAACACCGCGCGCAGCTTGGGGTATCTGGTCAACAACACGCCGCATGTCGGCGCGGCCATGGTGTTCGCGCGCGGCCAAAGCGTCGGAGGCCATTGGACCGCCGACTGGCAGTATGGCCACGTCGCCGTCGTGGAACGTGTGAACTCGGACGGCTCGGTGCTGATCTCCGAAGGCGGCACCGGATTCTCCACCTTCCCGGCATACGAGACCATTTCCAATTCCGGCGCATACCAGTACATCCACTACTGAAATCGCTGGCATCGCGTCGTCGGCACATGGTGCCGGCGGCGCATTGTCGAATCGGACGAAAGGAGGGAAACAATGGCCAAGGAACAGGGAACCAAGATGATCGCGCAGAACAAGAAGGCGCGTCACGACTATGCCATCGAAGACAAATACGAGGCCGGACTGGTATTGACCGGCACCGAGGTGAAATCCCTGCGCGAAGGACGCGCGTCATTGGCGGAATCGTTCATCACCATCGACAGGCGTGGCGAGATCTGGTTGGAAGGCGCCAACATTCCCGAATATCTCAACGGCACATGGAACAACCACGCGCCGAAGCGCAAGCGCAAGCTGCTGCTGCACGCCGCGCAGATCGACAAGCTCGCGCGTCAGACCCAGGCGAAGGGCTTCACCATCATTCCGCTCAGCCTGTATTTCAAGGATGGCCGCGTCAAGGCGGAAATCGCGCTCGCACGAGGCAAGAAGGAATTCGACAAGCGTCAGGCGCTGCGTGAGGCGCAGGACAAGCGCGAGGCCCTGCGTGCCATGCGGTACGCGAACAAAATGGTGCGCTGAATCCGTCCTGATTGCATCATGCAGGCATCCGGTAGGTGCTCAGAACGTCTGGTTTCCTTCCACGGCATGAAAGGAAGCCAGACGTTTTGCATTCTGCGATTCGTGAAATAGATTTTTTACGGAATATGGCCGCTTCAACCGGATTGTTCATCTATTTGTAGCTTGCCGCACCTATTCTATGATTCGAGTTCAATCGAGAAATGGATTCGAGCAAGAAGAAGGCAAGAAGGATATGCAATCGAAAAGGATTCTCAGGGCCACGGCCGCATGCGTGCTGAGCGCGGCCATGGTGTTCGGCACCGCGGCATGCGGCACCACCGATGGCAGCGACGACGCGTCCGCCGGCAAGTCCGGCGCGAAGTCGAGCGAGCTGACCGGCTACGATGTGTCCGGCGTGAAGAAGGACGACGATATCGCCAAGATGCTGCCTGATTACGTCACCAAGGACGGCAAGCTGACCATCGGCATGGACACCTCGTATGCGCCGGCGGAATTCCTCGCCTCCGACGGCAAGACGCCGGTCGGCTTCGACGTCGACATCGCGAAGGCCTTGGCGGGCGTGTTCGGACTGAAGGCCGACCCCGAGACCGCGAATTTCGATTCGATCATTCCCGCGGTCGGCGCGAAATACGATATCGGCATCTCCTCGTTCACCGTCACCAAGGAGCGTCTTGAGGCCGTCGACTTCGTCAGCCACTTCGACGCCGGCTCATCATGGGCGGTGAAGAAGGGCAATCCGAACAAGGTCGACACCTCTGACCTGTGCGGCAAGAAGGTGGCCGTGCAGACCGCCACCATGCAGGAGACCGAGGCGAACAAGATGGCCAAGCAGTGCAAGGCCGACGGCAAGCCCGAGATGGACGTGATCTCCAGCAAGCTGCAGACCGATGTGACCACCAACGTCGTCACCGGCAAGGCCGATGTGTTCTACGCGGATTCGCCGGTCGCCGGCTACGCCATCGCGCAGACCGATGGCGCTTTGGAGACCTTGGGCAAGGTCGAGGGCGTCGCTCCCGAAGGCATCGTCATCAAGAAGGGCGACAGTCAGATGGACAAGGCCGTGCAGGCCGCGCTGCAGAAGCTCATCGATGACGGCACGTATCTGAAGATCCTCAAGTATTGGGGCGTCGAGGACGGCGCGATCAGCAAGCCGGAGATCAATACGCCCGGCGAGTGAGCCGACCTATGAACGGGAGCATTCCGTAAAGGAATCGCCGGTGGCGGGAGATGCCGTCGGTCCCATCAGTTGACGTGCCAACATTCCGACGAATGATGAACCGCCTGTTTTCAGCCGACGTTTCGGCAGGGGACAGGCGATTCGCATATCCGGGCGCGTGGCGCCCATGGGCGGTCGTTCATCGGTGGGCCGTCCATAATCCGCATGATGTAACGCATCCGTAGCATGGAACGCTTATCTTGCCCCACAAGACCACAGTTTGTCCGGATTGTTTGTTGACTGGGTCTGGAGAGGGGATTGTGCCATGGCACTCAAGGAAATAAGAAGAATCATCGCATTGGCGTTGAGCGCGTCGATGCTGGTTGCGGTGGCGGCCTGCGGAACATCGGATGGCAAGGACTCCGACGCTTCGAGCGGCTCCGATTCCACGTCGAGCGCCACCGGTTACGACGTGTCCGGCGTGAAGAAGGATCCGCAGATCGCCAAGATGCTGCCGGAATCCGTCACCAAGGACGGCAAGCTGACCGTCGGCATGGACACGTCGTACGCCCCTGCGGAATTCCTCGCGGAGGACGGCAAGACCCCGGTCGGCTTCGATGTGGACTTCGTCAAGGCCATGGCGAACATCTTCGGGCTCAAGGCGGATCCGCAGACCGCGAATTTCGATTCGATCATTCCCGCCATCGGCTCCAAGTACGACATCGGTGTCTCCTCGTTCACCATCACTCCGGAACGTATGGATGCCGTCGATTTCGTCAGCATATTCAAGGCGGGCTCCACCTGGGTGGTGAAGAAGGGCAATCCGAACAAGGTCGACACCTCCGAGCTGTGCGGTCTGAAGATCGCGGTGCAGACGGGCACCACGCAGGAGGAGGAAGTCACCAAAGCCTCCAAGCAGTGCAAGGCCGACGGCAAGTCGGGCATCGAGATCCTGTCGAACAAGCTGCAGACCGATGTGACGACGAACGTGGCGACCGGCAAGGCCGATGTGTTCTATGCGGATTCGCCGGTCGCCGGCTACGCGATCTCCCAGACCAAGGGCACGTTGCAGGCCCTCGGCGAGGACGTCGGCGTCACCAAGGAGGCCGTTGCCGTCAAGAAGGGCGATTCCGCCACCGACAAGGCCGTGCAGGCGGCCATGCAGGAGCTCATGGACGACGGCACGTACATGAAGATCCTCAAGTACTGGGGCGCCGAATCCGGCGCGGTCGACAAGGCCGAGATCAATCCGACCGACATCAACGGCTGAGGCGGCTGTTGCCTAGTCGGCATCGTGCGCCGGATCCCATCCTGTCGGCGCGCGATGCCGCATCTGCCCTATATCCCGCGCGCATGCCGCTTACGATGCCGTCGATGGTGCGCGATAACCCCCTATGTGTATTATCGGGACGTATTGAGATACTGAAGATTTGTTATAGACGTCGATGGTTGGATGGCTGCCCGATGGCACGATTGCGCATTGCCGGAATCGCGCGCATGCGCGGATCCTCCGCCGATGGAAGACCATGAGCAGGGATGAGGAAAGGGAAGCCCGATTATGTCATTGAAACTCAAGTCCGTGGCCGCGCTCGCGCTGAGCGCCGCGATGATGCTGTCCGTCGGCGCGTGCGGCACCTCCGACGCCGATGATTCCGCAAGCGGTTCCGGTTCGTCCAATACCGTCACCGGCTACGATGTGAGCACCATCAAGAAGGATCCGGAGCTCGCCAAGCTGGTCGCCTCCGCCGATACCGTCAAGGACGGCGAGCTGTCCGCCGGCATGGAGCTTTCCTACGCTCCGGCGGAATTCTACGCGGAGGACGGCAAGACCGCGGTCGGCTACGACGTCGACATGACCAAGGCCATCGCCCAGACCCTCGGCCTGAAGCCGAAGATCGTGTCCGCGATGTTCGACACCATCATTCCTTCCATCGGCACCAAGTACGACCTGGGCATCACGGCCATGACCATCACCGAGGACCGCATGAAGTCCGTCGATTTCGTGAGCTACTACCGTGCCGGCTCCACCTGGGCGGTGAAGAAGGGCAATCCGAAGAAGCTCGACACCTCCAACATGTGCGGCGCCAAGATCGCCGTGCAGACCGGAACCGTGCAGGAGGACGAGGCCAACCAGATCGCCAAGGGCTGCAAGGCCGGCAACAAGGCCGAAGTGATGTCGTACAAGCGTCAGGCGGAAGCCGCCACCGCGGTGGCGACCGGCAAGGCCGATGTGTTCTACGCCGATTCGCCGGTGGCGGGCTACGCGATCTCCCAGACCGACGGTCAGCTTGAGGCCCTTGGCAAGGTCGAGGGCGTGGCCAAGCAGGGCATCGCCATCGAAAAGGGCAACACCCAGCTTGAGGAAGCCGTGCAGAAGGCCGTGCAGAAGCTTATGGACGATGGCACGTATATGAAGATCCTCAAGCACTGGGGCGTGGAATCCGGCGCTCTCGACAAGGCCGAGATCAATCCGTCGTCGCTCGACTGACTTCGGATGGCAACATATACGGCAAGGCACATCAGCTAGCAAAGGACATCAGCATTATGGCGAAGAAACAAGTCGACGGCGAAGGCCTCGATATTCCCAATCGCATCAAGGCGCTGCCCGTCAAACGCACCGGCCCGATCGTCGCGGCGGTCATCGTCGCGCTGCTTGCGGCGATGCTGGTGCAGGGGCTAATCACCAATCCTCGTTTCGAATGGGATGTGGTGTGGAAGTACCTGTTCAACGAGAACGTGCTTGAGGGCATCAAATACACACTGCTGCTCACCGTCATCTCCATGGTCATCGCCATCATCCTGGCGGTGGTCCTCGCGGTGATGCGCAAGTCCATCAACCCCGTGCTGCGCGGCGTGAGCTGGTTCTACATCTGGTTCTTCCGTGGAACCCCTGTGTACACGCAGCTGGTGTTCTGGGGACTGTTCGCCGTGCTGGTGCCGCGCATCGGCGTCGGCATCCCGTTCACATCCGTCGAATTCTGGAGCATCGATTCGCAGTCCGTCATCACCGCGTTCAACGCCGCATGGCTGGGCCTCGCCTTGAACGAGGCCGCGTATCTGGCGGAAATCGTGCGCGCCGGCCTTGAGGCCGTCGATCCGGGGCAGACGGAGGCCGCCAAGGCGCTCGGCATGAAGCGCTCGCTCATCATGCGCCGTATCGTGCTGCCCCAGGCGATGCGAATCATCATCCCGCCGACCGGCAATGAGTTCATCGGCATGCTCAAAACCACCTCGTTGGTCAACGCGGTGCCGTTCACGCTGGAACTGCAGTTCGCCACCACCGCGATCGCGACCCGTCTGTACAAGCCGATTCCGCTGCTGATCGTGGCCTGCATCTGGTACCTGGTGATCACCTCCATTCTGATGGTGGTCCAATCGCGGTTGGAAAAGCATTTCGGCAAGGGCTTCGACGCCCGTCCGGCCGGCGCGCGTGGCAAGCGCACCCCGCTGCCGGGCAAAACCGAGGGCGAACCGAAGGACGACATCAGCAAGCAGAACGAGGCCACGTTCGCTGGCATGACCGCGTGAAGGAGTGGCAATGACTGAAACAACCAAGAACAACGCATCATCCGGCATCGTTCCCGCGGTGAAGGCCACCCAGGTGCACAAGGCGTTCGGCAACCTGCATGTGCTCAAGGGCATCGATATGACGGTGATGCCGGGAACGGTGACGGTGATCCTCGGGCCTTCCGGTTCCGGCAAGTCCACGTTCCTGCGTCTGATCAACCAACTGGAGACGCTGACCGGCGGCGAAATCGACGTGGACGGCGAGATGATCGGCTACAAGTACGTCGAGAAGAACGGCCGGAAGGTGCTCCAGACCCTCAACGACAAGGAAGTGGCGGCGCAGCGTTCGAAGCTCGGCATGGTGTTCCAGCGCTTCAACCTGTTCCCGCACATGACGGCCCTCGAAAATGTGATGGAGGCGCCGGTTCACGTGCAGCACGTGAACAAGAAGGAGGCCCGCGAACGCGCCATCGCCGAGCTCAAGCGCGTGGGCATGGGCGAACGTCTCGACTACTACCCGTCGCAGCTTTCCGGTGGCCAGCAGCAGCGCGTCGCCATCGCACGCGCGTTGGCGATGAAGCCGGAGATCATGCTGTTCGACGAGCCGACGTCCGCGCTCGATCCCGAACTGGTGGGCGAGGTGCTCAACGTCATGCTGTCCCTCGCCAAGGAAGGCATGACGATGGTGGTCGTCACCCATGAGATCGGCTTCGCGCGCGAGGTCGCCGATCAGGTCGTGTTCATGGACGGCGGCGTGGTCGTGGAGAAGGGCGGCCCCGAGATCATCGACCATCCTACGGAGCCGCGGTTCAAGGACTTCCTGCAGCACGTGCTGTGAGTGCGTTCCCCACGGCGCGATAGCGCCATGACGCCGTTTCTTCTTGAATCGCAGCGTCGTGTGGCGTCGAGCAAAACGTTGAAAATCCCCCATGTTCGGACCCCGACATGGGGGATTTTCATATGTATGGCGAATTTTTGTGTTCATATATCAAAGGTTCTGGCGTATGACGCCATTCGGTTATGCGAATGACACAACCAACCGATAAGCTGAGAGACTATGTGTGGAATTGTTGGATATGCAGGAAAAGTGGAGACCGCGTGCGGCAAGCCTTTGGAGGTGTGCCTTCAGGGTTTGCGCCGTCTGGAGTACCGCGGCTATGATTCGGCCGGCGTCGCGCTGACCGCGCCGGGCATGGACCATGTGGCCGTGCGCAAGAAGGCCGGACGTCTCGCCAACCTCGTCGAGGACGTGGAACGCAACCCGATGCCGATGGCCACGGTGGGCATCGGCCATACCCGTTGGGCCACCAATGGCGTGCCGAACGACGTGAACGCGCATCCGCACACCTCCCGTGACGGCAAGATCGCCATCATCCACAACGGCATCATCGAAAACGCCTCCCAGCTGCGTCTCGACCTGCAGACCGAAGGCTACAGCTTCGCGTCCGACACCGATACCGAGGTCGCGGCGAAGCTGCTCGGCAAGATCAGCGACAAGATCATCGAGGAGACCGGCAAGCCGGACCTGTTCAAGGCCATCCGCCGCCTGGCGCGCATGCTGCAGGGCGCGTTCACCATTCTCGCCACCGATTGCCGCCAGCCTGACATCGTGGTCGGCGCGCGTCATGATTCGCCGCTGGTGGTCGGCCTTGGCGACGGTGAGAACTTCCTTGGCTCCGACGTCGCGGCGTTCGTGGCGTACACGAAGCGCGCGATGGAGGTCGACCAGGACCAGGCGGTGATGGTGTCCGCCGACAAGGTGGTCGTCACCGACTTCATGGGCAACGTCGTCGAGCATCCGAAGACCTACACGGTGGACTGGGACGCGTCCGCCGCGGAAAAGGGCGGTTGGGACTCCTTCATGGACAAGGAGATCCATGAGGATCCGGCCGCCGTGCAGCGCACGCTGCTCGGCCGCCTCGACAAGAACGGCAATCTCAACCTCGACGAAGTGCGCATCGAAGAACATGATTTCAAGGCGATCGACAAGATCATCGTCATCGCATGCGGCACCGCCGCCTACGCCGGCATGGTCGCCAAATACGCCATCGAGCATTGGGTGCGTATTCCGGTCGAGGTCGAGCTCGCCCACGAGTTCCGTTACCGCGACCCGATTCTGACGCCGCGCACGCTGGTGGTGGCCATCTCACAGTCCGGCGAGACGATGGACACGCTGATGGCGTTGCGCCACGCCCGCGAGCAGGGTTCCAAGGTGCTGGCCATCTGCAATACGCAGGGCGCCTCCATTCCGCGCGAATCCGATGCGGTGCTGTACACGCACGCTGGCCCGGAAGTCGCCGTGGCCTCCACGAAGGCGTTCGTCGCGCAGATCACCGCCGCCTACGTGTTGGGCCTGTATCTGGCGCAGATCAAGGGCGCGATGTTCCGCGACGAGATCGCGCAGACGCTGGATTCGCTCAAGGAGATGCCCCGCAAAATCCAGTGGATCCTCG
>ERZ808259.826-NODE-826-length-10248-cov-8.864809_pt1 | contig 10248 bp, 7 predicted proteins | sample MGYA00521279_ERZ808259 | MGnify/ENA primary metagenome ERZ808259 (study PRJEB31516, sample SAMN03275586) | gut metagenome | biome: mammalia-associated habitat; material: feces | host: Papio cynocephalus | place: Kenya | collected 2012-07-27 ... | reverse complement strand
ACGCGCAAACGATTGTGAGCGGAGACGAATAAAGCGCAATCTGAGCGAGAATTTCATACGCTTTTACGCAGTTGCGAACGACGTCGAACATGTCGTACGGGTCTGCATATACGATAATCATGATAAGCACAAGGAAAATTATGCTGACAATCGTGACCATTGCAACCGCAATCGCGCCAAGTGCAAGACGCAAAATTACACCGACAAAACCGAGTTTGTGTTGCGACGCGCTGAGTTTGAGCGTCCAACTAGTGTCGGTGTGTCCCGAAAGGAAAATCGTATAATCGTATTTGCCGTCTTCGGGAAGAAGTTCCGCATAAGTATTGCGCGAAGTCTTATGCTTAAAACACCAGTCGAAACACGTGTGATATTTGAAAACGCTGACGACGAGCCAAATCCACACGAACAACATGAACATGGCGCAAATAAAATGCACCGCAAGCGCACCGTAAAGCGGAAGTTTTGCATTAAGGGGCGCGGTGTCGTATCCCGAAAAAGCGAAACATATCGTCGCTATGATTGTAAGCACGCATCCTATGATGCCTGCCCAACCTGCGTACGGAAGTCCGCCGATGGAAGCGTGCGGCGCAAAGACGAACTTCTCGGTGACGGGTTTAAGCCCGATTTCGCGAAGTTTGTCCGACATATAGTCGTGATACTTGGTTTCGTTGTCCGAACCGGGCAGTCTCGGCCCGATTTCGTTTGCGGCGTATTCAACCATTTCATAGGCTTCTTCGCCGTATTTTCTCAACTCTTCTCTCATAATTTTCTCCGATTCCTTATTTAATTTATTTGTTTGCTACAAAAAATGCGGGTACGCAAAACGGCGTACTCGCATTTTGAAACCGTGATTATTTGGTGATTTTTTCCATACCGCCCATATACTTGCGAAGCACTTCGGGAATGGTGACCGAACCGTCTGCGTTCTGGAACTGCTCGACGATTGCAGGGATAAGACGAGACGTTGCAAGACCGCTGCCGTTGAGCGTATGAACGTATTGCAGTTTGCCGGTCTTGGAGTCGCGGAAACGAGTGTTGTTTCTGCGCGCCTGATAATCGTTTGCGTTGGAAACGGACGAACATTCTTTGTAAATTCCCATGGACGGAATCCAAAGTTCGACGTCGTAAGTTCTTGCCATGGAAGCAGAGCAATCGCCTGCCGCAAGTTTGCTGACTCTGAAGTGCAAGCCGAGACCTTCGACGAGTCTGGACGCCTTGTCTACGAGTTCTTCAAACGCTTCTTTGCTGTGGTCGGGATGAGCGTATTGCACCATTTCGATTTTGTTGAATTGATGTCCGCGAATCATGCCACGCTCTTCCGCTCTTGCACTGCCCGCTTCTTTTCTGAAGCAAGGAGAATATGCAAAGAACTTCATCGGAAGTTTGCTTTCGTCGATGATTTCGCCGGCATACATATTGACGAGTGCGGTTTCTGCGGTCGGAAGCATGAAACGATTGCGCTTTCTGTCTTCGTCGCAGTCGAGCCAGTACACTTCGTCGCTGAATTTGGGGAATTGTCCCGCACCGAAGCCGCAGTTGTAACCGAGTTGGTAAGGCGGAAGAATAAATTCGTAACCGTCTTTGAGATGTTCGTCAACGAAATAGTTGAGAAGCGCCCATTCGAGTCTTGCGCCGACTCCGCGATAAATCCAGAAGCCGTTGCCCGAAAGTTTTACGCCGCGTTCGTAGTCTATCATGCCGAGATCGGTGCAGATGTCGACGTGATTTTTGAGCGGAAAATCGAATTTGGGTTGTTCGCCCACTATTCTGATGACCTGATTGTTTTCTTTTTCACCCGGAAGAAGGTCGGGGTCGGGAATGTTGGGCATACCTGCAAGCGCGTCGTTGATTTTGCCGATGAGTTCGTTGATTTTTGCGTCGCCTGCCGCGATTTCGTCGCCGAGTTTTCTCATTTCGTCAAAGATAGGTTCGACGGGTTGTCCCGCTTTTTTGAGAACGGGAATTTGCGCGGAAACTTTGTTCTTTTGCGCTTTGAGTTGCTCTATCTCGGTGATGGTTGCCTTTCTTTCGTCGTCCCATGCGATGACGTCGGTAAAGTCTGCCTTATAACCTTTTTTTGCAAGAGCGTCCACGACTTCTTGCGGATTGTTTCTGATTCTTATAAGATCCAACATAATTTGCTCCGTTGACCTTTCGGTCTTGGTTTTTGGTTTTATTTTATTTTTATGCGCTTAGGGCGCAATTTGCACTGTTTTTCGATTACGCTATGATGTTTACGAGTCTGCCGGGAACGACGATGACTTTCTTCGGCGCGCCTTGAAGTTGGTCTTTGACCGCTTCGATTGCCGCTTTTTCGATTTCGTCCTTGCTCGCTCCGTTCGCGACGGTGATTTTTGCTCTCATCTTGGAGTTGATTTGCACCGCAAGTTCAATCTCGTCAAGCACCATTGCCGCCGGGTCAAACACGGGATAAGACTGGTTGAACACGCTGTATTTTTCGCCGAGCATTTCCCAGAGTTCTTCCGCAAAGTGCGGAGCGAACGGCGCAACGAGAAGCACGAGATCCTTTGTGCAATCCTTGTAGAACGCGTTTTTCTTCTCGACGTTGGCTTCGTATGCATAGATTGCGTTGACGTATTCCATAAGTCTTGCGACTGCCGTATTGAATGAGAATATACCCAAATCGTTCGTGACGCACTTTATGGTGTTGTGGCGCACGCGGTTGAGTTCCTTCTCCGCCTTGCCGAGCGGTTTGTTTTCAAAATCTATTTCGTAGCACTTCTTGACAATGCGTTCGATACGGTCGAAGAAACGGGAAATCGAATCGAGACCGTTTTCGTTCCACGGGCCACCTTCGACATAGTTGAAGCCGAACATGAGATATACTCTGAAAATGTCCGCGCCGTATTTTGCAATGCTGTCGTCGGGAGACACGACGTTGCCGCGCGACTTTGACATCTTGTTGCCGTCCGGGCCGAGAATCGTGCCTTGGTGAACGAGAGAAAGGAACGGCTCGTCAAAATCGAGATAGCCCATATCTCTCAACGCCTTGGTGAAGAATCTTGCGTACAAAAGGTGCATGCAAGCGTGCTCCGCACCGCCGATGTACTTGTCGACGGGAAGCATCTTGTCAATCCACTCTTTGTCAAACGGCGCGTCGGCGTTGTGTGCGTCGGGGTATCTAAGGAAATACCAACTCGAACACACGAAAGTGTCGAGAGTGTCCGCGTCACGCTTTGCGGGACGACCGCAGACGGGGCAAGTGGTGTTGATAAATTCTTCGCACTTTTTGAGCGGCGATTCTCCGTCGGGCGTGAAGTTGACGCCCATAGGCAAACGCACGGGCAAATCTTTTTCGGGAACGGGAACGTCTCCGCAATGGTCGCAGTGGATAATCGGGATAGGTGCGCCCCAGTAGCGTTGACGGCTCACGAGCCAGTCACGCAAACGATAGTTGGTTTTGAGACCGCCTTTGCCTTCGCTTTCGAGTTTTTTGAGTATGGCTTTTTTGCCTTCTTCGCTTGAAAGACCGTCAAATTCTCCGCTATTGCAAAGAATTCCGTATTCGCAGAACGGAAGCGTATCGTCCACGCCGTCTTTGCCTTTGATGACGCGTTTAACGGGAAGTCCGAGTTTTTGCGCAAACACGAAGTCGCGTTCGTCGTGAGCGGCAACGCCCATAACCGCGCCCGTGCCGTAACTTGCGATGACGTAGTCCGCAACGAGAATAGGCACTTGCTCGCCGTTTATCGGGTTGATTGCGTATGCGCCCGTCATTACGCCGGTCTTTTCGCGAGTGGAAGAAAGTCTGTCGATTTCGGTGGCTTTCGCGCTCTTTTCCTTGTATTCTTCAACCGCCGCCTTTTGCTCTTGTGTGACGACCTGGTCGACGAGCGGGCTTTCGGGAGCGAGAACTACGTAGGTCACGCCGAAAATGGTGTCCGCTCTCGTGGTGAAAACTTTGAACGACAAATCTTTGCCGACCACTTTGAACTCGACTTCACCGCCGTAACTTCTTCCTATCCAGTTCTTCTGCATGAGTTTGGTCTTTTCGGGCCAATCGAGTTTGTCAATGCAATCGAGAAGTTCGTCCGCGTAAGCGGTGATTTTGAAGAACCATTGATTGAGATTCTTGTGAGTGACCTGACTGCCGCATCTTTCGCAAACGCCGCCTTGCGCCTGTTCGTTGGCAAGAACGGTGTTGCAGGACGGACACCAGTTGACGGGTGCTTCCTTGCGATATGCAAGACCGTGCTTGTAGAGTTGCAGGAACATCCATTGCGTCCACTTGTAGTAGTCGGGAAGACAAGTCTTTATCTCATAATCCCAGTCGTACATCGCGCCGATGCGTTTGAGTTGTCCTTCCATCGTGGCAATGTTTTTGAGAGTGCTTTCTTCGGGGTGGATACCCGTCTTTATCGCATAGTTTTCGGCAGGAAGACCGAACGCGTCAAAGCCCATCGGCTGAAACACTTCGTAACCCTGCATACGTTTGAATCTCGCGAACGTATCCGCCGGGCCGTAGTTGTACCAGTGTCCGGCATGGAGTTTCGCTCCCGAAGGATACGAGAACATTTCGAGACAGTAGTATTTTTTGTCCACTCTCGAACGGTCGAATTTGTAAAGGCCGGTTTCATCCCAGACCTTTTGCCATTTGCTTTCGATTTGCTTATAATCCATAAGCGTCAAGCACTCCTAAGAAAATATAAAATAGTAATATTCAGTTTAATACCATATCCGCCCGTTGTCAAGCGGGCGTGCGCGCACTATGTTCCGTTTTGCCTTATTTTTTTGACGATATTTTTCATTTTAGCAGTCTCAACACGGCGCAAAAAAGGAAAAAAGAAAATTTTTCATCCGCTTTTTCAATCGCTATTGAAGATACAAAAGTTTTTTGATATAATGATTTCATATTGCAGGAAAGGGGCAAAATATGAAAAAACGCGTATCTATTCTCATTGCAGTCGTTTTAATCGCACTCGTTTGCATATCACTTGCGGCGTGCGGCGAAAAGGGCGGAAAAGAAACTGATTTCGTGAAAACGGACGGAGCGAAAATTCTCGGAAACGACGGAACTCCCATAGGCCTTTACGGCACGAATCTCGGCGGCTGGCTCGTTCAGGAAGAATGGCTCGTTCCGACGAACGTTGACGGCGACTACGGTCAAATCGACATGATGCTGACTCTCGCAAACAGATTCGGCATGGACGGCATGAACGAACTGCTTGACGTCTATATGGACAACTGGGTGACCGAACTCGATTTCAAGCGCATTGCCGATATGGGGCTCAACTGCGTGAGAATTCCCTTCACGTATCTCAACTTCATGGACGCGGTATCTTACGACGAAGAAAGCGAATCTTACGTTCGCACGCCTTTTGACAGGCTCGTCGTGGTGAAAGACTCCTTTGCCCGTCTCGACCGGGCGCTCGATATGTGCGACAAATACGGCTTGTACGCCATTCTCGATATGCACGGCGCAGTCGGCTCTCAAAGCGGAAACGACCACACCGGCGATATTGCTTTCAAGGACGGCGGTCAGTTGTGGCTTGAAAACGAAATCGGCGAAACCTGCCGTCAAAAGACTCTTGAATTGTGGGTTGCGATTGCAAACCGTTACAAAGAGAAAAAATGCGTCGCAATGTACGACCTTCTCAACGAACCGGGACTTAAAGTGGACGGCAATCAATCCACCGCGCACGATATTTGTCTCGACTTTTTCGACGAACTGTACAAGGCAATCCGCGCGGTTGACGGCAATCACGCAATCTGCATGGAATCCTGCTGGACGCCCATGGAAATTCCCGCGCCGAGCAAATACGGCTGGGAAAACGTGATATATCAATATCACCACTACAACTGGGCGAGCAGCGGCATAACCAACTCCGCATACTACTCGCTGCAACTTCTCATGAACAATCTCGCGACCAAAGCAGGCAAATACAACGTGCCCGTGCTTATCGGCGAATTTAACGTCTGGGCGGATTCTCACCCCGACAAAGTCAACGCAACGGGTCGCACGTCTGTGCAAACGGAAGAAGAAGCGTGGGCAGGCGTCATCGAACTTTATTGCGCCGTCGGCTGGAATTTCACGACCTGGAATTTCAAACACGCCGCACTTCACTCGTCCTGGGGACTTTTCAACTACTCTCCCGACGTCGCGAATATGGACGAGCAAGCGGATTTCTACAATATGGGCAAGGACGAAATCGCGAAAATATGGGCAAGACACAACTCGCAAAACTACGTCGAAAACACGACGCTGACGGGTTGCATTCTCCCCTACATATCCGATTTCAACACGAACGGCAACGACAACCGCACCGCAACCGAAATTTTGCAAGACAAAGACCTGTATATTCTCTCGTTTGAAGAACCGTCCGATGAAGATGAAGACGACGAATGATTGCTTCAATGGTTGGACAATAATTTCGATGCGTGATATAATACGATAATCAAAGAAGGAAAGGGACGATATGTTTGTTTCATTTGAAGGTTGCGAAGGTGTGGGAAAATCCACACAACTGAAATTGCTCAAAGACTATCTCGAAGCGACCGGACAGCACGCCGTATACGTGCGTGAGCCGGGCAGTACGGAAATAAGCGAACAAATCCGCAAAGTCATTCTCAATCCGCAAAACACCGCGATGACGGATATGACGGAAGCGCTTTTGTATGCGGCAAGCCGCGCGCAACTCGTGCGCGAAGTCATAAAACCCGCTCTTGAAAGGGGCGAACTGGTCGTGTGCGACAGATACGTGGACAGTTCAATCGCATATCAGGGTTACGCACGCGGTCTGGGCGCGGACACGATAAAGCAAATCAACGCGCCGGCAATGGACGGTTGCCTGCCCGACGTCACGATTTTTCTTGACTTGCGTCCAAGCCAATCCTGGCGCACGTTCAAGATTCAAGACGATAGAATGGAACTGGAATCTTCCGCTTTCCACGACAAAGTGTACGAAGGTTATATCAGCGAAATCGAAACTTCAAACGGTCGTTTCGTGCGGATAAAACCCGATTTTGATAGAAACGTCACTTCTCAAAGAATAATAGACGCTTTGAGAGAAAGGGGTGCTATAAAGTGAGCGAACTCACCTTTGAAAACGCTTTGCGCTCGTCAAGGGCTTACTCTTTGATTCGTAGCGATTTGTCGACGGGGCTCGGTCACGCCTATATGGTCGTGTCCGCCGACGACGACGTCGTGGACGAATTTTTCACGCTGGTCGGAGAAAGCATATATTGCAAGACTCACGACGCTTGCGGCGAATGTGCAGAGTGCAAAAAGGTTGCGCACAACAATCACGCGGACATTTTCCATCTCTACCCCGTCGGCGGCAAAATCAAGGTTGACGACGTCGAACGCATGCTCGACACGATTGCCGTGAAACCGCTCTCGGACAGAAAAGTCTATTTCGTTCACCGCGCCGACCTTATGAACGTTCAGGCGCAGAACAAGATTCTCAAAACGCTGGAAGAACCGCCCAAAGACGTGACGATTTTTCTCGGAGTCGCAAACGAAGCAAGCATGCTGGGCACGATAAAGTCGCGCACTCGCAACGTGTATATCGACCTTTTCGACGAAGACGTGATATATTCGACGATGCTCTCTTTGGGACTCGACGAAGAAATGAGCGCAATCGCCGCCGCATGCAGCGAAGGTCAACTGGGAAAGGCAAAGAAAATTGCCACTTCCCCGAAGTATGCCGAACTCTACAAACTCGCACTCTACGTACTTGACAATCTCAATCGTTCAAGCGACGTCGCAAAGGTGGACGGACTTATGCTTGCAGAGCAGGATCTCGGCGGACTTTTGGACGTTATGTCGATAATTCTTCGCGATATGCTCGTTGCAAAAAGCAACAAAGACCTTATGCTGTCAAAGCACGTCTCCACGAGCGTTGCCGGACTCAGCGAAAAATACTCCGCCCGCGCACTTGCAAATATCATTCAGCGAGTCAACGCCGAGCGTAAAAAACTATCTCTCAACGTCAGCGTCGCCGCAACGGTGGACGACTTGCTGTTTTCTATTTTGGAGGCTAGATACAAATGGCAATAATTGTCGGAATAAAATTCAGAAGCACCAACAAGGTGTACTACTTCGACCCGAAGGATATCGATTTTCAGGAAGGAGACGGAGCAATAGTTGAGACCGCACGCGGTCTCGAATACGCCACCGTCACAATCGCCAACAAAGAAGTTGACGACAAGGAAATCGTGCAACCGCTCAAACCCGTCGTGAGAAAAGCAACTCCCGACGATATAAAACGCGTCGAGAAAAACTTGCAGGACAAGGAACACGCGCTCAAAGTCATAAGGGAAAAAGTCGCGGAAATGGGCATCAACATGAAACTCGTCGACGCAGAATACACCTTTGACCGCACAAAACTTATCTTCTACTTCACCGCAGAAGGCAGAGTTGATTTCCGCGAACTCGTGCGTGTGCTCGCATCGATATTCAAAGTGCGCATCGAACTTCGCCAGATTTACGAACGCGACGACACCAAAATGCGCGGCGCGCTCGCGCCTTGCGGACGCCCCTGTTGCTGCACCACTCACCTGCCCGACTTTGAAAAAGTGTCGATAAAAATGGCAAAAATCCAAGGTCTCAGCCTGAATCCGCAGAAAATAAGCGGCGTTTGCGGCAGACTTATGTGCTGTCTCAAATATGAAAACGCCTATTACAGCGAAGTGTTCAAACTCATGCCGAAAGTTGGCAGCAAAGTGCGCACCGCAGACGGAGAAGGCACCGTTGAATCAAACGACCTGATAAAACAAACCGCTCGCGTGAAAGTGATGCTCAAAGACGGCAGTTTCGACGTGAAAACATACGCGCTCGAAGACATGAAAATCGCCGAACGTCAGTCCACCGCCGAAATCGACGCCATGTCCGACAAAGAAGAATAAAAAATATTTATAATGATAAACACTCATATAAAAGGCACGTTTTACCGTGCCTTTTATGTTATATCGCTATCACCTTACTTATTTGAAGAGCAAAATCATACATCCTTTCTATTTGACTCAAAATATAATCTATTTGTTCGTAATTATCTTCACAATTGCTGTGTATATCTAAAATCAGTTTTTCATTTTTAATTGTTACATTTGCAGATCCTGCCATCTTTTCAAATGCCATATCTTGTTGCATTAAAGGTTTTACGGCATCAACAAAAGCATCAAATGCATTTGCATATTTTGGAACACGCAAATTAACAATCCCTCTATTTGTTTTATATACTATTGACACTTTGGGAAAGGATGTTTTGAACCATATCCACGACGAATCCGCTCCTTTTTCTTTTTTATTATTGGTGATAATAAGTCTAGATGAATTCAGTTTACATCTGTTTGTAAAAGCTTCCCAAAAGCGCATTACCTTCTCATCTTCTATCATAAGATATCCTTTTTCTTTTTCCTTTAACGCAAACTTAATCATGTCAGCTTTGTATTTTTCTGCAGCCCCATTATATCCCCCTATAACTGAAAGCATTTCTTCATATGAAACAAAATAACTATATTGCGCATTTTTATCATCTTTATGAGAGTTAATATAGCTTTTAGGTGCAGCCAAAAACACAACATAATCGTCAAGTTGTTTCTGCTTTTTCAAAATTTCTGCTCTAACAAAATAACGACTGCTTTGTTCATTCATAGTAATGGCATTAATCTTATCTTCAATAAAAACTCCAAATCTCTTTCCGTTCCTATTCAATATAATTGTAATATCTGATTCTCCCTCTTGTGAATAAAGCGATTGATATGTATCCGTGATTATGTATTCTTCATCGTCCGCAATTCCAACTTGTTTCAAAAACAAATCTGCGAAAGATCTTTTGTCTATAAATTCTTGAATTATTAAAAGGTCAATATCTCTTTCAAACATTTTGCTAAAATGATTATTCATATTCTAAAACCCCTTCATGATTTATCAAAATTATATAACAAAAAATATATTGCGGCAAGAGCCAAAAGTATTTAATTACATAATTGAAAGTCAAGCATTCGTTTATATAAACAAACAACAAAAGTATTTTATATACAGTTTATGATAAATTATTTATTCGAAAAAACATTTTATCTTGATTTATATATAACAAATGGTTAAATTTCGATACTTATATGCAAAACAAGGAAACACCCATCCGAAACAAAACCCAACGTACATATAGTACGTGATTTTGGAACGGATGGGTGTTAACACGGTTATTCGCTATTTAGCGCGTTTTTATTTGCAGTCTTTGCAATCCATTTCTTTGCCGCTCTTTGCGCGGGACTTTGTCGTTT
>ERZ808259.825-NODE-825-length-10253-cov-9.702098_pt1 | contig 10253 bp, 12 predicted proteins | sample MGYA00521279_ERZ808259 | MGnify/ENA primary metagenome ERZ808259 (study PRJEB31516, sample SAMN03275586) | gut metagenome | biome: mammalia-associated habitat; material: feces | host: Papio cynocephalus | place: Kenya | collected 2012-07-27 ... | reverse complement strand
ATTCGCTGTCGGTACGCGTATAAGAATGCGATAAATAGATGAAGAACAAGGAAACGCCCATCCGATACAAAACCCAACGTACATTTAGTACGTGATTTTGGAGCGGATGGGCGTTGACGCAGTTATTCGCTATTTAGCGCATTCTTAGATGGTGCGCTCGCCGTTTTCGTCTTCAATAACGTACAAAATATTCACTTCGTCGCCCGTTTGAGCGTCGACGTAGATATAATAGGTACCGTCTTCGTGACACTCGAATTCATAGGTGAGAACTTCTTGGGTTTCTCGGAGCGGAATGAGTGCGAGACGACCATCGGAAACGTTTTGCAGTGAGATTGCGGATTTTGCGGTTTCGACGGATACGGTCGGCGTGACAAGCGTGCGGACGCAATGGTTCATGGCGTAATGCGACGCGTCAAGACCTATTGCGGTTCTGTCGCTTTCACGAATCTTGACTTTCACCAAATCGGGATACAGAATCGCTCCGTCCTGCACCGGCGCGAGATTTACGACGCATTCTCCGTCTGCGGACGACGACCACACGACAATCATATCGTCAAAGCCGACTCTGCTTGCAAAATCGATTGCGGCACGCTGACAAGTGAGACTTGCTTCGGTTATGCTCACCGCTTCGTCGTATTTCGGCGCAGTGTTGTATGTCACGAGCATACCGCCCTTTCTTGCGATTTGCACGAATGAATTGCCCGCATCGCTTTCAAAAGTGAAGTCAAAGGTCTTTATATCCCCGTTGCTCTCACCCTGAAATGCGACGTTCTTTATTCGCTGCGCGCCGAAGATCTTTTCGACGATAGAGCGCGCTTTATCCTGCGATATTTCTTCACCGACGAGACCTATCGGTTCTCTGCCTTCGAGCGCGGAAGAAAACGGCCCGTCGTATATCATTTCGGGATAGTCGAAACTAGGTTCTGCGAAAGTTTCGAATGCGCCGTCAAATCCGTCAAGCGCACCGCTGTCGATGAAAGTTTGTCCGTCTTTGACTTTGTCTCCCACGCTTTCAAGCGCAACGCGATATGCGTCTGCAACTTTTGAAAGTTTGAAAAGCGTTTGTTTATCGCTTGCGGACAGTTTTTCTCCGCGCGATATTTTCAACGCAAGCGCATGGGAAAAATCTCCGAGTTGATTGACAAACTTTCTGGCATTCATAACGCCGTCGCTTTGAGACTCGAACGACGACAAATCGTCTTCGGCAAGCCCTGCGACGTTCCACACTTCATATAGCAAATCCTGTTGCATTTTCGGAGAATTCGACACGCCTATCTTGCGGAGATTGATACCCAAATCGTTCGCTCCGTCGAGAAGGTCGTAATACGCCCTGAAATACACCGCGTCCATTTGCTTTTGGTACGCTTCGTGAGTGGCAACGGTTTGTTGCGAAAAATAAAGCGCAACCGAAAGCCCGACTATCGCGCTTGCGCAAATGCCGAACGCCGTTGACAAAATCGCGGTTTTCACCACGTTTGATTTTCTTTTCTTCTTGATTTCAGAGACGCTTTTTGCGTCTTTTGCTTTTTCGTTTTTATTATCCTTTGAATTTTTCATAATCGCTCCTTAACAAAACGCGTGATTGCCTATCGTCAGTTTGACGGGGCGCGAGAGCATCCATTTGCTCGTCGCAGTGCGCGGATTGTAATAAAACAAACAGTTGTAGGTCGGATCCCAGCCGTTGAGCGCGTCACGCGCGGCATTGTACGCCGATTGATTCGGCGTGAGATTTATCTGTCCGTCGGCAACGCAATCGAATGCGCCCGATTGATACACCACGCCTGCCACCGTATTCGGAAAAGACGAACTCTTGACCCTGTTGAGAACGACGGCGGCAACTGCCACTTGCCCCGTATACGGCTCTCCGCGCGCTTCTCCGTATACTACGCGCGCAAGAAGATTAAGGTCTGTCGAAGACGAAGAAGACGATGACGAACTCGTGCTCGAAGTAAGTTTCAATCCCATTGCCTGCGCAGTTGCCTTGCCCACTATGCCGTCGGCAGTAAGTCCGTTTTTCTTCTGAAAACTGATGACTGCACTTTTTGTCTTTGCGCCGAATATTCCGTCCGCAGTGCCTTTGAGATACCCCCAACGAATGAGTTTCTGCTGCATAGTCTTGACGGTATCTCCGCGAGAGCCTTGTTTAAGCACCGCCGCATCTGCAATTGCGGAATCGGAAAAGAACGCGCTCGACACAATCGAAAACACGACGAAAGCACATACGAGACACAAAAGCACTCTGAATGCGATTTGTCTTTTTTCCGCATACGCATCGGTCGCGATAAACGAATTTTTTGATTTCATATTGCACTCCTTTTTTTGATAGTTTTAGTTTCGGTTTGTTTTTTATGCGTATAACCCGTCAAAAATCGGGCAAAGATACTCGTATGAAAAAACGCCGCATAATTGCATTCGCGATTTTAATCGTGACGATAACAACTGTCGCACTTACGCTTTGCGCCTGCGATTCAAAACAGGAAAAACTCGCAAACGAGTGTGTGAGAATACATATAAGAGCCAACTCGAATTCGCAAGAAGACCAGACCGTAAAACTTGCCGTACGCGACGAAATCATCTCATATCTCACGACAAGGCTTGCGGATTGCAAAAGCAAAAACGAAGCCGTGAAAGTGCTTGAACAAGAAGAAGATGAAATCGTTGAAATCGCAAATTCAACACTTTATAAGCACGGATTTGATTATAAAGCGTCGATTGCGTTGAAAAACGAACATTTCCCCGACAGAAAATATGACGGCTACGACTTCCCCGAAGGCAACTACGACGCACTTATCGTCTATCTCGGAGAAGGCGTCGGAGACAACTGGTGGTGCGTTGCATTTCCGCCGCTGTGCTTCGTTCCCGACACGCAGAACGGAGAAAAAATAGTGTACAAATCCTGGGTGAAAGAATGGCTTGAAAAACTGTTCGGTTGACGTTTGTCACGAGTGTCGTCCGTCTTGAATTTACCGTTAAAAATTGCAATACGAGAAATCGCAGAACGACGAAACTCACGCCATAAACGCAAGCGCGTATAAAAATCGAATTCTTGCCGATAATAAGAAAAAACGACAAGGAGACGTAATGAAAATATTCAGAGAAATGGTGCGCAACACCGCAATGGGCGTGCAATCCATAGAAGATATGCTCGACTATATCGAGTGCGACAAACTCAAAAATCTCGTCCTTTCTCAAAAGGAAGTGCTTGAAGACTTCTATCAAAAAGCCGCAAGCGAACTCGGAGAAAAAGAACTCGAAAACGCAAAAACGAACCCTATGCAACGCATGATGCTCAAAGCGGGCGTGAAAATGAACGCCGGCATAAACAACAAACCGACGCATCTTGCAAGCATGCTTATAGACGGCTACAACATGGGCATCGAAAGCGTGCAAAAGTGTATAAACGAACTTGCAAGAGACGGCGTTGACGTGCCCGACGTTGCAAGAGACCTTATGAAAGTCTACGACAAAAACATAAAAGCCTTGCGCGCGTACCTATAATACGCGCAACAAAAAAACAAACCTTATTTGATATAAATCAAACAATTCTCTCCCTTATCTCCCCCTTTGCAAAAAGCGTACGCCACGGCGTACGCTTTTTGTTTTATCGTTTATAAAGTTTTCAGGTTGCGTAGACGATAAACTGATTTACGCCCATTTTCACGACGGCGTATCCCAGTCCGCCTTGCGCCGAATACGTAATGTACACGCAAAGCGCCATATTGCCGTTTTCACGACTGTACGCAATGAGAATATCGCGTTCGGCATTAGATTCTATGTACAAATCGTAAGTCTCGCCGTTGTACGTGAAGTACGTGTTCTTGTACACGTTGTATTCGGTTTCCGCTTTCGGCGTGGCGACTCTCGCTTGATGAGACGTTGCGATTGCGTCGTCTGTGACAAGGAAATAACTATAATTGAGATACTCTGTCACGACTGCCGCGCCGCCCACTTCGACGTCGCCCCAAGTGGTATCCACGACGTACCATTCTCTCACGCCGTCGTCGTTCGCGTCTATGAGAACCTTGTTCCAGGCATGCCCGTATTTTGCCTTTTCGGAATCGGGCACGGACGCGATATTTTCCCCTGCATAACCGCTCACACGGATTGCTTTGATGTTTTCCATGCCGCAAAGCAGCGCAAACGCTTTCGATTTTCCGTCGCACACGGCTCTCTTGTCGTCAAACACGCCTTCGAGATAGAACGCGTTGTAGCAGGACGAACCCGAGCCCGTTCCGTTGCTTGCAACAGCGTAGTCGTAAACGACTTCGTTGACAATCCAGTCGTATATCACCGCAACTTTCTCGACGTCCGTCAAATCTTCGGACACGTAGTCGATAAGCACTTTTCTTGCTTTTTCATAAAGATTTTGCAGTTTTTTACCGCTCTCGTCGGTCGAAAACACGGGTTTGAACCCGTTTGACACGGCGCGATACAAATCGTTTGAGTTGGCAACGTTCATGGTTTCCGTCTTCGAATCTATGGGAAGCGACGCTCTCTTGTCCGACACTTCGGAATATCTTACGAATACGTTTGCCTGCTTGGCGTTGGACGCAGGTCGATACGCGCCCGAAGGAATTCCGAACTCCGTTCCGTCCACAAACGTAAACTTGCCGACAGAGCCGATTTTGCTCATATTATACGCATAATATCCCGACTCGTCTCCGCCCTGCTTTATTGCTTCGGACATAACGTCCGCAAATTCGGATTGAGTGACAGCCCAGTTTGAAACAGGCATATACATTTCGTAAGTTTTGTTTTTCTGATGCTGCGAAATGGCGTATCCGACAAACTCGTTTGCTTCTTCCTGACACGCCACGTATCTGTCGCAATAGTTGCCGTTCCAAAAGAACTTATCGGTGATTGCGCTCTTTATATCGTCGGGAATCGCGTCGACGTCGTATGTCATATAATATATCGTTATTCTTCTGCTTACGACGTTATCAACGGTTGCCGTCACGATGTTTTTGCCTTCCGTTAAACCGATATCTTCGACTTGCGTAGATCTATCGCCCATTATGGAATTGCCGGAATACTCGAAACTCCAAAAACACTCCGCCGCCAGATTTGCAGTGGCAGGCGAAATCGACGCAGTCATACCGAAATGCAAATACTCCGTCGTTTTCTGAACGTAATAGGTGTCTTCTGCAATCTTTGTAAATCTCGCGTCGTTGATGACGATTTTCACGTTGTCAACCAAATCGTATTTTTCGACGAATATGAGACTGATAGTCGTGGACTTAGTTTCCATTCCGTCCGCGCTCAATTTACAAGTGACGTCAACGGTCGTAGGCGATACGATACCCGACACCGAATAAGTATATTCCGTACCTTCTGCAACTTTTTCACCGCCGACAAACCATTCCGCCGTGACCGCAAGATCGGGATCGAGAACGGCCGAGTTCCATCTCGCAGTGAGTTGCACGTCTTTCAGACCGCCGATTATGTTTTGCTGAATTTTGCCGTCAACGATTTTCAAATCGTCCTGACAATTTATTGTCGGAACGTCGAGTTTTGCTTCGACTACGTTGATTTTTATGCTGTCGGAACGCACGAGTTCGTTCACTTTCGCGTAATACTCGAACGTTTTGCCGACGTCCGTTCTTCCGAAAATATGAGTGTACGACGATACGTCGTTCACTCCCGGTATGACGCTGTCTTTTCCGTCAACTATTTCGTGCCACTCTATCGACGGATAATGCGCCCTTTTATTATTCCAAACGACGGCAACGGTAAACTCTTTGCCTGCTTGCACTTCGTACTTTCCGTCCGCAACTTCTTCGAGTCCCGTTCTTGCAACTACGGACGCAGACGAAATGGTTTTTAGCGAATTGAAAAGTCCGCACGACGTCAAAAGAACGCATGCAAGCGCAAACACAACCGCTATAAGCAATACTCTGCCGATATTTCTCGATTTCTTCATATTTCCCCACCAAGTCGACGCGTGCCGACTGTATTTTATGTTTTTATTTTATTATTTTATTTATATAATGTCAATACCGCTTAAATTTTGCTAATTCTTGCAAAACTTTCTTCGTTGTGATAAAATTCTTGTCATGGATAACAATTCTATGTTCTCGCTCAAAAAACCGATAAGCAAAGAAGACGCGCTCGCTCTTCACCCGATGGCACTTGCGTTCGTCGGAGACGCAGTGCAGTCACTTTACACTCGCACGAGAGTCACGATAGGCTCGACGCAAAAAACGGGTGCGCTTCACTACGAAGTCACAAAGGTCGTAAAAGCGGTGTCGCAAGCGGCGGAAGCGGAAAAATTGCTCCCCCTTTTCGACGAAGACGAACAGGACGTTTTCAGGCGCGCGCGCAACTGCAAAGTGCAAACAAGCGCAAAGCACGCCGAAATGAGCGAGTATAGACGCGCAAGCGGTTTCGAAGCGGTTCTCGGATATTTGTATCTCACAGGCAACACGCAAAGACTCGAAGAATTTTTGTCCATGTGCTTTGAAGACAATATAAACAAATAATCTCGCACTCTTGCGACGAATGGCAGGCGCAATCTATACGCCTAAAAGGAAAAACATGTATATTTACGGACGAAATCCCGTCAAAGAAGCGTATCGCGCGGGGAAAACCATAGACAAACTTTTCTTGCAGAAAGGCGAATTCGATCCCATGCTCTCGCAGGTGCATAAACTTGCAAAAGAAGCGCGCACGGTCACGAGTTACGTTGACAAAAACATGCTTGACAAACTTGCAAACGGCGGCAATCACCAAGGCGTCGTCGCGGCGGTCACAGACTTTGAATATTGCGACGTTGACGACATAATCAACCTTGCAAAAAGCAAAGACGAGCCCCTTCTCATCGTGCTTCTCGACGGCATAACAGATCCGCACAATCTCGGCGCGATTATAAGAAGCGCGGAGTGTTTCGGCGCACACGGCATAGTCATTCCAAAGCACAGAAGCGTCGGTGTGAACGACACTGTCGTGAAAGTCGCATGCGGCGCGACCGAGCATATGCTCATCGCAAAAGTCACGAACATAAACGACGTGATAAGAGACCTGAAAGAGCAGAACGTGTGGGTTTACGCAACGGATTTTGACGGTAAAGCCCCGAAAGATGCAAATCTCAACGGAAACCTTGCAATCGTCATCGGCAGCGAAGGCGAAGGGATTCACCGCCTGACCAAAGAACTTTGTGACGACACTCTCACCATTCCGCAATTCGGAAACGTCAACTCTCTCAACGCATCGGTTGCGGCAGGAATAGTCCTATACGAAGCAATACGTCAAAGACGATAATAAAAACACACGACAACATGACGAAAGAGCAGGAAATTCAACTCATAAAAGCCGCAAGGCAAGGAGACGTCGACGCAGAAAACGCCGTCGCGCTTTCCTATATGAATCTTGCAAAATCAATCGCTCGTTCTTTCGGCGTGGTTGCCGATGCAGACGACCTTGCAGGTTACGGTATGCTGGGACTTATGCGCGCCATACGCACGTATGACGAAAACGGCAAAGCAAGTTTCAAAACCTACGCTTCGACGTGCATACGCAACGCAATCGTGGACGCATTACGAAAGCCAAGTCTCGACGAAGTCAACATAGACGACGTATCGGTTTCCGAATCGGTCCAAGCCCCCATGCAAGACCCCGAAGACATTTTCATCGAAAACGAGACTTCCGCTCTTCTGTTCGACGCAATATCCGCCCTGCTCACCCCCGTGGAACTTGCCGTGCTTAAACTGCATCTTGAATGTTTGAGTTATGCCGAAATCGCAAAAGAACTCGGCATAGAGCAAAAGAAAGTGGACAACACCATATATTCGGCCAAAAAGAAAATCAAAAAACTTCTCAAAAACGAATAAATAATCAAACAAAACGAAATCACCCTTACGGCGATTTTTCTTTTTATATTTTGTTTTTATTCGGCATAAAAAAGACGCCCGCAATTGCGAGCGCCTTTTTATATTGTGCTTGGGAGAAAATTATTCTTGATCTGCTTTGACCAAAGATACGTTGCCGGTGAGACCGACTTCGAGAGTGTCTTTTTCAACGTTGTATTGCGCTTTGCCGGTAAGGTCTGCCGTTGCGTTGTATGCGCCGAGAACGGGGACGTTGACTGTTGCGTTGAGATTGCCGTTGATTGCAAAATCTTTTGCGTCTTCAGCACTGTTTGCGGAAACGTTTGCAACGAGCGTGAATTTTACGCCGTAACCTGCAACTGACGTATCACCCGTGACGGTTACGATTGCGCCGTATTTGTTGTCTGCAAGTTTGCCGAGTTCAATTGAAAGGTTGACTTCTGCGTTTGCCGTGCCGCTGATGCCTGCGCCTGCGCCCATTTCAAGAACGATAGTTCCCTTTGCGGTGGAGTATGCCTGAATGTTTGCGAATGCGCTTGCCGCGTCGCAGTCTGCAATTGCACCGAGCGTGAAGACCATTGCGTCTTTTGCGGTGTCAAAGTTTGCCTTGCCGGAGAAAGAAGTGAGATCGATCTTGATGTCTTCTTTGCCTTCTTGTTTGACGATCTTTGCAACTTTTGCGGTGAAAGTGTAATCTTTCTTGCCTTCGAGTTCAACTCCTTCGTCGAGTTTGACGTAGAGTGCGTATTCTTCGGTCATGCTTTCGCCGGTCGCTTCGTCAACATAGGTGAAAGAGATTGCATACTTTTCGGAATAATCCGCGTCGTCGCTGTCCACTTTCGTGACGGAAATGCCGTTGTCGCCAAGGAATTTGTCAACGCTGTTCACTGCGCTTTCAACGATAGGTTGAACCATTGAGCCGATGCCTTTGATCGATGCGCCTGCCGTTGCAGAGATTGTATCGCTGCCGACGTTGAGATTGATGCCTGCGGTGAAATCGTCATCCGTTGCATCGGTTGATGCGGTGGATGCACCTGCGCCGCCGAGTTGTGAAGCCGCCACAGCCACTGCCGTGCCGAGAACTTCGGAGTTGCTTGCCTTGTTGTCTTGCTTGTCGCATGCGACGAACGCTACGACGGAGAGTGAAAGCACGAGAACTACGCAAAGAACTGATACGATTGCTTTTTTCATGATATATTATCTCCTTAAAAATTTTCTCATCTGCCACCTTTCGGCGACGATAATATGATACGTCTGTCAAATAAATTAAGGCTAAATCAAACATAAAGATTTTCTAAAGATACGAAAAACAGAAAATAAAGTTCCTAAACGCAAAAACTTTTGAAAACCGTTCGTTTCACCATTTTTACGTTTTCGCTTTACTTTTATTAAAATATAATATATTATTATTGAGCATTCAAAAGAATGCATATTCCTTTCCCGTAAGGGACACATAGACCACAAGGAGGTAAAAAAGTATGGACAAGTATGAAGTTCTCTACATCATTCGCTGTGACGTGGACGACGACAAGAAGACCCAAACCGTTGAAAAGTTTGAAAATCTCGTCGCAACTCTCGGCGGAACCGTTGACGCTTTGGACAAATGGGGTATGAGAAAGTTTGCTTACGAAATCAACAAGCAAACCGAAGGCTACTACGTTCTCATGAACGTCACCTGCACCAAAGAAGCACAATCAGAACTTGACAGATACATGCGCAACGACGAAAACGTCGTAAGACAAATGATCATCAAGAAATAATCGCAAGGAGAAAAGTATGAACAAAGTATTTTTGATCGGCAATTTGACCAAGGATCCAGAACTCGCTTCCACAAATAGCGGTATCAAATTCTGCAGATTTACACTTGCTGTGTCTCGTTCCTATTCAAAAGACGGCAAGAGAGAAACAGACTTTCTCCCCGTCGTAGTTTGGAGAGCACAAGCCGACAATTGCGCACGCTATCTCAAAAAAGGCAGCAAAGCGGCAATCAGCGGCAGCATTCAAACGAGAAGCTACGACACGCAAGACGGTTCTCGTCGTTACGTGACTGAAATTGCGGCTGACGAAGTGCAATTCCTTTCCACGAAATCCGATGAAAACGGCTCTGACGACGTCGATTTCGACGATCTCAAGCCCATCGACGAAGACCTTCCATTCTAATTTTTTAAGGAGTTAAGAAAATGGCTGAAGAAGTTAAAGCACCACGCGCACCCAAGAGAGTGCCCAAAAAGAAAGTGTGCACGTTCTGCGTCGACCACGTTGAAGACATCGACTACAAGGACGTTGCAAAACTCAAAAGATACACCACCGAGAAAGGCAAAATCCTTCCCCGTCGTATGAGCGGTGTGTGCGCAAAGCACCAAAGAACGCTCGCAGTCGCAATCAAGAGAGCAAGAGTTATGGCTCTTCTTCCCTACAAAGCAGACTAAA
>ERZ808259.823-NODE-823-length-10258-cov-33.174655_pt1 | contig 10258 bp, 9 predicted proteins | sample MGYA00521279_ERZ808259 | MGnify/ENA primary metagenome ERZ808259 (study PRJEB31516, sample SAMN03275586) | gut metagenome | biome: mammalia-associated habitat; material: feces | host: Papio cynocephalus | place: Kenya | collected 2012-07-27 ... | reverse complement strand
AAAATATAAGTATTTAAAATCAAAACAACAAAATAATAACATGAAACGGGGGGGGTATACACCGCATTGCATTTTGAACAGAAGCAGGAGCTTTTCAAGAACGGCAGAGAATGAATACACTTTTACGGTGATTACTCTATATTTGTAGAATATACTGTTGGCGGCTCATTATTGAGCAAACATGACAGCCGAAACAATAGAGTTCACAGTTATTTTACAACTGTCGGAGATGACATATATTGACAATTGTAAAATGTAGTGATATAATTATAAGGAAGAAAAAAGAAAAATAAAAGAAAGAAGGTGGTAAACAGTGGGAACAAGAACCGTTTCTAAAGACCGCAACGCGCTTGTACGCTCGGCTATGGCAGAAGCCAATATAAAACACTGGCAGCTCGCTAATCAGCTCGGAGTTAGCCGTGTGACGTTACAAGACCGTTTACGTTATGAGCTGACGAAAGAAGAGCGGCAGAAAATACTTGCGGCAATTACCGCTTTGAGGCTCGGCAAGGAAGCAGAAGCCGAAAACAAAGACTAAGCGCACACTTAATTAAAATACTTAAATCAATACAGAAAGGAGTGTGAAACAATGGCAGAAGGAACTATAGACAAACTGCGAATAGTTGTATCAGCAGATACAAAACAGGCTGAAACAGCACTTGAAAAGCTTCAGAAGTCACTACAGCCGCTCACGGACTTTGCTAAGAAAATGGGCGATATAGGCGGTATCAAGGAACTTAAGAAGCAGACAAGCAGCACTTCACAGAGCATGGCAGAAATAAGCCGACTTGCAGAAAACGCAGCTAAAGGTTATCAGAAGTTAGGCGCAACGGCAGGACACACGGCGGCAGAATTCGCACAGCTTCAAAGCCGGATGAAAGAAATATTGCCGCTTTTGAAAGATGTTCACAGTTATTCAGAAGCTTTCAGCAAGGCGTGGAATCTCGGTTTTGATATCGGTGAAGCCGGAAGAATAGCCAACGCATGGACTAAAAGCAATCCGGCAGTTGAGACGTCAAAGAAAGCTAAATCGGCTTTTGTGCCGCTTGATGAGTGGCGTTCTACTCACAAAGATACGTTCTCAGAAGGTATGCGAACAGCCGTTGAAGGTACTCTCGGCGTTGCCAAGAACCTTGTGGGAGCGTTTACTCAGCTTGCCGGACTGTCTGCGAAGGTGGCGTTTAACCTCGGCGGTAAAGCGTTTGAGACGCTTAAAAAAGCCGCCGCTTCATTCAAGCAGACCATTAAAAACATTGCCGGAAGCTTGACTAACAGACTTTCTAAGAACATTAAAGGATTCTCGGACGGTTTTAAAAAGCTTGCGCAGTCTTTTGGGCGTGTGCTGAAATACAAAGCTATATCGTTTGTCTTAAATCAAATTTCAGCGGCAATAAAAGACGGTACAAAGAACTTTTACGAATATAGCCGCGCCATTGGTGGAGATTTTTCGAAGAATCTCGACAACATAGCAACAGGACTACTTTACTTTAAGAATTCAGTGGGGGCGGCGGTAGCACCTATTGTTAATGCTCTTGCACCCGCATTTGATATCTTGATTGACAAAGTGGTTGAAGCCGTTAACTGGTTCAACCAACTCATTTCAAAGTTAACTGGCGCGTCAACGTGGACTAAAGCTATTCGACAGCAAACCACATATGCAGAAGCCACTACAGAAGCGGCAGATGCAACTAAGCGACTGTTAGCCGGATTCGATGAGCTTAATATAATAGGCTCGTCCTCGAAGGGAACAGGAACGAATGTGGGCGGTATGTTTGAAGAAGTTTCTCTTCCTGGCGGCAATCTTGACTTTACTTTTTCCGCTAAAAACCTCGCAAAAAAGCTGAATGAAGCAACAAAAAATCTCGACTTGACCAGCTTCACAAATTCGCTCACAAAGAAGATAAATTCTGCATTATCGGCTATAAACGATTTCGGGCGTGAACTCGATTTAACAGACCTCGGAGAGGGAATAGCCGTGTCGTTGAATGATATCGTGAACGGAATAAACGCTGAAGACCTCGGAGCGGCGTTCGCTCAGAAGCTCAACACAATAACGGAGCTTATCGGCGGTTTTGTGTCCTCGTTCGATTGGGCAGGACTGGGAACGCAGATAGGAACAGCCGTTAATGGATGGTTCAGTGAAATAAACTGGCAAGCAATAGGAACAACGGCAAGCGACACAGTGAAGGGAATTATAAAAACTCTCGACAATGCTATTACAACGACTGATTTCTCACAGATTGGAAACTCGTTCAAGGCTATGTTTAATGCCATTGACTGGCAGGGTATATCAGACGAACTAATTCAGCTTGTGGGAACAGACCTTATAAATGCCGCTAATACGTTGTTCGGCTCTTTTGGCTGGGCGAAAGCAGGGGAAGCAATCGGCAAAACATGGAATTCACTTGTAACTCTCATGTCAGATACAATCCACAACATTAACTGGACTGGCATAGGCACTGCGGCGGCTAACGTTATTAACAGCGCGATTTCAACCATTGACTGGAGCGCAACAGCGCAGGCTATTTCAGATGGTGTGATTGGTGCGCTTGATGGACTGAACACGGCTCTTGCAAGCGTTGATTGGCAAGGATTCGGAGACAGCATAGGCAACTTCCTTGCTAACATCGACTGGACAGGCGTATTCGGTAACTTATATCAAGTATTATTGAATGCCTTAAACGGACTTACAACTTCACTCGCTGCGGGAGCCGGAACAATGATAGGTAATTTGTTCTCGGGCGGCAAAAACAAGTCTGCAAGCAAGGAAGCCAAGAGCGCAGGTGAAGAAACTACTGAATCATGGGCAAAAGGTTTAAGTGACATATGGCACAACAGCAGTCTCGGAAGAACGGTAGACAATATTGTTAATCCTTTTCTTGACAGCTTTAAGAGTGCTATGGGCATTAACTCACCTTCAACCGTTATGCAGGAATTGGGCGAATACACTAACGCCGGATTTGTTCTCGGACTTGAAGATAATCAAAAGATATTTGATACCTTCAACAACACTACAGATGGACTGCTGACAGGCATAAGCGGCTTTAAGTCGGACCTCAACAACAGTCTCAATGGTGTGACATATACGCTCAGAGACAGCATTAACAACGCCGGAGACACCGCAACAGCAGGATTCAACAACATACTGCGTTCCGCTAACGATTTCGCCGCAGAGATGGCAAAAATCACGGTAACGCCGCAGGGAGATATCACGAGGGGAATAACATTCACTTCTACCTATGCCGGCAATATCAATTTCAGCCGCACAAGCGCGGTTATATCCGGCATTCAGAATAGCACAGCTCGCGCTATGTCAAATGCTATTCCGCAGACCAACGCCAACGGCAATAATAGCGAAATAGTGACCGAACTTCAAAGATTGAGAAAATCTGTCGAAGACAAAGAAAGCAAAGTGGTTATTCAGCCGTCAGCGGCACTCGGCAGAGTGAATAAGCGTTCCGAAGCTTTATTGAGAACGATAACAGGAGATTGATGTGTGAATAAAAGACCATGAAGACAGATAAAGAACGAAAGCGGCAACAGGTTCAGCGTGAATTCGGCGAATATTACGAGTGGATTGAAAGATTGCCGGAACTTGACTTGAAAAACCCCGAAGCCGTCAAAGAAAGGATATTTGAATATTTCGATTTCTGCACTAAGAAGCACATAGTGCTTTCAGTGACAGGTTTGTGTGCGGCTCTCGGAGTAGACCGCAGAACATACGAATACTGGCAGAGCGGTTATTACAGACCGGATTTATTCCAGATTTCAAGAAACGCAAAAACGTTAATATGCGTCTATTGGGAACTTCGAGGAATGGCAAGTCTCGACAAAACAGATATTTTTGCTATCTATATGTTAAAGAATCTGCACTGCGGTTATAACGATTAACCATTTAATTTTGAAAAGAGGTATTAAAATGTCAGACAAAAAGAAAGATGTGAATCTAATTGAGTATTCGCTCGAAAAGATTACTGACGAAATCGAACTGATACGTAATACTATCAGTGAACACGGTGAACAGAACCGAAACATTATTGATTCTTATTATCAAAATCTCACCGAACAACTTGAGAAACTCGATGATAAGGAGAAGTATACAGAGCAGTTCGCGCGTAAAGAGGAAAAACGCCTTAAAGAGAAAGCGTACGAAGAATGTAGAGAAGAAGTGCGGCTTAACCACGTTGAAACTTACCGAATAGTTTCACTCTCAACTCAAAATATTAATAACTTCATAATCGGAATCCTTTGGGATATTAACATTTCACAGCGTTCGATGTTCGATACGATGCGATTTATGAAAGAATTTAATGTAGCCCCTACACAAGCAGAAGCGCGCGAAATGCTCGCTAAAGGAATAGGAAACCGACTTGTTTGCCGAGCCATCGAAAATTTATGCGCCACATTCAAGATGAAAGTTGAATACTACGACCCCACCCGTGTGACAGACTATCTCGAAAGCGAGGTATTGCCTTTCCTTGAAAAACCGTTCAATGGAGTATATATGGGCGAAGGGTACACCGGAGAACCGACATTCATGCTCGAAATGAATCCAATGGTGATGTTCAGAAACGTTCCGATAAGCAATTCTTTTAATTCGTTGCTAAGCTACAACCTCGCCGAAGAATCTATCATTAAAAAGCTCTCAGAGCTGATAGACTATTCTGCCAAAACTGAAATTAAAGTCTATGACGCAGAACCCGCGACAGTCGCAGAAGCTCTCGCTCAGGCACAGAAACCTAAAGAAGCCTCTGTTGAAAATAATCTCATCGATAACATTGACTGTCTTAATACAATAAACCAGAGCAATAAAAAGATTGATATCGAGGGATATATCGAAGCCACAAACGGCGGTTTGAATCCAAGTATAGACTGATTACTCGGCTTAGTGCCTTGTAATATATTCTCCTTGCGTTCGCAAAAAAGGCACTATTAAAAGTGCTTTTTTTCTTTTGGCGGATACTCGGAGGACTAACCGCTGCACAGTGCTCTACATTTGTCAACCACCCAGTGTCTGACGCGCCACAACGCTCTACAGCGCACGCAGTCAACGACAAGGCAAATCACTATGAATTCCGTTAACAAGCTCACACGGGTTTGTGGCGTTTTGTAGAGCATTCCGAAGCTTGACTGACGCATTGACACACCATTATAACGCACAGCAACGCTATTTCTTCGCATATCCGCATTGATTCAGATAAAAGGAACAGCCTTGAAAGAATATATTGTGTCCTCTTCTCGGCAATTCGCCGGATTCGCCGGAGTTGAACGGTACGTTCCCATATATTGGAATTTGAGAGTGCGTACCACTTCCCTCTATTATACAAAAGTTCCATTTTGTATAATTGAAAAAGTGTCACTTTAGGCACTTGCCTAAAACAAAAACCTTCAAGAAACGATTTAATTCACTCTATAAACTAAGTCCTTCCCTTCCCTACTCGCTTTCCAAAAACGGAAAGCAAACGTAAAACTATTACTCAAAAAAGAGTAACAGTGCAATAGTTTATATTGGTTAGTCAAGAAAGGCTAACCAAAGAAAAGAACCCGCGCATTTCTGCACAGGTTCATTCTTGCGTTATTCGTTTTCCGGCAGGAGCTTTTCAAGACGTTGTTTTATCTCGCTGTCAAAGTCCGTGCCGCTCGAAGCAGCTTCATGCGTCAGAACGTCTCCAGGCTGACAGTTCAGCATATTACAGATACGCTCTAAGCTACTCCATGATATCGGCTCACCGTCTCTCAGACTTTGTATAGCACCCTCGGACAGCAGGCGTTCTTTCCGCAGTCGGTTAGTGTTGTAACCGTGTGCTTTCAGCTCTTCAAGTACGTTGATTCTGTATTTTAACACGTTCCGTCCTCAGATACTATCTTGTATTCGGTGTACCTCTTGCCGTCTTGCATGATTTTCTTCACTGGCAACAGTTTTAATTCTATCGGTGTCATGTGCATTAATCCGCCGATGTAAACACGCTTGTATGGATATAGATAAGCTTTAGGTTCACTTGACGATATTTCTTTTAAAATGATTTCCGGCTCGTTCCCTTTCATTGTATCATCTCTTTACATTTACATTATTTTCGATGTAAATTACATTATTTTGAATGTAATTCGTTGTCGCGCTCTATCGTTTCATCTATCGCGCGTTTAATGAATCCATTAACTGATTCGCCGTGTTTTTCAGCGTGTGTTTTGATTTCTTCCCGCTGACCTTTCGGAAGAGTAACGTTAATTCTGTCGTAGTTCTCGCGCGTGTATTTTGCGACAGCTCGTTGACTTGCTTTTGTTGTCGGCACGTTTTCACCACCTTTTATATTTACGTTGATATATTATTATACCACAATTCTATATTGATGTAAATATACTTTATGCACAAATGTGAGAGGGATATTTCATTCATTATGTCAATTGATATATTGATGTAAATATACTATAATATAGTCACAAACAATAAATCAATAAGGACGGTACACCACCATGACAGAACTTGAAAGAACACAGCTTACAGAAGCACTCACAGAACTTTACAGACGCATTGAGGACATTTCAGCCGATGAGAGGGGCAAATATATTGCCGTGCTGAATATCGCTTCCAGACAGTCCGAACGCACGTTAGAACTTGTACGGAAAGTGACATTGTCGCTGATAAGATACGCCAAGTAAAGAAAGAAGCCGGAGCTATTCCGGCTTTTGTTATATAAGCAAAAATCCGCGAACTGTTAAAAACAATTCACGGACTAAATGCGGAATGAATTACTGACGGAATCATTCCTGACTTACTACTTGTGATAGCTATACTATTATACCACAAATAAAGCTAAATTGCAATAGCTTGAACACTGTCGACCCGCTTGTAAAGGGTAAATTTTGGCAAAAGCATTATTCTTTTACGCTTTTGTTGCCGTTTTTTCTACGCTATAGAAATGTAAATCTTTGTAAAAGTGTTGCATTTGAAAACGATTTGTGATATAATAGAACTTAAGAATAGCAAGAAAAAAACTGTAAAGAATCGCCCATTCTTTACAGTTGGTTACGGAACGTGATTTGTTCTTCATTGATTTCGTTTCCTTCAAGCATATTATAGCACGTCCAAACAGGAATTGCAATAGCTAAACCGAAGAAAAACAAAATCTATGGTAATTTTTTTCTCGGCTAATTTGTTAGTGAATCTCCATTTTTTAATAAATTGACAGGGAAAAACACGTTCGTAACTCCGCTTGAAGCTCGAGCGTGTTTTTCTTTTCTTATTCTACATATGTCGATTTTTTATTAAAAACAGGAGATTTTTTTGATGGAAACTGTTGTTGACCTATTCGCACTAAAAGAGTTCGATATTTGGACAGGCTCAAAAGACAAAGTGCCGTATGCGCCGGAATTGGGATATAACGCCAAGAGTGACGCGCCGGAAACATGGACTGATTATAAAACGGTTAAACATTGGAGCGAAGAACAGCGTAAACTCTCGAACTGTTTCACTTACGGCGTAAATATTGCGCTTAAAGGCGTTCCGAACCTTTGTGTGATTGATATTGACAAGGTTCTCGATTTTGAAACGGGGGAACTAATCGAAAATCCGCTTGCCGCTGAAATACTCGAACCATTCAGGGAAGCCGGAGCTTATATTGAACGCTCAATAAGCTCTCTGGGATGGCACATATATTTCTATGTTGATTATGAAAAGCTCCACATACTCAATAAATCAGAATTCGATGAAAAATACAGTGCAAGCGACAACACACTACATATTGATTTCCGTTCCGGCTTGTATGCACCATATTTCATGGGATTCACCGAAATGGACGCTACAGGAGCTTTCAAGGAGTGTTCAGAACAGTGTTTAGACTTCCTTGACCAATACATGAAGCGCACCGTTAACGGCTCTCCACGAACTTTCAGCTACTCTCCAGGCATTCTGGGCGAATCGTGGCGTGACAGGCTCGAAATGGCGCGGAAATCAAAAAACGGAGATAAATTCAAGGCTCTATATGACAACGGCGGTATACTTAATGGCGTTATGCTTAATGGCGGCGATAAATCAAGTAATGACTACGCTTTGTGTTGTCTGTTGGCATTCTGGCTGAATCGTGACCCCGAAGCAATGAAAGAAGCGTTCCTTGCTTCATTACTCGGAAAACGGTTCACAGACCCCGAAAAAACGGACAAGAAAAAAAGCCGTGGTTATGTAGAACGCACTATTGAAAAGGCAATATCACAGCAAAAGGAAGTCTACACTCCGCGCCGTGGCAGACCGAAGAAGCAGGAGCAGGAACAGGACAAAGAGAAACTACCACCGAAAGCCGAAAAGCCCTATTTGTGTGTTCCGGTTCTGCGCGACTTCCTCGAAGAACACGATATACATTTACGCTTCAATGTGGTTACTCAGCGTGTCGAATATACAGGAATACAAACAAGCCTTGAAAAGGCGCAAAATAATTCACTAATACTAATTCATAGCTTGCTGAAAGAAGCCGACTTATACCGTGGTGTGAATGCTCAGACGGTTAAGGACTTTTGCCTTTCGCTTGCGCTTGAAGACTGTTATAACCCCGTCCATGAACGCATATCCGCGATAAAATGGGATGAAAAGTCACGCTTGCCATTATTTTATGAACTGTTAGGCGCAGAAGCAGATGAACAGTCACAACTGTTATTCCGTAAATGGCTTTGTTCTGCTTATGCTATAACACTCAACGACTTGACAACTACGGGAGAGGGAAAAATCAGCACAGAGGGCGTTTTGGTGCTTGTCGGCAAACAGGGAGTAGGCAAAACATCATTTTTACGCAAATTGTTTCTTGATGGCTACCTATTCCGCGAAGGACTAAGTATTGCCGACTTTAAAAACCGTGACGCGCTATCGCTTCTCACCTCAACGTGGTGTGTGGAACTGGGAGAAATAAAGAGTTCTTTATCTGTTGCCACCATGGATGAACTGAAGAACTTTATTACACGCTCTTGTGACGTATGGCGCGCGCCGTATGACGCTGTAGCAGAAACTCACGCAAGGCGCACGGCGTTATCAGCTACGTGCAACAATGCCGACTTTCTTGTTGACACAACAGGCAACCGCCGTTTTTGGACTATTCCGGCAGACGGAATCAAGGCGGAACGGATGCGCGACTTACCTATTACGGAAATAGAACAATTGTGGGCAGAAATACAACACATCGTTGAAACCGCACGCACAGAGAGCGAAGAAGCGTTTAACGCTACTTTCCGCCTTGCGGCCGAAGACTTAATAAAGCTCGAAGAGCGCAACGAAGAACACGTTATTGATTTACCAGGCGAAGAAACCGTATTAAGTTTATTAGAACGCTTGCAGGGCGATTCATACAACGGGCGCAAAGTTCAGCATAAGCCGATGAGCGCAACGGAATTAATACAGGCTAATTCCACTAACGCAGACTGGACTAAGTTCACGCCTAAACAGATAGGCGCGGTTTTAGCGAAGCTGGCACGGAACGGCGTTATCGAACAGCAGAAAAGCGTTAAAGTCAATGGAATTGTGTTAAAACGTTATCCGAACTTGCCATATACAGAGTTCAACACATCCGTATATACGCACGAGATACAGAAAGATATCTAATCTCAATTAATAATTAATCTCAAACAAGAGAGAACAACATTTTTGTTGTTCTCTCTTTTGTCGTTTTCGGGTAGTAGGCGATAGTAGGTGCGCGAATGAGGTAGTAGGTAAGTTACTACCCACACATATAAACCATTATTCGTTACTTTTCGTGCTTTATGAGGTTATAACACTCTGCTTTTCCGTGTTTTTGTGATTATAATTTTTGTCGGTAATAGGTAGTAAGTAGGTTGTATGTGGTTCTCCAAACTCTATAAAACAATAAAATAAATCCCTATACAACTGTAGTATAATATATAACCGCTATTTCTACATCTGTATAGGTAATAAACCTATTAATTTTACATAGTAACATACTTTATATTATATTTAACATACTACCTACTACCATAGGTATTTATAATTAGATTTATATTGTTTTATATATATAAATGGCGGTTCAACTCTCATAAAACAAGCGGTTTTTGTGTTATGTTGGTAGTATCTTGTATACATACTACCAACATACTACCACCTACTACTACCGACCACCGCGACAATTTAACAATAGTAAGTTTTTTTGAAAAAAAATACCCCAAAAAATCCCTACACAAATGTAAAATCCCTACACAATTGTAGAACAAAAAATATAAGTATTTAAAATCAAAACAACAAAATAATAACATGAAACGGGGGGGG
>ERZ808259.821-NODE-821-length-10323-cov-4.119400_pt1 | contig 10323 bp, 7 predicted proteins | sample MGYA00521279_ERZ808259 | MGnify/ENA primary metagenome ERZ808259 (study PRJEB31516, sample SAMN03275586) | gut metagenome | biome: mammalia-associated habitat; material: feces | host: Papio cynocephalus | place: Kenya | collected 2012-07-27 ... | reverse complement strand
GAGTTTTCTCGGTGCTGCGCCGTCTTGTTGCCGAAAGGCAAATAAAACTCGGAGCATATCGAAAATGAAAAAACACATCAAAAATTATGACATTTTCAAAGAAACAATATCTCAAAACAATGTTCTTGCAATGGCAGAACAACTGGCTATGTACGAAACACGCTTCCTTATCGGTTATATGGGAAGCAGAATGCAAAAGATATATGTTGACCTATGCGTTGATATAAAGCGTAAAAACGATATTAATCACACGTTTAGCGACGGTTATGATTTAGTCCAAGAATGCGCGCTATTCCTTTGTAATCATTATGGGAAGCGATTAAACGACGTTTTGACACGCGATAAAAAAGGCAAGGCGATAACAGTTAAGATTGCGTGCGTAAGAGCAATGTCTAAACTTATAACTCGAAAAACAAGCGATTATTTCCGCTCCGTGAGCCTTGATGCTTTAACGCCCGATAGCGAGCCGTATTGTGAGATTGAAGAAGATGTTGTCAAAGACTATACCGTCTATGATTCAATCGTTGACAGCCTAAATCTGACGGATAATATGAGAATTGCGCTCGAATGTCGGCAAAACGGACTGAGTTATCCCGAAATCGCCGCCATACTTGAACGAGCGCAATCCACCGTGTTTGAATATTTCATCAAAATGCGACAAAGATATTCAACTGTTTTATGTGCGTGTAATTAACTAATTTTTGATATGAAAAACATTCTAGTGTGATGTGCCATCTTTACAAGAAAAGATAGCACTCTCGAAAGAGTGCTATCAAAATACATACTATTTTTTAGTTACTTTTGCTCGTTATCGGTTTTCTTCCTTAATTCGGTATAGAGTTCTTTCCCCATCGTTTGCATTACTTTTTGCTTAAAATCCGAATCCTCATACAACTTTTTGAAAGTGTCGTTATTTTCCAAAAAGCATTTTGCGACAATTTCCATAAATTTTTCAGGGAAAAGGCTATTGATAAACATTTCCGGATCGTTACTCAGTGCATAACGCTGATACTTTTTTATTTCGGTATCATTCATGAACATGTTCAAAATACCAGAAATAATAACGCGATCGCTGTCGGTAAATTCTCCGTTATACTTATCGTTAACTTTTTCGATAATTCGTTCAAGCGTATCTTTTTTCTTTTTCCTGACAGGCGCGTCGGTGCTGTTACCAGGCTTAAATTCTCCGCTTTTCTCGAGTTGAATAGAACCTCTAAACGACTCTTTCAAAGACTCGAATTCCAAACGAATTTTATCGTCCAAAAGATACTTGTTCGTTTTTTCGGCTGGCAAATAGGAAATCAAGTGGCTTGTAAACAAGTATTCTTTGAAAAGTTCTTCATCGTGTATTCTAACAAGTTGCGCAATAAAAGAATAGGCTTTATTAAATTTTTTAATAAGTCCGCGATACAAGAATTGTTTATCTTTGTCAAGTTCCATGTAATTGTCAACGACTGATTTAAGAAGGCTTGAAAGTTTTCCCGAAGTCGTTCCTGTCTGTTTCTTTCCGCTTTGACTGGACATAATGTTGCAAAACTCGTCAACTACAGCAAAGTCATAGAGCATATATTCGTTGATTTTTGTTCTAATGTCGTAAACTTGGTTATAGTCTGTTATGCCGTCAAGAACAGTGTCTTCGTAAAATTGCGAAAACGCTTTTTTAATTTCTCCTTCGGTATTCACAAAGTCCAAGACAAAAGTATCTTCCTTGCCACGAGTCACTCTATTCAATCTCGATAACGTTTGAACCGCATTAACACCGGCAAGTTTTTTGTCAACGTACATAGAGTGAAGCAACGGCTCGTCAAAACCCGTTTGATACTTGTCCGCAACAATCATAATTTGATACTTATCGCTTTTTATTGCTTTTCTGAATTTTTTATCCGTATTGATAGAATGCCCGTCGGCATCGATATTGAGATTTGCTTCTGTATATTCGTTATCGGTATCATCATCGAATTTAACAGTACCTGAAAATGCAACCAAAACGCCGACATTATGGCATTCTGCAGGATGACTTTTGATATAATCTTTGATAGCCCAATAATAACGCACAGCATTATGTCTCGAATCCGCAACAACCATAGCCTTTGCGTGACCGTTTATTTTTTTGATGCCTGACTGCATAAAGTTGGACATAATGACGTCGGTTTTATGTCCGATGGTATAACCGTGTTCTTTGTAGTACCTTACAAGAGCCTTTTGAGCAGGCCCTTCGATAAGTTCCGGGTTTTCTTCCGTGACCTTAACTATTTTGAACGCCTCTTTTATTGTCAAATAGTCTTGCAATACGTCCAAAATAAAGCCTTCCTGTATGGCTTGTTTCATAGAATAGACGTGAAACGGCTTGAATCTTGGCTTTCCGTCGGCTGTTTTTGCAGAAGCGTCTACCATACCGAATGCTTCCAAGGTTTTCGGCTTTGGGGTGGCTGTAAAGGCAATAAAAGTCTGATTTGTATGCTTGCCTTGAGCGATAAGGTTGTCCAAAACGTCGCCTTCGGTCAGATCGTCAACATCAATGCCTTCTTCGTCGGCATATTCTTTTAATGCTTTTTCCTTATCCAAAAGTCCCGTTTTCAACGCGAGAGCGGTTTTACCGTTTTGTCCTTGATGCGCTTCGTCGATTAGAACGGCAAAGTTTCTGCCCGATAAATCCGCAAAATCCTTGTAGGCAAACAAAAACTTTTGAACGGTGCATATAATGATTCTCTTTTTGTCGTTTATTGCGTCTTTAAGGCCTCTCGAACCTTTCTTTTCGTCGATTGCCTCGACAAGTCCGGGAGTGTGGTCAAACCCGTTGATTGTATCTTGCAATTGAGAGTCCAAAACAACTCTGTTTGTAACAACGATAACGGAATTAAACACGGGTTTATTGTCCGAATCAAAAAGAGATGCAAGCCTATAAGCAATCCACGCGATAGAATTGGATTTTCCGCTGCCTGCCGAATGTTCGATAAGATAATTTTTACCCGCACCGTTTTTTCTCACATCGTCCACCACTTTATGAACGACGTCGAATTGATGATAGCGAGGGAAGATGAGTTTTTCTTCTATAACTTCTTTTGTTTTTCCGTTTACTTCTACTTCTTTCTTTTCTTTTACGAAAGACACAAATTTTCGTATTAGGTCAAGGATAGAATCTTTTGTTAAAACCTTTTCCCAAAGATATGAGGTGGAGTAACCGTCCGGATTAGCCGGATTTCCTTTTCCGCCGGAATTACCCGCACCATTCGAGCCTTGATTGAAAGGCAAAAAATATGTATGTTCGCCTTTAAGGACTGTGGCCATCCACGTTTCATAATGGTCAACCGCAAAATACACGAGGAAACGATAATTTAAGCGGAATATCTTTTCCTTTGTATCCCTTTGCTTGTATTGACAAATTGCGTCCTCGTAATTCTGTCCTGTAAACTGATTTTTCAGTTCGAGTGCAATTACAGGAATGCCATTCACAGATATGACCATATCGATGGTTTCATGTGTGGATGCAGAGAAGTAAAACTGACGTGTAACGGAAACAATGTTCTTTTGATACAACTCATTGTCTTTTTCGTTCAGTTCAGACTCCGGCTTGAAATAGCAAACCTTCAGTTTTACGCCCATATCAGTGATACCGTTGCGCAAAACGTGAATAAGCCCGTGGTCTTGAACTTCTTTATCGAACCTTGCGGCAAGTTTAGCCTTTGCTTGGTCGCCGTAAAGCGTTTCGTATCTTTTCCACGCCTTAGGTTGAGTTGATTTTATAAAATCAGTCAGCACGTCGATATACAGGCATTTATCGCGATCGAAAACATGAGAATACACCCACGTTCCGTGTTCGTCTTGCCAAGAAAAATTAACAAGACCGCCACTTGTTATCATAAATTGCTCTATATCATGCTCGAATCTTTTTTCCGAAATATCAACCATTTTTACCCTCTGTCTGTAATAAATTTTGTTTTATTCAGAAATTTATTAGTTTTTTCTATTGTGTCATACCTGTATTCCGCCTCAAAGCGACTGAAATATCGTATGTAAATCTGCCAACCGTTGTTTTTCGCTATCTCTATAATCTTTTTGGCTTTATCAGTTTCAGAAACAGAAAAGTCTATGTAAATTGCGCTAATCATATCGACAGGGACTTTTCTTCCGACAAGATTGCCTCTATCATTCAGAATAACACGCCATTCCTCTTCAGTTGACCAAGATTTATCCTTCGTCAATACCTGTTCCATAATCATTTTATCAGCCTTAATCAATGCAGCGGAATCGTTTTCCATTCTTGCCTTCATAACATCGACGTAGCTGAATTTTTTCTTCTTGCCGTAGCGAACCATTTGAGTATTGATAAATAATTTCTGCAACTCAAACGAAGTTATCTTTGAAAAATCATATTCGATACAAATGCCTTCGTTATTGCAATAATATGCCCACATACTGTCTTTTTTGTAAGAGGTTGTTAAAGATAGTATCTGCATGCTATCACGAATTTCCTCTGTTTGAGCAACAAAATTACTTATCCTTTTTCTGATTTGTTCTTCGCATTGATACTCATCACTATACAAAGCAACTGTATTTAACAATTTTTGCTTTTGCACATGCGTCAATTTATATTTTTGACAAAAAGAATCATACTTCAATTTCCCGATTTTTCTTCCGTTTTTGGTTATGCAATTAAAACAGTCTTCAACAACTTCGGGTGTAATATTCGGATTGTGTTGCACCAATTCCAAGTAAAAACCATTTACAAGCGTTTTTCGGAAGTTATTATCTTTTAGGAAAAACCTTATCAGTTTTTCCATTTCTTGTAGCACGTTTGCATTGAAAGTGCAATCCTTGTTGTCGTTCAAATGCTTTGCCGAACTAAACCAAACATATTTATCTTCCAATTCGTCTATGTGAAACGAGTCCAAAGACTTGTACTTATACAACTTGCCGCCGTTCGGCAAAACGGGAACAAGATCGGAGAATAATGCCTTTACGTTATCTTCGCACAGTCGGGAAGCATCAGTAACGGCATATAATTTTTCTTCGTATTCTTTATATGCTTGATTTTTTGCCATCACACAACTTCCTTTTTGCCTGTTACATATTCGTAAATAAGCGATTTTTTGTATTCGTTCAACTTTTCGATTTTCTCTTGCTTTAATACAATAAGTTTATCTATTTTAGCACACTTATCGTCAAGATATTCGGCTATTTGCTGTTGTTCTGAAAGGGAGGGCACTGTGACAAAAATATTGCCAATTTCAAAAGACGAAATATGTACGACTTTTAATTTTGCTTTCCCATAACTTTTTTGCATTTGTGAACAGGTCGCATATAATGCATAGTTCATATATTTAGAGTTCTGCTCATGCCTAAAAACTATGATATCTCCGCCAGCCAAACATAATTCTTTACCTAAATATACAATATTTTTTCCTATTTCTTCAACCAATTCCCCAGTGCCGGCAAAAAGGATATCACCATACTTGAAAAATTGTTGAACAGTAATTTTATTTGTATGCGTTTTACACTTTTCAAAGGATATATCGTACTTTGTGTATATTTCACCATATCGCACACAAGGAGTATCTCCATCTATAACAATGTCTTCTTTTGTAATCCCATTTCCCTTAAATATTGAAGTGGCAACATACTTTGCGCGCTTAACACTCCAATTTTCAGGCACAGCACCAAGCCATTCGATACCACTGTCTTTCATAGGAGCAGAAGTATCAAGACCTTTTGTAACCGCTTCGGTAATAACCGATTGCTTGTATTCTTTCAACTTTTCTATCTGGGCCTGCTGAACCTCAATCAACTTGTCCACTTTTGAACATTTATTAGAAAGCAATGTCCCAATCTTCATTTGTGTATCCAATGGAGGAATCGGCGTTCGAATAGACTTAAACATTTCTGTGGTAACCGTGTAACGAATGTTTTTTGAATAAATTTTGTAATATCGGTTTGAAAAAGCATACTGAAAAAGATAATCAACATATAGATTATCAGCCAGCTTTTTATTTATTTCATACACATCATATGCAGACGTAATCATTCCATAATAGGGCGACACCCCTGAAAAAACTGCAGAGCAGTCCAAATCAAATAAACAAAAAATCATATCGCCCGGAACAACTGTCTGGTAATTTTCGTATGAATCGGGCACCTTTCCCCCCGCAACACTACCATCTTTTTCTTTAACGCCCATAGTAGTGAGCGACAATAGTTTATATTTATCCCACGTAGCCCCAACCTTAACAGAATGATTTTCAAACAGGTATTTGTTTGGGATAATTTCCCAATTATAGGGTATTTCGCCAATCCATTCAATTCCACTATTTTTCATTGATTTTTCCATACTCCGCTATTAAATAATTTACAAATGCACAGCAACTTACCAACATGTACTTTGAATCTTCAAAAGATACACTGCTTTCAAACATTCCTTCGGCATGGCGTATTCCACCTTCATCTGATGTATAACCATACAAAGAAGAAAAAGATTTTCTCATGGCTTCATGAATTTTTACCCCATGTTTTTCCAATTGCTTCAATGCAACTCCTAGTGTTGCATTGTCATCCTTCGCAATTATTTGGCAAATCGATTCCACCGCACTAATGCTTTCTTTAATACTGTTCTTATAATCAGGATTCTCTCTATTGGATAAAAACGACAATGCCTTTTTAATATGCGATTTACAGCCATCAAATTGAATATCTAGGCTTTTTTCAATTTCCTCAACTTCTATCTCATCACTGATTGGAACTATTTCCCCGTCTATAAAACGATAACCCACGTATTCTCGTTGAAACAGCTCATTTATTTCAGACTTATAGTCGCGCATATAAATAAAGTAGGGATACTGTTCATGTTGCGACTTTTTACATTCTATAAAAAAATTAGCAACATATTCAACGAATGTGAAAACTTCATCATAACTATTATTTACTATCGGCAGATATATATATGATTTAATGAAGTCGTTTTCTTCATATCGAATTCTGTATCGCAAATCATAATCTACAAACTCAGAATAAACGTCTTTTGCCAAACATTCACAAAATGCATCACGGAAATGAACAAAATTTTGATCGTCATACCATTCTCGAATCAAATTTGCTATTCCTGTTCGTGTGCGTCTGTCCAATTCTGTTAGTTGTATTTGTTTGCTGAGCGCATGAATACCTCTTCGGTCACTAAAGCCATCTCTTACTTGCACTTTTTTATATTCATTCATTGTAACAAAGTCTCCTTAACCATCTTTTTTGACTTTGGCTTTCGCTTGCTTTTCAAGCGCGCTTATAGTTTGCAAATAATCTTTTTCTACGGATGTAAGGGTTTTCGCATGGTACTTTTTGTACTCCGTTTTAGCTTTTTCGAGTGCTTTTTCATGGCTGACAGTGCCGGCACCCTCCAAAACCTTTTCACCCGAAGACGACAAGATGCGGTCAAGATGTTCAACGTAATCCGACATATACAAAGGATTGTGTTTCATTGCTTGCACTTCGGCAAAATCGAAATATCCCGACACAAGATTGTTCAAGATTTTCAATTCGCTTTCCGTGAGATAATTTTTTGCAACTGTTATATCTTGTGCTGTGGGCATTTCTCCGGTAAATGTCGTCAGCCCCATAAACGGAGCATTTGCATCCGCACGTTCATATATAACCTCCGCAGCGGTATGCCCGTGTGCGGCATAATGCAGTTTGTTCTGCACCATTTTGAAAAAAGCAATCGATTCGCTGCTTTTCGGATCATAATCGATACTTGTAGCGTACAAATCGAGAACTTGTCTGTACATTACTTTTTCGGAAGAGCGAATATCACGTATGCGATCCAGCAGTTCTTTCCAGTAGTTGCCGCCACCAAGTTCTTTCAATCTCTTATCGTCAAGCACAAAGCCTTTTATCATATATTCTTTCAGCCTTTCCGTTGCCCAACGACGGAAATTTGTCGCTATTCGTGACTTTATACGATAACCGAGCGAGATAATCATATCGAGATTGTAATAAGTCGTCATATATAGTTTTCCGTCGGCGGCAGGTGTTCGGGATTTCCGAACAACTGAAGCTTCATCAAGTTCACCCTCGGCAAATATGTTCTTTATATGTTCGCTTACGTTGGCTTTGCTTGTATGATAAAGTTCGCAAAGTTGTGCTTGCGTAAGCCACACTGTTTCGGACTCAAATTTGACATCGATTTGTGTTTCACCGTCGTCCGTTTGATAAATAACAATATCGCTTAGGCTTTTGGATTTATTATTTTCGTCTATAATCATTCTCCCAAAATCTCCTTCATAAGTTCCGATTCTTCTGCGGAAAGAGCTTTGAATTCTGCAAAAATGTCGTCCGAACTGCGAGGTGCGACAAATTTATAGAACAGACGAGTAAATGGTATTTCATAACCGATTTTATCTTTGCTTCTGTCCATAAAAGCGTGTTCGTTATATGGAAGGACATTCTTTTGAAAGTAACTGTCTATGTCCTCCGTCAAAGGAATGATTTCATTATCGGTTTTTCCTTTTGACACAACAGGCTTGCCGCGTTTCAACACTTCGTTCCCGTTTTCGTCAAGTTCCGCTGTTTCTACAGTAACTTTGGTATAACCGAAATAAGCATTGTCCAAAATTTTGGACTCAACTATGATTTGCTCGTTATTCTCGGCATGGTAAACACCGTCAACGTTGCCGGAATAGGCTTTCAAAATGAGATTTACACATTCGTCGTCCAAATCGACGCGCTTATTACCGATATTTTTGCGTCTTTTTACAAAGCATTTGGATGCGTCGATAAGTTGCACCTTGCCGATTCGGTGAGCAGGCTTTAATTTTGTTATTACCCAGATGTAGGTTGCAATGCCCGTGTTGTAAAACAAATTGGTCGGCAACTGAACGATACATTCCAAAAGGTCGTTTTCAATAAGATACTTGCGGATATTGGAAGGACCACTTCCGGCATCACCATTGAAAAGAGAAGAACCGTTTTGAATAATAGCCATTCTACCGGTATCTTTCAATTTTTTAACGCCGTTAAGCATAAACAGCATTTGTCCGTCACCGACGGCAGGAAGGCCCGGTCCGAATCTTCCGTCATAGCCTTGCTTTGTAAATTCTTCCTTGACCGCTTTTTCTTCGCTTTTCCAATCGATACCGAAAGGCGGATTGGAAATAATGTAGTCGAACGTATAGCCGCTGAACTGGTCGTTGTCAAGAGTATCGCCTTGCTTCATATTGGAGGCATTGTAACCTTTAATCAACGTGTCTGCTTTGGCGATGGCATATGTTTGCGGATTGAGTTCCTGCCCGAAAATCATAAGATCCGCGTTTTCATTGACTTCTTTCAGTTTTTCGTCCAGACAACCGAGCATTTGCGACGTACCCATTGCCATATCGTAAGCGGTTTTTGCACAGCCGTTTTTCTCAATCTCGTTTCTTTCGGGAGCAATCAGAAGTTCGGTCATCAAGTAGATAATATCTCTTGCGGTGAAATGTGCTCCGGCTTGCTCGTCGTAACTTTCGGAAAATTTGCGGATAAGTTCTTCAAATATGTAGCCCATATCCGTGGAAGTGATTTTTTCCAAAGACATATCGGCATTTGTAGAATTGAATTCCTGAATAACAATATAAAGTTTTCCGTTTTCGGCAAGCGTTTTTACTTCGTCGGCAAGTTTGAAGTTGGCAATAATGTCCTTAACGTTGTCGGAAAAACCCATAAGATAATCGTTGAAGTTGGATTCGATGTTTTCCGAGTCGGCTGCCAATTTTTCAAAATCGAATTTGGAAGTATTGTAAAAATCATATCCCGAAGTCTTTCTTAAAATAGTATCCTTCAGGTTGTCGTCAATGGGCATTTTTTTAAGACTATCCGCTTGTGATATAACCATTGATTTTGTCTTCTTCAATATATCGTCAAATCGCTTAAGAACGGTAAAAGGAAGAATTACGTTTCCGTATTGGTGCGGTTTATACAATCCTACCAAGTGGGTAGCGATATTCCAAATCAAATTCGCCTTTTCCTGAATGTTTTTGTTGGTTTGCTTTTGTATATCTGTTATAGTCATTACTTGGTCTCCTCAACACCTTTAACGTTCTCTTAAACAAATCGCCGATATCATAGACTTTTCTTTTTTTGATACTTAAATCAAGTATGGTTTATAATGAAAAGTCAGTAGAGCGTTTGTGATTTTATCCATATTATTATATATTATAGCACATATTTCAAAGCATTTCTATACCCAAATCAAATATATTTTTACATTTTTCAACTTTCACAAATCATAAAAAATATACCCCTTTTTGTCGTTTGCCTGTTAGACGTGCCGTAGTCTTTGATACAAGTGCGCACGCGTACGCGCGC
>ERZ808259.816-NODE-816-length-10361-cov-3.708325_pt1 | contig 10361 bp, 6 predicted proteins | sample MGYA00521279_ERZ808259 | MGnify/ENA primary metagenome ERZ808259 (study PRJEB31516, sample SAMN03275586) | gut metagenome | biome: mammalia-associated habitat; material: feces | host: Papio cynocephalus | place: Kenya | collected 2012-07-27 ... | reverse complement strand
GGGAAGTGAGATGCCTGAAGCTTCTTAAATGCTTCACATCATTTGACAGCTAACAAACACTTCATCCTTGATAACATGATGATTTTGTGTTTCATTCAGCGAGTTTTTATTATACTAATTTTATAGTTCGTTCACATTTCGTGAATCAAATTGATGTTACCAATTGAAATTCTCCCTAAATTTCTATCTCCAGTAGCGGGTGCTGTGGCCCGGATTCTAAAGGCATAAATTTCCTTGCCAATAAACGAGAAAGAAAATTCTTCCTGGTGCGTTCTATCCGTGGATAGATTGGCGTCAATCAAATCCATAGCGAAGCTCCATTCCTTGCCATTATACGTTTCCAAAACGGCCGTCGAATTGTCTTTAGAAAGTTTATCAAGAATCTGCCAATATGACAGGTTAATAGATAAATGCCTTACCCTATCCGAGAAAAAGCACTCTAAATAAGCCTCTCCAGCCCCTTCTCTTTTCGGCGAGACGTTGACGTATTCTTCCTCAATATACCCCGTTCTCAACCTATAAGTGTAGAGGGTCAGTTTATCAAGGTCGACGACTTTCAATTCTCTTGCGGTGGTATATCTTTGATCAAAGCCAAAGTCTACCGGAGTTATCGTCGAGGAGGTTAGTTTTTGGGAACACGGACATAAATATTCGTTCCTGTTATAGCAATAATAATTGTCAGAATGAACATGGTTGCCAGTATAAACAAGGTCGATACATCCGGCACTGTAATTTGCAAAAAGGCCACTTTGGTATGTCGACCATGGCGTAGCACCTGCCCAGCCCCATCCAGTATGAACCCAAACGTAGTTATCGTCATAAGCGTAAGCAACAGTTGAATGTCCAGAGCCGTTCGAGATTACGGGGCGGCCTTCATCGATGCCCTGTTTTATGATTCCAATAGCTCTTTGCGTCCAAATGTCACCTAAATTGCCTTCGGAGGTATTCAATTTATAGCTAATGTCTTGCTTTTCAAGATAATTGTTAACGAGCTTAATTTGATTCATCGTGGTCATGCCATCAACTTCAGGATCGTCTCCGACTTCATTCCGAGCAATATCGGCAAGGTAATCATGAAAATCATGATCATCTTTGACGTGATTATCTACTCCTGGTGATTGTTTAAAATCTTTTGCCGTGTAATTAGCAGAGCTCATGCTTTGATGTGACCTATTCTCGTATTTTTCATCTACGAAAAGATCAGAATAGAAAGTGTCGTAATATCCAAACAAAATTTCACTCGCCACAATAGTGCATGTACCTTTTGAATTCCAGGCATGCATATTCCCGAGCTTTTAAAAGTAGTAATAATCTTTTGCCACGTGTGCAGTAGAGGAAAGCGGAATATCCTGGTAATAATTGCCAGCCTCTTTGCCTTGAGACATATAATAATCGCCGATATCAAAGTTCATTGATAACGCACCGGCGTTTGTAACAAAATCATCTTTATCTTCATCGTAATACGCATACCCGAACCCTAGCTTATCTTCATCAAATAATTTGAGCGTTTCGAATTCAGCTTCGCAAAAAGGACTGACGTCTCTTTTTGTAACGGTTAGATAATTTTCCTTGTCGTACAAAATCCAACTGCCATTTTGTAATTGTATTTCCAAATATCTATTTTCGCCCGAGGGGTTATAGACATCGCCATAGTAATCAATGGCGCAAAAAGAACCATCCACTTTCGTTGTAATGACATTGTTTTCATCCAATGCATCTAATAAACACGCTTCGGTCGTCTCGAAATTGGCGCCAGAAGCAAAACCCGTAATATTAGCCAATGCGGCCAGTCCCAATAAAATTGAACTCATTTTTCACCTCTCTATGATATGTAGCTTAAACAGCAAATGACGGATGCAACGCAAACGAAAGCATCCACGAAAAACAAAACGTAAGTCGTCAATCTAAGAACAGCCGAATATCGTTTTTCTTTAAAGATAAAACATGAGGAAGACAAACAAATCAAAGCAAAGCTAAGCAAAAAGGAAATCAGGCCGATTGGATTGCCATGCTCGTATGTCCCAAAGAAAACGCTCGCAAAGAAATACTCGCGATTCGGATAATCTTGTCCAGGTGGAATTGGATAAATGTATCTGCTTCCTTTAAGCATCGGGATGAAGACGATAATTGAGTAGATTACGGCGATTGCTAGAATGGAAATCAAAGCAATAAAATGAATTTTCTCTGAAATGTCTTTTGTCTCCACTACCACCAGCGTCGTCTCATCCTGATCGATGAGTTCGGAGACCGGGACATCAAAATACAGAGCGAGCTTCTCCAGCGTTTCCCTGTTAGGATACGCCGCTCCGGTCTCAAATTTTGCTATAAGGCTTCTCGATACGTAGATGCTCTCGGCAACCTGTGTTTGAGTGACACCCTTTTTCTTCCTTAGATCTTTAAGACGATCTTCAAACATTGTCGCACCTCCTTTCGAAACCAATATATCATTAAGGCGTTTCTAACCTTTGTTAATTCGCAAGAACATTTGTGAAATATTAAGAACATTCGATAAAATAGACAGTTTCTTTTTGCAAATATATGAGCACCTGCTCATTACATTATAAGTTGCCAAATCTAAAAATTGCAGTTTTATCAGGTGTTTTTCTACTATAAAAGCAAAAAAGCTCTTTAAGGCTAAGAGCTTGAGAACCACCACGCTGTTCCATGGCTGAATGTGCAACTTCCTTTTAACGAGCCCAAGGCACTACGCTCAACTCGGCTCCACGAATACTTAGGAACACCTACGAACCATATGCATCTGATTGATTACATACTAGCATAACCCGCTCGTTTTAATAAGGATTTGCGGTGTTTTTTCCGATTTTTATGAGAAATACCTTTCCTCCATGTCCGTCGCCACGATATCGAAGCAGCTTCTTTTGCTTGGAGAGGAAACGAGGAATACCCTTCCCCTAGGAGAGAGTTGCAAGAATTTTGTGTAATACATAAACCGCATTGCCCGGAGGTTCTTATCCGTTGAACCCCATTGACCGTTTCTCCTCCTCGCTCAGATCGAGCATGAATCTGGCGGGCCTGGCGTCCCGGTTGTAGTCTTCATAGACCTTCGCGAGGACGATGAGCGCCGAATCCTCCGAGTTGTACTGGATCCTCGCCCTCGTCTTCCTTTTCGCGATGGAATTGAGGGATTCGGCCGCGTTGGACGTGTATATGGCCCTCCGCATCGGCTTCGGGAACTCGTAGAAGCGGAACATCGAATCCTGCTTCTCGACCAGGGAGAGGACCAATCTCGGGTATGGCTTGGACCATTTCGACGCGAATTCGGCGAAGGCCTCGTCGCATTCCTTCCTGGAGCCCTTGGAATAGACGCCCCTGAAATCGTCCATTACGGGCTTCCTGTCGCGGATCCTGACCGACTTGGATATGCTCCTCTGGACGTGGACCAGGCAAAGCTGGCTCTTCGCCGAAGGGAACGATTTCGCGATGGCCTCCGGCAAGCCGCGCAGGCCGTCCGTGACGAAGAGCTTGGGGCTCCCGATGCCCCTTTCCTTGAGGGATTCCAGGAAATCGGACCAATTGCCGGCCCCCTCTTGCGGGACGGCGCGGAAGTCCAAAACCTGCCGCCTCCCATCCCTCGTCACGCCTATTGCCACCTCGATGCATTCCTTCGACACCGACGAGCCTTTCCCATAGCCTCTCTTCAGCGGGACGTAGGTGCCGTCCATGAAGACGACGACGCATTCGGGCAGGGCCCTTCCGCGGAACTCCTCGGCCCCCTTGGCCAATCCGGACACGAGCTTCCTTATCGATTCCCTCGAAAGCTCGGTGGAGGAGTCGGCGAGGAGGTGCTCGCCTATCTCGCTGAGCGTGAGCCCATCCAGGTAGAGCCTCTGGACGAGGTATTCGAGGTCGCCCGTCGACCTTTGGTAAGGCTCAAGCATCATGGTTTTGAAGAGGGAGAGCCGATCCCTCGGGACGCGGATGGAAAGCGGGCCGAACCGGCTCTTCAGGACTCTCTCGTAATAGCCGTTCCTGTAGATTCTCCCGCCCCTTTCCGAGGATGCCTCGAGGAGGAAGTCCTCGATCTCGCCCTCGAGCGCCTCGTTGAAGGCCCTCTCAAGCTCGGCCCTTACGAAGGAGTTCAGGTCCTCTTTGACGATCGAGGCGGCTTCTTCGGCCGTCATGGATGAAAATAGTTGTATAATGGACATGGCTGCTTAGCTCCTTTCAATCGTTTGTAAGCAAAACAATTATAAGGGCTATGCGGCTTTTTTTGCTTGCCGGGCCCGGCAAGCAATGGCAATCATGCCAAATTACACAAACTTATTGTCACTCCCGATTGAATTACATCAAAAAGTCCCCCTACTTTTTAACGAAAACCAATTTTTCTTAGCTTATTCCTCAAAGAGAAGGCAATTGTTTTAGCTGTTTTTGCCTGTTCAATCAAACTATACCCCCGTTTTTGCCTCTTTTAAGGCTTAAAATCGATTTTCCAGGTTGGGTGTATAGTTGCACCGTATCCTGAAAATGCAAAAAATGAAGAAATCACGAATTTGCAAAAATGCCGATGATTACGGGCTTTTCCACCTGTTCCTTCCATCGTGTACAGATACCGCCCACCTGTTCCCGTGTCGATACGAGGTAGGATGGGTGTTCATTTTAAGCGTGGATTTGTTTCCCCATACTAGTAAAGCCCTTATTTTTACCGCTTTATCGGCTTTTCAGGTTTTTTTGCGACAAAAAGAGGATTTCCCACTTTTTTGAGAAGTAGGAAATCCATCAAATTTTTATGATTTTTGGCTATTTTTCGCCGTTTTTGCGACTAAGCAACACCACAGTCTCAACATGCCTAGAGATCTAGTTATGACTTCAATCCTGCTTTGGTTTTTCGCCTTTTGGGAAGAAGTCGCCTGTGCCTGTAAAAAGGGCAAAGAAAAAAATGAACATAGACGATGACCAAGACTTTCATTTGTTGTCTTGGTCAAGATCTGCTGTTCATCTTTCGTTCATCTGAGATCTCTTCTTGTTTTTGTTTTTGAGCGTGTTTGTTACGCTCTTCTTTGTTTTAAGACTTGCTTTGTGTCCATATTCACGGTCACAATCCAAATTCCTTTGGCGCATTCAACAAGTCGTTCCTGAAAGTTGATTCGACACAACAGTTTTCCTTCAGGGGTTTTGATGTCGGTCCACATAATTGAAAGCCTCCTTTCTAAATTTTCGGGTTCAGGAATACATACAATATTTTTTGTTATTTCTGAAAGCACCCCATCTTATCAAGGCTAAAAATTCGCCTTTGGAAATTTTTCCAAGCAAAAAAACATCAAAAAATCAGCAAAAACGAAAAAAAGACCCAATTTTCGTTAAATTACTTCTTTAACGAAAACAAGGTCTCAATTTGTGAACTATTAATTCAATGTAAAATTTGGAAAAAATTCCAAGATAATCTTAAGGAATTTGCCATTCCGGTTTATTTATGGCACCAATCTTGCCTGTCCAGTCAAACAAACCTTCGCCTGAACAATATGTGATTAGAAAATCGTAAAAAGCATTTCGCTCATCATAGGCGCTTTTTAAATCAAAGCCGGCATTAGCTAGAAGTTGATGCGCAACAATAGGATGTAAATCCAATGCTGCGCACAAAGCTACAGCTTCCTTCAAATTCGGCATCACTTCGCCATCCATTAATTTTGATATTTTTTTGTTGTCAATTCGAGACAACTTGTTCAAGCGATTGGGGTTTAATTCTTGCTCATCCATTAGAAATTTGAGTCCATAGCTAAAAGAGCCAGCTATTTTTTTCTTCGTTTCTAATGCTGATTCATTATCTTCAAGGATTCTATCCAAATCGGCATCTTGTGCTCTTAGAAAAATCCTATCATTATGCGAATCCTTGCTGTTAATTTGCTTAGCCCTACTATTGCCGAGAGTTTGGCAGTTTTTGCAAAAATCAAACGGGAAATTATTGTTTGGACTTTCAACATTTTCAAAAGCCAAACAGCATTCCTTCATGTTTCGCGACGCATATTCGCTAAGATGTTTTTTGCCATCAGAAACATCAATGTATTTCCTATCGTTTATAACAAAAAAGCCATCGACAAAAAGAATCTCTTTATTTTCTAACGATTCTTTTAACCTGACATTTGTTAGGGTCGCGTAAAAGGAGTTTGAAATCCCCCCATCGAAAGTTTGTGTTTCTTTTATATTTTCTGCTGTTTTGACGTAATCCCGTGCTTTTTCGGACTTGATTTGAGTACTTTGTATTTCTTCAATTTGTCTAACCAAAGAAAGAACATCATCGCCGTGATTTTTTCTATTCCAAGTGTTTACAACATATTTCAAATCAATCAAAAAAGCATGAACAATTTCATGATCATCAATGCCTTCCCTATAATCGGTTTTTGAATATCCTATGTACTCTATTCTTTTGCTTAAATTCGAAGGATTTCTTGTCGATTGCATATCGTAAGGAAGTATAAAAGCATTTCTGATTTTTTGAATATCGCTTCCAAGTTTCCTTGTTTTTATAAAGTCGCCATATGTTATTTGCTTTTGAATTGACGACGTTTCAGGTAAGTCCTTTTTGTCAAATGTATGTCCATACCTGTAAAATTTAGAGTCTAAAACATAGGCGATGCCGTCATGAATTAAAATGGTATCGGGTCTCAAATCACTACTTGGAAACGGAACATAGCCATCACTTTTCAAGTGCCAATTAGCGCTTGGATTAAATTTTGAAGCATCTCTATTTCCAAAAATGGAATTTATCATTCTTTCAAAGATATAAGAATACGAATCCACACCATAAACTAATTCGTTTGTGTTTTGTTCTTCGCTTAGGCCTTCAACAATGGCGAGCATATGCTCCAATCTCTCTTTTTTCTCATCGTCAAAAGTTTGATTTAGCTCCTTGTTTAAAGCATCTATATATAGATTTTTTATCGAGCCGTAAAATGGCTTTGTTTGAATAAAAGACGAGCTGTTTATCCTAAACAGCCACCCCAACATATCCAAGCTTTTCTTTACACAATATCTATGGATCTCAGCAATTAAATTATCAAGATTGTTTTTTACCGAAACAACAATATCGGAATATATGACATTTCCCTCTGAAATAATGGGCTGCCCATTTATCGTTCTTTTCCAGTCAACTTTCCCTCTTTGATTTTTCTTCAAAACTTTCTCGCGATTAACATAAAAACCGTTTTTCAAATAATCTTTTATTGTCCATAAATAAGAAAGTAAGGGAATGGCTTCATTGTTAGAGAAAGAGGATTCTACTTTAAATCTTGAATCAGAATGCGTCTTAGCAATGGAGATGGTTTGCAAAATTGCCAAAACATCATTTCTAGACTTTTCAAGGGACGAATCATCAAAATGGTAGGTTTCGGGGTAATAGAAATCTATTTTGTTGCTCTTGATTTTTATTCCTACAAAAGAATCATCAATTTTATTTGTAACTTTGTGGTAGCTGATATCAATTTCAGCCGAATTTTTATTGTTTTTTAATGATGCCATCATTAAATACGTCAGTTCCTTTTTCCTTATACTTTTCTATCAACTCATCAAGAGATTTGATATCTTCACCAAACCACTTATCTCTTTGGAACTTAGCAACGTCGTCCCATAGGTATTCAAATATTTTATACGCGAATGCATCTCTCGCTTTTTCATCGCTTTGATCGTTTATAGAATCTCTCATTCCGGTTGGATCAACGAAATAAACACCGATTTGCTTGTCTTCACTATTTAAACCATCGGAATTAGATAAAATGTACTCGTTAATATCATTAACCAATTCTTCCCAAGTAATGTTTGCACCAGGAATGAATTTTCTTCTAAACGAATGATCATCGCTGAATTTATTTGTTATTTTTTTAAATTCCCATCTTCTTTTAAAGGCGGTATCTAAGGTAAAAACATTTTGGTCACAAGTATTCATAGTGGCAAAAATAGACAAATTCCCAGGCAATTTGACGGAATCAAAAGAATACCTACCAGCAAATTGATCATTCAAATAATTGATAATATTAACGTTTATTATCTCATATTCGCTGACGCCATTCTTTCTATCCAACAATTGAAAAATATCGCCGAAAATACTTGCAGCACTTCCCCTATTGAGCTCTTCTATAATTAAAGCAACCTTCTCATTCGGACATTCTATAGCTTTTTCCAAAGCAAGAGTGAACGGTCCTGGATGAAAATCGTATGTGACATTCTTTTTTTCATCTACAACAGGCAAAATCTGTCCTACAAAATCAGTATTTGTATAGTCCTGAAAAAAGGTTGTTCTTATGCGGTTTTCAGGCTTGTAACCATTTAGCAACACGTGCTCAACGTAATATGATTTGCCGCAGCCTGGAGTACCATAAACAATCAAATTTTTCCCATCTTTTATATTAGAAGAATCAAAATCAAACTTTTTGCATTCGATTTTATCAACGCCACTATTCCACAAAACCGAAGGAGATAGTTTCATTCCGTTTTTGAGATATTCGCTTAAGCCATCATTTAAAAACTTAGAAGCTCCCAAAACATCATCAGCAGTGAATTTTTTTGAATTTGCGTTTAATAATGGGGCAAATTTAATGCCAAACACTTGAGCACTTTCTTGCTTGGAATGACCGTTCGAAATCAAATCATCCATTTCGTCGTTAAAGATTTTCACTATACTTTCAAGATTAACTTTACTGTTGTTTGCTTTCATAATTTCCTCCCTCCAATTTTCAATGACAGAAATTTTAATTAAATACTCTTCTCTTTCTTTTATAATGCTGGCTTTGGTAATTAAGCCAACAAAAGTGTTTCTAAAATCATCGCCATTTCTAAGTGCATTTAATCCAAAAACCGGTTCATTTTCAGCTTTTCCCTTTTTATCGTTGAGAATTCGTACATAGCGATCTTTGCTAGCGTAATCATAGCTGAGGACAACATGAATATTATTGGTTGAATTTATATAGCGGTTATACACATCATTGAAACGGTCAAATGGGCCATAATACATGCTTCTATATTTTTCAACTATCATCTTTATTTCTTTCAAGTATTTTTTAAAGGAAGCCGAATCAATAAACGCGTTTCGTTTATCGATTATGAAATGTGATACTTTTTCTTTTATATCGTCACCATCACCAATATAAAAAGCTGCTTGGCTTGAACCGCTAAGCCATTTCACAATAAAGCTTCGCTCGCAATCACTAAGCTGTAAAACTCCTTCTAAGATATTTTCTTCAGCATTTAATTCAAACATTGCTCTTCCTCCTCAACCTAATCAAACACGCCAGTATTTAAAATCGATTGAACAATGGACATTAAGACATCGACAACAATTGAGTTGCCCGCCTGTTTATATGCCTGTGCTCTAGATACGACTATTTTATAATCATCTGTAAATCCCATCAATCTATGGGCCTCTCTTTCGGTTAGCATGCGAACGCTTCCTAAATTCTCAGTACCATCGAAAGAGACGTAATTATCCACGCCAGCTCTATGCCTATTCCCCATAGTTTTGAGGAGTGTTCTCGCAATATCTAAGTTTATCTCGACTTTTTGTTTCCAATCTTTCGTTCCTGTCTTCATAACATAAGAATATAGCTTTGGGCTTAAAGTATATTTTGGATCTGGCATGCCTGGCTTTTTCTTGATAACAATTTCTCCTCGTCGATTAGCCGACATGAAACCAAAATCACAATTATTGATGGAAAAATCTTTCATTGTGTATCGAAGTTCTTTAGTTACTGGTGGAAAGATAAAAACGTGATTCAAATCAATTCCTAAATCTCTTCTAAAACCAACAACGAAAAGTCTTCTTCGTGTTTGCGGTATACCGTAATCGGATGCATTTAACACGTCGTACCTATAATCATACCCCAAGTGATCAAAAATACCTTTTATTACCTTCCAGGTCTTTCCACCATCATGTTTCAGCAAATTTCTAACATTCTCATAGATGAAAACCTTGGGTTGAATTTCTTGAACAAGCCTCGCAAATTCATAAAACAAAGTACCACGAGCATCTTCGAGGCCTCCTTGGAAACCGACGGATGAAAAGCTTTGGCATGGGCTGCCACCAACAAATAAATCAACCTCGTTTTCATAATCTTTGCCATCCAGCAAAACAACATCCTGATAATACTTATCTTTTGTAATTTGGTGGTAGTTTGCTAAATAGCTTTGTTCGACATAATTCTTTTTAGTTGTCAATTTATCATAAAGGTCATCGACATACTTTCTTTTTTCGTCTTTAGATGACAATTTCTTTATTTCTTCTCTTTCTTTATCAATATCGTAGGATACATCTCGTTCGCCATTATCACACGCAAAAACCAATTCGTGATCGATGTGCATTCTTTTTAAGGCAAATTCAATTGCACCAATGCCACTAAATATAGTTGCTACTTTAA
>ERZ808259.812-NODE-812-length-10457-cov-2.712075_pt1 | contig 10457 bp, 7 predicted proteins | sample MGYA00521279_ERZ808259 | MGnify/ENA primary metagenome ERZ808259 (study PRJEB31516, sample SAMN03275586) | gut metagenome | biome: mammalia-associated habitat; material: feces | host: Papio cynocephalus | place: Kenya | collected 2012-07-27 ... | reverse complement strand
CCGACGAGCCGCATGGTCGGGAAAGGCCGCAGAGGAATGAGGAACGGGGCATCGCGTCGGTCGAATCATTGCTGGACCGCTACGGCATCGTCGCCGCGCCGCTGATTGACAAGGAAGACGTTCCGGGAGGTTTTTCCGGATTGTACCCCGTGCTCAAACGCATGGAGGAGCATGGGATGCTCGTCCGCGGCATGTTCGTGCAGGGCTTCGGCGCGGCGCAATTCGCGCGGAAGGACACGATCGACGCGTTGCGTGACGACCATCAGGGGCACAGCCGGTCCTGTGTGGCGCTCGACGCGACGGATCCGGCGAATCTCACCGGCGCGGCAATCGCATGGCCGGAGCAACGGTTCATGAAACCGGCGCGCCGGAGCGGCTCGATCATCGTGTTCAGGCAGGGCGCGCCGGCATTGTTCGCCGTACCGAAAAGCCATAAAATCGTAGGCTTCACCGAGGATGAAACCGTGTTGCGCCAATCATGCGCGGAACTCGGCTACGCGTTGCAACGACGATCCGGCGGCGTTAGCTTCAGCGAGATGAACGGCGAATCATTGAAACGGCGCAATGCGTATATGCGGCTGCTGAAGTCCGCCGGATTCACCGAATCACCCCAAGGCATGAGATTATACCGATGAACCTGCGCCGGTGACGCCGTGCCGGTGGCCATGGCCGTCTCGCCGTCGCCATGAGCAGGCGGGACGGCAACACCGAAATACGCCAAGGCTGGACACGTCGGAAACGGCGCGTCCAGCCTTGGCATATATTCCTGTTCGTTCGCTTGCCGGTATGCCTTCGCAGGCCGCGGTCAGCCGACGACGGCGATCGGCGACGCCAGATCGGTGCCGGAACCATCACGACGCATGTCGGGTTTCGGCAGCTCGACGGCCGCGCCGCTCTGGGTGGAGGCACGGAGCGGATACGAGCCCACGAACGCGCGAATCAGCGTGTTCTGGCCCTTGAGGAAGCGCTGGGAGCGCACACCGCCGGTGCCGCGGCCCTTGGTCGGGTACATCTCCAGAGGCGTCACCTTGGCCGAACCGTTCTCGGTTCCCGCCAATGCCTCCGAATCGCCCGCGACGGTCAGCACGACCGCACCGGAAGCGGAGAACAGCCCGTTCTCGCCTTCCTCATAATCCCAAGCGACTTCCTTTTCGGGAACCACGGCGAACGCGGCCACATGGCATTGCTCGGCCAGACGAATGCCGGCCATGCCGCCGGCGGTGCGTCCCTGCGGACGCACGTTCCTCGCCTCGAACGTCAGCAGTGAGGAATCGGTCGACACGAACACCAGCCGGTCATGGTCCGTGGCCTCGCCCGCGGCCAGCACCTCGTCACCGTCCTTCAGATCGATGACGCTCCACGAATCCATCGTGGTAGGCGATTCACGGTTCCAACGCTTGACCACGCCGTTGCGCGTGCCCAACGCCAACGGAGCCGCGGACGCGTCGCTTCCGTCCTCATTCGCGTTCGGCATCGCGATGGCCGCGACCACACGCTCCGATGCGACGGGATCCGTGCTCTCCGTCATGCCGATGAACTCTTCGGCCCTCACACCGCCTTCGACGTTCAAGGGGCCATCCGCCGGAACCGCCGGCAATTCCACGACATGCGCCAGCACCAGACGCCCCGCGGAGGTGACCAGACCATACGAGGAACGCGTGGTGGTGCGGAAGATCGAGATGATCTGGTCATCCCTCACGCGCCTGTCGGAAGCGGAACGATTCCTCCAACGCTCCAAGGCGTTTTCCGGAGCGCGCGCGATCAGACCCGTGGCGGAAAGCATCACCACACAGGGCTCGTCGTCGATCTGCAGGGCGGTGGCGGCCACATTGTCCTCGCCCGCCTTCTTCGCGGCCTTCTTGGCCGCCGCCACATCCGCGGCCGCGGAAGACACGGTCGCGGCCGCGCGCGCCGCCGCAAGCGCGGAGGAGGACGCCTCGTCATCGCCATGCGCGACGACCGGGGTCAGCGCGCCGTCCGCGTCCTTGTCCAGCAACACGGTGCGACGCGGCGAGCCGTACTTGGCGACGGCCTCGTCCATCTCGTCGATCACCACATCGTCCAGCACCTTGTCGGAAGCCAGAATACGGTCGAGATCCTCGATGCGGCGACGCAGGTCGTCGCGCTCGGACTCCAATTCGATGCGGCTCATCTTCGTCAGTCGGCGCAGACGAAGATCGAGGATGTACTGCGCCTGGATCTCGTCCAGATCGAACACGGCCATGAGCTTCGTCTTGGCGGCATCGGCATCCTCGGACGAGCGGATCACCTGGATCACCTCGTCGATGTCCACCAAGGCCAGCAGCAGGCCCTCCACCAAATGCAGACGCTCCAAGGCCTTCTTCTTGCGGAATCCGCTACGGCGCCGGATCACCGTGCGACGGTGGTCCACCCACACCTCGAGCATCTCCTTCAGGCCCATGGTGTGCGGACGCCCGTTGACCAGCGCCACGTTGTTCATCGTGAAGTTGTCCTGCAGTGGCGTGTGCTTGAACAGCTGCGCCAGAACCGCGTTCGGGTCGAAGCCCGTCTTGAGCTCGATGACCAGACGCGTGCCGTTATGGCGATCGGTCAGGTCGATGGCGCCGGAGATGCCCTCCAGCTTGTGGTTCTTCACGCCTTCGGAGATGCGCTCCAGCACGCGTTCCGGCCCCACCATGAACGGCAGCTCCGTCACGACGATGGCCTTCTTGCGGGCGGTCACGTTCTCGACATGCGTCACCGATCGTGTGGTGAGCGCGCCCCGGCCCGTCTCGTACGCCTCGCGAATGCCGTCGCGGCCCACGATCACGCCGCCGCCGGGCCAGTCGGGGCCGGGCACATAACGCATCAGCTCCTCCAACGTGGCGTCCGGATGGCGCATGAGGTACTTCGCCGCGGCCACCACCTCGCCGACATTGTGCGTCGCCATGTTCGTCGCCATGCCGACCGCGATGCCGGAGCCGCCATTGACCAGCAGGTTCGGAATCGCCGCGGGCAGCACCGTCGGCTCCTGAAGCTTGTTGTCGTAATTCGGCGTGAAATCGACGGTGTCCTCGTCGATGTCGGCGTTCATGCCGAGCGCGGCCGAAGCCATGCGCGCCTCGGTGTAACGCGACGCCGCGGGACCATCGTCCAACGAGCCGAAATTACCATGGCCGTCGACCAACGGCAGTCGCATGGCGAACGGCTGGGCCAAACGCACCATGGCCTCGTAAATGGCGGAATCGCCATGCGGATGGAGCTTGCCCATCACCTCGCCGACCACACGGGCCGATTTCATATACGGGCGGTCCGGGTTCAGATTCATCTGGCCCATCTGATAGATGATGCGCCGCTGCACCGGCTTCAGACCATCCCTGGCATCGGGCAGAGCGCGGGCGTAAATCACCGAATACGCGTATTCGAGGAACGATTTGCTCATCTCCTCGTTCAATGGCGTTTCGACGATATGCTCCTTGACCGTATGCGGGTCATAGGCGGGTTTTGCCGGTCTGCGGTGCGACACCATGCGGTGATTCTCCTTACGGAAAGGTAATGGTAATCAACCAAGCAATGGTACCAGCCGGTACCGCCGCGGTGCTTGAATGGAAACCATGAGTGTTGAAGTACCCGGAGTTGAAGAGCTGCTGACCATGACCACACCGGCGAGGTACGGCGATACCGCGCCCGCGCACGCCAGAGGCGGCGCGTTGCATCTCTCCTCCGTGCTTCCGGCCGTATCCAGCGCCATCGGGCATCCCATGCCGACCGCGGTGCATGCCGATCCGAAACACCTGCAGACGGCGCTCGGCATCCCCGACGCATCCTCCGCGGTCGTCGTATTGGCTGACGGCCTCGGATACTGGAACCTCAACATGAGGCTGGGGCACGCGCCATACCTGCGCTCGCTGATGAACGATTCGGTCAACCAGCGTCCGATCGCCACATGCATGCCCAGCACCACCGTCGCGGCCATGGCCACATTCGGCACCGGAACATGCCCCGGGCTCACAGGCATGACCGGCTACACGCAGCGCAACCCTCGCAACGGCGAAATCTGCCAGCTCATCGCGTTCAGAAACGCCATGCCACCGCAGGAACTGCAACGGCAGCCCACGATCTTCGAACGGCTCGCCGCGCAAAACGTGCGCGTCACCAGTTCGGGCCTGCCCAAATTCGCCTACTCCGCGCTGACCCAATCGGCGCTGCGCGGCAGCGACTACATCTCCAACGAAGACCCGCGCCGCCGCATCATGGCAGCGGCCAAGGCCGCACGCAAACCGGGACTCACCTACGTGTACCTGCGCGACACCGACAAAGTCGGGCACAATTACGGATGGGACTCCGACAAATGGATCGGCACCTACGAGCGCATCGACGCCCAGCTCGCCCTGCTCCGCCGCAGCCTACCCAAAGGCACGCTGATCGTCATCGTCGCGGATCACGGCATGATCACCGCCGACCCGGAAAACTGCATCGATATCGCCTCGGAACCACGCCTGACGCAAGGCGTCGCACAGGTCGGCGGCGAACCACGCTGCGTCATGCTCTACGCGCAGGACGGTGAGAACCCCGACGACATCGCGGCACGCTGGCGCGACGTGCTGGGGGAGCGGGCGCAGGTGCGCACGCGCTCGCAGGCGATCGCCGAAGGCGTGTACGGCCCTGTGGAGCCATATGTGGAGCCGATGATTGGCGATGTAATCGTTTCGGCGGCGAAGGCGGTGACCATCGTCGATTCGCGCACGCAGACGGAGAAGGCGATGCACCTGCCGAGCGTGCACGGTTCGTTGACGATGCTGGAGTCGGATATTCCGTGTCTGATCGACGTGGCTTGACGCCCATGGTCTGAACGGTCCAGTCGAACAGGAACCGCCGTGGCGCCTGCGTCAGTGTTCAGTCGCCGAACAGGATTTCGTCCCAGCTCGGCACCGCGGAACGTCCCGCGCGGCGTTTTGATTTGGTCGAATTCTGGCTGTGCGCGTTGCCGGGAACGGAGCTTCGGTCGCCGGTCTTCTCCTGACCGGAATCAACGACGGACCCTTGCGAATCACCGGATGCGGCATTTGCGGAAGCTGCCGATGCCGCCGAATCGGCATTGATGACCTGCGTCCGATCGAGGCCGGCGGAGTCGGCGGAACGTTCTGCCGATACTGGCTCATTGGATGTCGTGCCGGCGTCCGTTTCCGGCGTGGTGCGCGGCACAATCGCATCGGTCGGCGAGGGAACGGTTTCGGATGTCGCGCCGGACGGACGCACCGCCGGCATCGTCGGTTCCGGAGCGTTCCATGCGGAGACGGTCTGTTCGATGCGGGCCGACCGCGCGGAATTGCCCGGTAGATTCAACGAGGTGAGATAGGCTTCGTCGACGCGCTGCTCGGCATTTCCCGATTTGGGTGTTTCCCGTTCGCCCACGAGCTTGCGCGCGGCGGCGTTGAGACAGGTCACGGCGTTGTCGTGCATGTTCCAGGACCATTCCGCACTGACCTTATGGCCTTCGGACACGAACCGCGCGGTGATCTTCCATGGTTCCAGGCCACGTCTGGTGGCCTTCCACGTCACGTCCTCCAAACGGATGCGCGCCGCGGCGAATGTGCGTTCGATGAGTTCGGACAAAGTGCGCACGCGGCTTTCCTTCGGCGCCGGCACCGCGAGGAACTGCTCGATCGCGTACTGCTTCTCCGTCTCCACGGCCGCCGAGAAACGCCGAACGAGGGCCTCGCTCAACGCATATCGTTCCGCCACGCGGGCCGGTTCGGCCCCGGCACGGATCAATGCCTGGATCTGCGAAATCGGCAAGGACGCCGAAGGATTCGGCTGACGGTCCTTCCGCGTTTCCGACTGAATCTGCTTCGCCTCCAAAATGGCTCTTTCAAGCGCCTCATCGACGTTGATGACGAATTTTTGCGCGCCCAGAACGAAGACGAGTTCACCGGCGTCGCTCACATGATCGAATCGGGCTTCCTCGAATGTATGCTCAGGCACGACACACCACTTTCCTCAAAAAATCCGTTTATTCCATTGTGCCCCACGTGTCGGATTTTACGAGTATTTCGATTCATGTATCCTATCCGGGGTAAAAGTCATGTATCCTATGGCGCATAAGCACCATAGATGACGAAAGGAATCTCGATGGCACAGGATTATGATTCCCCGCGCAACAAGGACGAGGACGAGGAGTCGCTCCAGGCTCTGGGCAAGAACTCCCAGAACAATTCCAACGACATGGACGACGATGAGAACGCCATTGCCGAGGATTACGAGCTGCCAGGCGCCGATCTGAGCAATGAGGACTCTTCGGTGACGGTCATTCCGATGCAGGGCGACGAGTTCATCTGCTCCGAATGCTTCCTGGTGAAGCACCGCAGCCAGCTCGCCTACACCACCGCCGACGGGCAGCCGGTCTGCCAGGAGTGCGCTGCCTGATGGCGTTCGACGAGACATACAACGAACCGGAAAACATCGAGGTTCTGGTGAAGTCGCTTGACCCCGGGCATCCGGCCGCGTTGCATTACGCGCATGCTGGCGACGCCGGGGCCGATCTGCGCACCACCGAAGAGGTGACGCTCAAGCCGTTCCAGAGGGCCTTGGTCCCCACGGGTCTGGCGATCGCGCTGCCGGCCGGATACGTCGCTTTGATCCATCCGCGTTCGGGACTCGCGGTGAAGCAGGGCGTGACCGTGCTGAACGCGCCGGGCACCGTCGATGCGGGATACCGTGGCGAGATCAAGGTGCCTCTGATCAATCTCGATCCGGAGCATACCGTGACGTTCAAGCCCGGCGACCGCATCGCGCAGATGGTGATCCAGCGCTATGTCGAAGCCAGATTCGTCCCGGCCGAGGTCCTTCCGGGATCTGATCGCGCCGAGCGCGGCTTCGGTTCCACCGGCATCGCCTCCTGAAACGGGGCGCGTCCCAATCGATGCATGCGCGATTCCGTTCCGCGACTGCGTTCGCTTGGGGAATGGCCGGCGTATGGCGCATCGCGTGATGATCGGGCTGTGCCTTGCGGTGGCATGCGGTGATGTGGAGCGTGGCCGGTTGCGTGGCGCGCGTCGCGCAACCGGCCACGGAAATCGTCGAAGGCAACATAAAGCGCGGGTAATATGGGGTACACCGTGAGCGAGGAGGTTGAAGATGGGCGAACATGAGCAGGAGGTTCACTCGGCCCACATGTTGGGTTGCGAGATCAGCACGAATCCTCTCGATCCGCTTGAACCTATCCGGAAGATGTGCGAATACCATCATCCGGGTGAGGATATGAGCATTCTCGCACGTGCCTACCGGCGCGCCGTCACGCAGCATTCGGCGCAGCGGCGCAAGTCAGGCGAGCCGTACATCATCCATCCGTTGGCGGTCGCGCAGACGCTGGCGGATCTCGGCATGGGGCCGTTGGTCGTCGCCGCCGGCCTGCTGCACGATACCGTTGAGGACACCGACTATACGCTGGACGAGTGCCGTGCCGAATTCGGTGACACCGTGACCGGCCTCGTTGATGGCGTCACCAAGCTTTCCAAGATGGAATACGGCGATTCCGCCCAGGCGGAGACCATTCGCAAGATGGTGGTCGCGATGAGCCGCGATGTGCGCGTGCTGGTGGTCAAGTTGGCCGACCGTGTGCACAACGCGCGCACATGGCGCTATGTCAAGACGTCAAGTGCCCAGCGCAAGGCCCGTGAGACCCTCGACGTGTATGCGCCGCTCGCCAACCGTCTGGGCATGAACGCCATCAAGACGGAGCTTGAGGAACTCAGCTTCAAGGTGCTGTACCCGAAGATTTACAACGAGATCGTGGTGTTGGTGTCGCGTCGCGCCGGCCAGCGTGACGTGTATCTGAAGCAGATTCTTGCCGAAATCAACGAGGATCTCGACGACCAGCACATCAAGGCACGCGTGACGGGACGACCGAAGGACTACTTCTCGATCTACCAGAAGATGATCGTCCGCGGCCATGATTTCGCCAACATCTACGATTTGGTCGGTGTGCGCATCATCGTCGACACTATTCAGGACTGCTATGCGGCGTTGGGCGCCGTGCACGCGCGGTGGAGTCCGGTTCCGGGACGCTTCAAGGATTACATCGCCATGCCGAAGCTCAACATGTACCAGAGCCTGCACACCACGGTGGTGGGTCCCGGCGGCAAACCGGTGGAGATCCAGATTCGTACGTGGGACATGCACCGCCGTGCCGAATTCGGTATCGCCGCCCACTGGAAGTACAAGGAGAACGGTCAGGCCGGCCGCGCGTTGAGCTCGCCGGACAAATCGGACCGCAAGCGCGGCGAAAACCAGGAGCTGAGCGAGGCCGACAACCTCAAGTGGATTCAGCAGCTTGCCGACTGGACGAGCGAGACCCCGGATTCCAACGAATTCCTTGGTTCGCTCAAGGAGGATCTGGGCGCTTCCGAAGTGTATGTGTTCACTCCGAAGGGCAAGATCGTCTCCCTGCCGGCGGAGGCCACGCCGATCGATTTCGCCTACGCGGTACATACCGAAGTCGGCCATCGCACGATGGGCGCGCGCGTGAACGGCCGTCTGGTGCCACTCGACACCAAGCTCGAAAACGGCGACACGGTGGAGATCCTCACTTCGAAATCCGAATCCGCAGGGCCATCGCGTGACTGGCTGAGCTTCGCGAAAAGCCCGAAGGCGCGCAACAAGATTCGCCAGTGGTTCAGCAAGGAGCGTCGCACCGAGGCCATCGAGGAGGGCCGTGACGAGCTGACCCGCGCCATGCGCAAACGCAACCTGCCGGTCACGACCTTGCTCACCCCCGAGGCGTTGGTCGGCATTGCCGACGAATTGAACTTCGCGAATGCCGACGCGGTGTTCGCGGCCATCGGTGACGGCCAGATCTCCACGCAGAACGTCATCTCGCATCTGGTGCGTGACGCCGGCAGCGACGAGGTGGACGAGGAAGTGGAGCAGGAGGCTCTGCCGCTTAAGCAGGTGGAGCGTTCCAAGAAGACCACCAGTTCGTTGGGCATTTCCGTCAAGGGAGTGGGTGACATTTGGGTCAAACTGGCCCGATGCTGCATGCCGGTTCCCGGCGACAAGATCATTGGATTCATCACCCGCAACCAAGGCGTATCGGTGCATCGCGTGGATTGCCAGAACATGCTGGATTTGGAGAAACGTCAGCCGGAACGCGTGGTCGACGTGCAGTGGACCAGCACCAAGGGTGTGTTCATGGTCAAGATCCAGGTCGAGGCGCTTGACCGCCCGCATCTGCTGAGCGACGTGACCCGCGTGCTCTCCGACCATGGCGTGAACATCATCTCCGGTTCGATTTCCACTGGCACCGATCGTGTGGCCACCAGTCAGTTCAGTTTCGAAATGGCTGATCCGCAGCATCTGAACACCTTGCTTGCCGCGGTGCGCAAAATCGAGGGCGTGTTCGACGTGTACCGCATCACCGGCGCCAAGGATTCCGCTGAGCCGCGGTTGCGCAGAATGTGATGCGCGTCGTCTGGTCTTACAGCAGCGGTCTGATACTGCGCAGAATCAGACGGAGCGAGATTCGCATTTGCGGATTGAGACGATGGATGACAATGGAAAAGCCCCTCGATTGAGGGGCTTTTCCATGTTTTTACAATGTGGAAAGTGTTTTACTTGAGCACTTCCACGGACACGATGCCGACCGGCTCGGTCGGGCGGTCCATGCGGTCGGTGGCCACGGCGTCGAGCTTGTCGACCACTGCCTTGGACTCGTCATCGGCAACTTCGCCGAAGATGGTGTGGTGGCCGTTGAGCCATTCAGTCGGCACGGTGGTGATGAAGAACTGGGAGCCGTTGGTGCCGTGGATCTTGCCGTCCATGCCACGACGCAGGCCGGCGTTCGCCATGGCCAGCAGGTACGGGCGGTCGAAGGTGAGGTCCGGAACGATCTCGTCGTCGAAATTGTAGCCCGGGCCGCCGGTGCCGGTGCCCAGCGGGCAGCCGCCCTGGATCATGAAGTCCTTGATGATGCGGTGGAAGGTCAGTCCGTTGTAGAACGGTTCGTGGCTCGGCTGGCCCGTGGTTGGGTCGAGCCATTCCTTCTCGCCGGTGGCGAGGCCGAGGAAGTTGGCCACGGTCTTCGGGGTCTTGTCGTCGAACAGGTTGATCTTGATGTCACCTTCAGAGGTGCGCATGATGATGGTAGTCATGGTCTTAAGTGTCTCATGGGCTTGAGACCGGGCCGCGGTCTTCCGCTTCGCCTGCTCGGGCGCGGGCCCATGTCGCAGCTTGCGCTGGTCGGTGAGCTCGTGAAAGCTTACCGCGACGGTTATTGCATTCATGAATATTCCTTTTGGAATACTTGTGGTATAATCATTGTCGTGAAGCAATCGGAGAGGAGCATCATGGGCTCGAAGACAAAGGACATCGAATGACAGCGGCACTTGGCGACAGGATGCGCAAGCTCATGCAGCAGCACGGCATCAACCAGTCCCAGCTCGCCGCACGAGCCGGGACAACCCAACCGAATATCTCGAAATACCTCGCGGAAGAGCGGG
>ERZ808259.811-NODE-811-length-10468-cov-3.193220_pt1 | contig 10468 bp, 3 predicted proteins | sample MGYA00521279_ERZ808259 | MGnify/ENA primary metagenome ERZ808259 (study PRJEB31516, sample SAMN03275586) | gut metagenome | biome: mammalia-associated habitat; material: feces | host: Papio cynocephalus | place: Kenya | collected 2012-07-27 ... | reverse complement strand
AGGGTAGGGGCGGCAGTCCCCTGCCGCCCGCGCGCTGCCGCCTGTTTGCGCCGCGCGAAATGCGTTGTTTCTGCATGAAAACGGCGTCTCACAGGCGAAAATGGACGGTTTTGTCCCTGTCCTTCCTCTCCGCCTATTCGGGTCGGGAGAAGAGCTTCCAGTCGAGCGGAGCCACCGCCGTCCCGTCCGGAAGAACATAAGGCTCCTCCGTGTAGTTGACGGTCAGCGCCGTCCCGTCCGACCAGCGCGTCTCGTAGACGCCCGGCGCAAGCTCCCGGTGGCCGTCGATGAACAGGTACTGCAGGCGGACGAAGCGGGCGTAGAGGTCGGCTCCCTCCTTGATCGCCGCGATGGACCGCCGCAGCTCGTCGTCCGTCCCGCATCCGAGGTCGCCCTTGCCCATCCAGTCGTTGCCGTTGGAAAGGAACTTCGAGTAGAAGTAGAAGTTCGGCCGCCCGCCGTACTCGAGCAGTTTGAGCCGCCAATACGAAGGCTGGACGGTGAAGTTCACCGTGGACGAGAACGGGTTCGAGACGATGAAGCCGTTGTAGACGATCTGGAAGACCGGCACGAGCCGCTTCGCGAGTCCCTTGCCCGCGCGCCATTCGGCGGCAATCTTCTGCGGATCGTCGAACGAGGCGTAGAGGACCGAGTCGAGCGACGCGGCGAAGTGATCCATGCACCCCTCGCTCGCGAAGCCGCCGAACGCCCGCTTCGCCTCCTCCGCGCACAGTCCCCAATACCGGGCCCCGTCCTTGAACGAAAGCGGATGGCGCGGATCGCGGCATTCCGGCGCCGGCAGGATGGAGACGACGTCGAAGTAGCCCAGGCCCTTGAATCCGAGCGCCGCCATGCGGTCCATGTCCTTCGTGGCGAAGCGCTCGTAGGCGCGCTGCGGGCAGATGCGGTAGGGGCGTCCGCCGCCCCAATCCATGCCGGGCACCTCCTTCGGCGTGCCGTCCGCGTTCTTGACCGTCCACTCGACGTCCCAGTTGTCCGCGATGCGGTAGCCGTCCAGGAAGTTGCCGTGCGGCACGATCAGGTAGCCCGCCGCGCGCGCCGCGGCGATCGCCTCCTTCAGCTTCGCGTCGCCGCCCAGCAGGGGCTCGGACGGAAACGACTGCGGCCAGCGCCCGTCATGCCCGCCTATGTTCCAGCCCACGAGGCAGAGCTCGGCGTTCGCGACGCCCTGCCGCTTGAGTTCGCGCACGATGTCCTTCACGCGGTCGAACGTGACGCGCACCGTGAGCGGCGGCTCGTTCTCCGGCTGCTGGTACGGCTCGGGGCTCGGCACGGGCTTCCACGCCTGGCGGATGCGGATCTCCGGCGCCTCCACGGCCTGCTTGAGCACGGGATTCGCCTTCACGCGCTCGGCGAGCGGCGTCACGGCCTTGCGGTCGAGCTGGTACCGGCGGTAGCGCTTCGCGAGCGTCGCGTAGTCCGTCCCGGCCGGGAACTTGAAGTAGGCGATGGACAGATCCTCGTGCGGCGCGCGGCAGAGGTCGGCGTCCAGCGTGCAGGAGAGCGCGTAGCGTCCGTCCGCCGCCTCGATTCGCAGACCGGGATAGTGCGCGAGCGAGGTGACGACGGCCAGGTACGCGCCGCGCGGCGTGCTCCAGCCGAACATGGGCAGGGGCATGCGGATGCCGTCCGTCGCGTAGACGCCGGCGTCGCGGTCGAACTCGCCGTAGCGTCCGTAGGACGAGAACCAATACCCGGCCTCGCCCTTCCGGGCGCGGGCGAAGCCCGGCGTGACGCGAAGTCCCGTCGCGTTCTTCGCGCGGATCTCCGCCGCGGAGAGGTCCAGCGTCCACCTGTCGCCCGCATCGGCGAGGGCGATGCTGTTCGTTTCGGCCGACCCGTCCGGCTTCATCCAGACGAGCTCCGCCGTTTCCTCCGCCGCGCGGACGGATCCCGCAAAGAGAGCGAGCCCCGCGGCAATCGTGCGTATCTTCATGCTGTTCATCGTTTTGTCCCTTTCGAAATATCCTTTGCCGACAGACGCCAGCCACCCGGCAAACGGACGGTCTTCTCGACGGCGCCGTCCCCGGACCGCCGCCAGCCGAGCTCCAGCTTGCCGTCTTCAACCGGCAGGGCGGCTTCGCAAAAGGCGAGCGGGCTTTCCGCCGGCGGCTCGAACACGACCGTCCGCGCGGCGTAGTCGATCTTCTTCACGCCGAGGACGTCCCGCACGAGCAGGACCGCCGCGTGGCTCGCGAACCCGTGGCAGCAGCTGTGCGTGGGCTTGTCGAACTCCCACAGCGTACCCGTCCGCGCCGCCATCGCGGCGAAGTAGCCGCGGCACTCCTCCAGGACCTTTCCGGACAGCCCGGCGCGCGACAGGCACTCGAGCCGCAGATAGTTGCCGATGAAGGCGTTCGACGGGGCGACCTGCGGATAGGCGAGCGGCTTCTTCTCCGCGTCCAGCCGCGACGGCCCGAACGATTCGACCAGCGTCCGCCAGAGCGCCGGGTGCGTCTCCGGCGTCGCCACCTTGAAGAAGAAGGCGTAATACTGGCACGTCTCCGAGATGTCGTCCGGGCGGACGGCGAGCGAACCGTCCGCCTGCCGCACGGCATGGTCGCGGAACCAGCGCCCGTCCCAGCTCTGGCGGCGCACCGTTTCGCGCACGCGCGCCGCCTCCGCCGCGAGGTCGGGCCTCCCGTACAGACGGTCCACGGCGTCCAGCGTCTCCGCCCACAGCATGTTGGAGGGGTAGTTCACGTCCTGCACCCACTTGTTCGCCTGCGACCACTCGACGAACACCCAACCCGGCAGCTTTTCGAGCAGCCCGTCCGCATTGCGGTACTTCCAGAGGAAGGCGACCAGCTTCTCCAGGCGCGGGCGGAAGGCGGCGACAAGCCGCGCGTCGCCGCCGCGCCGGACGTACTCGTCCAGCTCGAGGACGAGCCACATCGCCCAGTTCGGAATGTAGTTGCCGTTCACGTGGTCGCCCGGATAGCACATCGGCAGCATGCCGTCCGCAACGTCGAATGACGCGGCCCGCGCATAGTTGTCGAGGAAGAGGTCTTCGAGCGCAAGCGAGCCCGTCAGCAGGCGGCTGACGCGTCCGATGAAGAAGCTGTCGCACAGCCACCCCGCCCGCTCGCGGCTCGGACAGTCGGTGAACACGTCGACGGCGTTCTGGGCGAACGTCTCGCGCGCGGCGTCGAACACGGCGTTCAGCTGCGGGTCGGCGCTCTCGAACCGCGCCCGGTACGCCGCCGCGTTCTTGCAGGCGCGCACGTAGGGCGCGGAGACCTCCGCCAGCCCGTCTTGCATGAAGAGGTGGACGTAGCGGAACGTGTTCGGCTCGAAGTTCTCCAGCCGGTAGACGCCCGGCTCCTTCAGGTCGTAGACGAACCCGAAGTCCGCCCCGATCCGCTGCGGATCGACCTTCCCGTTCGTCAGCACCTCGTCGAACGTGACGATGAGCCGCCCCGGACGCCGGCAGTCGACGGTCAGCCCCAGGAACCCCGTGTCGTTGAAGCCGCCGTCGAGCAGGCCCCCCTTCCCGTCGCCGATGCGGATCTCCCGCCCGGCGAAGGGCTGCGTCCGCGTCACCTCGACGCGCGCAATGACGTCGTGCACGTCGATTTCCAGCTCGTCCGGCGGAAAGGCGTCGCGCGCGGCGTTCCAGCCGTCCCAGGTCACGTGCCGCTGCGGCGGCACCGTGCGCGCGGCGTCGTAGCGCGCCTCGGTCGCGCCCACGAACGAAAGCGGCCGGACGTCGAGACGCGGCGGCGGCGCAAGGCGCGGCAGGAGCGGACGCGCCGCCGTCCGCGCGAGCGCGACCGCCTCCGCCGGCGCGTTCGTCCGCCAGTCCGCGAAGTCCGGCACGAGGGCGTAAGCTTCCGCGAAGCCGCGCTGGTAGGAGAACCGCGAACAGCGTTGCACCTTCGGGAGGATGCGCGCCGCGAAGCCGTCCGGCGTCCCCGTCGCCAGTGCGCACGCGCCGTCCACGCGGACTTCCGCCTGGAGGAAGCCCGCGTCTTTCGGAATGTAGAAGTTGGGCACGTTGTAGTTCAGGACCTCGACCGCCACGGCGTTCGTCCCCGCGCGGACCGGGAGTTCCCACTCGTCCACGCGGTAGGAGCCGTTCGGCCCGCGCGCGGGCCCGTAGCCGACGAACGTCCCGTTCAGGAAGACCCGGTACAGGGAGGATGCCGCGATGCGCAAGACCGCCTTCTGCCCTTCCCGCGCCGCGAAGTCGCCGCGAAAGCCGAGAAAGACGTTCTTCTCGTCCGCGCGCCCCTCTGCCCAGACCGGCTTCGCGGCGGAAAAGAACGCCGTCTTCGCCGCATCGTCCGCCCGTTTCATCCGGTAGACGAGCGTACCGCCCTTCGCGAGATCGGCGTGGCGGAGCTTGAAGTCCGGCACGGTCTTCCCGTTCAGCACGACTTCGGCGACCGTGCCGCCGGGCGTGAAGTTTTCCGTCCGTATCGTCAGCGTCTTTCCGCCGGGCAGGGACAGTTCGGCGCCCGGAACCTGCGGCGCCCCCACGACGTACTCGCCGCCGCACGGGTCGAACGGATAGAATCCCAGCGCGCTGAAGACGTACCACGCCGACATCTGCCCGCAGTCGTCGTTGCCGCACAGCCCGTCGGGCGTCGGACGGTACTGCGTGTCGAAGACCTCCTTGACGTACTTCGCCGCGAGATCGGGACGTCCGAGAAGCGAGAAGAAGTAGATGACGTGGTGGCTCGGCTCGTTGCCGTGGGCGTACTGCCCGATCAGCCCCGTCACGTCGCTCACGCCGTTCTCGCCGTAGGCGACCGATTCGCCCGAGAAGAGCCGCTGCAGTTGCGCGAGCGCCGCGTCGCGCCCGCCCAGCGCGGCGACAAGGCCGTCCGGGTCGTGCAGGACGTGCCACGTGTACTGCATCGCGTTGCCCTCGGTGAAGTCGTTCGGCTGGAACCAGCAGTGCCCGCACGCCTTCGGGTCGAACGGCTCGCGCCAGCCGCCCGCCGCATTGCGTCCGCGCGCGAACTTCGTCACGGGGTCGAGCGCGTTGCGCCAGAAGCCCGAGCGCCGCGCGAAGAACGCCGACTCGTCCGCCTTGCCGAGCGCGAAGGCGAAACGCGCCGCGCAGGCGTCGTCGTAGGCGCCCTCGAAGAGACGCGAGACGGACTCGCCCACGACCTTGTGCCCCCGGCTGCCGCCCGTCAGCGCGTCGTACGGCAAGTAGCCGTACCGCTCCAGCAGCGGCCAGTCCTCCTTGAGCAGGCCCCACGTCGAGTCGCTCACCGCCTTGTGTTCGCGCGTCAGCGAATCATGGACGGCCCGCCACGCGAGGTCGACGTCGTAGCCCCGGAAGCCCTTCAGGTAGGCGTCGGCGATGACGGGCACGGCGTGGTGGCCGATCATGCAGTGGTTGTCCGTGCCGCGCAACCCCCAGATCGGCAGGTAGCCGTTGCGCTTGTAGACGTCGAGAAGCGAGCGCACGAAGCCGTCCACCCGCTCGGGCGCGAGGAGCGTGTAGAGCGGATGCGCCGCGCGGAAGGTGTCCCAGAGCGAAAAGGTCGAGTACTCCTCGCGCCCGACGTCGCCGATGTCGTTCGGCTGGATCGCCGTGCGGTAGAGCGCGGCGTAAAACGAGGCGCGCACGGCGGGATCCGTCCCCGGCGCCAGGCGGACGCGCGAAAGGTAGGCGTCCCACGCCGCCTCGGTCCGCGCGGCGACCGTCTCGAAGGGAACGCCCTTCAGCTCGGCGTCGAGGTTCGCGGCGGCGGCCTCGGCGGACGTCGCCGACAGCGCGAGGCGCACCTCGAGCACGCCGTCCGGCAGGACGCCGAAATCGCAGACGCCGCCCGTGCGCGACACGACGGGACGCGAAAAGTCGAACGCGCAGAAGATCTCGTAGTCCACCCAGGCGCGCACCTTGCGCCGCGCGACGAGCCGCGTCGGCGAAAGCGCGCGGATCTCGGATTCCTTCACATACGTCGCGAACACGCCCCAGAGCGAACCGTCGTCCTTGCCGCGCCGGGCGATCGTCCAGTCGAGGTCGGCCAGAAGTTTCGCGGACGCGCCTTTCGGATAGGCAAAGCGGTAGACGGCGCCGTGGGGCGAGGCGGCGACCGAACAGGAGATGCCGTCGGCGAGATCGACCGCGTAGAAGCCGGGCCGCGCCGTCTCCGTCTCCTTCCGCATACGGACCGCACGTGGCGCGTCCCCCGCAAACGGCAGAATGCCGAAGTCGCCGCCGCCCGGGCAACCCGTCCCGGAAAGGCGCGTCTGCGAAAAGCGCCAGAGCCAGCCGTCGCCATGCTGGTAGCCCGACGTGTGCGCCCAGTCGCCGACGTACTTCCCGGGCGAGGCCGACGTGTCGGGACCCGCCTGCACCGCGCCGAACGGTGCGCACGCCGCCGGCGAGACGTGCCCGAGCCCCGCCGTGCCGACGAACAAGTCGACCGGTTCCGCCGCGCGACCTGTAAAGGCCGCGACGGCAAACGCCGCGGCCGCCAATGAGGTTCGTATACCCGACACTTTCCGCTCCTTGCCGAATGTCTCCAGACTGCGGATCAGCGCACGATCAGGGCGAAGCCCGGACGACGGGCGCGCAGGAAGTCCTTGACTCCCAGACTGCCGCGCGACACGCGCAATTCGTCCAGATTGCCGTCAAACTTCCCAAACGAGAGCACACTGTCCGAGAGATTGTCGACGGACAACAGACCGGCCACTTCCTTTGTTTCGACCACTTTGTAGTCGCGGTAGACCGTGACCATCGTCTTCGCATTGTCCGCGGAAGGCGCGAAAACAATCCCGACATGCGACCAGTCGCTGCCGAGCGAACCCGCCGAGACCGTCGTATCGCCGCCCACGACAACTTTCAGGCCGTCACCCGTCTGCCGCAGCGCCCAGACGGTGTTCGTCTCCGTTCCTTTGACGCCCAAGAGGGCGATCAGATCCGTATCGGCGGACGCCTTGCCGCGCACGAAGAACTCGACCGTCTGATCGGGACGCTCCAGGAGCGAAAGGCGCGAATAGGCGGCGGCGCCCTTCGCCAGCGAGAGCGAACCCTTGTTTTCGGGACGTTCCGAAAGGGGGTGCTTGTCCGCATCGAGAAGCTGCCCCGCGCAAGGACGCACGACGGCGGCCTCGCCCGTGAAGACCGGCGTTTCCACATACGCCGCGAGCAAATCCGTCGTCGTGTCGAACGGCGCCCAGACGAGCGTCGCGCCCTCGACACGCTTCGTCGTCAGGGACTCGCTCGGCTTGAGCGCCTTGCGCGTCAGGCGGATGTCGTTCAGATTGCCGCTCTTGCAGGAATACGCCGTGTAGCCGCCCCAGCAGCCGCAGTTCACGAAGATTTTCTCCACACTGGTCGCGTCCGCACCGCCCAAGACCGATGCCGCACGCGCCATGAGCTTTCCGTCCAGGTAGACGCGCGTCTCCGCGTTCTCGCGGTCGCTCACCACCGCGAGACGGTGCCACGCGGCGTCGTCCCACGCCGACGCGGGGATGGTCGCAACCCGATTGAACATCGGGTCGTGGATGTCGATCCGGCCGTCCGCCCTCATGCACCGCACATACCACTGGGACGAGTGGCAGAAGAGGTAAACGCAATCTTCCGTGAAGTCCTTCCACGCATTCTTCGGGAACTTGAAGCCGATCTCGGCGGTGAAGCTGTTGACGGCGAACGTCCGCTCCGCGTCGGTGATAACGAAGCCGCCCGCGTTGGATTCGCCGCCGAAGGCGAAGGACTTGCGCCCCGCGACGCCCGTCGCGTCAAACGCGCCGTCGTAAAGCGTCGCGCCGTCGATGTCTTCCGAGAGCGTATAGGTCGAATGCGAGAGGTCGGGCTGCGAATAGACCGGCACGGGATCCGCCGCGACGCCCGGCGCGATCCACGCGAGCGTCGAGCCGTCGCCCTTCTCGGCGCGGATGAACTGCGCCGGCGTCAGCACGGTGTCCGAAAGGCGGAACTCGGCCAGGCTTCCCGTGAAGGTCGCGAAGCCGGTACCTCCATCGGCGCCACGCAGCCCCGCATAGAAGGTTTCGGTCCCGGCCGCGAGCGTGACGCCCTCGTCCAGCGTCACCTCCTTGACGAGCTTGTAGTCCATGTAGACCTTCAGCTTGCGCGCGTCATGGTCGTAGGCGCACGCGATGTGGTGCCACTGCGCGTCATCGTAGGAGCCGTAATTCGAAACCACCGCCTTCGACCCGACGTAGACGCACAGATGGCCCTCGTTGATCAGCGCCGTCAGCGCCGTCCCCGAGGCGCCCTTCTTGTAGAAAAGCGTCTGCCAAATCTGCTTCTTTTCACCCCAGCGGTCGGCATACAGGAAGAACGTCTCGACCGTGAACGAAGAATGTCCGACCGACGGAACGCTGATGCCCGCGCCCCAGTTGTACTGTCCGCTGTTGTTGAACGTCACAAACAGCGCCTTGCCCGCCTCGCTCCACGTGTTCTTGACGGGATCGTAGTACCGCCAAGCCGCCGGCAGGCCGTTGGTTCCAAGCGGATACAGCCAGTTGCTCTCCGTCTTATCGGCCCCGTTGAAGGTGACGGGAAGGCCGCCCAATGTGCCGGAATTGACCGCGTTGGAAAACACGGTCGCCGCCGTCGCCCGCGTCCCGGGTTCCAGCTCGTTCAGGTGATAGTGGACGAGCGTGTCCGCGCCCGCCGTCACGGCCAGGGCCGCCGTCAATGAGAATGCGAGTCTTTTCATTTCTTTGCTCCTTTTACTTTTGCTTGTTGTCATTGTTCGGGTTGTTTCCCAAATTGTTTTTCAGTTGAAGGGTGCGTCTGAAGACGCCGCTCCCGCCCGTGAAGCCGAAGAGGCGTCCGCGGTCGACGAAGACGTGCGTCTGCCCCGAATGCGGGTAGGCGAGCCCCTGCGGCAGGGCATAGAAGCACGCGCCGCCGTCTTCGGAGATGAACAGTTCGTCCTCGCCGCGCAGGACAAGCAGCCCCGGCACGTGCGCATCGAACGCGATTCCCCAGCAGCGGCCCGGCATCGACTCGTTGTCGCGCCACGTGCGCCCGCCGTCCGTCGATTCGCGCATGATCGTTCCCGTCTTGATGAAGCGCCCCGGACGGAACGGGTCGGCGACCACGCGGTTGTTCCAGCTCTTGTCGCCCGAATTGCGCCAGACGCCCGCCTTGCGGTCCAGGTACCAGACCTCGCGCAGCTTCGGGAGCGTCAGCACGCACGAGCCGTCCGGCGAAAAGACCATCGGCCAGGCGAGGTCGCCGCTCCATTCGCCGTCGCGGAAGAGCCCCTTGCCGGCGGGCAGCCCCTTCGAGAACCACTCCCAGGTCTCGCCGCGGTCATGCGACCGGTAGACGCCGCCCTTCCCCGGCGCGCACGGGCCGGACACCGTGACGTACACGTCGTCCGTCAGGGGATCGACCTCCACGCCGAACGCGCAGGGGCCCGGCTCCTTCATCGGGTGCGGCAGCCCCGGCTTGCCGGCGAGCGACGTCCAGGTGCGCCCGCTGTCGTCCGAACGGTACAGGAAGGTCTGTCCCCGCGTCCCCACCGCATACAGGACGCCGGGGGTCTTCTTCGAAAACGCGAGGCGCTGCACGTAGGGGTGGTTCTTCGGCGACGTCCAGGTGCGCCCGCCGTCCCACGTGCCGAACATGCCCATGTCCGCCACGCCGTAGATGATGTTGTCCGCGCTGAACGGGTCGAACGCGAGGTCGAACGAGACGAGCTGCATCATGCCGCGCGTGCGCGCCGTCCAGTCGCGGCCCTCGTTCGGCGACTGCCAGATGTGGTACCAGTCGGTGATCATCCAGCGCTTCGGGTCGGCCGGGTCGACGACGATCGAGCACGCGCACTCGAAGACCTTCCGCTGGCGCTTCCGCTCAAGGACGGGCGAGTTCTCGCATTCGGGATCGCCCCATTCGACCGCGCCGCGCGCGACCTTCGTCCACTGCGCGTCCGCCGCGCCGCGCCGGTAGAGCGTCCCGGCGGCGTCCGCCGCGAGATAGAAGTCCTTCCCGGCGGCGAAGGCGTAGTACTCGTAGGGAATCGGCTTGGAGTCGGCGAAATAGGCGTCGGCCTTCTTCGGCAGGCCCTGGTGGAAGTCGGACCACGTGCGGCCGCCGTCGTGCGAGATGCGGATTTCGCGATAGTCGGAGAAGACGCCCACGAGGTCGCCGTTCCCCTCGATCTGCACCAATTCCGCCGGCGCGTCGTCCGAAAGACGCGTCCAGGTGCGGCCGCCGTCCTCGCTCGCGTAGAAGCCCGTCTTGCGCCCCCTGTCCAGCCTGAACGCGCGCCGCCGGCTCGCGCTGTTCATGACACGTTTCAGCGGCGCGGGCGCGCAGGCGTAGACGCGGCCCGGCGCCGCCCGGTCGTACTTGATGTCGGTGAACCAGTGGCCCTTCGGCCCCGTCAGGCGCCAGGTCTCGCCGTTGTCCTCCGACAGGAAGAGCCCGTCCATGTCCTCGCCGGCGAGCAGCTCGTCGGGGTTGGACGGATTGCGCGCGAGGCACAGCCCGGCCGGACGCCAC
>ERZ808259.809-NODE-809-length-10496-cov-5.682693_pt1 | contig 10496 bp, 9 predicted proteins | sample MGYA00521279_ERZ808259 | MGnify/ENA primary metagenome ERZ808259 (study PRJEB31516, sample SAMN03275586) | gut metagenome | biome: mammalia-associated habitat; material: feces | host: Papio cynocephalus | place: Kenya | collected 2012-07-27 ... | reverse complement strand
TTGACTGTTATGAAATGACTCTTGTCAAGGGGGAAATTGCCTGTCAAAAGCAAATATTTGAGCAAGGGCATGTGAGAAGAGCTGAGACGATCAGAATTCCGGCATTGGCCACTCTGTTATACGTGGATTGGTTACCACAGGTCAATGGTCCGCCAGGAGCTCTACTGTCTTCAGTCGTGGATCACGAAAGTGCCATCATAGTCAATACGTAGATAGCTGAACCATATTCATGTGCTCAGCTCCTCACAAATGCCCTCGCCCGAGGGACTTGAATCGAATCCATCCCTTGCTCACTTTCTATTATGGATTGGGAACTGGGTCAAGGACGAAGCCGCGAAACGCGGTGCGCAGCATCCTTGACGCATGTTTCCAAGACGTAATATCATCCCCAAGGGAATGGATACTACGCCGCGTTGGAAATGTTTCCGGTCATCATACCCCAGACAAAACAGGCCAGTTCGCGCGCAATTGCGGTTTTGGCAATATTGTGCCTGGACTTAAATGCGATGCGGTAATATTTGCGTTGCATGCGTTCATTGGCTTTATCCGCGTAAGCGATGATCTCGGCAGGATTGCCGCCCTGTCTGGCCTTGAGCGCTGCGCTCTTTTTCCCAATGGCTCCTCGATTGTAGGATTGAGCTGCCTCGACCAACAGTCGCCGTAAATGGGTGTTTCCTGCTTTTGTAATACTGGTGCGTATCTGTTTATCAGAGCTGGAATGTTCTCCGGGAACAAGACCGAGATAGGCGGCAAAGTGTTTGGCAGAGCGAAAACGCTGGAAATCGCCTACCTCAACCAGCAAAGATAATGCGGTATGAGCGGCAACTCCGCGGAAGCAGCAGAGCTTCTGCACGTTTTCTTCATAGTGCTCCAGATGGGACATTTCCTCGATTCGGGTGTCATAGACCGCAACTTTCTCATCCAGCATGTAGTAAAGAATCAAGTATTCCTGAAGGGTTTCCTTATAGAGAGGATGCTCAAAGACGAGTGTCTCCAGCCATTTGAGGTGTTTCTGTGTCCAGTAGCTCTTTCCATCAAAAGCAAAACCGTGTCGAGTAGTGAATGCGATGATCTGTTGCTTTACACGCTTCAGATCAGCCTTGATATCATCTCTCATACGGATATATTCTTTCACGGCATCATCTTCTGTGGTAGGGACATAAACGGGGCTATATAGACTAAACGCCAAGCATCTGGCAATGTTTTCTGCGTCTCGGCGATCCGTCTTGATCCGTTTCCCCTTTTCCTGATGCATCGTTGAAGGTGCCAGAATAACGCAGTCCACACCGCATCTGGTGAGTTGGTGGTAGAGTGAATAACCCAAACAGCCAGCTTCATAGCCGCAAACAAATTTGCATTCTTCACCGCGTTGCTTCTGGACACGTTCCATATACTTAATTACCTGACGGTAATCCGGTTCTGTTTGCGCAACAGCGAAGCCGCGGTCGGAATCTGCGGTATAGCAGCAAAAAGTGAAATTTGTGGTATGGACATCCATGCCGACGTAGATTATACTTGCCATGATGACTCCTCCTTGTATGTGGTAGGTCTGGTACTTTTGAGTTTGCGCTAAAAGTATGACAGGTAAATCCACGTTTTACAAGCGCAGGAGTCATTTCATATTGTCTTCAGCAGCGCAAAATATGCACCGATTTGCGTTGACCCTTGGCGTTTGCCGGGTTAATAAAACCTCGTTGTAAATCATTCCAAAATGTGGTATCTTCTTCACGGAAGCAGACACGCGAAGTTCTGCATTTTTCACACGAAAGGGCTTTTTATGAGCAAGATCCTATGCTGGTGCCGTGCTAACGCTATGCTGGTCATTTCACTGTTGGCTGCAGCTGCGACAGCGTTCCTTGTCCCTCCCGATAGGGATTACTTAGGCTATTACGACCTTAAAACACTTTCCTGCCTGTTCAGCGTTTTGGCGGTGGTAGGCGCTCTGCGAGACTTGCACATCTTTTCTGCCCTTTCCCAGCGAATGGTGCGTACTTTTTCCACGGTTCGGGGCGTGTGTACGGCACTGGTGGTCATCACTATGTTCGGGTCGATGCTTCTGACCAATGATACCGCCTTGCTGACCTTTCTCCCGCTTGGTTGGTTTGTCCTTTCCTCTACCGGTCAGGAAAAACACGCCGCGTTCCTGTTCATTCTGCAAAACTGCGCCGCCAATCTCTGCGGCATGATCACGCCCTTCGGCAATCCGCAGAATCTTTATCTCTTCAGCTATTACGGCCTTTCCGCGAAGATGTTCTTTTCGGTAATGCTGCCGCCCTTCGTCCTGTCTGCCGTCCTCATTCTCCTGTGCTGCCTGGCGTTTCCCAAGGACCGGCTTTCTGTGCCGGAAGCGCAGGCCGCGGTAGCCTCCCGCCAAGCCGCCGTCTATGGTGGACTATTCTGTTTAGCCGTTGCCATGGTGCTGCGGCTGGTACCCTATGTTCTTGGCTTGACGGTCATTGTTCTGGCGCTCTGGTTTCTGGACCGGCACGCATTGAAAACCGTAGACTGGGGACTGCTGGCTACCTTCGCCGCGTTTTTCACCTTTTCCGGCAATCTTGCCCGGATGGAACCTGTTCGGGTACTGTTTGCCCGCCTTTTGGCCCACGGGACCATGCTGATCTCCGCGCTCACCTGCCAGATCATCAGCAATGTCCCCGCTGCCATTCTGCTCAGCCGCTTCACGCAGGACGCCCGCGCTCTTCTGGTTGGCGTCAATGTGGGCGGCGCGGGGACGCTGGTGGCTTCTCTGGCAAGCCTCATTACCTTTCGGGAATATACGCGCCGCGTTCCCAATGGCGGAAAGCATTTTCTCTTCCTGTTTTCCGGGATCAGCTTTGCATTTCTGATAATCCTTCTGACTGCCATGTCAGTTGCGATGGGATAAGCTGCTGCCAACAGAAGGCGCTTTCGAAAAATTCAGCAAAATGTTTGGTCCGCTCTTGACTCTATAACCGTTGTAGAGTTTATAATGGCACCAAGTCATTCAAGCGAAGGGACCGATGCACATGGAAAAGAATCTCACGACCGGCAGCGTACTCAAAAATGTTGTCCTGTTCTCGCTGCCCTATCTGCTCTCCTACTTTCTGCAAACGCTCTACGGCATGGCTGACCTGTTCATCATCGGGCAGTTCGAGGGCGTCGCCAGCACGACCGCCGTTTCCATCGGCTCACAGGTCATGCACATGCTCACGGTGATGATCGTGGGCCTTGCGATGGGTACGACCGTCAGCATCGCTCAGGCGGTCGGCGCGGGAGACCGGAAGCGCGCGGCGCAGGACATCGGGAACACTGTGGTCCTGTTCATGGCGGTCTCCGTCACGCTGACGGCGGTCCTGCTGCTCCTTGTCCGCCCCATCGTTTCCGTCATGTCCACGCCGGAGGAGGCGGTCGGCGGCACCGCCGCATACCTGACCATCTGCTTCATCGGCATCCCGTTCATCACAGCGTATAACATCATCAGCTCCATCTTCCGCGGCCTTGGCGACAGCAAAAGCCCGATGTACTTCATCGCCGTGGCCTGCGCCGCCAACATCGGGCTGGATTATCTCTTTATGGGAGCGCTTCAGCTTGGGCCTGCCGGAGCAGCGCTGGGAACCACCGTTTCACAGGCGATCAGTGTTGCTGTCTCATTGGCCGTCATCGTGAAGCGAAAAAGCATCGTGCTGTGTAGAGACGATTTCAGAGTGGAGCGTCCCGTGATGCGGAACCTGCTTTCCGTCGGCGTTCCGGTGGCATTGCAGGACGGCTTTATCCAGATCTCCTTTATCCTCATCACCATCATCGCCAATCGCCGCGGACTGGCGGACGCGGCCGCGGTGGGCATCGTGGAGAAGATCATGAGCTTCCTGTTCCTGATCCCATCCTCCATGCTCTCCGCCGTTTCCGCCATCGGCGCGCAGAACATCGGCGCAGGGAAGCCTGAGCGCGCGGTGGGGACGCTGCGCTGCGCTGCATTGCTCGCCTGCGCTTGCAGCCTGATGATCGCGGTGGGCGTTCAGTTTATCGCCGAGCCGGTCATCGCCCTGTTTACCGACTCGGCTCGAGCGGACGGCGCGGAGGTCATCCGCCTTGGCGGGCAGTACCTGCGCGGCTATGTCTGGGACAGCTTTCTTGCCGGGGTACAGTTCAGCTTCAGCGGCTATTTCTGCGCCATCGGACGCTCCGGCTTTTCGTTCCTGCACAATGCGCTCTCCATTATCTGCGTGCGCATCCCGGGGGCGTTCCTCGCCTCGAAGCTCTTTACCGACACGCTCTTTCCCATGGGGCTTGCTTCGGCGGCGGGCTCGCTTTTCTCAGACATCGTGTGCATCATCCTTTTTGCTCTGCTCATGCATAGGGCGAAATACAGCCGCAAGGAGGGATAGGAATGGATGCGAAGCTCTTTTCCATCGGCGATATGGCGCGGCTTTTTCATTTAAGCGTCAGCAGCATCTGCCACTACGAGAGCATCGGCCTCATCACACCGGAGTATGTGGACCCCGCGACCGGCTACCGCTACTACAGTCCGCGTCAGTTCGAGCTGTTCAACACCATCCGCTACCTGCGTGCGCTGGACATGCCGCTCGGCGAGATCGCGGATTTTCTGCACGGACGCGAGGTGGACAGGATCGAAGAAAAGCTGTGCCGGCAGAAGGCGATCGTTGCGGAAAAGCAGCGCGAGCTTGCCCGCATCGAGCGCAAGATCGACGCCCAGCTGCAGCGGCTGCGCGACGCGCAGAGCGCGGCGCTGGGCAGCATTGAGGTCGTCCGCGTGCCGCCCTGCCGCATCTTCTGGACGGAGAACCACCTTGCGGTGCAGAATACAGACGACGCGGAGCTGTCTACCAGCCGCCTTGCCGCGGCGCAGACCGAGGCGACCATCTTCCTCGGAAAGGTCGGCTTCAGTATTTCCGAGGAGCATCTCAGAGAAAAGCGGTATGACCGCTACGATGGGACCTTCCTGCTCTTGGATGAGGCCGACCGCTTCGACGGCGCGTTTCTTTCGCTGCCGGAGACGCTCTGCGTCCGTGTCCGCTTCCATGGACACCACCTTCAGTCTCCCGAGCAGTACCGAAGGCTGGAGCGATTCATGGCGGAGCATCGGCTGCGGCTCTCCGGCTTTTCGCGTGAGATCACGCTCATCGATCAGGGCTTTACCAGCGACACCGAAAAATTTGTGACCGAGATCTGCATTCCGGTCACAGAAGAGGAATGAGCTTGCTGGAGCAGCAATGGTATTGTGAACGATACACAGCATAATAAACGGGTAAACCGTTATATTTAAGCATATAGAAATATTAGATAATATTTTGTTGACATTTCGTCGTTTTTTGGTACAATATACATATATCGTCAAAGAGGGTGATTCCAATGGTGCACACGTTTTTTCTCAACGTCTCTTAGCACCAAAACAGCTGCATGATCGAAAAAGGTATTGTCAATGGAGCGAATCAAGCAGATGCGGCTACAGAATAGAAGTATTTGCAAATTTATGATATAAGGAGCGTCCCACTATGTTGATGGAACAGGAAGCCCCCCTGCTTTTTCATACCGTATTTGCCGGGGCGGTCATATTGACCGTGGCATATCTGCTGCATTGGCGGAGTCATTCTCCGCAAAAAAAGCCGCTCGAGCTGATCCTTTATTTTGTCCTTTTACAGATCCCGGCCTACATCTTGGTCTTCTACGCTATGATGTGTCCCAGGTCCGGAGACAGGACCTTCGCTTTCGGAATGGGAGGACTTTGCTGGCTGATCGGAATTCTGGTTCTCATGCAGGGGATTCGCGATCTGTTGGATCACAACACAAATAAAAAGGATCCGCCCAAATGAATAGCGATATGGAGAGGAGTGCCTCAAAAAGGTACTCCTCATTTTTACCGTATCAATCTTCATCGGGCCATTCGCTCTCCGGCTCGAGGCGGTCGAGTATCTTGCCTATCCGATGAAATACCGCTGCTGAACAGAGCGGCGCATAAAGCCAAAGGGCGCGTTCTTTTGCAACGCGCCCTTGCTGTTTAGCCGGACAGCTCCCGGATCTCGTCCTGAATAAGACGGCCCGCGGCGGCGGCGAGCTGGTCAATGCGGCGGATGCGCGCGAGGTCGCGGCCATAGATGGCGTTCGCCGCCGGAACGCCGGCGTTCTCGCCCATGAACACTGCGGCGACGCGGACGCCCTGCGCGCGCAGGGCGCGGACCTCGGCGGCGGTGTCGTCAATGCCGGGCTGACCGTCGTAATCGCGGCTGAGCGGAATTTTGCCGCTCGGGAGAATTTTATGGCTGTCGTTCGGGCTGGCGTCGGTGAGCAGGATCAGCAGATGCTTGTCCGCAGGAGCCGATTTCATCAGCTCGCCCATGCCGCGCAGGGCCAGACCGTCGCGGTTCCAGCCCGCAGCAAAGTAGTCGAACACCCGGTGCTCGCCGTTTTTGTCCCCGAAATCCTTCAAGACGCGCAGCACCGTGTAGCCGCGCAGGCTGCAGAAGCTGGTCACGCGTACGGGGATGCCGCAGGAGGCAAGGCTCTTGGCGAGAAGATAGCCCTGAATGGCGATGCTCTCCTGACAGTGCAGGCGCGAGGCCGAGGCGTCGAGCATCAGGTCGACGGTAAAGCCCGCGCGGCTCTCCTCGTCCTTGCGGAGGAAGACGCGGCCGTCGTGCAGCACCGGCGCGCGCCACACGCGCGTGCCGTCCAGCCGACCCTCGCGGGCGAGGATGTCCTCGGGCTGCTGGTGGATGAGCATACAGTTGCGGATCTGCTCCGTCAGGCGCAGGAGGGCATTCTGATGCAGCGCGCTGTCGCGGACGTAGGCGGCGCGGTTGCGCTTGGCCTGCTCGGCGGCCTGCTCGAACAGGCGCTGCGTGTCGGCACGCATGGGCCGGTCCGGCACGCGCTCGCCGCGGGTGAACCAGAGATGGCAGCCGAGGTGGTCGCCGGTGCAGCAGCGCTGTTCGATGCGCGCGAGCGCCTGCGGGGAATAGAGGCTGCGGCCGAAGCAGCGCTCAATGTAGTCGCGATCTTCCGCTTCGCGCTCGTTCGAGTGCAGATGGGCGCGCAGCGCGTTGGACGCGCGCACCATGCCGTTCTCGCCGGCGACCGCGGAGCGGCCGACGGTCAGCTCGTCGGTGCGGACGATCTCGACCGGCAGGAGCTTGGTGAGCAGCGGCGCCCATTTATCGCTGAAATGAAGACGGAACGGCGATTTTTTATGGGGCGTGCCGTCAAATTGCAGGTATTTCCGAAACGCCGCGCGGACGGCGGCCTCCAGCTCGTCCGCGCCGAGCGTGCCCGGGCAGGCGAGGGCCTCGGAGAGTCCCTTTTCCCACGGGGCGAGAAGCGGCGGCTTCTGCCCCAGAACGGACCTCCAGCGGGCGGACTGGAGCGAGTAGACGAGCTGGTTTTTGTCCATCCACTCCTGCCGAGAGAGCTGATATTCCGAGGCAAAAAAATCTGCGGCGTGGGCGCGGCGCAGCTCCGCGAGCACGGGACGGACGGGAAGCTCCTTTTCATAGGCGGCGTTTTCCAGCGCGAGCCATGCGAGGTCGTCGAACGCGGAGCGCCGCGTGTCGTCCGCCCAAAGGGCGAAGAGACGGCGAGGCATCTCGTCGCCCAGCCACTTGCGGACCAGGCCGATGACGCAGTTCATGTAGAAGTCCGGCGTGCCGTCGGCCCTGAGGGCGAGGAACTGCGGCTCAAATTGATAGTCGCCGCAGGCTGTCCAGACCAGATTGATGGCGCGGCGCTGGTTGGCGCTGTAGCTGTCGGTCTCCATATCAGTCGGTGAACAGGCGGCCGCGGTCGAGTTTCGCGGGGATGCGCGCGGCGATAACGTCGCGGATGAGGCCCTGTTCGTAGGCGTCGAAGGCCTTGTTGGTGATGCCCATGTCGAGCGCCGTACCGGCGCTCACGCCGCGGCGGATCAGGCGCAGCGCGTCCAGAAGCCCGCGCAGGTCGAGCGCCTTGGAGGAGATCTCCGCGCTCTCGCACTTCTTTTGCAGGTCGAGGAAGAGCTGCACGAGCTGCCCGCGGTACTTTTTCTCCAGCGTGGGGAACTCCTCGCCGAGCAGACGGTCGAGGCCGTCCTCCGCGATGGATGGCATCTGAATGACGACAAAGCGCGAGGTGAGCGCTTCGTTCAGCTCGCGCGTGCCGGCATAGCCATAGTTCATCGTGCCGATGAAGCGTGCGGCGGGGTCGATCGCCACGCGGTCGTAGCCGGGAACGTCGATGGCGCGGCGGAAGTCCAGCGCGGCGTGCAGCACGGCAAGGGCCTCGTTCTTGGCCATGTTGATCTCGTCGAGCACGCCGAAGCCGCCGTGCTTCGCACAGAGGTAGACGGGGCCGGGACGGAAGGTCACCTGCCCGTTTTCAAAGGTGTCCGTGCCGATGAGCCCGGCGGCGTCCATGCTGACGTGGAAGGAAACGTCCCACGCGGGGCGGCCGAAGGCCTGCGCCAGATTTTCGGCCAGCACGTTCTTGCCGGTCGCCTTGCTGCCGGCAAGCAGCAGGTTCTCGCCGCACAGCAGCGCGGCGATGGCGGCCTCCCAGACCTCTTTCCCGTAATAATGATAGCGCGGCTGCGGGATGCGGCCCTGCAGCGCCGGCTCGGTCGGGTATTGCGCGCGGTAGGCGCGGACGCCGTCGAGCAGCGCGGGGCTGATATGCTCCTGCTCCAAAAATTCCAACAAGCTCTCTTCATCCTCTCTTTCGGAAATGCGCGTGCGCGCTTCGTTTCGGCTCCATCATAGCACAATGGGAGCGCTTTGCAAGCTCCTTTTCCGTCAAAATTTCGCGCGGCTGCGGAGCGATCCTTGGCTGCTTTGGCGGAGCGGCGCGGTTGGGTGCAAAAGAGAATGCCGCCCGGCGGGCGGCGTTCTCTGAACGGATCAGTCTTTTGTAAGGACGATGGGCATGGCGGTGGTCTCGCTCACGCCGTCGGAGCGGTTGTTGGCGGAGGGCATCGTTTCGCGCGTGAGCAGCGCTGAAAGCCGTGTGCCGTCGGTCAGCTCCGCATGGAATACGACCTGCAGCTCCGCGCCGTAGGGAAGGTCAAATTCCACGCTCTCCGCGCCGTAGATGCTGTAGACGCCGGCGGTGCTCTCGTCGGGAATGTCGCTGATCCACCACTGCACGGCGGAGCGCTCGTCGCCGTCGGCCTCCATAAATTTGAGCGCGCTTTGCGCGGCGCTCTTTCCGTTCACCCGATAGTCGAGCCACGCGGACCGGAGGGCGGCGTCATAAGCGCCGAGGAAGAGGTTCGCGGTGCGGTGGTCCTCAGGGTCCTCCCAGTCCTTGACGCTGCAGCGGATGGAGTCGGAATAGGAGGAGTAGCTGATGCCGTAGCCGAAGGAGAAGTCCTCATAGAGCTTCGGCAGCGCCTCGTCGGCAAAGCCGGGCAGGTCGCGGATCGTCTCGAGCTGACGCTCGCCGCCGGTATCGTAGGCGGCGGTAGCTTCAAAGCCGGTGTCGTTCATCGAGAGAACGGCTTCGCCGCGGTAGACGTCGTACTCGTCGCGGACCAGCTCGACGGCGGTCGTTCCGTCGTCGGAGGACAGGGAGTGGAGACGGAGGGAGACGGCAAGGTCGTCCTGCACTGTCTTGGGTTGGAGGGCGAAGGCGACGGTGCAGGTGTAGGCGTCCAGGTCGAATTTCTTTACCGTGTAGTCGAACTGCGCGGTCAGGGTGGCGCTCTCCTCCATCGCGTCGCGCACGGAGCTGCTGATGCCCGCGATCTGTGAGGAGAGATTGGACTGCACGCTCAGGATCTGCGATTGCAGGGAGCTGACCTGCCGCTCGAGCTGCTTGACGCGGCGGCTGCTGTAAATTGCCGTGCCGACGGCAAGGACAAGGCAGACCGCCGCCGCGCCGAGGAGGAGCTTTTGCCGGCGCGCCTTCTTCGGTGCGGTAAGAGTCTCCTGCGCGGGAGCGGGCGTGGAAGCGTCGACAGACGAGGCGGCCTTGGCATCATCCTTTTCCGCCTCCTCAAGGCTCAAAAGCTCATCGACGCTCACGCCGTAGAGACGGCTGAGCTCCACGAGCTTGCTCAGCTCGGGCTGGGCCGCGCCATTCTCCCACTTGGAGACGGCCTGACGGGAGACGTTCAGCCTTTCGGCCAGCTCCTCCTGCGAGAGGCCCGCCGCGCGGCGGAGCTCATAGAGTTTTTCACATAGCTTCATGGGCGCTTTCTCCTTTGCTTTGATGGCACCAGCTTAGCAAAAGCAGCCGTTCTGCGCCACCAACCGGGTGTTTCGTTTTGTCAACCAATGGTTTCCTTTTGCCCAAATGCCCTTTTTCGTGCAATCTTTCGCCGCCGCACGCATATACTGCATGGTATGGCACGGGGAGGTGAGAGCGTGAGAGAGTGGCAGGGCGTCCGCGGCGACGTGGACGACATGATCTTTGTGGACGACTGGTTCGTCAGCGAACGGTAAGTGAGAAAAAGCTCCGCGCGTTTCAGGGAAGGAACGCAGGCGGAGCGTTTTTCGTTTTTAGGCAGCACCGCGCAATTCGGCAAGCCGATC
>ERZ808259.808-NODE-808-length-10501-cov-3.590274_pt1 | contig 10501 bp, 13 predicted proteins | sample MGYA00521279_ERZ808259 | MGnify/ENA primary metagenome ERZ808259 (study PRJEB31516, sample SAMN03275586) | gut metagenome | biome: mammalia-associated habitat; material: feces | host: Papio cynocephalus | place: Kenya | collected 2012-07-27 ... | reverse complement strand
CATGAAAAAACTGCGCCCTGTTCCTCACAGAGCGCAGCTTTTTGGGGACAGTACCATCTCCTCCTTGCAATCCATACACGCGATATGGACGCACTTCGTTGCCCGCACAGAGTTGCCACAACAGGGGCAGACATACTTGCGGCTGCTTGATGTCCTCGGTGGGATGGATGTGCCTGTGTTGTTGTGCGCTCCTGTTCCCGCGACGGAAACACCATAGAACTCATTGCGCGTGATGAGAATGTCCGTCAGCTCATTTTGCAGGATGAACTCAATAAGGTCATCGCTCGGTGAAGTCAGCGTCCAGCCGTACTTCTCATCATGCGCCACAATAAGACCGTGGCTCTCTGCAAGCTCTTTAAATCGCTTATTGTGGTAGGTATTGCCTCGGCTGGTGTCCTTGATGCCGTTGACGTGACAGTAATAGTGAACCATCTCATGTAGAAGCGTTGCGCAAACATTTTCGATGGGCCTTGCCAGCGTTCCCGCGCCGATGTTGATTTCATTGCTGTTGCCGGTAACAGATACCCAAGTATCATCCCGCATGGAGAAGTGACCGTAGGCGCGGGGCGTAGACTGTATCGTGATTGTCGGCCTTACAAGTACATTTTCAAAGTAATGCTCGTTGAGCAAGTCAAAGAGCTTGTTGAGATACCCCGCAACGCGGTTGTAGGACGTAAGCTGTTTCATATTCCATTCCTCCTTAAATACTGATGGAAAAGCGGCGGGACGTGACCTGTTTCGTAAAAGACTTATAGAGGTCAGCATATTGCTTTTTGAACGAAGCGCTGTCGAAACGGTTGCTCAGTACAGAGGTCCATCGGACGATATAGGCTCCCGCTTCAAGCTCCTCTATGTCCTGCTTTTCCATCTCGGCCTTGATGCTGTCGCGGAGGGCTTCGGCTTCTTCCTGCGCGTTGGCGATAAGGGATTCCCATTCACGGAGGGCTTCGATTTTGCTGATGATTTCGTTGGTAGACATGGTAGTTTCTCCTTTTCAGATTTGAGGTTTATTTTTCATTTCGGATACCGATGATGCAGACAATAAAGGTGAAGATAAAGAACTCGATAACCCAGATATGAATGGGCGTAAGTTCTTTGCTGTTGGAAAGAAATAGAACGAGGAAAAGAGTAAGGACATAGCTCATGGGGAACACCTCCTTTCAGAAATAGAGTTAGGGCATATATGAAAAAAGAGCTGCACCGGCATCATGAAGATGCTGGTACAGCTCTTGAAATTTTGTATGGAATTGTGAGAGCAAAAACTGTCGTCTTTTGGCCTCCTATATACCTATTGGGAGTAGATATAGAGCGAGAAAAGGCGACAGTTTTTGATAAGGCCGAATTTACATTTCGCAGAGCGAAAGCAAAGGAAATATGGACTGAAATAGGTCTATATGGGGGTCGGCAGGATTTATCGCTTTCCGGTCGGGAGCTTTATCCGCTTCGTGCTGAGTTGACTGAGCGGACTGAACTCGTCGAAATTTTTAACCAAGTCCACGTCATAGATAGCGCAATAGTGCTTTGTCATATCAAGCGTAGAGTGGCCTAACAGCTTTTGGAGCGTGAACGCATTTCCTCCGCAATCGACAAGGTACTTGCGGGCAAAGGTGTGTCGGAAAAGGTGGATGGAAGTCTTTTCTACGCCACGCTTTCTGTTGTAGTTGGCAATACTGCAGCGCAAACCGTTTTCGGTCATTGGCTTGTCCGCGTCGGATGGAAACAACGGCTCGTTTGGTTTTCCCTCGCGGTATGTCAAATACTCTTGCAGGATGGCGACCATATCAGAACAAAGAGGCAAGGGCTGAGGACGATTGTTCTTGACATGACGTGTGAAGAGCACTCTGTTCTCCAAATCCAAATCCCGTACCCGAAAACTGCGGACCGTACTGGCCCGACGACCTCAGTTGAGCAGGAGGTTGATGATTACCCTCGACCAATATTTGGAGAAATCGCACTGTTTCAGATTCGGCTTTCTGAGCAGCTGTTTCAGCTCTGCATCGGTGTAAGGCGTTTTGCCCGTTTCCTCTCCCTTGTAGGGTTCAAAGGTATAGCGGGATAGTCCCTCGGCTTTGCACCGGTTAAAGAACGAGGCCAATGCGACCGCGCAGGTATAAATGGAATTGCGGGACAGCTTTGCACTCAACAGAGCATCTATCAGCGCATTAAAAGAATCCGCTTGAAAAGCGGTCATGTCCATGTCTCCTATCGGATAGTGCTTATTGATGGCTTGATAGGCTTGCTGATAGGAGAGAGTCGTTTTCTCTCTGACACCGGACGAGCGCTTGGAGGCGAGAAATGTGCGGAAATTTTCCTCGATTGTAGTGGCTTTGAGACGTTTTTTCACCGCGCTTGAATCTCCTTTTTTGATGTAAAATTCAAGCGTGTTGAAAAGAGCGACAGGGCGAAAAGAGCAAAAGAAAAAACCGTCAAAACCCAAGGGTTAATGTTCATAGGTACACAATGTGACCTATGGGGTAATCCAGTCGGTACGGGGCACAAAAAATAAGTCGAGGGGTATTCCCTCGACTTATTCTTTTGTGCTTTAATCCATTTATTCCCCAATTCCACGAAAGCCTAATCTTCGAGGAACTTTACATTTTTGCAATTTTGCAGAAGTGGCCTTATCGCATGACAGCACGCCCAGTGGTCTGTGTAAGCACAAATTTCCACTCCGTATATTTTTCGTGGTTCACCACAAGCGCGTTTGAAATCCTCAATCTGTTATTGAGGGCAAAGCGAGACATTTCAGCTGTTCAGCGTCAATCCGGCTTTTTCCATCGCAGCCACGAGAATGGGAATCAGGATGATCTGTACAATAATACCGGGAATCGCATTCGTAACAGCGCCAGAAAGAAACAGCGGCAGGCTGAACTCGGAGCTGAGAAGTCCGGCAAGCAGAAACTGTACGCCGCCCCAGACAATGCGCCCCACCACCATGGCGGTGAGCAGTGTGAAATAGATGCTCCACCCCTTTTTCGGGAGTATCCGGTACAGAATACCCGCCACCGCACCGTAGGCCGCCATTTCAAACGCCATGGCAACTGCGGCATAGGCAGTCGGCATGCCGCACAGCAGCGAGCGCAAAAGCGGTGAAATAAATCCTATTGCCAGCCCCCACGGCCAGCCGCACACAAAGCCGCATAGTAATGCAGGAATGTGCATGGGGCAGAGCATAGAGCTGATCTCCGGGATCTGCCCGGTAAGGAACGGAAGAACCAGCGCAATGGCAAGGTAGAGTGCAGCGTAGGTGAGCCGGCGGATCTGAAGCGACGATATCTTCTGCCGCGCATTTTTTCTGCTCATTGCGGAGCCTCTATCTGCGCAAGCAGCTGGCGGATATGCTCCATGGCATCATCAATGATGGCAGAGGATTTCTGATTCACACCTGCCACGTAGGTGCTGCAAAGGTTCATTGGGATCAGCACGCGATAAGCACTGCTGGAAGCGACGGCATTCGCCATTGCGGGAGATATCTCGCCCATCAGTGCGTCGGCAACGGCGATGCCGATGGGCCCGACAATGATCTGCGCACGGCGGCAGGCAACGAGAACAGGATTCTCCCCCGTTGCTGTCTGATCCGCACCCGCACGGCGCATTGCCTCCGCAGCGGCGCTATTGGTGCCGACCGCCATGAGTTCTACCTGGGGAAATGCTTTTTTGATATTCTCCACAAGGCTTTTCCCCAGCTTTCCGCCTTGTCCGTCAATTACAAGGGTCGTCATTATAGTTTCCTTCCTATCCGACAAAAATAAACGTTCCGGAGAGTGACCGTCCATCGATCTCCTCTGTCAGTGTGCGAAGCGCCTCCTCCGCATCGGTATCACTCATCAGAGAGGGATACATTGCCTTGGCGAGAAGGACCTCCGCCGCAGTGCGCCGTGCCTGCGTGGTGAGCAGCTCCTGCGAAAGCAGGATAATACGTCCGTTTTTCTCAGCGTCAAGCTCCGCCCAGCCATCCCGTGCGGCAAGCGTGTCACGCACGGCTTTTGCCCCCGCTGTGGAGAATACGCCGCTGCCGAGCACGGAAGAATCCACGATTTTGACAACAGCGCCGGGATTCTTCCGCGTGATCCAACCGTCATCTACGGTCAGCGCGTCGGCGGCCAGCTTTGCCGCGCAGTCATAGGCCCCCGCGTTCAGGATCACCTGATGGGCCTGGGAGGTCTTATGCACGGTGACGTGATCCTCCGCAGTCTCCCAATAGACATAGAGCCGCTTACATTCAAACAGCGAGCCAAGCCGGTCGGCCAGCAGCGTTTCGTAATAGGTCAGCGACGAGTCGGCAGTCCTGCCCGCTTCGTCTGCGCCGGTTTTTTCCGCGTCCTCCGCGCCGACGGTCTCTGTTGCGGTCTGTGCGGCATCGGGGGCTTCGGCGGCGCCGGAGCCCGCTTGCGTATCGTTATGCCCTGCAGAACCTTCTCCCTGCCCAATGCCAGCAAGGGCGTTTTCAGCGTCCGGCGTGAGTTCAGCGTCAGCCGTATCCGAGAATGTCCGACGTTCGGCCTTCGGATCAACCTCTGTCGGCGTATCCGGATCGAGGGTGTCGTCTGCATTTTGCGGCTCCTGGCTCTCTGAGGGGAGTGACCCGCCCTGTGTATCCGGGGTACCGTTCTCGCCGGAGGATGTGACATTCGGCGTTTCCGCAACTGTTGTCCTGCCGCGGCAGGCCGTCAGCGACAACAACAGCAGTGCTGTGAAAAACAAAAGAAGAATGCGTTTCATTGATGCTCACTCCTTTTAGAGGTGGAGACATTCCACATATTTTAGCCGCAGCTTCTGTTTCCAGCCTGCTTCATCATACAGGATGCGCTCGGTTTCGTCCAGAAATTTTTCCATATTGGTGCGCTGCTCCTCTGTCATGGGATGTGTGCTGTAGGCCGCCTCGGAAAAAAGTGATGCGGCATAGCGGTATTCCTGGACATAATCTGCCGGCATGTGCCCGGACAGCCGCTCCGGCCAGCGGGAAAAGGAACGGTTTCCCGCCCCCATGCCGCAGGCATCCAGATAGGCGGTCAGATGCAGAAACATGGCACGGATGGCTTCAGCACAGTCCGGCGACGCAAATGCGGCCCGCCGCGCAAGCGACTGTTTCCGCTTTGCATTGAAGAAAAGGAACGGTACGAACGGCAGCGTCAGCAATGCAAGGATACCGAGCGCCAGCAATATAATTTTCAGATACCGCACACGCTGTGGGCGGCTGATCTGCTGTTCCTGCTCATAGAGATGCTGATAGCCGCGGTCATTGCGGTTATCATCCTCACTGCCCGCGTCGGCTCCCTCGTGTAGGCGGTTTTCCTCTCTTGCGGACTGTGCGGTGCTGTTTTCCTCGGCATAGGTGCCGGTAATGCGCTGTTCCAGAACATCCAGCTGATCCCTCGCAAGCTCCGAGCGTTCCTCCTGTGCTGCGCTGACCCCCGGAAAAACCGCACTGATGAAGAAAAAGACAACGGCTGATGCCAGAAGGACCGCTCCGGCATTGCGCAGATCACGGACGCGGAGCGCCAACAGCATCAGCAAGGCGAAAAGCAGCGCATTGAGCAGAGGCGGAGGCGTCAATCCCAGCCAGATTTCCGCAAAGGCCAGAAGAAGTGCGAAAAGGAACGGGATCAGACGGCCCCTGCGCAAAAAGGATAGTAAAAGCAGCACGGCCATAAGCCCGCCCAGCAGCAAAAGCGCAAGCGTTGGCGATGCGTCCGCCGCGACGGAGAAACGGTCGTATACATAGGTATTGACCGCCTCGCTGGCGGAAAAAAGACGGTTCAGCAGGCACTTCAGGCTTTCCCTTGCCGCAGGCAGGAAGAATAGCAGCACAAGGACCGCCGCCGCAAGGCAGAGCGCGGCGGTCATACGGCGCGCTTTGTCATGGGGCTGCCGCACCGACTGTTGTGGTTTTGTGAAAAGGCGTTTCATAAGCCCCTCTCAGATCTCAAGGATAGATAACTCCCGCACCATCGATTCGGCAGAAAACGTGGTAACACGGACGTCGCTCCGCTCCGCTGCGCCGCCGTTTGAGAGCAGCAGTGTCACGCGGTTTCCACAGCAGAGCTGCTTCAGTCCTGCGGGCTGCGACGGCGCACAGACAACGGTGTGCGCATAGGAAAGGCCGCCGCAGTCCCTGTAATAAGCCGCGCAGATATCCTCCGCAGCCTCTGTAAAAGCGGTGGCAAGCAGTTGTTTCCGCATGGCGGCAAAGCCCGCTTCGCTGAGGACATCGCAGAACTGAAGCGCGCTGGACGGAGCCGCCCGCCAGCAGACGGAATGTACGATGCCCTGCGCAGCAAGCGCGTGGGAAAGCGACAGCAGCGCCGTAACAGCAGCGTCCATCGCCGCAGCGTCTGCCTGGTCGTTAGCTGCGGCGCCATCCAACAGCAACAGTGTTTCCTCCGCTACTGGTAGTCCCAGCTCCCGCAGCATCAGCGTATCCGTCTTGCTGGAAAGCTTCCAGTGAATCTGGCGAATAGGGTCGCCGGGAGCATATTCGCGGATGGCAAAGGTCTCGCTGGGGTCGAAGCCCGGACGGATAGCGGACCACTGTTCTCCCCGCGCGGAGAATGCCTCGCCGTCAGCAAAGGAGACTCGCATGAGAAAAAGCCGCGGAAAAACGAGCATATGTGTCGCCCCGCAGGGGGACGCAGAAAACCGGCACAGCCCGAACAGGTCCCGCACGGAAGTCTCGCAAAGTGTCCATTCCATCATGCCGCAGTGCTCGGCGGGCAGTTCAAAGGCTGCCGGAGCGGAAATGGAGATCGTACTTTGAAGGCGCTCCCCAGTCAAACGATTATGCGCACATAACTCGCCGCAGAGTACTGCCAGCGGAAAAAGCCGACCGACATTCAGGCTGATCAGAACGCTGCCGCCCGCGGCGCATTGCTCCGGTGCGTTCAGCGCTGGGGAAAGGTGGCGCGCAGAGACCGCCGCGCAGCAGACCGACACTGCGGGGAGCAGCAGGGAAGCTGCCAGGATAGCCCGCGTCCCTGTATTATTTTCAAAGAAATACAGCAATACGGCGGCAAGCAGCCACACGCCGTACAGCAGCCGGTTTTTCCACATAGTCACAGTTTGCGGTCGGGAACATCTACGCGGTGCAAAAGGTCCTGAAGGACATCTTGGGCGCTTTTTGCTTCGAGGCGGGCTTCCTGACTGAGAATGACGCGGTGCGCGCACACATCGCAAAAGACTGCCTGTACATCTTCGCCCGTCACATAGTCCCGCCTGTCAAGGTAGGCGTGTGCTTTTGCCATGCGGTCAAGAAACAGTGCGCCGCGAGGGCTGATGCCAAGCTCCAGCATCGGGTGTTCGCGGGATGCCATGGTAAGGCGGGTGATGTAATCGAGGACTACGTCTTTCGCCGTTACGGCACGCACCTCCCGCTGCATCCGCACCACCTCGTCCCGTGTGACGACCTCGCGTACAGCACTCAGCGGCTCCGCATTCTGACGATCACGCAGGATCGTCAGAATGCGCCTCATAATCGGGGTAGCCGATGGAAAGGCGCACGAGAAAGCGGTCCATCTGCGCATATGGAAGCGTCTGCGTCCCCGCCGTGCCAACATTATTCTGCGTGGCGATCACAGTAAAGGGCGTTTGCAGCGGATAGGTCCTGCCGTCCACGGTCACCTGCCGCTCCTCCATCGCCTCCAGTAGCGCCGACTGCGTCTTGCTGGAGGTACGGTTGATCTCATCCCCCAGCAGGAGATTGGTATTTGTCACCACGCCGCTTTTGTATTCAAAGCCGCCGGTTTCCTTGTTGTAAACAGAGAAGCCCACGATATCGGACGGCAGCACATCCGGCGTGAACTGAATACGGTTATACTGCAATCCCAGCGCACGGCTGAGAGCCAGTGCCAACGTTGTTTTTCCGACGCCCGGAATATCGTCCAGCAGGATGTGTCCGTCCGCCAGAAGTGCCATCAGCACCTTTTCGATCACTGTCTGTTTGCCAATCACAGCCTTCTGCACCTCGCTGATGATGGCCTGCAGCTTTTTCTCCATGCTATTTCCTCACAGTTCCTGAATGATTTTGACCGATACAAATGAGGGCAAGCGCCGTATCACATGGCGTTTGCCCTCATTCACATCGGTCGTGTGCTCCTGTGCGGCCCCCTTGTGGGGGCCGCATGGGGCAGTTTGGGCTTGTGCCGTTAAGATTACTTTGCGGGGATGACGAGCTTTTGCCCGACATAAATCATGGAAGGATTCTTGATCTGAGGATTTGCGCGGAAGATCTTTCCCCAGAGGCTGCCGCTGCCATAGACCTTGGAGGCGATCTTCCAGAGAGAGTCGCCGCGAACAACGGTGTACTCGCTGCTCTGAGTGGCCTCGCCGGAGTTGGCCGGTTCGGTCGGCTGCGCAGGCTCGGCCGGTTGGGCGGGCTGCTCTGTCGCTGTGACCGTAATACGGCCCTGCGGGGCGGCATAGGCTTCTCCGACAATATTCTCAAGCTGCTCGTCAATGTACATCCAGACAATGTCGCGCACAACAGCGGTGGTGATGGCGGACTTTTCGTTGGCCTCGGCGGCGGCCTTAAAGACATAGGAGGAATCCATACCGTTGAAGTTGGCGTTGCTGGTAATAACGGCGTAAGTAGCGGCCGTATCAAACGCCTTGCCGTTGACGCTCTCGATGCTCACACGCTGCACGGAGTTTGCCTTGCTCCACGGGTCCTTGTAGACTTCGCCCTTGTCAAAGGTTTTATCAGCATTCACGCTGTACGTAAGACCAGAGACCTGCATAAAGGACGCACAGGCGGCAGCAGACGCTTCACTATAGGGAAGGCCCTGCGCAGCAGCTTCAAGCGCTTCAAGCAGCTGGGCTCCGCTCATGTAAACGATGGCGACCTTGTTGGGATAAGGCAGGACTTGGGCCAGCTCTGCCGCGCCGAACTTGCCCTCGGCAATGTCCGCACGGAGGTTGCCGCCATTCCAGAGGGCAACGATATGATCGGCATCCACATCGATCTTCGTATTGCCGGCAGCAATATCATCCTCATCAAAATACTCGTTGATCTTGCCGGAAACGGCGAACCAGCGCAGCGCGTCCGTCCACAGATCGCCGAGATTCGTTTCGCCCTTGCGCGCGGCATCGTTTGCTCCAGTGAGCACGACACTGCTGTAGGCCTCCAGCGTATCGTCCAGCTCGATCTCATTGCCATGCGCGTCAATAAACGTGGAAGCAGACGCGGACATGACGGACAGGCTGAGCGTCAGGCACAGGGCAAGGAAAAATGTGACTGTTCTCTTAAACTTTTTCATTGATTCCTCCTAATGATAGTTGATGGGACCGCTTTTCCATCTGCGAACAAAAAAGGTATCAATATCCCCCTTGGGGGGATATTGATACCTTCGTGGTATCGGTGTTTTCATCGTTCGCCGCGGGAAAAGATGGCTTCTGCCAACTGTATACCGACTTGTGTCAGCTAAATTATTATAGCAAACGGGCATATTTTGTCAATAGCATACCATTGCCGCAGAGAAGGAAACTCAGTATAATGTGAGGATAACGAGGGGGTATCTGTATGGAAGTTCTTATCACAACGCGCGCCTTCCTGCTTGCGCATTGGAACAACTATCCGAAACTGCAGCTGCAGGATGTTTTTAAGGCACTATATCAAAGTACATTTGGGTGCGGGCATTTGATCACAGATCCATCTGCGGCAGCAGAGTATATCCGCAAGGAAGCAGCTGCCTGCGTTGACCACGGAGAACTGTTCGTGGAACCGTTGGATGGAGACTATTGCCGTGTTCACCTCGCCTGTCTGCGGCATGGGGTGACTGCGGAAACATTGGCCCGCCTTTTTACGCTTTCAGCTGAGGTTCCGACAGGCAAGAAGGAAGACCTGGAACAAAAGCTTGCCGTGCTTCTTGAAATGACGGCAAGCGGGGACCTTCCCTTTGACCCAGAGCAGACAGAACGGGAGATCGCGGCGTGGCGGGAAGCCGGATTTCCCCCGCTTCACCACTCAGAGGTATTCCGCAAAGCGTATTCACCTGCTTACCGCGTTGTGCTCAAGAGGTTTGGATCGCAACTGATGGTTGTGAATTGAAAATATTTTCAGATCTACTGCTGGATCTATCAGCTCTATATGTAGACTAAATAGATTTCGCATACTATAGTATTTTTGCCCATTTAAAATACTCTGCCGATTTCTCCTCTTTAACCCATGTTTTCTGTGGTGTTGTATAGTACCCCGCGTCCATCTCCACTTCCGATATGGCTACACGGATAGCTTTCTGTACGGAGAGCCATTGACCGTATGCACCTGCGTACAAATCCTTAGTCAACCTCGAATAAAGAATGACGGCTTATGCTTCGATATAACCGACGAAATTGTAGTAAATGTGAATATCGCGTTCCTCGTGATCGTCCACGGTATAGCGTTCGCTGATCTCGATTTTCTGAATCAGCCGCACCAGTGTAGGGCGGTCTAATTCCTCGAGCTGGGCGTAATCCTGCATCATATCCAGCCATGCGTCCACAGAGGATTCCGTCTCCCGGCTGACGG
>ERZ808259.807-NODE-807-length-10516-cov-3.000956_pt1 | contig 10516 bp, 9 predicted proteins | sample MGYA00521279_ERZ808259 | MGnify/ENA primary metagenome ERZ808259 (study PRJEB31516, sample SAMN03275586) | gut metagenome | biome: mammalia-associated habitat; material: feces | host: Papio cynocephalus | place: Kenya | collected 2012-07-27 ... | reverse complement strand
GCTGGGTCTTGTCGCCCATCTCTGCAATAAAAACCGTCGCCAAAACCGTAACAAACAGAGTCAAAGTATTCATCAGTACCTCCAGAATGAAAAAAAATGACCTTGCGCATTTCTGCACAAGGCCGTTTTCACACAAAGGCAACACAAAACACATGCACAGAAACTTGTAAAAATTCTGCACATGAGTCTCGCAAATTAAAACGCGCCAGGCCCTGCTAAGCCAGTATGTTGACGCGCTACTCTGTTCAAAAAGAGTCTGCTACTCCCTCACGGAACAAAGCATATTTTAATGAATTTGTTTTTGTTAGCAGAAGTTAAATCGTAATGCGCTGCCTGTAAACTTCATAAAGCAGAACTCCAGTCGCAACGGAGACATTCAGGCTGTCGATTTTTCCGCAGGTCGGAATAGAGACAATCGTATCGCACTGCTTCTCAAGGAGATTAGAGATTCCGCTTCCCTCGCTTCCCATAACGATGCAAGTTTTCAAAGGAAATTTTATCTCCGTGACAGACTCGCCGCCTGCATCCGCGCCGTAAATCCAAAATCCTGCTTCTTTTAAGCCAGCAGCCGCCCGGCTCAAATTCGGAACAACGCTTACAGGAACGTAAGAGCTTGCCCCGGCCGAAGCACGAGCGATAATCTCGTTGTCTGAAAATTTGCTTGCGCTGTTACGCTTCGGCATTATCACAAGGCTCGCCCCGAACTGGTCAGCGGAACGCAAAATCGCGCCCACATTGTGAGGATCTGTGATTGAGTCAAGAATCAGGACTGTCGATTTCTCATCTGAAATTTTCTCAGCGGCAATCCACTCCTCAAAATTGACATCGGACGGTTTTTCAGAAACGCCTTCAACTGAAAGCACGATTCCGCGGTGGTCACGGGCGACTTCCGGCAGATTCCGAACAAGCGAGTCAAGCGATTTTTCATCAACTTGACCGCACGGAATTTTCACGCTGGAAGCAAGCTCCAGAATCTTTTTTACACGCGGCCCGATTTTTGAATAAGAGATGGAAAGTCCGTCGTTTTTGCCGCTTTCCACAGCTCTCCGAACTTTTTCCTCGATTGCATGAAATCCTGTTATTATCTGGCGCATTTTTCCACCGTTTTTATTTTCTATCTTCCGCAGCATTGCAGCCACTTCTGTTGTCGCGGCTTTTATGAAGCACTGCGGGATTTCTAAACAAAAAAATTATTATATTGATTATCGTCCACAACACTTTTTATATTTCTTTCCGCTGCCGCATGGACACGGGTCGTTGCGGCCGATTTTCGAGCCTTCGCGGATTACTGTCATCGGCTTTACATTTCCGACAGAATAAAGCCATTCGCCGTTGACTTTCTTGAAATATCCAATCTCGTGATGAACATCGCGCAAATGGCCTTTGTCTGTGTAAGTCGCCTCGAATTCAACGATTCCCTCGTCGTCATTTTCTGTACCTTTCTCTGTGCGCAAAATTTTAAGTCCGTGCCAAACCGAGTTTTTAGCCCAGTCCTCTGTCGCCTTTCTGTCGATTGCAGCGATTTTCTCGCCCTCTTCGCAAGAATTGATGATAAAGTCGATTTCCTGCTTCACATATGAAGTGTAGCGCGCGCGCATAAGAGCTTCCGCTGTAGGAGCTTTTACAGTTCCCTTGATGATTGGCTCGCAGCACTCGCTATATTTTTTTCCTGAACCGCAAGGGCACAAATCGTTTTCTGACATATTATCCTCTGTTTTTGATGTTAAAATTTCTCAAAATTATAATAATTTTTTCGCTGTTCTTCAATTATGAAGTTTTCTCATTGTTTTTCCGAAAACTCGTTCTTTACGCTTATCTCACCGCTTTCGGAATTTATGACAAACACTGTAGTTTCAGCTGGAAGATTTGCTGGAAACGTAAAACCGCCGTCTCCATTTTTTACAAAGCAGACCGCATAATTCTTTATAAGCGCGCAGTCAAAATCGTCTGTCTGAATCAGTTTTGCGTCCTCAATCTGATTTTCAGAAATCGTGTTGTCCCAAGTTGAAAAAACATTGAAGAAAGTTTCATTTTTTTCTCTTTTTTCGGATCGGATTTCGATTCTGTCTGAATTTTCAAGCGCAAACTGCTTTGATGATTTTTCAAGAGCGTCTTTTGTCAACGTTTTCTTGTAGTTTTTTCCGCCGACAGTCGAATTTTCTTTTCCGCTGAAAATTTTGATTTCAGGATTAAGAGGCAAAAGAACATTTTCGTTCAGAAAAACATTGCCGCCGCGCATTGAAAATCCTTTTTTGTCAGATTTAATCTCCGTTTTTTTCTTCGCCTGAAACTGAAAAACTCCGTTGCAGCCGTTTTTCGCCGAAATTTTATCGTAGACAACAAAAATCAGCCTGTTTTCCTCGTCGCCGGTCAAAATCGAAAGCATATGCCGCTTGACTTTTTCCGCATTTGGATAAGAGCGCGTCAAATCGCCTGAAATGTAGGCATAGCCTTTTCCAGTTTCTTCTATATTTTTGACAGAATCTGAATGATTCAAAACTTTTGCCCTGACATATTTGTCTCCGTTCAAGAAATTTTCGATGTCGCTGATTCCGTCCTCATATTCTTTCTGTCCGCCAAAGTCTCCGTTGCCTTCGACCAAAAGGCAGTTCTGCGCGCCTGTTCCGTGATAAAATTCCTTGTTGTAGCCGCTCTTGAAAGAAGAGCCTGAAATATAAACTCCCGCCTGCTCGCTTAAAATTTCGCCCTGAGAAAAAGCGAAGTCGCCTGCGTCCCTGTGCTCGTGGTTTGAAGAATAAAGCTCGCCGATTTTCATTCTGACAAGAGGCGCGTTTTTGTCGCTCCAGGAGCTTCGGAGAACATATTCGCCGTAAGGACTTTTCACATAATTTACAAGCGGAAGAGAATCCGGCGGAAGGCATTTCAGGTTCACGTCGTTAAAAATCAGAAACTGGACTGGAGAAAGCTTGTCGTCGCTTTCGCCGCTCGTGTTGTAAGCGAATTTCGTGAAATTATTCGTGATTTCTCTCGCCTTGAATTTTGCGTAAGAATCAGCCGCCGCAGAGGAAGCCATAAGCATTAAAGCCGCCGTTCTTTGCTCGTTGAAAAGCGAATTGAGCTTTGCGTCTCCAAAATGGAAAGAGCTGTTCGCAAACAGAAATCCGTAATAAAGATAAGAATGGCTCCAGTTCTTGATTTTCTCGCCGTAAGGGGATTCCAAGCCCATTCCAGTTATCAAAAAATGCGACCACAAGTCAAAAATCGGTCTGTACATTCCATACTCGATTCCCTGAAAAGTCGGAAGCCCCGATTCGTAAACATAATTTCTGACAGGCACGTACTCGCTGTAAAATCTTTTTGCGACAGTTTTCCAGATTGAAGGATTTTCATCATAAACCGCGATTCCAAAAGCAAGAAGAGCCTTTAAAAGCTGGCTCTCACAGCCGTGTCCGTTCACCGCATTCTGTTTTGCAGGCGGCCAGCCAATCTGAAAATAATTTTGGATTACAGAAAGCGATTTTGAGACAATCAGTTTTTTTTCTTTCGAGGAAAGCGCGCCGTAGCACCAGTCGTAGACTTCCGCCGCCGCAAAGACAAGCTGACCTGCCGGGCGGTATTTGTCGTAGACTTTTTCAGGATTGAAAGTTTTCAGAAGATTTACGAGCGAGCCATAGGCAAAGCGCGCGTATTTTTCGTCTTTCGTGAGTGCGTACTCAAAAGCGGCAGCCTCGACAACTGCCACGAACTGACCTTCAGTTTTGAAATTCATTTCTTTTGAATAAGAAAGCGGATTTTGGAAAAAAACATTTAAAAGCCGGTTTTTCTCTTTTAATGCGCCAGCGTTTTCAGGAGATTTCAGATTTGCTTGAATTTCTGAAAGTTTTTCTTGCGTGAACAAGACGCGCGGATGAACATTTTCAGGCGGAAGCGGAAATTCTGATTCTGCGGAAAGCGGAAAAATCGAAAGAGCTGCGAAAATTGCGGAAAAAACTGCAAAAAGCGAAAAGATTTTCTTCATAAAGACCTCAATGAAAGATTATCCGCCATCTTTGCAAAATGCAACGCTTTTTATTTTTGAAAGCAAATTTGTTATTTCAACGCAAATGATTTTTTGGGTGATTTTTAAATTGCGAAAAAAGCGATTCTGCCTTGCGAGCTTTCATGCGGCAGGGATGCGCAAGGCGATGACGTTGTTTTTGGCATTTCGCTCTCTTTTTCGGCTGCAGGTGTCAAAAACAATGGAGCGAAAGCGGAACCTGGAGCAGCCCGCCGGCGCGAAGCGCCGAGCCGCCCAGTTTTTTATCTTGAAAAAGTTTTAAAAGATTTTTCAGATTTTAAGGAATCACTGCAAGACCATCTGGTCGTTTGTCATCTCGTGCTTTTTTATTTGCCTGAAACGCTCCGCCAGGTCGTCGAGTGTGAGCTTTGATTTTTCCTCGCTTGAAATGTCGAGAATGATTTCGCCTGCGTCCATCATCAAAAGGCGGTTTCCGTAGTCGAGCGCCTGCTGCATATTGTGCGTGACCATCATAACAGTGAGGTTGTATTCCTCGGCGAATTTCCGCGTAAGCTCCATTACAATCGCCGCGTTTGAAGGGTCGAGAGCCGCCGTGTGCTCGTCAAGCAGAAGAATTTCAGGCCTTGAAAGAACCGCCATCAAAAGTGTCAAAGCCTGCCGCTGCCCGCCAGAAAACTGCTCGACATTGTCCGCAAGCCGGTTTTCAAGCCCCATGCCAAGGCGCGAAAGCTGATTTTTGAATTCCTCGCGGAGCTTTTTGCTCGCGGAAATTCTCAGGCCTTTCCAGCCTTTTTTGCTGCAAATCACCATGTTGTCGAGAAGCGACATTTTCCCGGCAGTTCCAAGAAGAGGATTCTGGAAAATCCGCCCGATGTATTTTGCGCGCTTGTATTCCGCATCTTTTGTAATTTCACGATGGCTCCCGTTTCCGTTGTCAAGGAAGATTTTTCCTTTTGATGGCGCCAAAGTGCCTGCAATCACGTTGTACAAAGTCGATTTTCCAGCTCCGTTCGAGCCGATTACCGTTATGAAGTCGCCTTTGTTTATCTCAAGATTTATGTTTTTAAGCGCGACATTTTCGTCCGGAGTTCCGGCATTAAAAACCATTCCGATGTTTTCAAGTTTTATCATAGTTTCGGTCTCCTGCCGTCTTATTTTAACGGCCGCTTCAAATGCTTCATAAAATTAGCCTTGCCTTTCAGGTTCGCGACAATCAGGCAGACGATAATCAGAAGACCTGTGATAAGCTTCAAGTCGTTCGGGGTCAGATTGATGAAATGTCCGTAGCGTCTAGCAAGGAACATCAAGCCGCGGTAAATAACAGAGCCGAGAAGAACGCGGAGCGTAATCCAAGTGATTTTGTTCGAGCGGATTATGAACTCGCCAATCATAAGGGACGCAAGGCCGCTTACAATCACGCCGGTTCCGCTTCCGACGTCCGCAAATCCGTTGTACATTGCGGCGAAAGCTCCTGAAAGAGAAGCAAGTCCGTCGCCGACGCACACTCCGATTCCGCGCACGATTTTCTGGTTCACGCCCTGTGAAATCACCATCTGCTCGTTAGAGCCGAGCGCACCCATCGTGAGGCCCAAATCAGTGTGAAAAAAAATATCCAGAAGAGCCTTGAAAATTAAGATAAAGGCCAGAAGGAAAATCAGGATTCCTGTCTCTGACGGAAGAGAAGGAAAAACACGCGAAGAGAAATCCATCAGCTTTGAAAACGGAGTGGGAATCCTAAGAAGCGAGATATTAGCGCGGTTTCCCATTATCCGAAGATTCACGGAATAAAGCATTGTCATCATAAGGATTCCGGCGAGCAAGTCAGGGATTCTAAGCTTTGTGTAAAGCAAGCTAGTGAAAAATCCTGCTAGACAGCCTGCAAGAAAAGCGAGAACAACCGCAAAGAACGGCGGAATTCCGTTCACAAGGCAGACCGCAAGAACGCAGCCGCCGAGAGGAAACGCGCCGTCAACTGTCATATCGCAGAAATTCAAGGTTCTGTAGGAGATAAAAAGCCCGAGAACCATGATTCCGTAGATGATTCCTTCTATTAAAATCGTTTCTATCAAGATTATTTCCTTAAAGCCCGGGAATTTTTTGGCGTTTTCCCTGCTTCTGTGAAGTGCTCCGCAGAAGTTCTTGTGCGAAAGCCTTCGCACAAAAAGCGATGACGAAGCATTATTTTTCTGTCAGTTTGCCGTCTTTGATGATATAGGTCGCCTTGTCCAAATATTCCTGAGGAATTGTGATTCCGCAGGCAGCACAAGCATCAAGGTCAAAGAGCAAGTCTGAGTCTTCAGGCTTTGTCATAAATCTTACAGGAAGCTCAGCTGGCTTTGCTCCGTTCAAAATCTGCACGACCATCTCGCCTGTCGCATATCCTGCCTTGTAATAGTTGAATCCTGAAGCCATAAAGCAGCCGCCGTTTTTCGCGCCGGTAACGTCAGCGGAGAAAATCGGCTTTTTTGCCTTGCTGAAAACTGAAACAAGGCTTGGAAGCGCGCTGAAAACTGTGTTGTCTGTTGTAAGATAAATTCCGTCAACACGGCCGACAATCGCCTCGGCTGCCTGTTTTACTTCCGACGAATTTGAAATTGATTGCGTAACAAGCGAAAGTCCAGCTTCCGCCGCGCCCTTTTCAACAAGCTTTAATGAAGAGACCGAATTGTCCTCGCTTGCTGTGTAAATGTAGCCCAAAGTCTTGATTCCGGTAATCTCAGCAAAAAGCTTGATATGCTCTACAGACGGAAGCGCATCGCTCATTCCTGTTACATTGCCCTCGCCGTGCTCAAGAGTTTTTACAAGTCCTGCTCCGAGCGGGTCGGTAACAGTTCCGAAAACAACAGGCGTGTCTTTTAATGTGTTTGCAAGCGCGACCGCCACAGGAGTCGCGATTCCGACCGCGACATCAACTTTCTCGTCCTTGAACTGAGCGGCAATCTGGTTTGCAGTGTTCACATCTCCGTTCGCATTCTGGAGGTCGTATTCCGCATTGACCCCTGCCGCGTTTATTGCATCGATAACACCACGCTCAATGTCGTCAAGCGCGACGTGCTGAACTATTTTTGCGATTCCGATTTTGAATTTTTTTGAGGATTCAGAGCCGGATGATGAAGCGTTTTCTGATTTTTTATTGCAGCCGGCAAATCCCAGAAGAGCAGCAACCAAAACAAAAACTAAAGTTTTTTTCATAATTTTCTCCATAAATAAAAAAGGAGCTTGAACTGCCCCTTTCACAAAAAGAATTATAAACTTTAGAATGTTTCTGTCAATAGAATCAATGGAAGTGAAATCGCGTCCTGCGATTTCATTTCCTACGAGAATTTTTTTCAAAAATCTTGCTTCGCTTTTTTTCCGCCCGAATTTTTGCTTGGAAACCAGCACGCGCCAGATACGGAGAGCCTTGGTTGTTAGCTGCCAAAGGCAGCAACAATGAGCGTTAGCGAACTCGCAGTAGCTGGGCATTGTCTTAAAACAAAAACGCGGAGCTTTACCAAAGCGAAAAACTGCTTTTATAAAACTCCGCGCCAAAATAAAAATAAAATTATGATTTTTCTGATTTTACTTTTCTAGTTTTTAGTCCTGGAAAAGCGGCGTTGACAAATAACGGTCGCCTGTGTCCGGGAAAAGGACAACGATATTCTTGCCTTTGTTTTCAGGCCGTTTTGCAAGCTGAACCGCAGCCCAAAGCGCCGCTCCAGAAGAAATTCCAACGAGAACGCCTTCCTTTTTTCCGATTGTTTTTCCAGCCGCGAAAGCATCCTCATTTGAAACTGAAATAATCTCGTCGTAGATTTTGGTGTCCAAAACATCAGGAACAAATCCCGCGCCGATTCCCTGAATTTTGTGCGGGCCTGCGACTCCAGTTGAAAGGACTGCGGAAGATTTAGGCTCGACCGCGACAACCTTCACATTTGGATTTTTTGACTTTAGATATTTTCCGACGCCGGTAACAGTTCCGCCGGTTCCGACTCCGGCAACAAAAATGTCAACCTTGCCGTCTGTATCTTCCCAAATTTCAGGACCGGTTGTCTCAAAATGGGCTTTCGGATTCGCAGGATTCACAAACTGGCCTGCGATAAAGCTGTTCGGCGTGCTGTTCTTGATTTCCTCAGCCTTAGCGATTGCGCCTTTCATTCCTTTTGCGCCCTCGGACAAGACAAGCTCAGCCCCGTAAGCCTTCATAAGCTGGCGGCGCTCGATAGACATTGTCTCAGGCATTACAATCACAATATGATAGCCGCGAGCCGCCGCAACAGAAGCAAGCCCGATTCCAGTGTTTCCAGAAGTAGGCTCGATGATTGTCGTATCCTTGTTCAAAATTCCTTTTGCCTCAGCCTCGTCAAGCATCGCCTTTGCGATTCTGTCCTTTACAGAGCCTGCCGGATTGAAATATTCAAGTTTCGCGATGATTTTCGCCTCAAGATTTTCAGCTTTTTCAATGTGTGAAAGCTCAAGAAGCGGAGTGCGTCCGATAAGCTGGTCTGCGCTTGTGTAAATTTTTGCCATTTTGTTCTCCTATAAAAAGTCAAGATAAAAACTTCAGTTTTATGATTGACTTTTTATGCAGTTGATAAAAAGTTTGCAACGCAAACTTGTGAATAAAAACTTAAGATAAAAACTGTTATCCTACTTTGTCAATAGGAATAAGATTCTATTTTTTCGCCTTTTTTGCCGCGTGAGTGCCAATCATCTGGATAATCTGGACAAAGACAATCAGAATAATCACAGTGAAAGTCATAAGCGGAAAATTGAAACGCTGGTAGCCGTAAGTCAAAGCCAAGTCGCCCACTCCGCCTCCGCCGACAGCTCCAGCCATCGCGGTCGCGCCAAGCAAGCCGACAGTTCCAGTCGTTATTCCAAGAACAATCGAGCCGAGAGATTCCGGCAAGACAAAGCGGAAAATCGTCTGCAAAGTTGTCGCGCCCATCGCCTGAGCAGCCTCGATAATTCCGTTGTCAACATCGAGAAGAGCATTCTCGATAAGGCGGGCAAGATACGGCGCAATATAAGCGACAAGCGGAACTAGAGCCGCAGTCGAGCCGACGCGAGTTCCGACGATTATTTTCGTAACCGGCATAATGTAGACAATCAAAATTATGAACGGAACGCTTCTAATCACGTTGATTACAGTTCCGACGACGTTATAAACAACGAGATTCTGCCTGATTCCGCCTTTTCTAGTAACAAAAAGCAGAACCGCAAGCGGAAGACCGATTACAAGGCCGAACAAAAGCGAAAGGCCGACCATATAAAGCGTCTGGAAAATTCCCGTGTAGATTTTCGCCGCGCTGATTCCAAAAATCAGACTCTGCGCCATAATTTCCTCCTTAAAACTTCAATGCAAAAAAGCTGTTTAACGTCATTACAAAAAAATTCAGACATTACAGATAAAGACCTTGAATCAAGTTCAAGGCGACACACGCAATTCCCAGCCGCCGGAAACTAAAACTTCACTTCAAACTTCGGAACTTTGTTCTCGTCAAAGAAACGCTCGGCGGCTTCAATCTGCGCCTCGCTTCCCGTAATCTGAACCGTCTGGAATCCGACAACTTTTCCTTCAAGCTGCGTCACAACGCCGAACAAGATTGAAATATTCACGCCGCATTTCTGAATAGCAAGCGACATCAAAGGCTTGTCCGCATTCTCGCCGTCAAACCGCAGCCTAAGAACGCGCTGAGGCTTGTCATAGTTTTTCAGAAAGTCAACAGTCTCTTTCGGCAGCTTGTCGTTTATCACAGTCCGAATGAATCCTTTTGTGGTTTCAGTCTGAGGATTTCCGAAAACATCGATTACAGAGCCGCTTTCAATCAGATTTCCTTTTTCAAGAACCGCAACTTTGTTGCAAATCGACGAAATCACGTTCATCTGGTGCGTAATCATCAGGATTGTGATTTCAAGCTCGCGGTTTATTTTCTGCAAAAGCTCAAGAATCGAGTCGGTCGTGCGCGGATCAAGCGCGCTCGTGGCCTCGTCGCAAAGCAGAATCGAAGGATTCAGGGCAAGGGCGCGGGCAATTCCCACACGCTGCTTTTGTCCGCCGGAAAGCTCGTTCGGAAAACTTTCCGCCTTGTCCTCAAGCTCCACGAAACGCAAAAGCTCGGACACGCGGCTTTTTATCTCGTCTTTTGACCTATGAGCAAGTTTCAGCGGAAGCGCGATATTCTGAAAAACCGTCTTGCTAGAAAGAAGATTGAAATGCTGGAAAATCATTCCGATGTCTTTTCTGAAATTTCTAAGAGACGCTCCGCGCAAAGACGACACATCAAGCCCTTTCACAACAATCTTCCCGGAAGTAGGCTTTTCAAGTCCGTTCACCATTCTGATTAAAGTTGACTTTCCCGCGCCGGAAAAACCAATCACGCCGAAAATGTCGCCTTTCTCAACGGAAAGCGAAATATCGTTCAACGCATTGACCGTATTTTTCTTTGTCTTGAAAGTCTTAAAAACGTGCTCGAACTCAATCATCTTCTTCCTCTAAAATCTTCTAATTTCAGCTTGCAGCTTTAAAAATCGCCGTGGAACTTTGCCAAAAAT
>ERZ808259.803-NODE-803-length-10588-cov-9.420963_pt1 | contig 10588 bp, 10 predicted proteins | sample MGYA00521279_ERZ808259 | MGnify/ENA primary metagenome ERZ808259 (study PRJEB31516, sample SAMN03275586) | gut metagenome | biome: mammalia-associated habitat; material: feces | host: Papio cynocephalus | place: Kenya | collected 2012-07-27 ... | reverse complement strand
CTTTCAGAAGGCTCTTGCGGAGAGAGAGGGATTCGAAAGCAAATTAACACCTCTCTTAACTATCTGATAATCAGACGCCTTCTGATTTGAAAAACGCCATTTTTTCAGTTTACTGTCTATAATCTGGCGCAGGTCACAACGCTTTAATTTTCTGAGCCATAAGGACTTATATTAATAATTTTGATTATTTTAAGGAAATTTTCCCCGAAATTTTATTCTCAGAGATGCCTATGACGGCATGAATCAACCCCTTTTCGGCTTCAGATGCCGAACTTTTATAGGGTGAAGTCTGAGTAGCAATTTTAGTCTAATTTTTGTAATTTACATAATTTTACATATTTGTTAAGTTGTATTTATAATGTACGATATTTGGATGAAATATGCATCCAATAATCTAATCAGACAAATTCGTTTTTCGTTATCTTGCTTGCCTTTTGGACACTTGAAAAGAGTATCGAAGTGTAGCCTTTCTGAAAATCAGATACTTAGCTATGTTTTCGATGGCTATTGAATCGTATCATCAATGTAGCGAGTTGTAGCGGAATGTAGCGAACCGTCCAATTATATATGCAAAGTTAGTATAAAATACGAAATTTGGATAATATTATTGAAAGATTTAATTTTAATTGGATTTTCAAAAATGAAAGAAAAAAGCCTCGTTCAAAAAGTCTTGGGCGAGGCTTGGCATATGTCCTCAGAATTTGAGACTATATCTTTTAAAAACCTTCGTTTTGTATTCTTCCATGCTGAGTCCACCAGTTTCAATCACAGAGTCAAGTGTAGTTCCCAACTCCTCAACCCCGATGTCATGGTGCTCTTCTTTGAGCTTGCCGTTCTTTTCGCAATAGATGCGATAATAATCACTCCCCTCGTCTAATGCGATATACAGTTTGCCTTTGAAATTGAAACCATTGACATTCATGACAAGAGCAGCCATGGCGAAATTCATTCCGTTTACAGGCATGACTATCTGGGAGGCATACATCTGTGAGACTCCTCAACTCCAAAAGACACTTACGTCCGTTGTGCCAGCTAATTGTTGTATGATGGTCTTAGCTATTTCCAATACGTGTTTCTGTTCTAATACTTCCATAGTTATATTGTTTTGGCTAAGGCTGGAGTGTTGTGCTCCATGCCTTAGCGTGATTATTATTCAAACTCAAATGGATGGATGTTGAAGTATGTGTCTTCGTCATCATACTCATATTCATTGATGAAGTCCACTTTTTCTTCTTGGCTCTTGTTGTGTAGCTCTATTCCTGTCAGATTGCACCATAGATTGATAGCGTCCTCGATGGTGTCAAACGCTTCCTCGCAACTTTCCTCGAAAGGCTCTCCTGCCGAGCTTATGCAGCACTCTTCAGGAAAGAAACAACCTTCATCATGTACGGAATAGATTCCGCATCCACATTCGATTTCACGATAGCTGATAGATAGTTCTGCATTCAAAACCTCGTTGATTGCCTCAAACAACTCATTGCAAGCTGTCCATGCTGTCTCGGTCTCAAAGGTCAGAAGATGGCATTCTTCATCTTCCTCGAACTTGCCGAAGTAGATGTGTCCTCTTACCTTGATGCCTCTGCCCTCATAGTCTCTGCCATAGTGTTCGGCTAACTTGTCGAGCCAGATGTCCTTTGTGTTGACGTTCATGGATTGCAATGTGTTCCACAAATCCTTCACTGCTTTTTCTGTTCCTGTCACCTTGTAGGTGGTATTACATAAATTTGCCATAACTTTAAAATTTTATTTCCCTTTCGTAGATAAACTACTTCTGGGATTTGTTAGAAATTATGTTGCTCACAAAGGTGTTATGAACATTGGCGCAAGGTCTTGACCTTAAAATACTACCCAAAGGGTGGAGATTTTCAGGCAAAGCGCAATCTTGACCTTGCAGCCAATAAGGAATAACATATACCTTTGCAACAGAATTTTCTGAATCCCAGAAGTGCTTCTTACGATATATGAAAGTATGTCTTGGAAGAGAAAATATGACTATGATGTCCCAACTATCCCACAAATTTCAGAGGGTTGTTTGCTATTGACATATTAATGGTTGGTGTATTGGTGATAATATGGTATTAAATAGAAATATGAGTAATATTAAGATTACTAAGTAATATGTTTTATATATGAAATATGCCAAGGTACTTACGAATGTAATGTACTTTGGCATATATGTTTTTATTGCAACAAGTCGGTATCAGCCATCCGATAGCAACAGCCCGAAGGATGGTTGCGATCTGATTTGTGCTTTTGAAGTAGCGGCTATAAGTTTCATAGTCCATGTCTTTTTGCCCCATAAGAAGATTTGCTGTCAAAAGCATGTCCTCACAAAAGGGTGAAGGGACTGCCTCTGCCATAATCAGCTTTTTATAGAAAGCGTTTTTGTCATGTTCCCATGTCCATGCGGCTAAGTCGCCTATGATAGCTCCAACCATACTTGTCTAATTGAAAAAAATAATAAATCTCTATATGCAGCATATAGTAAGCGCAATGGTCGTTATCACCCAAAAGGCAATGACAACACAGCAGCCGCTATTCGAGGAAGAACCCTTCGCCAAGTCGAAGATGCTGAACGTCGTTCTTCTATACACCTTATTATATATAGCTCTTTTAGGATGAAATATGCCCATGCCTCTCTTGCCATAACCAGGGATGATGGCTCTTTTGATGGCACGTGTAGCACGACCTTTCGTCCGTGCGCTCAGACTCTTCTTCCAAGAAGGCTTTCTCATTCCGTATCTCATAGCTTTACTTTTTAGAATCTCAAAATATATTCATCGCCATCCTTGAAGGCGTTGGTTCCTTCGAGGTAGCGGCGTGTTTCCTCGAAATCCTCACCGATGATGTTGGCACTGAACTGTCTAACTCTCGATATTGCCTTGATGATAACGCTAGGGTCGCCCTTTCTTGTCAAGCGTCTCAATCCATTCAAGTAATCCTCACGAAAGACCGTAGGAATGATAATCTTTGATTGGTCGGCATGTACAAGTTCCGCATTCATCATGATTCGGGATATACGTCCATTGCCATCGTTGAAAGGATGAACCTCGCTAATCATGAATAGAATGAACAAAGCTTTTGCAAAAGGTGATTTCAATGCTCGGTAGAAGTCGAATCCCTTTATCAGTGTCCCTCTTACAAGTGTGCAGTCCACGAAATGCGAGTCACCAGCATGGTTGTTCTGCATCTTGAACATACCTGGATTTCTGTCTGGTCTTGCTGCCATCATGATTCTATGGCGGTCTTGAAGAATCTCAATCAGCTCGTCGGCGGTATTTGGGGTTCGTCTCATCTCTCTTCTACTTGCCACGATTTGGAAGGTTCCAAGAACATCATGCGAGTCGGCATTTCTTGCTGGCATTGGTTGACCTGTCTCGATGATACGATAAGCGTCTTCTATCTCAAACTCGGTACCCTCGATGTAGTTGGAGAAATAACTCTCGAAAAAGGCAAAGTTTCTGAAAGATGCGGTAGAAACGTTCTGTTCGTCAATGTCTGGAAATGGTTCCTTGTTAAGTGATTCGAACAACGTTCCAAACAAATTGATGCGGTCTTGGTCGAAAGGTACTCCTTGTGCTCTGGCTAAAGCACTGTTAGAGGAAAGTATTCCTGATGGCTTGGTAGAAAGCAACGCTCCAATGATGGAATTGAGGACTTCAAACTCTTCTGTCATCTCCAGTTGTTTGGCAATCTCCTTAGCCTTATCACGGAAGTTGTTGATACCGGTCTCTCCGTTTACCACCAACATTTTTTCCAGATTCTCTTCGATGTAAGTTCTTGGTAAGCACTTTGACACACTGCCACGAGTCCTGCCCTTTTGGAGATTTTCAAGCATTCGTCTTTCAGAACTTGATATATACAAGTTCTCAATGAAAGGCATATCATGGTCTGTTCCCATAGGTCCTTGCAACAAATGAACCTTGATACCTGGCAGGGATATTTTCTTGGTGTATTTGTACGTCAAAAAAATGTCGCCTTCAGCTGTTGGCTTTAGCTCAAAAGCGGAACGGTGGCTGATGACCGCATGAGGATAAAGCTGTCCTAAGATGTAGAATACATTTCTTCTAATGATGTCCTCTGGGGCATCATCCATGTTACTGGTATAAACTCTTGGGGCTATTTTTCGTAATTTTCCTTCTTTTAGTAAAGCTAAGTTTTGTGCAGAAGTTGATTTATCCGATGTTCCAATAACAATTTCCAATATGTTATGTATTATATTTCTTTTTGCCATATTTTCTATTAAAAATGAATTCGATTGCAAAAATAAGCATTTTTGTCGATTAAGAAGAATGTTTTTGGGTATTTTTGTCGATTAAGAGATTACTTTCGGGTATTTTTGTTGATTAAGCATCTGTTTTATCGCATATTTTTCTATTATTGACAAAATGAGTTTTATATAATCAAGCGTCTTATTGTTGAGTTGTAATAATATGTCATGAGGGCTTATGATAATATTAGAATCGTCCGTCACGACGGACGATTTGCAGGAATCCAATTCATCGGTCATGACCGATGAAATTCAACTATCAGTTAAAACTATGTGAAATGAAGTAGGATAAAACTTAGAGTTGTAAATGAAAAAAGCCTTCTGAAATTTCTTTCAGAAGGCTCTTGCGGAGAGAGAGGGATTCGAACCCCCGGTACCTCTCGGTACGACGGTTTTCAAGACCGTTGTAATCGACCACTCTACCATCTCTCCATTCAATCTGGATGTTGACTATAGCTTGGTTTTCTTAAGCGGTTGCAAAGGTACTACTATTTTCTGGTTCCACCAAATATTTTCTGAACTTTTTTTGATTTTTCTTCAAAAAAGTGCATTTTATGCACTAATAAGCCCACTTGTAGAGGGATTATGGCATATGAAACCTTACTAAAGAGCATAAAAAAGGGCTGCCGCTGCAGCCCCAACCTTGATAACCTTAAATCTAATACTATGAAAAACACATTGCAAAAATACAGAATTATTTAATAGGTAATGTCTAAAAAATCGAAAATCTGCATTTTTAATGTGATTTTTTCTGTTTTATTTACTTTATATAACCTTTTTCCTTGAATTCTTCCATCAAAGGCTCTGCCAATACCTTGGCATCTGGGTGAGGTGCGCCGGTCGTTCCTTTCGCACGGAGATCGAAGAAATGCTTCCAGTCACTGACAAAGGCTGTATGGACGAGCTCTGTGTTGCAATCCAATGGTAGGATGACACGTGCCTCTTGTGGCTTGCATCCTGCTGCTATCAGTTTCATGTAGGCAAACTCGGCTGCTTGGTTGGCGAACAACCAACTGTCTAGTATCGTCCAGTCTTCCGTTTCATTGTTGGCAACATCTTCGCAGAGTTCTACGAAGTGCTCGGCGTTTGTCTCTTCTGTGGCATCAAACTTGGCTTTGTCTTTTACCCAAGTAGGAAGATTTACTGTAATCTCGCTACCAAACTTGTTCTTGGTATAGTTGCAGTATCTAGTGCTTTGCTCTGCCATGGAATTGGCGCGATGGCGATTGTACTCACGTGTGATGGCAATCTGTGTGGTGAAATGAACGGTGATGCGCAGTTCGTGCTTGCCTTCCTCGTAATCTGTCAAGAACTTCAAGTCGTCTAGCCATTTGTTCTCTGCCAATACACGCAGATTGGTGGTGATGTAGTCCTTGCCGTCTAGGGTGTTGACGCGAGAAAACTTGTTGGTGGCATAATGGGTTAGGGTGTTGTGCTCACAAACTAGATATACAGTGCCGTGTTCGAGCATCGCGAAATGTTCGTTTTCTATCATGCGACCGACAAAGGGCTTTGCTGAGTCCTCCGTTGTGTTGTTCTCACTCTTGTAACATACTCTTCCTGCTCGCTCTATCTGCTGATAGATACCGAGCTCACCTGGTTTTTGCAACCATATTTCGTACTCTGGATTTTGAATCTTCATTGTTCTTTTATTTTTATTTTGATTGCAAAGGTACATTATTTTATGGATAAAACAAAATAAAATCTTTTGTTTTTGCGTTCTATATTTAATAAGGTATAGAAACTATATATAATAAGGTATAGAAACTATATATAATAAGGTATAGGATTTATCTATGAATATAAGATAATGAGACTTCCCATGGCATGCTGTGGAATTATTAGAGAAAAATTAAAATGGAAATAAGACCGATAGCGAGATTTCGTTCACCTTTTACCAGCAAGTTTGGCATACCGAAGCAAGCCGGACTCGTTGCTGGGTTGGAAGGGCAGATTGTCTTTGAGCCAGAGTTTAGAAATTCTGATGCTCTCAGGGGGATAGAAGGCTTTGATTACTTGTGGTTGGTTTGGGAATTTTCTGCCAACCGACACCAAGCGAATAGTCCTGTCGTTCGTCCTCCGGTGTTGGGGGGTAACGAAAAGCTTGGGGTGTTCGCCACTCGCAGTCCCTTTCGCCCCAACCGTATCGGATTGTCTTCTGTGCGACTTTCACGTGTGGAGTGGGAGAGTAAGCTTGGTCCTGTCATTCATGTGAAGGGAGCCGACTTGATGGATGGTACTCCGATATATGACATCAAACCCTATGTGGTCTATGCGGATAGTCATCCCGATGCTCGTAGTGGTTTTGTGGATGAGAGGAAATGGAATAGGTTGGAGGTCGATGTTCCAGATGATGTTCGAACTTATCTGTTGGAACAGGGACTGAGTATGGATAAGTTGGAAGTACTCAAGGATGTCTTGGCCCAAGACCCTCGTCCCCACTATCAGAAAAATCCTGATAAGGTGTATGGTATGCCATACGAGGGATTGGATATTCATTTCAGGGTAAAAGAGGGGATAGTTACCGTCGAGAAATAGACGGATGGTTCCGGTGGAAAGAGGTTAGAAAATATGTTTCAAACAATGATAGAAAAGATAATAGACATAAAATAAACGATAAAAATAAGTTATATCAGCAGTTATGTTACAACTTGACAATTTTTACAAAGCTCGCTTTGTGCTGAGCAAGGTAATCAGAAAGACAGAGTTGGTTCATACTCCAAGAATCAATCCTGAGAGTGATGTTTATCTCAAGCCTGAGTGCTTGCAGAAGACTGGTTCTTTTAAAATCCGTGGAGCTTATTATAAGATTTCTCAACTTACAGAAGAGGAAAAGGCAAAGGGTGTGATAGCTTGTTCGGCTGGCAATCATGCACAGGGCGTGGCTCTTGGAGCTACTGCCATGGGCGTGAAGAGCCTCATCTGTTTGCCAGAGGGTGCTCCTATCTCCAAGGTTGAGGCCACCAAACGACTCGGTGCTCAGGTCTGCCTCGTTCCGGGTGTCTATGATGATGCTTACCAGAAAGCCCTGCAGTTGAAGGATGAGCATGGTTATACTTTCGTGCATCCGTTTGATGATGAGAATGTTATCGCTGGACAAGGCACGATTGGACTGGAAATCCTTGACCAACTTCCTGACGTAGAGGCTGTCGTTGTGCCTGTCGGTGGTGGCGGATTGATTTCTGGCGTAGCCTTTGCCATCAAGTCCTTGAATCCAGCCGTCAAGGTGTATGGCGTTCAGGCTGAGGGCGCTGCAAGTATGGTGCAGAGCCTTCATGACCACAAGCAGGAAAAACTGCCATCAGTGGCTACCGTGGCTGATGGTATTGCTGTGAAGGAACCAGGAAAGATTACATTTGAGACTTGTTCCAACTATGTGGATGATATCGTGACCGTGAGCGAGGATGAGATTTGTGCTGCCATCCTCAAACTCTTGGAAAGCGAGAAAGTGGTGGCTGAGGGTGCTGGTGCTGCCAGTGTGGCTGCCGTCATGTACAACAAGGTGCCTGTCAAAGGTAAGAAGACCATTTGCATCGTGAGTGGTGGTAACATCGATGTGACGATCCTGAACCGCGTCATTACCCGAGGTCTTGCCAAGAGTGGTCGCCTCTGTACCATCGAAATGGAGTTGGATGACAAACCTGGTGAGCTCGTTGAGGTATGTTCTGTCATCGCTGGACTGGGCGGAAATATCACGGGTGTGCATCATGACCGTTCTGCCAATCGTCAGAAGGTCAACGCCTGCGTGCTCCGATTGACGATGGAAACAAGAGACGAGGCACATGTCAAGGAAATCAAGGAAGCCCTGGAGGCTAAGGGTTTCCATCTTTATATTGTGTAACCATGATAGATTCTTAATTCAGAATTTACGATAGTAAGTAAAAAAGCTCGCAAGACTCCCCTATGGGTTGTCTTGCGAGCTTTTTTTTGTTTTGGACGATGCTTGTCGTCTTCCTATCATCTTCTTTTTCGGCTCATTTTTCCTTTCGCTTTTCTTTTCTTTTTACTATTTGTTGTCTTGACATCACTTGTATTTGCCTTGGCTGTCTCCACCGTTTCAAATAGATAGGTAAACTTTGCCTTTGGATAATTGTCGTTGAGACGAAGGATGATACGATATACATTGTCTTGCCATTCGGTCTTCATGATTCCGTTAGGCATCTCTACCTTCTCAATGAACGAGGTGAGGTATTGGGTGTTGAAAGACAAGCATACCTGTCCGTCTTGTAGCAGAATCTTACCGGGAGACTGAAGGGTTGGCTTGCCGAAAGCCATCAAGGTGAGACGATTGTCGAACACCTCACCGTTCAGTCGGTCTTTCTCTATCTGTAGAGAGTCAAGTTTGTATTGTTCTGTAATTTCTATCTTGTTTGTTCTTCTGTTCAGGGCAATGATTCTCTGCCAATTGTCGACGTGAGCCTCGTCAGGATATGCCTTTTCTATGTTGAGTAGCAGGGAAGAGATGGAGTCGTTCTGTATATGAGATACATTTTGTGCTCGGTATTTTCTTCCGTCCTTTTGCTCCATGCCGTTGATGATCGGTACATTGTGGTACGAAGAACGATTGTTCATCATCTCGTATCGGCGGTTGCTGAAAGTCTGTGAGGTATAGGTGTCACGCCCTAAGTCGATGATGACAGGCTGGTTGTAGTGGTAAATCATAAAGTTGCCGACGTCGTTGTGGTTGTGGCTTTCCGCATTGTTGCCTCCTTTTCCGGCAATAAACCATTCATCGTCGCTTGCCACCATTACTTGCGAGTTGGCGAGATAAGTATCCTTTGTCTGTGTTTGTGCTGGTTCCGTTTTCTTCAGTTGAGGGAGCATGGACAATAGTGTCAGCTCTCTGCCAAGGGTAGGATAGTTGCCAGACTGAAGGAACAGCGTGGAAGGCTTGGTGAAATATTGATATTTCTTTCCGATGTATGCAGCCAGCTGCATCATGCCTTCGTCTTTCAAGTAGGCTCCATACGGAAACAAGATGTTGATGTTGGGAACATTCTTAGCCTGGGCATCAGAGAAATTGACAAAAGTAAGGTCGTTGATGTGCATCGTGGTGATAAATTTGCCCATTGCTTCTACTTTCTTACTTGTTTTTGAAGTTTGGAACTCAGAGATGTCAGCGTCTTTTGTCTTCCCCTTCGATGCGATGTCCATGAAGTATAATGACTCGAAGAAGGAAGCTCCCGCTCTATCCCAATAGCCAACTCCTTCCTCGCAACCACCATCGTCAGGATAGCCTTTCAGAAAGGTACGAAGGTCTTGGCGAACACCACCGATGGCATCGCTTAGCTTCTTTTCGTCAGTTTCGCAAATCAGGGCAGTCTCCAGCCAGTTGCTTGTAATCCATGTGTTCCAGTTGTTGGCGTTGTTCTTCCATCCTTGCTTGTTGTACAAGGTCGGATTGAGAAAACGGCGTTCGATTTCGCTTCTCACGCTGTCGGTCAAACCAGTTTCGGCTTGCTTGATGTCATCTTCCAACATATAGAGAGTCCAGGCTAGCATACTGGAGGTTTCGGCATTGAATAGATCGACGGGTTGCAAGTCTCGCTCCGGATGATCCTTGGGATAATGGGCAGGTATTCCCCACCAGGCTTCTTTCTCGATGAAGTAATGCAGTCCCTTGCAGATGGATGGTAGGAAACGACCGCGATGCTGCATGATTTCCGCCATCACCAAACAAGCAAATTGCTTGCGGATGTCAAAATTCTGATTCTCATAGTTGGTTCTGTTACCATTGATGCGAAACTCTGAAAATACGGAGTTAGGAATGGCATTCCATGGCTTGTTAACATATAGATTGCCCAAACGGATGTAGTCGTTGCGCATTTCCTTCGGTATTTGCTTGCGCCAAAACTCATCGCTTGCTTTAGGAAAAGGTGTGAACGCATCCTGGGCTTTCGCTGCCAGAAAGAAAAATAGCATGCAGACAAACATGAGATGTTTGAGCAGTTGACTTTTGATACATAGTAATGTATTCATTTTACTTTTAGGTTGATTTGTTGTTGATATATAAGTCTTGTTGGTTTCTCCAAGCATTCCTGATGCAAAGAAATAAATCCTTAGTGCATCCGGAAATGTATATGGAAAAACAAATTCTTTTGCAAAGGTAAGTATTTTTAGCACAAAACAAGTATCTTTTTCAATAATTATATGTAATTTTGCGCTAAAATTGGAATAAAAGGGTATTTACAACCAAGGAATAAACGATTTTTGGAACAATTAAACGTCATTAAAATAAGGAGAAAAAACAATGAACGCAATTCACACAGACAATGCGCCTGCTGCTATCGGACCATATAGCCAGGCTATCGAAGTAAA
>ERZ808259.802-NODE-802-length-10626-cov-9.439504_pt1 | contig 10626 bp, 6 predicted proteins | sample MGYA00521279_ERZ808259 | MGnify/ENA primary metagenome ERZ808259 (study PRJEB31516, sample SAMN03275586) | gut metagenome | biome: mammalia-associated habitat; material: feces | host: Papio cynocephalus | place: Kenya | collected 2012-07-27 ... | reverse complement strand
GTGTATTCGTTGCCATCCTTGTCTGTGTAGGTGGCTTGTGCCATGGCGGCTGTTGAGCTCATGGTGAGCATGGCTAATGCCAAGAAAAATTTCGTTCTATTCATAATCGTTTCTATGATGATTATAATTATTATCGGAATTATTGAAGTTTTTCTGCTTCTTGTAAACTCTGTTCAGTCTTTGGTAAGTTATTTTTAACAGCGTTTTCTTCTTGTTCATCAATGTGAGACATATAGGATTTGCTAAGAAGAGCTAGATACCAAGTACCATCAGATTTAACAGGGGCGAAAGTGATACGGATTGTATTTTGGATAGGGTCGTCTGGGTCTTGTTTCTTGAAAAACTCTATAGAGTAGGTTGCCTCAACATTGAACTCACTAGCAAATTTGAAAGACTCCAATTTGAAGTCAAGAACAGGGAAGATATTTTGTTGAGCAATAATGTTTTGCTTTTCTTTTTCAGGAAGAGGCTTGACGCTGTCGTTCTCCACAAAGTACAGCATGCTTAGTGCCGCATCGTACTCCTTGTTTTTGAGATGTGTGAGATAAGTCTCAGCCATCTTTAGAACTTCCGTTGTATCAGCTTTTGAGAATGTTGGTACGCTGTCTGTCTGGCTTTCATTTTTGTTACCACTACAACTAGAACATGAAGCCATGAAAATGCTGCAAATGATGATGCAGCCGATGAAAAACTTATGTATGATTCTCATAATCTGTTAATTAAGAAGAAAGGCATCCCAAGATGCTCCCGAGATGCCTTTCCGTAAATTATTTTGTTTATCAGCTGTCGAGCGATTAGAGGTTTGGCACGACTTCGATGACTACATTTTGGGTCAAGTTACCCCACTTGGTGCTAACTGTCACAGGTACAGAAATCTTGAATGCCTGTGAGATAGCATTACCACTCATGTTGTGGAAGAGGATAGCGTTTGACTTGTATGTTACTTCGTACTTCTTGTTACCATCAGTTCCCTTGATGTCAGAGAGCTTAACTTTGCAAGAAGAGCCGATAGAACCATCCTTCTGAAGGTTTGTCTTTGCTTCTGCGACATTCCATACCGCATTTTCCGCACGATACCATGTCTTGAGTTTTGCTGCAACAATCTGATCAGCTACAGTTGTGGCACCGATAACATAACGCTTCTCGCCGAATGCTTCGACAACCTTCACTTTGCCTGCTACACTGATGCTGCTTGCACCATCTACGATGTCCTTCAACTGACCTTCGAGAACGATGTCCTCCATGGTGAGAGGAGTCATGAAGCTAACCTCGTAGCGATCGATGTCCTGCTTCAAGTCGCAGTACTCAGAGCAAAGCTTAACAGGAACGTTCTTGCCTACCAAGAGAAGAGCACCTGCTGTAGGTGTGTTACCCTTGCCAGCATCCTTTTTGCCTTCTTCAGCGAGCTGAACAATGCCAGTTTCTGTGATAGTTGCAGCCACCTTATTCTTGTAGTTCAAGGTCAATCCATTGCTTGATACAACCCAATCGCTGCCAAGCATAGTCTTAACGCGTTTTTCGTCAAATACCATGTGAACATTTGTTGCATTCTGTACGAGTGCAGCAATAGATGCAGGAACAGAACCATTCTTGGTGTAACCTACCTTCAAGTCACCTATCAACTGTGCCTCGCTATAGCCAGCGCTCTTGCCGTACTTGCTATCTGAGTACAAGGTTGGGTTGATTGTTCTGTACTTGTTTTGAGTATTCCAGCCCTCGGAAGTCTTACCAGCTCCAGTCCACTGCTCCATAGAGTAGTGGATGCCAGAAGCATATCCCATCTGATTAACATCTGTATGAATCTTCAGAGAGAAGACAATCTTGTCGTTTGAGTTGGTCTTGCTTACATAGCAACCATAAACAATTCTGTTATAGTACTTATCATTATACTCGGTCTGAGATGCCTTGAAGAAGCTTTCGCCATAGTTCCAAGAGAACTTCAAGTTATGGGTCTGACCAGCACCAGTAGCATCAGCCAAATCTTCAAACTTAGCTTGGCTCAAAGCCTTTTTAGCATCTGTCTTCTTGGCATCCTCGATGTTCTTCCAAACATGAGTATCCAATTCGTAAGAATTGTGGAACTCGTCACGGGTCATGTTCTTGAAGGCATAGATGAAGTTAACGTGCTTTTCACCTACAGTACCTGCCTCTTCACCGCCACAAGAATATGTCTTCGTGATGCTGTCTCCCTTAAGGATGTCACCGTATTCTTCGACATTGGTCTTGTCAGTCCACTTAATCTTGAAGTAGCGAACGTCAACCACCTTGCTGCCTTCCTTCAAAACAACTTGAATCATTGGCTGGCGACCAACGGCATCACGATTGCCAGTTTGGCCATCACGAGCCTTGGATGTCAAGATGCCATCCTTCAAGGTTGCGAAATCATATTGATCGGTATAGCCTGTGGCTGAAACTGGGTTACCTTCTGCATCGACACCAGTGTTCTTCAACAAATAGTGCATGAGGTGGAACTCGAATGTCATACCGTATGCCTTAGGGTTGTAGCTTGTACCATTCTTATCGCATACGTCAACCAACTGATTCAAGTCAACACTCTCTGTATATACCTTTTCGAGTGCAATATGCTTGTCACCGTATGTGGCATTGTCATGCTGGAATGAAGCTGGCTTGTTGCCAACGGCTCCGTAAGTTTCAGAGAAGTTCCAGAAGTGAGGATTCTTGCTAGCTGCCTCTGATGGACGACCTTCTTGATCTACAGCCAATGCGTTGTGGATGTAAGGGCGTGTCTGTGTCTCGTAGAGACGTGTCCAGTCAGAATATACGTAGATAGGCTTGCCAGCCTTCTTCTCGCTTTCAGTAAGAACATTATCTGCCAATTGAGCCTTCAAGGCAACAATCTTGAAGTTTGTATTGCTTGTGCCGAATGACTCGTTGCCAGTCTTTTTGACGTTGAGATTGAGGTATCCATTGCTGATGTTACTATCAACCACAGTGATAGGAGCATCATCTGCAGCACGAGTAATGTTACTTGCTGTGCTAGAAACGAATGTCAGATCCTTGATGTCCTCAAGTGATACACCAGATGGATTCAACAAGTACTTAGCGATAGTCTCTGCGTCCTTGATGATGTAATAGTTCTTTGTCTCCTCATCCTTAGGAGCATCTCTTTCTAGGTCTGAGCCCCAATCGTAGTACTCCAAGGAAGCGAACTTGATGGCCTCGATACCATCAACGTAAGTAGATGGAGCATATACAATGCTAGACAAACGCTGAGCAACCAAGATGTGCAAAGTATTGATATTTGCACCCAAGTTGTCTGTAATCTCTTTCTGCGCATCTGTCAATGTCTTGGATGCAGTAGCTATGGCGTTTGTGGTGTAAGACTCATAATTGGTTTTCACCTGATTCAACTTTTCTGTCAACTTGTCGTTTGTGCAATAGCTGTCAAACTTGTTGTTGATTTCTGCCATCCAGGTAGCCAAGCCAACCTCTGTGCCATCAACGTCAATCTTGATCTTGCCCAACTGGTCGATTTGATCCTGCAGGTCTTTCTTTGCTTGGCGTACAGCATCGTCTGTATATTTTTCAAGATCTGTTTTGTTGTCGCCAATGAGCTTCTCAATGTCTGCAATCTTTGCATCGATGACAGAAGCATCCTTCTTGGTGGCAATGCTCTTAACCAATTCGTCGATCTGGCTTTGGAGATTGGCATCAGCCTTCTTGTAAGCTTCATTGATGCCATCAACTGTACCTTGCAAAACAACGAGATCAGAAGCAACTTTAGCGATGTCGCCAGCAAGTTTCTCCTGAGCCTCAGATGCGCTCTTTGCTAAGTCCTCAACGCTTTTCTTGACACCGTCAATTTCTACACCATTGGCTTTGATAGCGTCATTGAGACCAGGGATTGTTTTTTCCTCAAGCACTTTCTTGTATGCCTCCAAAGCAGCAATCTGGTTTTGAGCATCAGTCTGTGCAGCCTGCAAGGTAGCGATAGCCTCTTTGGCTGTCTTGATGTCAGACTGGTTCTGCTTTACGTCATTGCCCAACTTGTTCAAGTCACTGCTGATACCAGCGATAGTACCTTCAAGTGAGGCAACCTTTGTATCAAATGTAGAGACATCTACCTTGTTGTCAAGTGCTGCCTGAATCTGGTCCTTCAAAGCATTTACCTGCTTGGTGGCTTCCTCAATGGCAGCCTTCTGTGCCTCAGCGGCAGCAGCCTTGGCAGCTTGTGCGTTTGCCTCTGCAGTCTTAGCCATAGCTAAAGCCTCGTCGCCTGTAGTCTGTGCGTTCTTTGCTGCAGTTGCAGCTTCGGCAGCAGCAGTCTTGGCAGCGTCAGCTGTTGACTGAGCTGTAGAAACGGCAGTTTGCAAAGTTGTCGCCTGATCTTGCAACTTCTTGATGAGTTCGTTGGCGGTATCAACATTCTGCTGAACATTGCTGATATCGTCATCGTAATCCTTACAAGAAGTAACCATACTTGTGGAAGCCATGGTCATGGCCGCCATAAGCAATACGCTAAAATACTTTCTTTTCATACGATAAAAATTAATTAAACATTGTATATATTAACTACATTTTTCTATGCTCATTTTTCATATCTCCTGCCGAGAGATACTATCGTATGCAAGAAATCGTCCTTCTGTAGATAAACAATCTATGCGCAGAAGCTTTATATCATAGTCTATATGGAGAATAACTACGCTGAGATTTGCGAATTTGAAAGCAAGTCGTACCCTTGCTCGAAATACGCTAAAAATGAAAGACTTTTGTATCCATTTGATTAATAGATGGTTACAAGAGTCTTTCTCTGTTTTCAGCGTAAGTAGAATATGGAATGTTGTTTCTATTGGCTTTTATCTGGCTTCGAAATAGCAGAGATTAATTTCGCATTTGTTCTGTCAATTACCTCAGCATCAATGCTTTGCAAGTATATTCGGGTCGTTTTCTCTGAATGATGCCCCATACCGTCAGATATAACACTCAGTGGAACATTCTTCTGTTTGGCGATTGTAGCCCAGGAATGGCGAGCCACGTACATCGTAAGATTGACACCTAGATTCAGACGGTTGGCTATGCGTTTTAGGGCAAGGTTTATGAGACATTGTTTATAATGATACTGTTTACGGAGGCTCGTAGGAGAATTGGAGTCCAGTATGCCTAACAGATGGAGGTTGTCGATGGAGCTATACTTGTCAACTAGTTCTTGCATCTCTTTTCGCCAGGCTATCTTTAGTTCTTGCCCAGTCTTCTTCCTTTTATATATAAGGTATGCCCCATTGATGTCAGTCTTTTGCAGAAATACGATATCAATGAAAGACATTCCTCTAGTATAAAAGCTAAACAAAAAGAGATCTCGCGCCATAGCCTCAGTCTTGTTGGTGATTTGGGCATTTGCTATTTTCTTGATGTCGTTGATGGAGATAGCCCTTTTTGCAGTCTTGGCGTTTTTGGTGAATACATGGGCAAAAGGTTTCTTGTCAGCGATGATCCCTTCTCTAACAGCTTTGTTGTATATGGCTCTCAAGATTCGCATATAGAAAGATATAGTGTTAAGTGTCAGGTTGTTTTGTTTCAGGTAATTTTCATAATCTTCTATCAGTTTTCCGTCTATATCTTTCAATAGCGTGTCCGTGCCATTTCTATATTTGTTAAAGCTTTTAATGGCACTATGGTAAGTTTCGGCCAGGCGAACTTTATTTTGAGTAATGAATTTCTCTCTCAACTTCTGAACGAAAGTATGTAGATGGAGTGGAGAAGCCCTATGAGAATTGTCTTCACTTCCTACACATTCGGCTTTTTTCATTTCTTGTTGGACATAAGAACAAGAAGGTTGCTCTAAGTTGGAGAACTTGATGATAATCTCGTCATCTTTATGAAGCAAAATGTTGTCTGGGATTTCAATCTTTAAAACCATAATTTTATATTTTTTCATTATTATCAATATGAAATCGCATAAAAAATGTAGTAGGTAGGCTGAATAACGGAAAGATAAGGGAAATATTGAGCTACCTACAGTTATTTTTGGGCTTACTAATATTAAGGTGATGTCAAAAAAGAATCACATCTGTTTTCTTTTAAGCAAAAGGTGAAACTTGATAATGGTATAAGCAATGTTTGAATCGTTAAAATACCCATAAAACTTCAAGAATTGACCGTTTAAAACATGAAAACTAAAGAAATTTGATATTTTTTTTCAAAAAAGCTTTCAATTATTTGCGTGTTTCAAGAATTTTGTGTAAGTTTGCACCGAAATATAATATCTCTCGGCAGGAGATAACGAGAAAATGCATAGAAAAATGTAGTTAATATATACAATGTTTAATTAATTTTTATCGTATGAAAAGAAAGTATTTTAGCGCATTGCTTATGGGTGCTCTTTCTATCGCAACCATGAGTACTGTTACGTCTTGTAAGGATTACGATGATGACATCAGCAACTTGCAAAATCAAGTTGACCAACTGAATGATTTGATAAAAAACATTCAGAGTCAAATTGAGAAGGGTGCCATCCTCGAATCAGTAACTCCTACTTCAGATGGTGTTACTATCGCTTTGAGCAACGGCAAGACATTCAACATTACCAATGGTAAAGACGGTGCAACTGGTGCTGCAGGTCAAGATGGTAAAAATGGTACCGTATGGAAGATTGGAGACAACGGAAACTGGTGGTCTTCTACCGACGGTGTAAATTACACTGACACAGGCATGGCATCTAAGGGTGCAGACGGTGCCAAAGGCGAAAAGGGCGAGACTGGTGCTCAAGGTCCTCAGGGTGAAAAGGGCGAGACTGGTGCTCAAGGTCCTCAGGGTGAAAAGGGCGAGACTGGCGCTCAAGGTCCTCAGGGCGAAAAGGGCGAGACTGGCGCAACAGGTGCTACTGGTGCTACTGGTGCTGCTGGCAAGGATGGTAAATACTATGTTCCAACAGCTTCTACTGGTACATTCTGGGTATATGGCGACGGTGATAAAGCAGCCTATGATTCAGGTATCTCTTATATCAGCGCAACAACAGTTACTGCTATTTGGACAGAAGACGAGCTCGTACTTAACAACGTAAGTGGTGCAACAGATGGTAAGGTTACTATCAACTTGACTACTGACTTGAAGGCACTCGTATTCAGCCCAGACTTCTATTATGGTGGTATCGAGGCTTTGGACGTAGCTTCTTACAAGTACAAGCCATTGACACTGAAGGCTGTATCTGCCGATGACGACAACCAAAATGACGCTCCAACTGCTGCAGCATCATACTTCACTTATGCTCCAGACTTGAAAGCAACATACTTCTTGAACCCATCTAACGCCAAGATTGATACCGATGCCAAGAACTTCAAGTTCCTCGCATACGACAAGGAGTATAAGACTCGTTCTATTGACGGTACAGGATTCAATGTGACTGAAGCTAAGAAGGATAAGGGTCAGGTAACTGTTAGCGCAAGCTACAAGGGTGAAGAAATCAAGAAGTTGGCCAATGGCAAGGTTACTGTCGTTGCCTTACAATACACTGGCAAAGACGAGACTATCACCTCAGACTTCGCAGCTTTGAGAAATACCAATTGGTACGACTTGGTTCTCAACAACCCTAAGGGTGGTGTAAATGGTCACACTACTGGTGACGACCACCTCTACACAACAGCTGCTGCTGCTATCGCTGCGAATGCTGAAATTAAGGTAGCTTACAATTCTACTATCGACTTGCGTGAATATGTCAATACAGACCGCAAGAGCGAGGATGCTACTGGCTGTGTAGCTTGGGACAAGAACGCTGCTGCAGGTACAGTAGAGAAAGTTGGTTTCAAGTACAAGTTTGAGTTGGTAGGTTATGAGGATGGTACCAACCATACCAAGCAGAGTGTTCATGCTGCCATCGCTTCTGACGGTTACACACTCCGTCCACAGATGCCTAAGGATGGTAAGCAGCAAGCTTATGGCGCTGAGCAGAATCAGGCTACAATCGACAAGGAGCCATTGGTACGTGTATCTCTCATCGACACAAAGAACAGCAATCAGGTCGTAGCTGTCGGCTACTTCAAGGTTAAGATTTCTTCTGTAGAAGATGTAATTGAGAACCCAACTATTGCTATGCCAGAAGAGAACAAGGCTTACACTCTCACTTGCGGTGACAATGCATACATGACACAACTCTTGAAGTGGAACACAATTGAGGAAGAGATTCTTGCAGAACTCAACGTGTCTAAGGCAGACTTCCATAACAACTATACATTGGAAGGTACTACTAGCGATGCAACTCAGTTTGATGCAGAAGGCAATGTAGCAAGCAAGATCGGTGTTATCTCTCAGACAACTGCTGACGTTGATGGCACTCAGACACAGGTACTCAAGTGGGTTGTAAAGAACCAAGAAGCTTATAGCGCATTCAAGTCAGGAAAGACTTCTTTGGAAACTTATGTATGCTACAAGCATAATACAGATGCCAAGAAGAAGGTTTACTTGAAGTTCACTTGGAATCCTAGTCAGATCAACATCACTCCTTCTACATCTTATGGCAACGGTAACAAGACTGTGAAGTATTGGTATGGAGAAAATGAAGTTGTGGCAGGATATGGTTTCAACGAGATTCACGGAAACGTTGAGGTTGTTGGTTCTTCTAACAATGATATCAATGGCGCAGTTACAGCTGCCGCTAACGACGAGTTTGTATTCAACATCAAGAACACACTCGTAGGCAATGAGCTCGCTGTTACTGGTTTCAATTCAACTTATGCAGGTCTCAACAACCAGTTGACTCTTACATTCGCATTTGCAGATGGTCATGGTCTCTATGCTAACACAGCAGGTACTAAGATCTATGCAGAGCAGAGCTTGACTAACTTGGTTGCAACATTGGATCCTGTCAAGGGTATCGTAACCATGAACAAGAACACAGAAGCATTGAAACTTTTGAATGCTCATGGTCATACTTCTAAGGCAGAACTTAAGAGCTGCTTGACAGCTAAGGTTAAGGTAGTAGCAAAGGTATGTTCTAGCATTGACGTTCCAGTTTCTGAGAATGAGTTTGACATCAAATTCATCCGCCCTATCACTGTAAGTGATGCAAATGCAACATTCACCGATGCTGCTCAGAGCGTTCAGAACTTGTCACTCACATTCAAGGATTGGCGCGGCATGGGCTTCACTGCTTCTAACAGAATCCCAACTTCTGACTACTTCGCATATTATGGTGTCAAGAAGATTACATTGAACACAGCTGAAGCAACAACCGACTTGAATGGCAACAGCAGCCACAAGCTCAGCGATGTAACTTCTAAGATCAAGATTAAGTACAATGGTCCAGCAAACAATGGTACTCAGATTACTGCCGGCAACTATGGACAGATTGTATATGAGAACCTTGGTAACACAGTGGGTACATTCCACATCGAGATTCCAGGTACTGTAACTTACGATTGGGGTGAGCTTCCTATCACTGTCAAGGTAACAGTAAACGCTACAGCTTCTGCTAAGCGTCATTAATAGGCTCATCAACGGAATATATGATAGGCAGGCATGAATTTAGGCATGCCTGCCTATTTTAATTTTAGATAAAATTCAATATCAAGATGAAAAAATCAAGTATTTTTTTCGGTATAATCATGGCAACCTTCGTCACTATAACCATGGTGAGTTGCAAGGACAAGCCTAAGGTCGCTAACAATATGACTGGGTTTGAACAAAACCTGACCAACGCAGATTCTACGGAGGTTATCAATCTTGTCAATCATTTCTTCGAATGTGCAGAAAATGGCAGATACGATGAAGCAGCGAGTATGCTCTACATTGATAATGTTGATACTGTAAGTGAAGAGCCACAGCCTCTTGATAATGAACATATCGCAAGAATCAAACAGATGCTTGTAGCTCTTCCTATCAAAAGACACGAAATCAACTACGTTAAATTTCAAGAAACCTACGCCAATGAGGTTAAATGTACAGCAATCATCGAAGATGCACATGACGATGTTCCTGAAATCAAAACCGTATTTTATTTCAAGCCAATTGATTATTTAGGTAGTTGGAAACTCTGTATGGTGGATTCCTATAATGGCGATTTCACAATCGTAAAGAACAATAAACAGGACTCTTTGACCAACCATTATTACAAGGAAATGAGAGATAAGAATTCTGCTGAGAAAAACAAAGAAAAGAAGTAACATGAAATATATTATATCTGTGTTTCTTCTATTTTTATCAACAATAGAATTCGCATATGCTCAACAAGGCAAGGGATATCTGCACATCAAATGCACAAGCTACAACTTTGGGGCTTTCCCCAAAAAGCAAGTTCGTTCTTGTGTGTTCATCGTACAAAATACAGGTACTACTCCCGTCGCAATAGAAAGTGCCATACCTACGTGTAATTGCACTGCGGTAAAATATTCACGCCAACCCATCATGCCTGGGAAGAAAGCATTCATCACTGTCTATTATAATGGAAAGAACTATGCAAAAGGGAAATTCAAAAAATCAATAGACATCAACTCTACCGCAAGCAATGGAATGGTTCGACTTTTTATTTCCGGTACAACCCTATAAAAAATTATATTATAAAAATATACATACAATGAAATATAGAAATTTAATGACTGTTGCTGTCTTAGCTTTAGGCACAACAGCCGCCATGGCACAAGCCACCTACACAGACAAGGATGGCAACGAATACAC
>ERZ808259.800-NODE-800-length-10661-cov-2.984066_pt1 | contig 10661 bp, 4 predicted proteins | sample MGYA00521279_ERZ808259 | MGnify/ENA primary metagenome ERZ808259 (study PRJEB31516, sample SAMN03275586) | gut metagenome | biome: mammalia-associated habitat; material: feces | host: Papio cynocephalus | place: Kenya | collected 2012-07-27 ... | reverse complement strand
GTGACTTGCAGGAAACGCTGGAGCATGGCGGCGACCTGCGCGCGCTGGGCGTCCGCGCCCGGCGCGACGCAGTTCTTGCCCACGCCGTTCAGGATGCCGTTCTGCGTCGCCCAGAGGAGCGCGTCCTGCGCGTAAGCGCTGATCTCATGCGCGTCGCTGAACTGCAAGCTACCGTTCACTTCGGGCGTTCCGCAGAAGCGGTAGAGCAGCGTCGCAAGCTGCTGGCGCGTCACGCTCGCCTCGGGATTGGTGCCGTCGGAAATACCGTTGGCCTTCGCCCACGCGGTGCCGACCTCGTACCACTTCTGACCGGCGCTCGGCGTCGTGTCGACGCCCGCGAGTCTCGCCAGCACGGTGTTGACCATGCCGCGGGTCATGGGCTGGTTCACGCCGAAGTTGTTGCCGCCCACGCCGTTGAAGATCTCGCGCGAGGTGACGAAGTTGACCTCGTCACGGCTCCAATGGTCGCGCGTATCGCGGAAGTCCTTGGAGTTATCGATGATCTTGACGGTCGCGCTGCCGTCCACGGTCAACTGGACGCCGTCCTCCGTCGGCTTGGAGTCTTTCACGATCTCCTCCGTGCCATCGGGGTGGACGATGACCGCCACCGTGCCGGAGTTGACGTCAGAGACCGGAATCTCGATCTTGGTCTCGCCCGCGTTCTTCGGCAGCTCGACCTTGACGGTGGGGGCGGAATTACTGTCCTCGCCCGTCTTGACCTCGGTCGGGATCTTGACCGCTTCGCCGGACTTCTTCGCATCCTCGACCGCCTTATTGCTGATCTTGGTCTCGGCCTCGGTCTTGGAATTGCCGTTCTCCGTGGTCGTGATAGTCGTGCCGGTGGAGCCGTTGGGTGCGGTCGTCTTCGTGGTCTCCTTGCCGTTGGTCACGCCGTTCGCGTCCGTCTTGGTCTCGGATTTCGTCTCGGACTTCGTGCCGTCCGCCTCGGTTTTGGTCTCCGTCTTGGTCTCGGTCTTGGAGCCGTCCTTAGCGGTGGTCGTTTCGGTCTTGCTCGTGGACTTCGAGCCGTCCACACCGGTGTTGGTCTCGGTCACGGTCTCGACCGTGGTGCCGTTCGACTTCGTGGTGGTCTTGCTCTCGGTCTTGCTGGTCGAGCCGTCGGGATTCTTCGTCGTTTCGATCACCGTGCCGTCGGACTTGGTCTCCGTCTTGGTCGTGGAGCCGTCGGAATTCTTCGTCGTCTCGGTCGTGGTGGTCGTGGAGCCGCCGGAGCTGCTGCTGCCGGAGGAACGTTGCCACAGGGTGACAACACCCTCGGCCTCATAGTTGCCGTCCTTGGAAATGAACACCCACTTATAAGCGGTGTTCGCCTTGACCTCGGTATTCACGGACAGCGCATTGCCATCCTTATCGACCCACTGCAACGTACCGGCCACGCTGAACGTACCGGTCAGCGCCGCGTCCGCAAGCGTCTTGCCGCTGGAGGTAATAAGGGTGTACTTCGGCTCGCCCGTCGGCGTCGCCTTTTTGAGCGTGATCCTCACAGAGTCATTGATCTCCAGATACTTCTCGGCATCATCGGGAATGAATTTCCAATCTGCCCAGTAGTCATCGCTCACCGCGGGAATCTCCTCGGGATTAAACCACTCAAATGTGCCCGTGACCTCGCTCCCATCGTTCGGGTCTTTCATCGCACCGGAAAGCGTGATGCTCCCCAGCTTTTCGCCATAGATAAGTGTATCCTTGCTCAGCGTCGGCTGACCGGCCGGTTCGATCTTACTGATCGCGTTCACCTTGATGATCAGCACGAAGTCCTTATAGTTGGCGGATATTACCGTCACCTGAACCTCGCCGACCTCGCCCGTCGTAGTCTCGCCGTTTGGCAGGATCGGCAGGAGCACCTTGCCATCCTTGATCTCCGCCAGAGTCGTGCCGGGCGCACCATTGCCATAGTACCCGGGAAGATAGACCGACAGCTGGTCATAGCTCACACTTCCGTACTCGCAGCCTGACACAGTCAGCTTCGGCAGATACTGGGCCAGATCGATCTCATAGGTCTTCGAAAGCTTGTTGACGATGGTGAGTACTTCACGCGCGGTCACACTTTCGGACGACAGCACCGCCTTCTCGATCCGGTAATTCGAACCGCTCATCTCAAAGTCCTTTGTACGCAAACCATCCTCGAAAGCATAGTTCTCGTTCAGCAGCTTGACCGTGAAGAAAATGGTCTTTGCATCGCCCACGCCCGCGGAGTCGTAGTGCGCGTTGACGATTTCATAGCCGCCATTGGTCAACTCCTTGTTCAGTAGATTATTATAACCACCTACGAGGGACTTGAAGCTGAAACCGGACACAGGAAGCAAGTCCGTGCCGTTATAGGTCCTGACTGCTTTATCGATTGCGACCTCCACCTTGTGCGGCTCGATCGTCCATTCCGCCGTCTTGCTGCCCGTATAATTGCCCTTGCCGGTAACGGTGACGGTATAGTCGCTGCCCGCGTTGGTCTTGCTTTCAACAGTAACATCGTAGTCCGTGCCTGCGGTCAGCTTTTTGGCGTTCAGCTCTACATCGGTAACGGAGGGCGTTTTTGCCGTGCCGTCGTAGACGAAGGCGCTGTAATCCAGCGTGACAGTCGCTTCCGCGATGCTGGCTTTCGCCACCTCCACGGTGACTGCATTGCTCAGGACACAGCCCCCCTTGGCCATGACCGCGCCGCGGATCGTGTGGCTGCCCGCGTTCAGATTGGCGGGGTGATAACCCTCGCTCGCGCCAGAGTTGGGAATCTGCTCCCATTTGCCGCCCGTCAGCTCAAACCAGGAGTGAGTAAGAGTCTCAATGTTCTTGGGGGTGACGTCAAGCTTGAGACTGGCAGCGAAAGTTCCGGTCTCGCCGTAGACCGCGTTTTGCGGGGTGTTGAGGGTCACGCCGGTGATCTCCGTCTTGACCACGGACACGTCGCTGGCAGTCGTCCCCAGCAGCTGCTCGGCAGTGAGCCATTTGCCGTCGGCATTGAGGCTGTCGCCGCCGGTCAGGAGGTCGCCCAGCACGATGGTGGGGGCGTTTGCCTCAGGGTCGGCATCTTTTTTGTAGATGTTCAGCGTACCGATCTTGCCCTTTTTTGTGCCGGAGTCCTTGATCGTCGCCTTGGCGTTCACGCTCAGCGCGTCGACGCTGTGACCGTTCAGATCGAAGATGAACGGATCGTTGATCTGAACCGTAGTTCCGGTCACGTCCGCCAGCAGCTTGAGCATGTAGCCATTGTTTTGCTTCGCGTAATTGAGCGCGTTTCCGAGGGTGTCATAATAGGTGACATTCGCGCCCACCGTCACGCTGGCGACCATCTCCTTGCCGCAGAGCTTGCAGGTGCCGTCATCGTTTATCTCCGCGTGGGGGCAGGTGTAGCCGCAGGCGCACTTGTTATCGCTATTAAAGTTGCTGTGGGTGTGCGGCACCACATAGACGGTCCGGCCTTCGTCCGTATGGGCGGTCGAGTAGACATCCAGCAGATTTGTGCCGTCTTTGTCGTAGGCGAAAGTATAGCCGTCAACCAGCAGATCCGCCAGCGCACCCACATCTTTATCGTTCCTGTCATAGGCTGCGATGGCAGGGCTTGCATTGGACTTCGCTGGATTTTCGAACACGCCGCCGCTGATCTGGAGGTCGCCTACATCCTCACGTTTCAACACTCGCGCAGAATAGGTGCCGCCCTCGATGGTCACAGAATAGCCGCTCAGGGGAGAAACGCATACTGCCGTGCCGCCTATATGTTCGCCAAAATAACTACTCATAGTATACTTATTGCGAACGCCACCGGCGTTATTGCCGCTGCTGTCCTTCAGGGTGACATTTACGCGATCAGAGAGGATCAGCAGGTTGCCAGAGTAATTGCCGGAAAGTGTCTTGCCGTTCCAGTCGACGGTAAAGTTGTATTCTTCTACGCCAACGGAGGCCGCGATGTTGATGTTTGTCTCATCGGTAAGCGCAACATCCTGCAGCAGCGTCAGCGTGCCGCCGCCGCTGGTCTTCGCCGCGTTGAAGGCCGCTCCGATTTCCCTATAATAGGAGACCGTCGGGGTTTCACCCGCCGCCGTGACGCTGGCGACTGCCATGGGCATTCCGCAGGCCGTGCACTCGCCCGTTTCGCTGTTCATCCCGGGGTGCTCGCAGACGTAGCCGCAGGCGCAGGTGCTGCTGCCAGCGGCGAACCCATGGGTATGCTTCACGACGACCAGAGCCATGTCATGCTCGGCGTACTTATTTTTGGTATACGCACCGGCAAAAAGGCCCTTGTCCACGGTCCACGTCTTAGCGTTCTCGTCATAGCTGCGCAGTCCGAACGCCGTGCCCGCGGGCAGATACTCCGACAGAGTCTTGCCCTCCGGGACCTTCAGGCCGTAGACCAGCGTCGCGCCCGGTTTGAGCGTCAGGCTGCCGCTCGTCAGCTCGCCGCTCGTCAGCTCGATCGCGGGGGCGGGGAGAAGCTCCGCGTCATTGTCCTTATTGCTGCCGATCACGACCGCGGTTCCCTCCACCGTCACGCTGCCGCCGGTGATCCGGATCCCGCATTTCCCGTCGGTAGGCAGTTCCTGACTGATCGTTCCGTTTTTCAGCGTCACGCTGCCGCCGGTGACGGTCAGTGGGATCTGTATGATACTGCTATCTTGGTCGTCGTGGTAGACATGCCATGTCTTCCCGTCCATGTCAACGGTGACCGTGCCGCTCGTGACGGTGACGTTTTCACTCACATCCTGCGCCAGCGTCACCGTGCCGTTGTTCTTCGCCGCCGCGTTGATGGCCGCCTGCAAAGAGGCGTACTGCTGCCCGTCATACTCTGCCGACTTTCCTATACCGCAGACACAATCTCCGTTCTGGAAGTTGTGCTTCTGATCAACGGGAGTCAGGTCACAATACTTGCAGCTTATTGTGTGGGTCAGGCCGTCAGCGTTGGGGGTATACTGCACCGAATGGTCTGCTGTCCCCATCTTCTTCCCGCAAACGCAGTAGCCGGTATGCTGACTTTCATCCTTGAAAGTCCACGTCGAGACGCTGTGCGCCTCAGTTCCTCCGTCAAAGCGGCATAGCTTGCAGGTCTGCGTGTGCGTGTCCTCGGTGTACGTGTACTCCCACGCATGAGCTTCGCACTTGGTGACGGTAACGGAGGTTCCGTCGGTGTTGCCGTATTCGCACGGCGTGTTCAGATCATCCGTCTTGACGCGCTTCATGCCATCGGCGATGGTGACCTTCACCGTACCTTTGGCGTTGGCGCCGGTGCCGTTTCCGATGGCCGCCGCGCCCTCGCCGCCCGACTTGGCCGTTACCGTGCCGCCGGAAATGGTCACCGTCATGGTGCTTTCATAGTTGTAGTTGGCGCTTGTGCCGATGCCGGCGCCGCAAAGGTCAGAACTGCCCAGCGCTCCCTCCACGGACGAGCCTGTCGCTGTGATATTGCCGCCGTAGATGTTCAATGCAGTTTTGCAGGCAGTGCCCGTGCTGATATAAATGCCCGCGTTGGCGCCATACATATTGCTGCCGGTCAGCACCAGCTTGCCGGTGCCGCCGCTCTGCGCATAGATATTCAGAGTTCCCTCATTCTCGAGGTAAATGCCCTTGTTCAGCGTCACCGTCACATCGTCGCAGAGGATCAGGTTGACGGTGCCAAGGACACGAAGCGGATTATCCGCTATAAAGCTGGTATCGGCGGCGAACCAAGCCGTTCCGTCCGCAACTACGTCCTCGAAGCCGTCCGCCGTCAGCAGCGTGCAGTTCCCCTGTGCCTTCGGCTTGCCGTCCGCGCCAATGTAGGGAAACTCGTCCGCGGGGCGCTCCGCGACGGTGGTATTGCCCACCACGCCGTGGGTATCGGTGCTGTATGTGGACGCCGTGCCGTTAGCATCCTGATAGCGGTAGCCGTTAGCCAGCAGGTCCGCCGCCGTGCCGTCGGCGTTCCAGATGCTGCACCCATTTTCCACATCGGTGGTATAGGTTCCGCCGGTAAGGGATGCCGTGCCGCCCGCGACCTGCAAAGCGTAGGAGCTTTTGCCGTGGATCGTGCCGCCGCTGACGGTCAGCGCACCGCTTCCAATGTATATGCCCTTGTTTCCGGTGAGCATGCCGCCCCGAATATCCGCCGTGCCGCTGCGCACAAGTACCGCGCAGTTTTGGGTCGTAACAACATTAGATGTACTATCCCCCTTGTCCGACGTGACTTCGATGGTGCCGCTCTCCACCGTCAGAGTGCCATTGTAGCCTACATGGATCGCCTGACCGCCGTTGGGCTGCACGATCTTACCGTCGCCTGTGCTATTCAGGACGGTCAGGCTGCTGCTGCTGCTTTTGCTGCCTCCGATGTAAAATACAGCGCTATACTGGTAAAATGTGCTCGCCCCTTCGGTTGTCTGTATGGTATGCCCGTTCAGATCCAGAGTAATATTGCCGCTTTGCAGTTTGATGCCGTAGCTTAAATCGGATTCGTTTTGGGGGATCGTCACGGTATCCAGCAGCTTCACCGCGGCGCTCGCCGCCTCCTGCGCGTCGGTGAACGCCGTCACAATGTTGGTGTACGGCGTGGTCGTATTACCGATGGTGACCTCCGCCACGTTCTCCGCCGTTCCCTCTGCCGTTCCCTCTGCCCCTGCCATGGCCGACAGCCCCAGGCAGAGCGCGAACGCCAGGAACAGACTCAAAACTCTCTTCTTCATGTGGTTCCTCCTTGAATACATACTTTGCGATTCTATCTTCAGCCCTCGTTATATTAGGGCACAGTTTTCATGCGCAGCGCTTAAGGCGGTTTTGTTCCCAGCGGTTTCCGCCCCTTGCCGGCGCAGAGAGAAATTGTCCCGTAGGGTTCCCCTACGGGACAAAGGGGCACGCCCCTTTGTCCATAAGCTTGTTTTGAGGAGTATACCACGGCTGCGCGAAAATGTAAATCATACCAAAGTATGAGACCCGACATGCTTCGCATACTTTGATCCGCGCAATAGCAGATCACTGTCCCGAGCTTTGCAAAACCCGGCACCGCGTCGTTTGGCGTGATGCCGGGCTTCATGCTCAGTTCCATTCCTCAGCCAAGAGGAAGTCGCCGATCGTCCAGGCCGTGCCCGCGCCCGGAATCGATGAAGGTCAAAGACTTCCCGGGGGACGTACTGTCAGCAAGCGTGCAGCCGTTCATCTCTACGGTCATATTATTGCCAAAGTAATGGTGTCGCCGTTGTCAGCGTTGGCGATGGCGGCGAGACCGATATTATTGACCGGTTCCTTGCGGCAGAGGTCCGCGAGACCATCCGTGCTGTCAGCAAGCGTGCAGCCGTTCATCTCTACGGTCATATTATTGCCAAAGTAAATTCCATTAAAGAAGTTATCTTCTTCATCACGAACGGAATCCTCCGTGAAAGAGCAATTCGTGAAAGGTGTATTCTTGGCATAGGAGTACACGCCGCAGTAAGCGGCATCGTAATCTTTCGGCTTGCCAAAACAGCAGTTGGTAAAGCTGATTGTCGCTTCGGGATCGTTGAAGTCGCAGCAACCGGCCGGATTGCAGTTATTCACGGTGACGGTCGGATCATTCTCGGAATTCACCACCTCGACCGGGTCGTGGTACACGAGCCTTTCCAACGGCGAGGAGATCTCCGCCGCACTGTCCGGCGGAACGGATTGAAAAGAGGTGCCCTCATGAAAAAGCAACTCCTGATCATACCGTGCCAACACAACTCCATAGGGCGAAATCAGCGATGGGTCAAATGGCCCATCGCTTTTCTTTGCCCAAAAGAGGCAATCAACGCGGGAAATCCGCATATAGTTTACCATTCTTAAGGAGGTGTTTCTTTGCAAGTAAAGGACCTGATCGTGACCTGTATCTACCCTGAAGATGGGGCAAGCATATCCCAGATCATCCATGGATCATTTGTGGTATTTCTTCAAAAAGAGCTTGGAAAATTTGAAAAACACCCTTGCTATGACGTATAAGATATATGATGAATGGTCGCTTATTTCAGGAGGACGATCATGTACTTAGAGATAAGCAACCCCATGGATTATCATGTGGCGCTATACATTAGACTATCAAAGGAGGATGAAAGCGAAGGCCCATCACAGAGTGTGACCAACCAGAAATCCCTACTGGATGAGTTCGCACGCAAACACCGTCTACAGGTCTACGACACCTACATCGACGATGGCTGGAGCGGAACAAGCTTCGACCGTCCGGCCTTCCAACGCATGGTGGCGGACATTGAGTCCAAGAAGGTCAATATGGTCATCACCAAAGACCTCTCCCGATTGGGCCGCGACTACATTATGACCGGCCATTACATGGAGCGGTACTTCCCTGAGCATAGAGTGCGCTACATCTCCCTCTTGGACGGTATCGATACCGGCGTGGAATCCAGTGCAAATGACATCACGCCCTTCCGCGCCATCATGAATGATATGTACGCAAAGGACATCTCCAAGAAGATCAAGTCTGTCAAACGGGATAAGCAGCGTAAAGGTCAGTTCATTGGCGGGAAACCAATGTATGGCTACAAAATGCACCCAACGGAAAAAAACAAGATCGTCATTGACGAGGAAGTTGCTCCAGTTGTGCGGCGAATCTTCACTATGGCGCTGGATGGTATGAGCTGCCGCGAGATTGCGGCAACGCTCAACGAAGAGGGTGTTCCTACGCCCGCAGCCTACTGTGGCTGGAACATGGGCCGCAAAGGCCCTTACGCAGGGCTGTGGAGCAGCGAGCGCATTTCCGATATGCTGCAAAACGAAACTTATATTGGCAATATGGTGCAGGGACGGCAGGTGAAAATCAGCTACAAATCCAAGAAATGCCTGAAGCAGGATCGTGAAAACTGGGTAGTGGTTGAAAACACCCATGAACCGCTGATCGGCAAAGAGACCTTTTATAAAGCACGGATGTTGGTCAACAGCCGCAGGCATACCCGCAGCAGAACCTATGACTTCTTACTAAAAGGCTTGATCTTCTGTCATGAATGTGGTTATCCCATGGCGGTGTTGAATCGCCCGCCGGTTTCCGGCGAAGATCGATTGTTTTTCGTATGCCGAACCTACCAGCGGTTCACCAAAACAAGCGTCTGTTCCTGCCACTCCATCAAAGAACAGGTCGTTACCGAAGCAGTTCTTGCAAAGGTCCGAGAAGTCTGCGAAGCTTATCTTGACCCCCAAAAGCTGCAGCCTATCGCTGCGGATGCAGTGGAAAAGGCTCGTAAAGCGGAAAATCACGAGGCAGAGATCCAAGTGATCCAAAGTAAGATCGACAGTCTGACGGCAAATCTGGATAAGATGTATATGGATCGACTGACCGGACTGCTTGCAGAAACTGACTTCGAGCGTATCTATCAAAGGGTCAAGATAGACAGAACCTCTCTGGAAGAAAAGCGGAAGGAACTGGAAGCGCAAAAAAAGAGCCCGGTCAGCACAGAAGGCCGGGCAAAAGAACTGGTGCAGCAATTTCTGAAATCCGCCTACACCAGTCGCGAACTTCTGGTCAGTCTCATTGAGCGTGTGGAGCTGACCGAAGACAAGCAAATCATTATCAAATTCCGCTTCCGTGAACCGGAAGCGATTGCTTAGGGCAAATCGTTTACAATAGGCGAGTCGCGATACATAGCTTCTTGAGATGCCGAGCTTTTTGGCGATCTCGCGCTGGGTGCGCGGCATCCGGCCCCCGAGGCCGTAGCGCAGCGTGACGATCTCGCGCTCGCGGTCGGTCAGGCATTCGCGCACCAGACGGCGGACCAGCACGCTGTCCTCCCGGTCCTGCAGGTCGGAGAGCATCGTGTCGTCCACGCCGACCACATCCATCAGCATAAGGTCGTTGCCGTCCTGATCCGTCTCGATGGAGTCCGAGAGCGAGACCTCGCCCTGCAGCTTCTTACGCGAACGGAAATACATCAGGATCTCATTCTCTACGCAGCGGGCGGCGTAGGTCGCAAGGCGTGCGCCCTTCTCGGGCTTGAAGGTCGAAATGCCCTTGATGAGCCCGATGGTGCCGATGGAGATGAGATCGTCCTGCTCCTCGGACTGGGTGTAGTATTTCTTCACGATGTGCGCCACAAGGCGCAGGTTGTGCTCGATGAGCACGTTGCGCGCCTCAAGGTCGCCCGCGGCAAAGCGCTCCAAATACGCCTTTTCCTCGGCGGCGGAGAGCGGACGTGGGAACGAGCCCGGATTGCCGGCAAGGCGCAGGGAGAAAAACAGGCTGTTGCACAAAAGCCAAACGGCGGCGGAAAGCATATACATCAACTCCTCCCCTCACCCTATGTCGGGGCAGGAAGTCCCTATGCGTATGCTTTGCGCCGCCGTCCGTTGTTCTCTTTTCCGATTATTTCCTGTGCGTATGGCGAATGACAAAAAATGTGATGACCCAGACCGTAAAGCCGACGAGCAGATATTGCATGGCAGCGTTCTCCTTTCTGCGGTTCATTGCTTTTCGCGTTTGGCCGTCAGCTCGCGCTTGAGCCGCTCGCCGGTCGGCGTGGCGGCAAGACCGCCGAGCGCCGTTTCGCGGAACTCGACCGGCATACGCCGCCTGACCTCGCCCATCGCGTCGATGACCTCGTCGACGGGGATGCGGCTCTCGATGCCCGCAAGCGCCATGTCCGCCGCGGAGATCGCGTTCACCGCGCCGATGACGTTGCGCTTGACGCAGGGCACCTCGACAAGGCCCGCGACGGGGTCGCAGACAAGGCCCT
>ERZ808259.799-NODE-799-length-10667-cov-3.492461_pt1 | contig 10667 bp, 7 predicted proteins | sample MGYA00521279_ERZ808259 | MGnify/ENA primary metagenome ERZ808259 (study PRJEB31516, sample SAMN03275586) | gut metagenome | biome: mammalia-associated habitat; material: feces | host: Papio cynocephalus | place: Kenya | collected 2012-07-27 ... | reverse complement strand
CTGCCGGTCAAACCATCGAAGTCAATCGATATCGAAAAAGAGACCCTGGGCACCATCGACAAGAACACGCAGTTCAAATTCCAGATGTTCGTCGACGGTTCCACGACGCCGTACACAGGCGAATACGATGTGTACGACGCATCGACCAACCAAGTCGTCAAATCGGATCAGCAGACGGACGCCAACGACGTGATCACGCTGACCAGCGGACAATTCGCCCGCGTGCGGTCCGACGGCTTCACCGATGACACGACATACACCGTTCGAGAGCTTGATTCCGGCGGATACACCGTGTCCGCGAACGGCACGGCATTGGGCCAACAGGACAGCGGCGATGAGGCATATGCGCAAACCGGCACTTTCACCGTCGGCACGACGAGCCATGTCACCGTGGTGAATTCCAATGTCAAACCGTCGAACAACAAAAGCATTGTCAAAACGGATGGCGGCGACGGCGACGAGTACACGCTGCATCTGAACGCATCGGGCGACAGCGACTCATCCACCGTCACCACCGCCACGCCGGCGGACATCGTGCTGGTCATGGACAAATCCGGCAGCATGAATGACGACAATCGTGACACCAATGCGCAGAACGCGGCCAAGGCGCTCGCCAAGAAGCTGCTGACGGAGCAGAACTCGGCTTTGCCGGATGCCCAGCAGGTGCGTATGGCGGTCGTGACCTTCAGCAACAAGGCCTCACTGAAGCAGGAATTCACCACGTCCTCAAGCAAGATCGGCGAAGCCGTTTCTCAGAAGCCGAACGGCGGCACCAATTGGGAAGCCGCGCTGAAGGAGACGAACGACCTGCAAGGGCGTTCCGGAGTGAAGAAGCACATCATCTTCCTTTCGGATGGCGATCCGACGTACCGCACGTCCTCATACAGCGGATGCTATTTATCGGGCTGGTGGGGTCTCAATGCCACGCATCCGGAATATACGACCGAAGCGGCTTGCCTTGCGGCTGGATACAGCTGGGGAGCGAACCCTGACGGCGACTCCGACGGCGTATATGGCGCAGGAAGCAGCGACGAGTACGGCTTCAATTACCAGGCCGCGTTGACCGAGGCCAACAAGCGCGGCGACGCCGCTCTGTATGTGGTGAAAACCGCTAGTGATGCCAACAAGATGGATGATCTCGCCCGCGAGGCCAATGCGGTGAACGGCGTGGAATTCGACGGCACGAACGCCGAAAACCTGACGAAGGCATTCGACCAGATCTATTCCACCGTCACCTCGTCCGCGAAAATCAAGGTCTTCTCCATCACCGACACCCTGTCCCAGTGGGTGGATCCGGTTGATTTCGCCAATGCCTCTGACGGGGGCGACATCACGCGGTACGTGACGGTGAAGAACGGCAACAGCGTGCTGGCGGACGGGTATCAGGCGACGTACGGCGTCGACGGATCCGGCAATCGCACGGTGACGGTGACCTTCAACGGCAAAGACGGCATTGTCGCGGAGAAGGCGGACGCCATCGACGTCTCCTTCAAGGTCAAGCCGAGCGACGCGGCCTATGCCGATTACGCGAACGGCAAGCAATATCCGAATACGGGAGACGCGAATACCGGCGACACGTCCGCAGGGAAGCAGGGATACTATTCCAACGCCGACGCGCGGTTGAACTATTGCGTGCTCACCGAGGTCGACGGCGCGACGTCATGCGCGCCGACCGAAGTCGCGTATCCGCATCCGGTCGTGCAGGTGAGGCTCGGCAGCGTCACCATCGTCAAACAATGGTCGGATGGGGCCGACAGGCACGCCGACGATTCCGTGACGGTGCAGCTGCAGCGCAAGGCGATCGGAGCCAGCGCCGACGCGGAGAACGTCGGCGATCCGATCACGCTGAACGCCGGCAACAAGTGGACCGCGACGGTCGACCATCTGGTGCCCGGTTACACCTATTCCGTGGCGGAGGTCTCCGGCGACGACCGGTACGACGTCTCCTATGAAGGCAACGACACCGATCTGACCAAAAAGATGGTGTGGAGCGCGGATACCGACACGGCGACAATCACCACGACTATCGTCAACACCCTGAAAACCTCCGCGCTGACGAATGCCATCACCGTGAAGAAGAACCTGACCGGCCGTGACTGGAAGTCCTCCGACACATTCGATTTCACCTTGGATGCGCAGGATGGGGCTCCGCTGCCGTCCGGTTGCGGGAAGCAGCCATGCACAGTGACCGTGAACGCCGGTTCCCGTGACCATTCCGCGACGTTCGGCAGCATCACCTATAACGCCGGCAACGCCACCTACACGTATTTCGTGACGGAGAACAGCGGTTCCATCAACGCGTTGCACTATTCGCAGGCGAAATACAAGGTCGTGGTGACCGTCGCCAAAAACGCCGCCGGCGCGTGGACGGCTTCCGTGACGTCCGTGACCAAGGTGACGGACGATGGTGGCAACGTCGTTTCCGAATCCCGAGACGTTACCCAGCCGGTCGACTTCACCAACCATTACATCGCGGTGTCGGCGTTGCCGCTGACCGGCGGCAGCACAGGCCGTCAGTGGCTGTTGGTCGCCGGAGGCATCGGCGGACTCGCCGTATTGCTCATCGGCGCGGCCGGCATGTGGAACGGCAGGAAGCGGCTCGTCTGATTGATGGGGCAGCTGCCATGCGGGTCGGAACGCGTTTGGCTCGCGCCGGCGCGTTCCAACCGACAATTCAAGATTTGCGGATCGCGGGGACGAACGCTTCCCGCCTCCCGCGATTGCAGAAACAAGTACACAGATAAAGAAGGAAAGAGGATTCTCATGAAGATGAGGAAACTTTTCGCCGGCATCGCCGCCGCCGCGACGCTGCTTGGCGGTATGGCTCTGGGCGTCTCCGGCGCGCAGGCTACCACGCCGTTGCTGCAGGTCAGCAACGCGCAGGAAGGCCACACGTACACGCCGTACAAGTTCGCCACGTTCGCGAACGCGGGCGAAGGCTCGGTCGAGGTGAACACGGTCGCGGCATGGAAGGACGCCGTGACCAAGGCCGCCGACGCGGCCGACAACGAGACCGCGAACAGCATCCCGGCGGAATACGCCAACAACCCGGCCGCATACGTGGCGACCTTCAACGCGGAGCAGCTCCGCAGGTTCGCCGAGGAACTGGCCAAGATCAATCCGCTGCCGAACGCCGACGGCGCCGGCCTGACCGTGGCCGAGGGCCAGGGTGGTACGACCCAGCCGGTCGCGGTGAACGGCGAAGGCTGGTACTTTGTGACCGACACCTACGAGGGCAAGACCGGCACGCCCGCCGTGGTGGCCACCACCGTCAGCGGCCTGACCGACCTGAAGATCGTGGCCGACACGAAGACCGGCCAGGGCAACATCACCACCGTGGGCCAGTTCAACGCGAAGAACGAGAACCCGCTCACCCCTCCGACCAAGACCTCCAAGGTCAACGGCGTTGACGTGAACGGCAAGACCGTGAACGTGGGCGACACCGTGGACTTCACCGTGTCCGCCACGGTTCCGCAGTCCGCGGCCAACTACGACTCCTACCCCTTCACCATCACCGATACCGCGTCCAAGGGCCTGCAGGTCGCCGCGGCGAACACCTTCAAGGTCCAGGTCGACGGCAAGGACGTGGGCGCCAACCTGTACACGGTGGAACAGAACGGTGGCGCCGCCGACGGCACCACCACGACCATCACGTTCGCCAATGCCAAGTCGCTGGCCGGCAAGACCATCGTCGTGTCGTACACCGGCACCGTCACCACCGACGCACTGAACGACCTGGGCGGCGGCGTGTCCAACAAGGCCACGGTCACCACCAACGGCGGCACCAGCGGCGAAGGCAAGACCGAATCCAAGACCTACGGCTTCCAGTTCACGAAGATCGGCGTCGACAACGACGCCAAGGCCTTGGCCGGCGCCCAGTTCGTCGTCAAGAAGGACGGCAAGTACCTCAAGCAGGCTGCTGACGGCGCATGGTCGCTTGTTGCAGACCAGAAGGACGCCACGGTGTTCACCTCCGACAAGACCGGTCTGGTGCAGCTCAAGGGCCTCGCGGCCGGCACCTACACGGTCGAGGAGACCGTCGCGCCGAATGGCTACGCCCAGAACTTCAGGGTCACCTTCACCGTGATCATCGCGGCGGACGGCAAGATCACATTCGAGCAGGACGCCCTCAAGCAGGTCACGCCGAGCGACAACGGCACGGTGGGCGCCACCGCCACCGTGAAGAACGTGAAGTCCATCACCCAGCTGCCGCTCACCGGTGCCGCGGGCACCACGCTGTTCGCTGTAGTGGCGCTGCTCGTGGCTGGTGCCGGCGTTGCCGTGGCCCTCAAGAGCCGCCAGCGCATGCACTGAGCGATCACGCAATGAGCCTCTAAGGCAATCATTGACGAGGGCGTACGTGGGAATCCCACGTACGCCCTTTTTGCGAGGGTACGGGGGTGTTGGCGCTCAAGTCCATGTGGCAAACGTGGATCTCGAGGGGCCATAGGCGGAAAGGTCCCACACAAGGGTGAGGAAACGGGGGCATTCCGCGAAAAGCCGTTCTTATAATCGCAAGCGAATCCGCGGCGTGAATGATGCCTGGCGCAACGGCGCCGCCATTGGCACGCGGAATCACGCGCATACTACAGGCGATACAAGGGGGAACGAATCATGGCGCATGGCGGTGGATCATTCAGTGATGAGGAAATTCAGCTGCTGCGCCAGTTGCCGGCGGTGGCCAACGTGACCAAAGACCGGATCACCTATTCCGACGCGTTCAAACAGGTGTGCACCATCCGTTATCTTGCGGGCGAATCGCCTACGAAAATCTTCCGCGAAGCCGGCCTGCCGCCGGATCTCGTCGGCTACAAGCGCATCGAACGCAGCGTGGCTCGCTGGAAGGCGGCCGCCATCAAATCGGTGAACGGCAGCGGCGAAATGGACGATAGCGAGGTCATCGCGCAGCTTGTCGAACGATACAAACGCGCGCTCGTGACGCGCCGCAACCTCGACAGCATCACCAACATCATCAACGAGCCGATGAAGGCGGGGCATCCGTACGCTCCCGACGCTTCTGCCACGCGGACCGCTCCCGCGCAAGGCATGATCGATGTGGGAACCGCCGGCATCATCATCAAACAGCAGGCGCGCCGCATCGACGAGCTGGAGCGCGCCAACAGCGAACTGCGCGCCAAACTGGGCGATGCGGTCCCGTCTCTGGCCACTGGGGTCTGAAGTATCGGAATGGACGGCGCGCGGAACGGAAACCCAGCGCTCGGGATTCCGTTTTACGCGCCGCCGATCATGTTCGCCTCTGCGCAAAACGGACATATTCCGGCAACCGGTCGTTTACGCACGATGTGACATCGGCGCGGTAGGGTGTAACGCATTATGACTTCCGAGAATTCCAATCACGCGGGCGGACCCGCGAACGGCAGCGCGCATTCCGCGCAAATCAAATCCGTCGAAAGCCTCGACAAGGGCAACGAAATGGAACGCGGCCTGAAGAACCGCCATGTGCAGTTCATCGCCATCGGCGGCACCATCGGCACCGGCCTGTTCCTCGGATCCGGCAAATCGATCGCGCTGACTGGTCCGAGCATCATCTTCGTATACATCGGCGTCGGCCTCATCATGTTCCTGCTGATGCGCGCCATCGGCGAGATGATGTACAGCGACCCGAGCCAGCACACGTTCATCAACTTCATCACGCGCTATCTGGGCCGTGGATGGGGCAAATTCGCCGGTTGGACGTATTGGATCGTGCTGATTCTGACGGGCATGACCGAAATCACCGCCGTCAGCACGTATTTCGTCACGTTCTTCAACATGTTCGGCATTGATCTGAGCGGATGGAAATGGCTGATCGAACTGTGCTTCCTCGTCGCGCTCACCTGCGTCAACCTCATCGCGGTGAAGGTGTTCGGCGAGGCGGAGTTCTGGTTCTCCATGATCAAAATCACTTTGATCGTCGGCCTGATCGTCACCGCCATCGTGATGCTGTGCATCGGATTCACCTACCCGTCGACGCATATCGAAGGCGTGGACGGCACGGTGTCCGGCGCCACGGTGAGTCTGAGCAACATCACCGACGGCTTCCAGCTCGCGCCGAACGGATGGATGAAGTTCTTCCTGAGCTTCCAGATGGTGTTCTTCGCCTACCAGCTCATCGAATTCGTTGGCGTGACCGTGTCGGAGACGCAGAATCCGCGCAAGGTGCTGCCGAAGGCCGTCAACGAGCTGATCATGCGCATTCTGATCTTCTACGTGGGCGCGCTGGTGGCGATCATGGCGATCGTGCCGTGGCGCAACTTCCACCAGAACGCTGACGGTTCGTTCGGCTCGCCGTTCATCATGGTGTTCAAGTACGCCGGATTGAACTGGGCCGCCGCGCTCGTCTTCTTCGTGGTGATCACCGCTGCGGCGTCCTCGCTGAACTCGCTGATTTATTCGGCCGGCCGCCATCTGTACCAGCTCGCGCAGGATTCCGATTCCCCGGCGATGTCGCGACTGGCCGAGGTGTCGGACCGCAAGGTGCCGGCGAAGGCGATCGTGCTGTCCGGCTGCATGATTCTGTTCTCGCCGTTGGTCAACGCGATTCCCGGCGTCTCCAGCGCGTTCGTGCTGTTCGCGTCGGCCGCCAGCGCCGTGGTGATCTTCATCTACGTGCTGACGATGCTCGCGCACCGTCGCTATCGCCAAAGCCCCGACTTCCTCGCCGACGGCTTCGTCATGCCGGCTTGGCAGGTGCTCGATTGGGTGGCGATCGTGTTCTACGTGGCGGTGTACGTGACGCTGTTCCTGTCGTCCGACACGCTTGGCTCCGCGGTCGCGGGACTGCTGTGGCTGGTGCTGTTCGGCGGCTACTGCCTGCTGCACGAGCGCTTCCAGAACCGTGATCTGAAGGCCGCGCTGCGCAAGTAGCGCGCGAACAGTTCCACGCGGATCAGCCGATGTGATCCGCCTCGTTCGTCGGGCTGGACGGCTGCGTAGAGATAACAGTAAGTTAACGCACTAATTTTTGCATCTATGAAAATATTGGTGCGTTAACTGCCGTTTATCTACTCTTTTATCACATTTCCTTTGCTACCTTGAACAAAGGAGGTGGTGATATGAAGGTATATCCTCGCGAGCAGTATTTAAGGAAGATAAGACCGTTCTATGACGATGACCTTATCAAAGTCGTTACCGGCGTGCGTCGTTGTGGAAAATCCTGTCTCATGGCATCCATTGTCGAAGAGCTGAGGAAACGAGGCGTTGCGGATAAGGACGTCATCTATTTGGATTTGGACAAACGCGGCAATCGATCCATTAAAACGCCTGATCAACTCGAAGCGGCGATTGAATCTCGTCTCATTGATGATGACTTCAAATATCTTTTCATTGATGAGGTGCAGAATGTCAAGGGATTTGAAGAGGTCGTAAACGCCTTCAATACGGATGGCGGTTTTTCCATTTTCATCACGGGATCGAACTCCTATTTGCTGTCCGGCGAACTTGCCACGAAATTGACGGGACGTTACGTCGAGTTCGAGATGTTCACGCTTTCTTTCTCCGAATATCTTGATATGAAGGCGTTTCTCGGAAAAGAGATTCGTGATGCGCGTATTGAATTTGATGACTATCTCCGCTACGGAGGATTCCCGCGTTCCCTTGAATATGATGATTCCGAAGCGAAAGCCCGGTATATTGAAGACGTTGTAAATCAAATCATTGAAAAGGACATCAAGACAAGAAGAAAGATTCGCAATGTCGCTACTTTCGAACGTGTCATGACCTATGTCATCAATAATTTCGGCGCACCCACAAGTCTGACGAATCTTGTTCATTATTTCAATGACGTGGAGAGAATTCCTGTTCAGCGTAGAACGATTGCCGCATATATCGAATCGCTTGTCGAGGCGAAGATTTTATATCGATGTTCGCGGTTCGATCTTAAATCCAGGAAATCGCTTCGCGGAGAAGAGAAATACTATTTGGCCGATCCTGGAATTTATTTCGCAAGGAATGTTGACGTCCGCTTGAATTATGGGCCTTCGCTCGAAAACGCCCTTTATCTCTACCTGCGCTCACGGGGGTACAGGCTTTCCGTCGGGCGAATCGGCAAACTCGAATGTGATTTCATCGCTCGCAAACGGAATGAATATGCTTATATTCAGGTTTCAATGAGCATTGCGGACCGCAATGTTGAGGAACGTGAGTATCGTCCATTCGGCTATATCCGAGACGGTTATCCGAGATATTTGTTCACCTTGGATCCACTCCTCCAAGAACGTGAAGGAGTGCATCATCGGAACATGATCCATTTCATGGAGACGAATGGGGAGCTCTTATAAACGAGGGTTTTTATTCACTGTATTGGGCTGGATAATTGATTGCGCAGCCGTGAAAACCATGTGGATCGGTGCCGAATGACATGGATATGGGTTGACCGGCGTGAATCGGCCAACCCATATGAATCAGCCGATGTAATCCGCCTCGTTCGTCGGGCTGGACGGCACGGCATGGTCCTCCGTGACCTTGCCGAGTCCCGACAGGTAGGCTTCGCGTCCGGCCGCGATCGCGTTCTTGAAGGCGCGGGCCATCAACGGGATATTGCCGGCGGAGGCGATCGCCGTGTATGCCATCACCGCGTCCGCGCCCATCTCCATCGCCTCGGCCGCCTGGCTCGGCCGTCCGATGCCGGCGTCGATGATCACCGGAACGTTGGAGTTCTTGATGATCACCTCGATGAAATCGCGTGCGCGCAGACCCTTGTTCGAGCCGATCATCGCGCCAAGCGGCATCACGCATGCCGCGCCGGCGTCCTCGAGGCGCTTCGCCGCGATCGGGTCGGGGAACATGTACGGCATGACCACGAAGCCTTCCTTCGCCAGCATCTTCGTGGCCTTGATGGTCTCTTCGTTGTCGGGCAGCAGATACTTCGCCTCATGCTCGATCTCCACCTTCACGAAATCCGTCTGGCACACCTCGCGCGCCAGACGCGCGATGCGCACCGCCTCTTCGGCATTGCGCGCGCCGGACGTGTTCGGCAGCATCGTGATGCCCTTCGGAATGTAGTCGAGCAGGTTGTTCTCGGTGGTGCGGCAGCGGCGCAGCGCCATGGTGACGATCTGCGTGCCCGCGTTCTCGATGGTGGCCTTGATGAGGTTCAGGTCGTAGCGGCCGGATCCCAAAATGAACCTGCTGGTGAACTTGTGACCGCCGAGGATCAACGGATCCGCGTCGCCCGTGGCGATCTCGTCATAGGCGTGCGCGTCCGGCTCGGGCAGGATGGCGGTGTTCGTCGTGGTGCCGACCAGCTCGTCGAGCGTGGCGTTCGGCGCGGCCGCGAAATCCTTCTCCGCGGTGGTGATGGTGTTTTCGGTGCTCATCTTTGGGTCCTTTCGTTGATGTTCTGCTCAATCCGTCGTTGATTCTGCTCAATCCGTTCCGTGCGTTGCGATTGGCATGGCGCGATTGCCGCGTCACGATCGGCATGTTGCGATCGCCGCACAGTGGAGCAACGTAGTATTTTCATCCGCTGTAGTATTGGCGTCCGCGGAAGCGGTGGAGTATCGTAGTAACCCCACCGCTTCCGCCCGATATTGCCTGTATGATCCGCGTCACGCGTCCTCTTCGCCGAGGATCAGACGCGTGATCATATTCGCCTCGTGGCAGGCGACGACACCCACGCGCGGCGCCATCAGGCCGGCGCCCGGTACCGGCGCGGTCTCGCCGTCGCCGCTGAAGTAGAAGTTCTTCGAGACGCGGCGCGTGCTCACCAGGTTGGAACTGCGGAATCCCGCCATGCCCGAAGCGCTCACGAGCTTCTTGTCCGGCAGGTTCTCCAGCACCGCGTTGACGAGCATCGTCTTGTTCTCCGGCACGTCGAACGCCTCGCAGATGATGTCCTCGTTCTTGAACAGCGTCGGCACGTTCTCGTCGGTCACCTTCACCGTGTCGATGGTGATTTCGGTGAACGGATTGATCTGGCGCAGGTTGCTGCGCAGCGCCTCGGTCTTGTACTGGCCGAGGTCCTTCAGGAAGTACTGCTGGCGGTTCAGGTTGGTCATGTCCACGCGGTCGAAGTCGATCAGGTGCAGGTGGCCGACGCCGATGCGGGTCAGCGCCACCGCGATGGTGGAGCCGAGGCCGCCCAATCCGCAGATCGCCACATGCGCGGCGTCGAGCTTGTCCTGCGTGGCCGCGGTATGACGGTCGAGCAGTGCCGCGCGGATCTCCTCGCGGCTGACCAACGTGGTCGGATCCGGCGGGTTGTCGAATGCCTGTTGGCGGGCGTCGATCTGCTCCTGCGTTGCCGATGGTTCAAAAGTCATGATTGTTCTCGTTTCCGTTCGTTGATGTGCTGGATGTTGTTGTTTGCGTGCGCCGCTCAGCCGCCCTGCACGAACGTGACGATCTCCAGCGTGTCGGTGCCCTTGAGCTGCGTCTGCGCGCGCTTGGCGCGAGGCACGATCTCGCCGTTCAGCTCCACGGCCACGCGGTCGGCGCGCAGTCCGCGCTGCTCCACCAGTTCCGCCACGGTGATCGGTGTGGCGATGTTCTCTTCCTTGCCGTTGATGATCATGCTGATGATCCTTTCTATGCTTGTCGCACGTGTTCCAGGTCCCACGCCCGGGGTACCCGATTCTTCTGGATCGGGCGCCTGCAGGGCCTTTCCCGCCCTTTCCGCCGAATCGGTCATGCATGGCGTTTGCCCAGGCTTCGAATGTCTGTCCCGA
>ERZ808259.798-NODE-798-length-10674-cov-2.975986_pt1 | contig 10674 bp, 7 predicted proteins | sample MGYA00521279_ERZ808259 | MGnify/ENA primary metagenome ERZ808259 (study PRJEB31516, sample SAMN03275586) | gut metagenome | biome: mammalia-associated habitat; material: feces | host: Papio cynocephalus | place: Kenya | collected 2012-07-27 ... | reverse complement strand
GGGATTTGAACCCACGACCTCATGGTCCCGAACCATGCGCGCTACCATCTGCGCTACACCCCGATACCGCTCTTAAGCGATAAAGCATATAAGATTATAATCAAAAGCGCGGAGTTTGTCAAGAGTTTGGCGGCGGTTATGCAAAAAAGTCGGTTAATTCGCCGAAAAACCGCGACGGCGGCGGGTTTATACCGCTCCCGCGCGGCGGCATAAAACCCGAAAAAGCGCCGTATATTATGATAAGCCGACGAAAAATCGGCACAAAAACCGTCAAATTTCGCAAAAAGGGTTGACAAGTCGGCTGAAATCTATTAAAATAAGCGCGTAAACTCGTTTGCGGCTCGGTCGCGGCGGGTCAGGGCAAAGACGAACCGCCCGGATAATTTGATAAAGGCAAGATAGTCGCAAGGCTATTACGCAAAGCCACAGGGACTTTATGAGTCAGCCGGTTGCCGAATTACGGAAAGTAGTTTGGCAACCTTATTTTTTAAATTCCACGCCGAAAAAGGAGAGAACGGTCACGATATGCGAGAGAGAACGCGCGCAAAACTGAAAATAATATCGTCGCTGGCGATGTGCCTTCTCAGTCTGTTTTCGCTCGTCGCGCTCACGATCGCGTGGTTTGCGCAGAACGACAGCGCTGGCGCGGGCGGTATGGGAGTAATGATCAAGACCGACGAGTACCTCTACGGCTACGAGTTCTATAATATCGTAGACGACGAAACCGTCCAAGGCTATACTTTTACGAAAACCGACGACGCGGGCGCGAAACTCGGCACTTACGGTATGACAAAAACCAAGTTCCAGTTGCTCGTGAAGATTTACGTTTCTGCGGATCTCACCGCCGTCACGCTGAAAGCGCACACCGATACCGCGTACTTCCTCGGCGACGGTGCACACGACCTGCTCGCGCCGAGCGCCGCCGACCCGACCGTTCCCGCGAGCGGCGAAACCGCGGACGGCGAGAATTACACCAACGTTATGTCGAGCGTGGTGCGGCTTGCCGCGATCACGAGCGGAGTGACGGAAAACGGCGATACTTGCGCGCTCGACGCGCTCCCCGCGGACGAAGCGTTCGGACACTTTATAAACGCCGATTCCGACCCCGCGACGATAGCGGACTTCAACGTGAAAGCCGCCGCGGACTCCGATACGATAACGCTGCCGACGGACACCGTGACCTACGGCGGCAAAACCGCGAAAGCGTTTTTCGTGGCGATCGACTACGACCGCTTGCTTCTCTCGACGATATTCTCGAAAAACCTCGCAAACGATATTCTGCAAGACCCCGATACGGAAATTCCGTTCGCGTGCGACTTCGGGCTTGCAATGTATATTGCGTAACCCAGCGTAGAGTAAAATTCCGACCGACGACCGACCAAAGACCTATAAAAAATCCCGCCGACTACGGCGAAAGGAGGTAAAACCGTGAAAAAATCGATAAGCGTAATTATGGCGATAGCGACTATCGCGGTCGCGCTGTGCGCGGCGGTTACCGTTTGCTGGCTGGACGACTCGTCGGGCTCGGTAAAATTCGACGACCATTTTCACGGTTCTACCGAATCCGCGTACTTCGCCGGCGGCACCGGCAGCGCGGACAGCCCGTATGAAATCAAGTCCGCGGTACACCTATACAACCTTGCGTGGCTTCAGTACCTCGGTTACTTTAATATGAACCCCGACTTTAACAACGGCTTGGAACAAAGTCATTTCGTCGTTAAGGAAAAAGTCGATATGAGCGCGTTCAAGTCCGCTATCCCGCCGATAGGCACGACCGAATATCCGTTCATAGGAGTGTTCGACGGCGGCGACAATACCATAGTTTCCGTCAGAGTTTCCAACAATGCCGGGCCTACCGACGACGCGCTGAAAATCCGTCCGTCCAACGCGGAGTTCAACGGCACTACGCGCCTTTTCGTCACCGACAAATCCGCGGAAGTGTCCGTAGTGGGCTTGTTCGGCGTGACCGGCGACTACGACGGCTATATCGCAAAGTACAAAGCCGCTAACGCCGGGTTTACCGACGAAAATGCCGCGGCAATGTCGGTGGGGAATTTCTACGCGGATCGCCTGCATATTTACAGCGGCTCGGCGAATACGCTTACCGGACTCGTCGCGGGGTACGCAGGGTCCGGCATAAGCAACGTTGGCGTTTATCGCGGCGATATAAACTACGCTTCGGGCGCGAGCGGCTTGACCGCGCTCAGCGGCAGCGCATCCGTCACGTCCAAGTACGCGCTCGTCGGCGCGTTCAACGAGAACGTAATCGAGTGGGGCGATACCTCCGGCTCGGGCGGCGACAACCCCGCCTGGGGCGGCTCGATCGATATGAAAAGCACGTTTAACCGTGTAAACGCGCTTTATCCGTCGGGCAATAATGGATATTACAATACTACGACTTTTGCGGACGCGACTTATAATACAGGCAGAAAACGTTATCGCGACGAAGATCAAGGCTCGATTTATTATTACTCGGTTAGCGACAGTACTAGCGGCGCAATGGAAGGCATAATTAAATTAGACGGAGGTAAAGCGGGTACGGCGACGTACGAACAGACGGAAGTAGACGATACTTATTATATTTCAATCGATTCGCAGTGGTTGACGATACCCACCAACAGCATTTGGCCGGGAACGCCGACAAAATCGCAATCCACCGCAGTAACGTGGGTAATTCCGAAAGCGGGCGGTCAAGATTACATTTACGCGTATGCGAACGGCGTAAAAAAGTACCTTAATAAGTATGGCGCTTACGCTACGTTGGTATTGTCGGAAACGCCTTCGACCTTATGGTATCGCAACGATTCCAACCAAATTTACTGTATTTATAGCAATGAAAATCATTATCTTGGATTGGCTAGCGGTTACTGGCGAGTTAATTCGAGTTCTAATCTTACTTCTTATAATCTTGTTTTTGCTTCTCCCGCGGACAATAAGAGAGTAGAACTGACGAATTCGTTCACCTACGAGGGAACCGACGGCTCGAGTTGGACTACTTACATTCCGCTTACCGTTTACGACTCGGACGGCACGGACGACAATGGCGTTGCGTATTCTCAGTACGACGTGCACAGAACGAAAAACACCGGATATTTAATGAGCGGTTCGACCATTGCCGAGGGCGACGTTCGTTTGAACAGAAAACAAATTACTTCGTCGCTTATGGGTTCGTTGAGCGGAACGTATACGGAAAACAGTTCGATAAAAATTTATACGCCAACCGCTGATATGACGGGATTTACCGAAGTAACCGACGTTTACGGTTCCGGCGCAACCGGCGCGGGACTGGGACTTAAGCGTTACGCAACTTCCAAAACCGAAGGGCTTGACGCGCTTCTCGGAAACGAAACGTTCGTTTACGGTATGCATTTTATGGGTGCGGGAATAAGCACGAAAAAGATCATTACGGCGCCAAAAGTCGTGATAAACGGCGTAACGCACGAAAAATATCAGATGCCCGCGGACTGTATCGACTTTCAGGTCAAGACCAAAGGATATATAAACTTTTTCGCGGGAACTTATTACGGCGGTGAAAAAAACTTTTTCTCGCTTAATCAGGTTTTTCGCGACGCAACGACGAAAAAAATTACCGGGATAAAGGAAATCTCTAAAATTTATACGAAGTCGGGCAATCAGACATACATTTACAAATATTCCGACGGCAGTTTTTCTGTGGAAAACGTGGACGAAAGCGCGCTTACGCTCGCATTCGATTGCGACTTGCTCGTCAAGCCCGAGTCGCTTGTTTATTACGCCGTGTACTATATGGAAATACCGGTCAACGGCGAAACCGAGTATGCGCTCGGCTCGGCCGGTACGGGCGACGGGGCGTACCTTATGTACCTCGATATAGGCGCTTCGGCGACGGGCGGCGACGAGGGCAAGGATCATACGATAAAGTCGCTGTACTTCGTCAATACCGACACGGTCACGCTTGACAACGCGGGCAATTACCCCGAGTTCAATTCGGTCACGTTCGAGATCGCGGGAGCGGGAACGGGCGCTTCGCCGTGGGTGGCGTTCGAGAGAAACACGACCGCGAACGACGACGGCACGACTTCGGTAAGGTACAATTACTCGTATATAACCGCGGTTACGCCGACCGGAAAGGGCGAGTACGACGGCACGCTGGCGCCGACAAGCGGGTAAAATAAGGAAAAAAGACCGTCCGCGAGCGGAAAAATACGAAAGACCCGAAAAAAGTTACCCGAAAATCGTTGACGAACGAAAGAATTGTATGTTAAAATAAACTTGCTTGAATAGTTTTACTTACTTTTCGACAACAGAATACTTTGGCAAAACCGTCGCGAGGCGGTGACGCAAAGCCATAGGGACTTTAATGAAGTCAGCCGAGTTGCAATTTCGTAGAAATACGCTTTTGCAACTTTTTTTATTACCCGGGGTCGCCCGGAAAGGAGAACGCTATGTCGGACGAGGACAAGATGATAGAAGTGAACGGCGAATATGTACGCGCTTCCGCGTTGTCGCTGATAGAAGCGGGCGTAACGCCCATCGAAATCAAGTACGCGCCGATAAGCGATCTTTACGGCGAGGAGATCAGGGCGCTGATACTTCAGTACTCGGTACATAACCTCGTCACCGGCGAAATCACTTCGGACGAAGCGGAAACGCTGGACGACGACACGATCGCGGCGCTGTTCTTCCGCCTTATGAGAAAAGCGTATACGCTTATAACCAAACTTCGGCGGCTCGGCTCGAATATAAAGTGGATCGCGGTGCCGTGTCCGAAAGCCGTGATCGGAAGGTCGGACGCGGGCGAGCGCATACGCGCGGTCACGAACGGCGATATCGCGGCGAGGGGCTTGCGCGTGATGATAAGAAAGAACGCGCTGTCCGACAAAGCGGCGGTAGCGGCGTTCACGAGTGAAATGGGCAACGAGGGCATAAAGACGGTGATCGAGGGCTTCGGCGACGAGGACTTCCCGCTCCGCGATATGCTCGGGCTTCTGCCGGACGCGCTGGTTATGACGGGTCTACTCGACGAACTCACGGACAAAACCAAAGCCCCGGGTGTGCGCGCGCTTATCGACTACGCCAAGTCGCTGAAAGCGGACGTGATAGCCTCGGGCGTGAGCCGCGACGATCAGGTGCGCGAACTCCGCGCGGCGGACGTGTTCGGACTGATACCGGCGGCGGACTATAGCGGCGTTTACGACTTTATCGGCAAGCCTTTAGGCGCGATCGCGGCGCTGATGACGGCGAGAGAGGGCTGAGATGCTGGGCGAAAAGAAACCATTCTCGGCGATAAAGCGAACTTCGGGCGAGATCAAGCGCTACCGCATTTACCGTCGGGTTATCCCTGTCGCGATAGGCGTGATAGTGGCGTTCCTCGCGGTGCTGTACGTGGTGTCGCTGCTGTTCAACAAGTTCGGCAGTTTCACCGTGACGGTCGCGAACCCCGACGAGCGCGGCTACGCGTTGTCGCTGTCCGAAACGGACAAATTCGTGCGCCCGACTTCGCGGCTGAATACCGACGTCATGAAAGAAATCAGCAATATCGACGGTAGAACGCTTCCGTACGACGTAGCCGACGGCAGCGGCGAACACAGCGGTACCAACTACGTCGCGTACACGTTCTATATCAGGAACAGCGGTTCGGAAAATTGCTCGTACGACTACAACCTCATTATTTCCCGCGCGACCGTGGGTATCGATTCGGCGGCGAGAGTGCGCGTGTACTTCAATCCGTATTACTACCGCGCCGACACCGACGAGTACGCTTACGACAATTCCTACGTCGACTACGCCAAGCCGAGGACTGGCAGCGGCAACGCGCCCGAGGTCGACCCCGACAACCGCATGATGACCAACTTCGTCAGCCCCGGCGTGGTCACTTCCGGGCAGATAGACGACTTCCGTCCGGGCGATATTTCGCGGGTGACGATAGTGGTGTGGCTGGAGGGCAACGACCCCGACTGCACCGACGACGTTCTCGGCGGCGAACTCAAGTTTGATATGGAAATCAATATCGTGGGAGCGAGCGAACAAGCCGCTTGAAAAAATACAGGTATTTACCGTATGGGTGCCATGCGGAAAATATATAAAAATTTATCCATTTAAGGAGAAAAATCATGAAAAAGTTCAAAAAACTCATCCCCGCACTGTGCATGCTGCTCGTCAGCGCCGTACTCGTGGGAACTTCGACCTACGCTTGGTTCTCGATGCAGGATCAAGTAACCGTTACCGGACTTCAGGTCACCGCACAGACCGACCAACCGTATCTTATTATCGGTACCGGCGAAAACAACTCTGTTGAAAAACTTCAGGCGCTTCCCAAGAAAACCGATCCCGAGGGCAATACCGTTGATCTCGGCGTAAGCGCGGAGGACGCGAAAGTAAAACCCGTTGCGCATGAAACACTTGCCAACGCAGCGGCTGCGGATGCCGCAGGCAACTGGTACTGGTACAACGCCGAAAAGACCAGCGCGCCCGGCGCAGGCTCGAACAAAAAAAATACGCTTGACGACGTAACCGGCTACGTTATTACCAAAACCGTTTATATGACGATCGTCGAAGGAACGCCCGCGCTTTCCGATATCGAAGCGACGGTTGCAATCACTGCGGCAGGCAGCAAGAATATCGACGCGGCAAAAGTCGTGCTTGCGGTTTATTCCGGCGAATCCGATAAAGGCGTAAAAGAATTCGGCAAAACAAATACCGCTTCGACCTCTCTCGCAACCGGTGAAGTAACATCCGCTACGCTCATTAAGGTAAATATTTATATTTATATCGACGGTACGGACGCTTCGATTTTTACCGACAACGTCGCTAACCTCGACACCGCAAATATCGGAATTACTTTCAAAGCGATAGTCTAATCGTTAAACGAACAACAACCACAAACTTTGATTTCAAGCCGCGCGGGAGAGATAAAGCCCCGCGCGGGGCGAAACCGAAGGCACTTTGCCAAGGGAAGAGCGAACGGCGGCACCCCGTCGCACCCCGTGGGCAGACACCCCCTAAAACATAAGGGAGCGAGAAAATGGAAGAAGCAACCAAAAAGAAAATCAAAAAGACCGCAAATATAGTCGTGAACGTCATACTATGGCTGTTCGTGGCTTTTGCCGTATTCATTACGGTGGTCGCGGTATCCGCCGCTTCGGGATCGACCAAGGTTCCGGTCATCGGCGGCAAATGCTATATGAGCGTTCAGTCGGACTCGATGAACGCGGATAAGCCCGCATCGGTCGCCGCGGAATTTCCGTCGGGCTTTAAGAAAGGCGACTTTATCGTAGGTAAGTATATCTACGGCAACGACGAAGCGATAAACGCGCTCCGCGAGGGCGATATCGTTACTTTCGAATGGGATATAAACGGCGACGGAGCGATTTCCAAGGGCGAATACAACTCCCACCGCATTATTAAGATAAATAAAGAGAACGGCTCGGTCACTTCGATCGAAACGCGCGGCGACAACGAGGAGTACACTCACGGCAAGAGCGAAACCGTTTCGGCGGGCGCGATAATCGCCGTGTACACCGGAAAAAAAGCCAACGGCTTGGGCGCGACCATTACGTTCTTAGGCTCGCGGCTCGGGTTCGGGCTGTGCATACTTCTGCCGCTTACGGCGTTCTTCGTGTACCAACTCGTGGTGTTCATTATCACGGTGGTCAAGGTCAAGAACTCGGACAAGAAAGTCATTTCCGCCGCGGACGAAGAACTTATCAAGCAAAAGGCGATAGAGGAATACCTCCGCAGTCAGAAAGCGGGCGAATCCGCAACGGCGGAAGCGATTACGGAAGAAGCGACCGCCGACGAAGAAGCGAAAGTGGAAGAGAACGAGGACGAAACCGCGGGCGAGTAATTTGCCTGAGGAGTTCCGAAAAGGTAAGAAGAGGACTTATGAACGACGCGTTATACGGATTTATGACTTGGTTCAAGGCGTTTTTCGGCTACATGCTGGACGGCTTTTTGATGATATTCAAAGGGCTGATTTTCGGTATAGGAAAGATTTTCGATTTCCCGTACTATTTTCGGCTGTGGTCGCAGGAAAGCGTGAATTTCACCGCCGGCGACTGGATTTTGTCCATACTCGCGTTCATTCTCACGTTCGCCGTGTGGGTGGGCGTGGCGTTCCTCATCGTTCTCGGCATAAGGAAGTTTATCCGCTTCCGTAAGTCGCAGGTGGGCAGTGAGGACTTATTAGAGGAGATTTCCGACCTTCACCGCGACGTACTAAGACTCACCGAAGAAAAAGAACGCATAATGCAACTGAAAGTCACGCAGGCGGGGCTGTCGTACGAGCAGATGAAACGTATGTTCGAGGACGAGTTCAAGCAGGTCGAAGAGGCTATGGACGGCATAGAGGAAGCCAAAGCCGCGGACGAGGGCAAGCGTTTTGCCCGCCTTGCCGCGGTGGACGAGAAGTACGCGTTCTACGTCGCGCCCGAGTACGTCCGCAATATGACCCTCGCCGAGATCTGCGAGGACATAAGAAACTTTGCTTGCACCAACAATAAACTTTACTACGATATTCGTACGATACGGCTGATGATCGCGGGGCTTGCCTCCACCAAACTCATCATTCTGCAAGGTATATCCGGTACCGGTAAAACTTCGCTTCCGTATATGATGGGCAAGTATTTCCTCTCGGACTCCACGATCGCTTCGGTTCAGCCGTCGTGGAGGGACAGAAACGAACTTTTCGGGTACTTCAACGAGTTCACGAAAAAGTTCAACGAAACCGAAGTGCTGAGAAGAATTTACGAGGCGGGCTACAACGACGACGTGAACGTTATCGTGCTAGACGAAATGAACATCGCGAGAGTGGAGTACTACTTCGCGGAAATGCTGTCCGTACTGGAAATGCCGAACTCCGACGAGTGGAAGATCGAACTCGTTCCGTCGGCTTGGGAGAACGACCCGAAGCGGCTTTCGGAGGGCGCGCTGTCCATTCCGCAGAACGTATGGTACGTCGGTACGATCAACAACGACGACTCGACTTTCTCCGTGTCGGATAAGGTTTACGACCGCGCGTTCGTCATCAACCTCGACAGCAAGGGCATACCGTTCGACGCGCCCGAAACCACCCCCAAGCGCGTGGCGTACAGTTACGTCGAAAAACTCTACGAGGAAGCCGAACAAAATTACCCCGTGTCCGAAAAAACGCTGGAGAATATCGGCAAACTCGACCTCTACGTCATCGAGAAGTTCCGCGTGGCGTTCGGCAATCGTATTATGAAACAGCTTTCGGCGTTCGTGCCGGTATACGTCGCTTGCGGCGGCACCGAACTCGAAGCCGTAGACTATATGCTCGCGACCAAGGTGTTCCGCAAGTTCGAGAGCCTTAACCTCTCGCTGATCCGCGACGAGATCCGCGGGCTGATCGCGACCCTAGATTCGCTGTTCGGCAAGAACAAGATGCGCGACAGCATCGCGTACCTCACGCGCTTGCAAAAGACATACTAAGCCTCGGGTCAGTCCGAGGAGTCCGCGGCGACCGATTCGCCCGCGGCAGAATACCGCAAAAGGAGGTTCACCGCGGAGACAACAGAAAATAAACCTATGCCCGCGGCAAGCCTTGCGCCCGCGGAAAAACCGAAGTGGACGGACAGACTGTTATACAGCCGTTCGTTTCTGGCTCGGCTCGCGCTGTCGGACGACGGCACGCGCGGTTATTACGCCGAAGTCGCCAAAAAACTGCTCGGTTACGAAAAAGTCAAGTCGCGCGTCCGTTGGTCGGGTGCGGCTTTTAACGTGGGAAGAACCGCGTTCGCAAAGGTCGCTATCGCGGGCAAAACGCTGTGTCTGTATTTAGCGATTGATCCCGGCGCAATCACCGGCAAGTACAAGGCGAAATACGCCGGGGCGAAAAAGTGCGAAAAGACCCCCGCGATGCTGAAAATCAGAAGCGACGGAGCGCTCCGCGGCGCGATAAAAGCGATAGAAGCGTGCGCCGCCGCGCTCGGGCTTATCGAAAAAACCGAGGCGGGCGAGGTGGAAAAATTCCCCGCCGATACGTTCGACAACCTCGTGACCCGCGGGCTTATCCGCGTGATTAAAAGCGCGAACGCAGGCAAAAACCACGCCGCCGCTACGGACGAAGAAGCGGACGATTACGAACCCGAAACCGAAGAAAACGAGGAAGAAACCGCGGAAGAAATTGCCGCCGCGGACGATAACGCCGAAGAAAGCGGCGAGGACGAGAGCGAAAATCGCGGAACGGGCGAAGCGGGAGCGGCTAGCGCGACTTCGGAGTATCTTAAAGAACTTGCGAAGAAGTACCGCGCGTACGAAGAAACGCTGGAAGCCATGAGCGCGGGCGAAGTCACCGCGGCGCTTAGGGAAAAACTGATGCTTCGCGCGGTGGACGAGCGGTGGATCGGCAAGATCGAGAACGCGCTCGGCGCGATAGATTATCTTATGCGCAACCCCGGGCATTACATCGCCGAAACCGAGGAAGTACTGCCCGTCGAGATGACGAAAAAGATTACCGGGCGGTCGATAGCGCATTTAGGTCAGCATTCGGACAATATTTCCGTGAACGACCGCGGCGAAATCACGCCCAAGAAACTACTCAACGTGTTCCGCGAGGATTCGATTTTTACTTACGAGAACAAGTTTTTGAACACGCTTATCGCGCGGCTGTATCTGTTCGTCACCAAAAGATGCGAGATCGCGAAAAAGTTCGCCACGGACGAAAAGCACCGCGAC